>Ga0256829_1000387_pt1 | contig 46361 bp, 39 predicted proteins | sample 131447metaG_FD_185979 | JGI IMG/M metagenome (GOLD analysis project Ga0256829, IMG submission 185979) | Hydrothermal vent microbial communities from Lau Basin, Pacific Ocean - 131-447 | ecosystem: Environmental > Aquatic > Marine > Hydrothermal vents | place: Pacific Ocean: Lau Basin | collected... | reverse complement strand
GACCGTACTGCAATTAAGGGTACAGTATGGTAATTAACGGTACAATATGAAAATTAAGGGTACATGCGGCCATTGATAATACGGGATAATTTCAGACCCAATTCTGACTAATTAGGGTACAGTGACAGCCGTGGCAGGTCGCGCAGGCCGCACCATAGGCACGCTTGCCGATTTGCTCTTGCTCGGTGAAACTTGGGGGCAGCCTGACAGTTGCAAGCGCACCTGCGGGAAGTGCCATTCTTTCGTCCGTCTGAGTACTCGTCTGGGAGTGGGTCGGCTGCAGGATGTACCATCCTGCCGCAGCAGGGAGTGGGCAAAACTTGGGGGTTATGCGGCTGCTCTTTGGTAGGCGCCGGTTAGCCGACCGTCGAGAACGGCGGCGCGGACAACCGCCACGCGGTGGGCTCCTTTGGGCGACCATCTCATGCGGCGGCGCTTGCCCATGCGGGTGTTCCCGATGTCGTCCACGCAGCCCTCTGCTCGGGAAGAAAAGACCGGAAGGCCTCTTCGATGTCGCTTGCCGTAGTTCGTCAGGTTGTCCATGTTGTTCGCAAGGTATGAATAGAGGTCTCGGCAGCGAGCTTGCACTCGCCGAGTGGCTTCAGTTGCCACGCGGTCATCTGTAACCAGCCGGGCGCAATCGACGATCAACCATTGCAGACTGGTCGTGGCCGTAAGAACTTTTCCATGCCAAAGGTACCATCGCAGCGTTTCGGCCGGACGTTTGAACAGCACTGGAATGCCGGAGAAACCCCTGCTCTGCAGCAGGCCTTTTACGGCGTTCTCGACGTGCTGAATACGCATCGAGATATGCCACCAGTCGAGGATGTGGCGTACCTTTCCACCGACGGCATTGCGGACGAGGTTTGGCAGGGCTGGTTCCCCGTCCGAAATTACCGTGACGGTTTGTTCGCGATCCCAACCGAGAGACATCAAGTCCCGGCGAAGCTGACTGGCAGGCGACAGGACCGCTTGTTGCACCAAGCCGAAGCGACGGCACCTATCGTGGCTTTCGATCTTGCCAACCACAACATCGAGGTGTCGCTTCTGGTATTCCGGCCTGCATCGGATATGCGCACCGTCTAGGAAAACCGTCAACGCAGGCGCCTCTTTGGCGGCTGAAGGAACCAACGGCTCAGTCTGCTCGCTGTCGCAGATTTCCCTGGCAACTTTGCCCAGTCGATTGCGCACCGATGTATTCACCTGCTTCGCGCAAGGTAGAAAGGTTTCCAGGATACGCGCCGCTTCCCGGAAGGAATGACGCGCCCCAAGTTCGGCCTGAAGGCGTCGCAGTTCCGGGGTCGATCGATCCGGAAAATAGTCAGCGAGAGGCGAAAGCGGTCCGCCCAAGACAACATCGGATTTTGCATTGCAGGCGCACCGGCGAATGCGCGGCGCTTTGACCTCGAACCTGCCGAAAAGCGTGTCGGGCACCCGCGACCGATAATCATGTATAGCCCGGACCCCGTCGCAGTCCGGACAGATCCTGCTGGCTTCGGAAATTTCCTCGATCTGGTCGCGCAGGATCGCATTCTGCAATTGCCCCAGGCTCGTCTTCGCATCTTCGAGCAACAACCCGAAACCCTCAGGTTGCGTGCGCCGAAACGGGCGGGATAGGCGGCCGAGACGATGCCTCTTTGTGGTTCCGTTCTCGAAAGTCGTCTCGACAATAATTCGCACGTCCATGGTAGTTCCCCTCTCAATGAACCACTAGCATACACAGACACCCCCAAGTTTTGCCCACTCCCCCCGAACGCGTCGTGTCTCAGATTTAAGGGCAACGCGACAGCTGCCAACATCCACGTAGTCCCGGGTGAAGATATTCGAATGCAGGACGGCGGCAATTTGATTACCGCCATTGCCCGCGCCGCTCTGCATTCTTCTGTACCGGTCAGGTCAAAATACGATTTGCATTCGTGCCCTGATCTCTTTTCCGTTCTCGCCGCTGGCCTGCTTGCCATCCATGTAGCTCAGACCAAGGCGAACGGCGTTGTTCGGGTAATAGTTGATGCCGACGGTGGTTTGCTTACCCTCTGTCGTACCAAGACCGACATCGCTGAACTTGCCGTATCCGTCCTCGTAGCGAAGCACTGCTTCCCATGCACCTTTCGAACTGCTTGGCTTCACCCGCTTGAACACGCCGTTGCTGTAGGGACGGCTTTCACCGGTCAGAACCCATCCTGCCTGAACGTAATATCCGTCCATATTAACCCCGCCCATGTCGGCCTTGAAGTATTCGGCCTGCGCGTGAAAGGGTCCCGATGCGGCCGCCAATTCGACGTTGTACGCATCGGTTTCGTTGGCAGCCACAGCGGCGCCACGGTTGGTATAGCCGGCACCGAGATGCAAGACCAGATCATCGGTCTGGATAGGGGCAAAGGTGACGCGGCCGGTGATGGCCGTATTGCCGAAATCATCGCTGCCGTCGCCGCCCGCCTCGAACAGGCCCAGGCCGTAGGTCCAGTTGTCACCTGCACCGTGCAGTTGCACACCGGCGTTGCGGCCGGGCGCGTAGAATTCGGTCAGGGCCGAGCGTTCAAGCGATGATATGTCCTTCGAACTGGTAAGTTGCTCAAAGCCAAACGGTTCTTTTTGCTTACCCACTGTGATCCGGGCCATCTTGCCAAAACCGGTGTAGCGCAGATAGAGGTCCTCGGCGCTGCCGCCGCCGGTACCGCTTTCGGCGAGATTGAACTGTGCCTTGAAGGCCCAGTCGAGATATTTACCCTGGAAAAAAATCCGTGCGCGACGCACATCGAAATCATCGCTCTTACCGCTGATGTCGGAATCGGTCGAATCGTAATCCCACTGCAGGCGCCCCCCCACCCGGAAAGACGCGGTACCATCAGCACTCTTGAAGGTTATCCCGCTCCCTGCCTTGAGGTTGAAACCAGAGGTTTCGTCGGCCTGCACGACGCCCGCCGCAGCGGCGAGCAATGCCGCCGGTATAAACTTCATTTTCATTTCGTGTTCTCCAATTCTGTCAGGGAAATGCCATCGAGGCATCCGCAAGAGTCTCTTTCAACCGGGTATCCGGCGGGGCTACAGGCTGGCGAATCCCGCCAAAGACCCTTGCCGCTGAATGGCAGGCGATTGTTACAGAATCATGACGGTTTCGGGCATCGCTTGGCTTCGCTTTTGGCCAGCGCGCAGACCGAAGCGGACGGCTTCTGAACGGGAATACACGCGCAGGGCCGACCCCAATTCGGCTCTTTTGTTTGCAGTGTCGTGGTGGCTGGCCGGACTGAGTTGAGCAAAGTGTAACGATCCGGGTCTGGTCGCGTCCTCTTGTTTGCTGTCTGCTGACCACTCGCCCCTACGAATTGACCGCATTGCAGAATCTTCTAGTATGAAACAGACTTGGGAAATCAAATGAGGTGCCACGGATGAGCGAACTTTCCCAATACGCGATCCTTTTCGGGCTGAGCGTCGGTGTATTCGGTTTCGTGCTCAGCCTCTATGGGTTCGCCCGGGCCATCGGGCGGGCGCGCGCGGAACCCGGCAAGGACGTGCCCGCCACCGCCGGCACCCTGTCGCGCGATCCGGTCTGGGTGCGCTACCATGCGCGTTATGCCGGTTATGCGCTGCTGTTTCTGGCCTTCGACATGGAGATGGCGTTCATGTATCCGTGGGCGGTCGTCTACCGCGAAGAAGGGCTGATCGCATTGCTCGACATGGGCGTTTTCCTGGCAATCCTGTTCTTGGGCCTGCTCTATGGCTGGAGCCAGGGCGCGTTGAGGCGGCAATGACCTTGGTCGGGGCGCGAGAGGGCGCGATGTCCGGGATCAGGCGGGCGGTCGCGGCGGCCATGGCGCGCGATCTGCCGGCCTTCGTGCTGCCCGGCCCCTCTGTCGCGCGGGCGATGGGGCTCGATCTGTCCGGGTCGCATCTGCGGCTTGTCGGCACCCCGCGCCATGCGAATCTGTTGATCGTCGTCGGCCCCTTGCCCCCCGGTCTGCGCGATGCCGCCGCCGTCACCTACGCGCAGATCCCGCGCCCCCGCGCGATCCTTGCGCTGGGTGCCGGCGACATCGCCCCGTTGCCCGATGCGGACGTGTCGGCCCCGCTGACCCAGGCCGGGCTGCACTCCGGGCTGGCCGATCTGCGCCGCGTGATCGCCGCGGGCGCGTTTCGCGCTGACAGCGGGGAGTTTAACGCCCCCGCTCTTGAGGTGCGCGTGGAATACACTTGCCCGATGCACCCCGAAATCGTCCGCGACGCCCCCGGAGACTGCCCCAAATGCGGCATGACGCTGGTGCCGCGCGAAACAGCGTCCGATGGACATGGTGGGCACGGTGGCCACGACATGCCCCCGGAGGACAGGTCAAACCCCGCCGATCACGCACATGCGGGCCACGCCGAGGACGCGGGCGGGGCGGGGGCATATACCTGCCCGATGCACCCCGAGGTCGTCAGCGACGCACCGGGCAAGTGCCCAAAATGCGGCATGTTTCTGGTGAAGGCGGAAGAGGGGGAAAGCCACGGTCACGGGCACGGGCATGGCGGTCACGGTCACGAGCATGGCAGTGAAGCGCACGGAGCGCATGGTCACGGCGATCACGGCGGTCATGGCAAACAACAGGACCATTCCGGCCACGATGGCCACGATGGGCATGCCGGACATGGCGGCCACTCCGAGGCCGCTATCGACGGGATCGAGCCGCATTTCATGTCGATGGTCGAGATGACCGAGGGCCAGCCGCGCAGCAGCGACGGGTTGCAGATGGACTGGATCGAGGTGCCGTTCGGGCCGTTCTTTCCGGGCCTGCCCGCGGGGCTGCGCCTGACCCTGACGCTGGACGGCGATACCGTGGCGGGCAGCGAGGTCAGGAGCCTTGTGGGCAGGGCGGAACTGGTGGATGGCCCGCAGATGAGGGTGGCCGATTTCGTCGAGCGTCTGGCCGCGATGATGCCGCTCAGCCCGGTGGCCTATCGGACGCTGGCCTGCGCGGCGATCGAGGAGGCCGCGAGCGTCGACCCCGGCCATGACGCGCGCCGTGGCCGCGCCGCCGCGGTGGAACGCGAGCGGATCGCCAGCCACCTGAACTGGCTGGCCGAGTTCGGCCTGCAGTCGGGTTTTTTGTGGCTCGCCGCGCGCGCTGGGGCGTTGCAACTGGCCGTTCAAGGTGCCGACGTCGCCGGGATCGCCGCGCAGGCTGGGGCGATCCGGCGGCTGACGCGCCGGGTGCAGGCGGCCCCGTTGATGCGGATGCGGCTGAGACGCATCGCGCGCATCGGCAAGGACACCCCGGCGAGCGGCCCGGTGGACCGGGCGCGGGGTGGCGGATCGGATGCCCGTACGGGTGATCCAACGCTGAAGGATCTCGGGTTCGAAACGCGCGTCCGCAACGGCGGCGATGCGCTGGCCCGGCTGCGGCTGCGCTGCGACGAGATCGCCCAAAGTCTCGACGTGATCGCGGCCGCCGGGAGGATTGCTGTGCCGCAGGTGCCGGATGTGGACAGGGTGTCGGGCGAGGGCGCGGCCCGCATCGAAACACCGCGCGGAGCGGCGCAGCTGCGCGTGAAGCTGACCGATGGCCGGGTGGTCGAGGCCGATCTCGACACGCCGTCAGACGTGAACATCGCCCTTGTCGAAACGGTGACGGCGCAGCAGGAACTGGGCGATGCCTTGGCCGCTGTCGCCTCGCTCGACCTGTCGCCATGGGAGGTGCGTGGATGAGCATTCTTGTCGTTCTCCTGTCGCTCGCCGCCGGGGCCTACGCGCTGGCCGTCATCGAACGATGGGCCGTGCATGGGCACCTGAGCCTGACCGGTCCGGCCTGGGCCGCCCTGGCGCTTCTGGGGCGGGAATCGCTGCTGGCGCGCAAATCCGACCGGTTGTTCTTTGAGCTTGGGCCGGTGCTGCTATTGGTGGCGGGGCTGATGGCGGTGGCGGTGATCCCGCTGGCGCCGGGGCTTATCATCACCGACCTGGCCACCGGGGCGCTGTTTCTGAACGCCGCGCTGGCCTATGTGCTGGTGGCGCTGATCATGGCGGGCTGGGGTCCGAACGGGGCCTACGCGATGATCGCGGGCTGGCGGTTTCTGGGCCAGTTCATCGCCTATGCGATGCTGATCGTGATGCCGATCACCGCCGTCGCCATGCGGGCGGAGTCGCTCTCGACGGTTGAGATCGTCGCCTCGCAGGAACAACTCTGGAACGTGCTGTACCAGCCGATGGGGTTCATCCTCTTTGTCGTGGCGGCGATGGGGCTCGCGTGGTTGCCGCCGCTGGACCTGCCCGATGCGACCGGCGAATTGGCCGGCGGGGTCGAGGCCGAGTATACCGGCGTGCGGCTGGCGGTGCTGCGGCTGGCGCGGATGGTCATCATCCTGGCGCTGGCGGGGGCGACCGTGACCTTCTACCTGGGCGGCTGGCTGGGCCCGTGGCTGCCGCCCTGGGCCTGGAGCGCGATCAAGATCCTGGTCGTGGCCGCGGCCATGCTGAGCGTCGGGCGCTACATGCCGCGCATCCGCGAGGCGCGCTATCTGGCGCTGAGCTGGAAGCTGGGGATCTCGCTGGCGCTGGCCAATATCTTTGTCGTGGGCGTGATTGCGCTGGTGGTGCCGATATGACGGTTCAGATGATCTTTCTGGCGTTCTTCGGCGGCGCGGCGGTATGGTTCGGCGTCGTGGTCTTCCGCACCCATTCGATGGTGCGTTCGGCGCTGGCGCTGCTGTTTTCGCAAACCGCGATCGGGGCGATGTTCCTGGTCATGCAGGCTGAGTTTCTGGGCGTGTTGCAGATCATGATGATGGCCACGGAAATGAGCGTGATGGCGATCTTCATGGTGATGTTCATGATGGATCCGGGCGGCATGGGCAAAATGGACATGACCCACCAGAAACGCCTGTCGCTCTGGGCCGGGGGCATCGGGCTGCTGGCCGCGCTGTTGCTGGTCTGGCTGCCCGATTGGGGTCCGGTCGCCCTGTCCGTGCCGGGCGCGCATGAACAGGCCGCCGATTTGGGGCGCGAATTACTGGGCCGGTCGATGTTAATCTTCCAGTCGGCGGGTCTGACGATTCTGACCGCCATGGTTGCGGCCACGATGGTGGCCATCGTCCCCAACGCGGAGCAGCGCAAATGATTCTGGAACTCATGATTGCCCTCAGCGTCGGCGCGGGGCTGTTCGGTATCGGACTTTATGGCGCGCTGAGTCAGACCAACCTGGTGATGATCGTCATGGGGGTCGAGCTGATTTTGGCCGCAGCACTGGTCAATCTGGTGGCCTTCTGGCGCTATCTGCATCCCGATGAACCGGCCGGTCAGATGTTCGTGCTGATCGTGATGGCGGTGATGGCGGTCGAAATGGCGGTCGGCTTTGCCATCGCCATCGCGCGGTTCCGAGTGCGCGGGTCAGTTGAGATGGAAGAAGCGCGCGAGTTGAAGGGATGACGATGCTGGCGCTCATTATCCTTGCGCCGCTGCTGGCGGGTCTGGCGGCGCTTGTGCTGCGCCGCGCACCCGAAGCGATTGCACTGGCGGGCGCCGGCCTTGGGTTTGTCGCGGCGATGGCGTTGCTGGCGGGGATCGTTTCCGGTGGCACCATGCAACTGGTCCTGCCGGGGCTGCCGCAGATGCCGCTGCGGTTGGTCGCGACGCCGCTGACGGCGGTCATTTCGGCTATGGTGGCGACGGTGGCGGCCTGTGTGCTGATCTACGCTGTCGGTTACATGCGCAGCGACCCCGAGAAGCCGCGCTTTTTCGGGATCCTGCTGCTGTTTGTCGCCGCGATGCAGGCGCTGGTTCTGGCGGGCGACTGGATCACCGTGCTGGCGGCGTGGGAACTGATTGGTTTTTCCAGCTATCTGCTGATCGGGTTCTGGCATGGGCGTGACGGCGTGCCCGGTGCCGCGATGCGGGCGTTTCTGTATACCCGCAGTGCCGATCTGGGGCTTTATCTGGGGATTTTCGTGCTGATCGGCTGGGCTGGCACCTCGGAAATCTCGGCCACGTTGGATATCACCGGCACGCCCGCCCTAGTTGCCGGGTTGCTGTTGCTGGTGGGCGCGATGGGCAAATCGGCGCAGGTGCCGTTGCAGGACTGGTTGCAACGCGCCATGGCTGGGCCGACGCCGGTGTCGGCGCTGTTGCATTCCGCGACGCTGGTGGCCGCCGGGGCGATCCTGCTGATCCGCGTGGCGCCGATGCTGCCGTCGGTTGCGCTTCTGGCCGTTGGCCTGGTGGGCGGCATAACGGCGGTTGTCACCGGGCTGATCGCCCTGGCTGAGCGAGACCTGAAGCGGCTGCTGGCGGCCTCGACCTCCAGCCAGTACGGGCTGATGTTGTTGGCCATCGGCGCGGGTGTGCCGGTGGCGGCGCTGCTGCATCTGATTGCCCACGCGGCGATCAAGAGCACGCTGTTCCTGGGCGCGGGCGTGTTCCAGCATGATCGCGACAGCACCGACATGGAGGCGGTCGCGGGCGCGGGCCGGACGCGCCCGCTGATCCTTGCTGCCTTCGGCCTTGCCGGGTTGGCGCTGGCGGGTATTCCGCCGCTAGCCGGGTTCTTTTCCAAGGACGCGATCCTTGCCGCCGCGCTGGCGGCCCCCGGTGCGATCTGGCTGGCGCCCCTAGCGCTGGCGGGTACAGTTTTGACCGGGGCTTATATGGCGCGCGCGCTGCGGGTTCTGTGGCGCGGCGAGGCACAGCCGGTTTCCGGCAAGGGCATGGGTTGGATGTCTGCGGGCATCGCGGTGCTGACGGCGCTGGCGGCGGGGCTTGGGTTCGCCTTTGCGCCGCTGGAACATCTGCTGGGCGCCGAACTGCCGCCGGAAGGGGCCGCGATGATCCTCGGGCTTGCCGCCGCGCTGAGCGGCCTGGTGCTGGGCTGGTTCGTCGCACCGTCCCGCCTGATGGGGCCGGTCCTGCCGATGGCGCAGCGCGGCTTTGCCGTCGCGGGCGGGATGGACGGGCTGGTGCTGCGCCCGGCGCTGGCCGTTGCCGCCACCTGTGAAGGTTTTGAACGGCGTCTGCTGGCCGCGCAGCTTGGCCTTGTGCGCGTCCTGGGACTTGGCACCGCATCCCGCGCCGAGCGTTCGGACAACCGCCTTTATGCCGCGACCCTTCAGGTGGGCCGGATGAACCTGCGCCTTGGCAACGGCGCCGAAACCACCGACACCCACGGCATCGACGGGCTGATCTTCGGCCTTGTCGCCCGGACAATCGCCGCCGGCCGCCGCCTGCGCCTGCTGCAAAGCGGGCTGATCCACCGCGAACTCGCCCTGACCGTCATGGGCATTGCCGTCATCGCGGCAGTGCTGCTGACGGTCCCAATCCTTTCCTGACGAAAGACGACACCGCCATGCCCCTTCTCTCGATCTCCGTCTTTCTGCCGCTTTTTGGTGGTGTGCTGCTGATGGCCCTGCCAAACAAGTCGGCGCGCATCGCCCATGGCGTTTCCATCGCCACCACCGGGCTGACCTTCCTTGTAACGTTGGCAATATGGGCGCGGGGCACGCTGCCGGGCGGCTTTGCCCAGGTCGAGGAAATCGCCTGGATCCCGGCCATTGGTGCCGCCTACCGTCTGGGCGTCGACGGATTGAGCCTGCCGCTGATCCTGCTGACCTCGCTGCTGTTTTTCCTGTCGGCGATCTATGCGGCACGGATCACCGACCGCCCGGCGGTCTTTGTGGCGCTGATGCTGATGCTTGAGACTGCATCAATCGGCACCTTCGCCGCACTGGACGCGCTTTTGTTCTATGTCTTCTTCGAAGTGTCGCTGGTGGGCATGTATTTCATGATCGTCGGCTGGGGCTATGAGGAGCGCCAGCGCGCCGGGCTGATGTTCTTCATCTACACGCTTCTGGGGTCGCTGCCGCTTTTGCTGGCAATCATCGGGCTGTATCTGGCCACGGGAAGTTTCGACATGCGTCTGTGGATCGAGACCCCGCCGCTGACCGGGCTGGCGGCGATGCTGGCGCTGATCGCGATGCTGTTCACCTTCGCGGTCAAGATCCCGTCCTTTCCGGTGCATACTTGGCTACCGGCCGCCCACGTGCAGGCCCCGACCGTGGGAAGCGTGATCCTGGCCGGCGTGATGCTGAAATTCGGCACATACGGCCTTGTGCGTTTCGCCTTACAGATGACGCCCGACGCCTTTGCGCAGGCCGGTCAGGTGGTGCTGGCCTTTGGCGTATTCAGCGCCCTTTACGGTGCCTTCGTGGCGCTGGCGCAGTCAGATCTGAAGAAGATGATCGCCTATACGTCGGTGAACCACATGGGCTATGTGGTGATCGGCGTCGCGGTGGCGGCGCTGACGCTGGACCCTGACCTGCGGGCGGTCGCGCTCAATGGTGCGACCTTGCAGATGGTCAGCCACGGCATCGTCACCGGGGCGTTGTTTTTTCTCGTCGGCATGTTGCAGTCGCGCGCCCACGAACGCGAGATGACCGCGTTCGGCGGGCTGCTGGGGCAGGTGCCATGGCTGGGCTGGGCCTTCGTGCTGTCGGCCTTTGCCTCGCTCGGGCTGCCGGGGCTGGCGCATTTCCCGGCTGAATTTCAGATCTTCCTGGCCACGCTGAATGCGCAGCCCTGGGCCATCGTGGTGATTATCGCCATTGTGGTAACGGCGGGGCTTTACCTGCGCGCGATCGCGGCGGTGTTTCTGGGCGAGCCAAACGAGAAATGGGCGGCGATGCCCGATCTGGACCGCGGCGAGATGCTGGCCATCGTGCCGTTGCTCATCCTCATCATCCTTATCGGGGTCGCGCCGTCCTGGTTGCTGGGCATGATTGATGCGACGATGCGGGCACTGCAATTCTAATGGCGCGCGACCTGTCCTTTCTGTTTCCCGAGCTGATGCTGGCCTCCACTGTCGTGCTGATGCTGGTGGCCGAGATGCTGCGCGCGCCCCGTCTGGCGTTGGCGTTCGGGCTGATCGGGCTGGGTCTGTCCACCGCGCTGACCCTTCCGCTGCTGGAGGCCGACACCACCGTCTTTGGCGGCACCTACCGCGTCGATCTGCTGTCCGGCTGGGCCAAGCTGATCCTGCTGCCAGGCACCGCGCTGGCGCTTCTGATGACGTGGGCCGAGATCGCCGGTAAGGACCGCGAGGGAAGTGTCTATACGCTGCTTTGCCTCGTGACGCTGGGGGCGCTGATGCTGGCGGGCGGTGGCGACATGATGCTGCTGGTCCTTGGCGTAGTGCTGACCGGACTGGGATCATTCGCAATGGTGGCCTGGCCGCGCGACGATGCGGCGACCGAGGCGGCGATGAAATATCTGGTGTTCGGCGCCGTCACCGGATCGGTGATGATCTACGGGCTGACCTTCTGGTTCGGTGGTGCCGGATCGACGCTTTTTTCCGAGCTTGGTGCGCTTCAGGACAAGCCGCTGATCGCGCTGGCGGGGCTGGTCGCGGTGCTGATCGGGCTGGGCTACAAGGCGGCGCTGGTGCCGTTCCAGTTCTGGGCACCGGACGCCTATGACGGCGCGCCGGTCTCGGTCGCGGCGTTCCTGTCGGTCATCACCAAGGTTGCCGCGATCTTCGCCTTTGCGCAGGTGCTGCGCGATCTGCCGGTAGCCACCGGCTGGCCGTTCGTCGTCGCGCTGATCGCGGCGGTGACGATGACATTCGGCTATCTGGCGGCGCTGGTGCAGACCAATGTCGTGCGGCTGCTGGCCTATTCCTCGGTGGCGCAGGCGGGCTATTTCATGCTGGGGATCGTGGCGCTTGGCACCAGCCCGCTGGCGCTGCCTTCGGTGATCGTGTTCGGCGCGGCCTATGTGGCGATGAACCTCGGGGCCTTTGCCGTCATCATGATCGCGGGCCGCGATCTGGACGATTTCAAGGGTTTCGGCCGCGCGCGCCCGGTGATCGGCGTGGCGATGGTCGTGTTCCTGCTGTCGCTCACCGGGATTCCACCGCTCTTCGGCTTTGTCGGCAAGGTGCTGCTGTTCGGCGCCGCGATCGAGGCCGGCTATCTGTGGCTGGCAGTGATCGGCATCCTCAACAGCGTGCTGGCGCTGGCGGTCTATCTGCGCATAGTGGTGTCGATGTATCAGGCGCGCGAGGACGATGCGGGCCGGACTGAGATGGCGCCGCCGCTGTTGGTCGTTCTCTGTGCGACCGCGCTGGTCACGGCGCTGATGGGGCTATTTGCGGGAGTGTTTCCCGGCTGACTTAAGGCGCGGTTTTGTGCCAGTCGGTCAAAGTGGTGATCTTGCTATCTGTCGCGTAGCCCTTAATGGGAGTGGGCAAAACCTGGTGGTCGACGTGGTAGGGTAAGGTTTCGGAACAAGGCGGGACCCACCATGGATGTAAGCATTTTTATCGAGACGACGTTTGACGATGGAGAAACCAAGAGGCGCAATATCGGTCGACTTCGCCGTGCGCCGGATGAGTTTGGTTCCGAAAATTTAGGCCTTCTCCTAGACGACGCAAAGACCTTGTTGAGGCGCTTGCAGGAAGCGATTGTGCAAGATCAGGTCGGTGAAGCATTTGATGCTCGCCGGAAATGCGATGACTGTGGCAAACAACGCGCGATCCATGATGATCGAGGGCGTATTCTCGACACTCTTTTCGGGCGAATTCGGGTGAAGTGGCCAAGGCTTCGACGCTGCTTGTGCCAACCGGCTGAGGTCGCGAAATCTGGGCCACAATCACCACTTGCCGGGTTGTTCTCTGACCGTGCGACTGCCGAACTTCGGCGCCTGCAGGCTGAATTGGGGGCCAGGCACTCGTTTCGGGAAGCCGCTCGATTGATCGAAATGTTCATGCCCTGTTCGGCTCAATTGAACACGACCGTTCGAAATCGTTTGGGTCGCATCGCCGACGAGCTAGGCCACGAAGACGTAAGCCAAGGAGACGCGGATACAATCGCGCCGCCATCACCACTAACCCTTTTCCTAGATGGTGCGCACATACGATGTCGACCTGAATACCAGAAGCGGCACCTCGATGTTGTAGTCGGCAAGGTTGAAAGCCCCAATATGAGCCGGCGGTTTGGTTTCGTGCAGCAAGCCGCCGGTTCTCCTGCAAAGCAACTCCGACATGACCTGATCGCGCAGGGCTGGGACGGTCAGAGCAAAGTGACCGTGATTTCAGACGGCGAACCTGCACTGCCGAATTTGGTGAGGCGTGCCGTTCGAGGTCCCGTCACCCACATACTGGACTGGTGGCATATCTCGATGCGGGTCAAGCACATTGAAAATGCGGTGCGGGGCCTTCTGCAATCGAAGGGCTTTTCAGGGTTGCCGCTACTCTTCGAGCGACCTGCTGATACACTGCGTTGGTACCTTTGGCACGGCAAAGTGATGACCGCCGCGACAATCCTCAAGGTTCTTCAGATCGATTGCGATCGTCTGCACGCCGAAACCCGAGAATTACGAGAAGCGGCCAGGCGCGTCAAAGCCCGGTGCCAGGATCTCTATTCCTACCTTGCGAACAACTTTGACGCGCTCGTGGACTACGGCCATCGACACCGGAATGGCCTCGCAGTTTCGTCGTCTCGGGCAGAAGGCTGTGTTGATGACATCGGCAACACCCGCATGGGCAAGCGGCGGCGCATGAGATGGTCACCGCGGGGCGCGCATCGGGTTGCCGTCACTCGGGCCGCTGTGCTTGACGGAAGGCTAGGCGTCTCAAAGCGGGCCGCTTAACCACCAAGTTTTGCCCACTCCCGCCAAACCCGGATAATAGGTGTCTTATGTCCGATAAAGAAACTATGATCCGGGAATGAAACAAGAACATGAACACAATAAAATCAATACGTTAGTGTCCACTCATGGAACAAGAACGACAATCGGACGCAAAAATGATATGCTCAGAAACATGGCTAGTCTCACAAATAACGGCACCAAAATCGAGGAATCCGACGCGCCAGAGGCTGAGATTTCGAGTTCAGCGCCCTTTGACACGTCGGATGAAGCTCAGCGCGACGAGAGAACCACTCCGGCCGAGGCCTCGATCGCCCTGCCCTCCCATGTTGCAGGATCCGGCACCCTCGATCGGCTGGTTGAGAACGCCCGCGACTATGCCAAGGCCTCGACGGCCGAGAACACCAACAAGGCCTATTCGGCCGACTGGAAGCATTTCGCGCGCTGGTGCAGGTTGAAGGGAACCGACCCTCTACCCCCTTCGCCCGAGATGATCGGTCTCTATCTAACCGACCTGGCTGCACCCACAAATGGGGCCCCTGCCCTATCAGTCAGTACGATCGACCGTCGCTTGTCAGGGCTTGCGTGGAACTATGCGCAGCGCGGGTTCTCGCTTGATCGCAAAGACCGGCACATCGCCTCTGTTCTGGCCGGGATCAAGCGTAAGCATGCGCGACCACCGGGGCAAAAGGAAGCAATCCTGCCGGAGGACATCCTGGCCATGGTGGCCACCCTGGGTTTCGATCTGCGGGGGCTGCGGGACCGGGCCATCCTTCTGATCGGATATGCCGGAGGCCTTCGGCGCTCGGAAATCGTCAGCCTCGATGCCGGCAAAGATGATACGCCAGAGTTCGGCGGTTGGATCGAGATCCTCGACGATGGCGCGGTTCTAACCCTGAACGCGAAAACCGGATGGCGCGAGGTCGAAGTCGGACGGGGTTCCTTAGACCAGACCTGCCCTGTGCATGCGCTGGAGCAATGGCTACATTTTGCAAAGATCGATTTTGGCCCGGTCTTCGTTCGCACCTCGCGCGATGGCAAACGAGCACTGGAAGCCCGACTCAGCGACAAGCATGTCGCGCGGCTGATCAAGCAAACCGTGCTCAAGAGTGGTATCCGTGCTGAGCTGCCTGAAAAAGACCGCGTCGCGCTGTTCTCCGGCCATAGCTTGCGCGCGGGCCTCGCCAGTTCAGCTGAAGTCGATGAGCGCTACGTCCAGAAGCAACTCGGACATGCCTCAGCCGAGATGACCCGCCGCTACCAGCGCCGCCGGGATCGGTTCCGGGTGAACCTGACCAAGGCCGCGGGGCTGTAATCCCAGTCAGCCCCCTACCCTTTCAGCGCCGTCAGTGCCGCGATGTGGCGTGGCAGATCACTACGCGAATGCAGAATGTCAACGATGATGACTTCCTCAGGCCGATCAAGGAACACCAGGAAATGCTCCCCTGCCCTCAGATACCTTAGGTCTGCAGCATCATCGACCAGGATGGAACAGCTTCTGCTATGTGCCTGGCCATTCACAATCGCTTCACAACGGGAAAGAAGCTCGGCCTCATAAATGTCAGCCTGTCGAGGCCCAAACCTCTCAATCGTCCAGCGGGCAATCTCAACCAGGCTGTCTTCCGCACGGCGCGTCAGCCGAAAGGATCGGCTCATGACGTTGTCCGCGCCCTCGCAAAGGCCCGACGAACCGCATCCGTACCGCTCCCGTCAGCCAAATCGCCGCTTTCTGCCTGCTGAAGACCTTCAAGCAGCCCGGCCCGCACACCGGCAAGCTGCGCTTCTTCCTGTTCCAGCAAACGCAGCCCCGCCCGCATCGCTTCGCTCACGTTCTGATAACGGCCGGACGCGACCAAGGCCTGGATAAGCTGGTCCAGGGTTTCGGTAAGGACAACGTTGCGTGTGACCATGGAACAAGTCTCCTTGTTGGCAATATATGCCAATGCGAGGGTTCGGTCAATGTTACTAAGGCTCGTATCGTCGTTTCCAAAGGGTCGATTGGTGACGTGATCCGCAATTGAAAAAAGCCAGAGAAAGGGAAGCCCGGGTGCCGGGCTTGAAAGGATAGAGAGAGGCTCATCCGGGTCCGGCGTGACAAGGACCCTGACCATGGCCAAGACCACAACGCGCTCCAAACCCGCCACCGCGAAGACGGCCGAAGCATCCGGATTGGCCGCGCCTGACGGCGCCGCCGACATCCGAATGATCCCGCTCGACCAGCTTGAGCCGAGCCCGCTCAATGTCCGCAAGGTGGCCGCCAGCGCCAGCGACGATGCCGAACTCCTCGCCAGCATCCGCGAGACAGGCATCAAACAGAACCTGGTGGTTCATGCTTTGTCTGAGACACGTTTTGCCGTCGATGCGGGCGGTCGTCGCCTCAAGGCGCTGAAACAACTCGCCGAGGACGGTGTGATCCCCGCAGATCATCCCGTGCCCTGCCTCGTCGAGGACGAGCACAGCGCCGTCCTCACCTCCGCAACGGAAAACCTCCAGCGTGCTGCGATGCACCCGGCGGACCAGTTCGAGGCTTTCGACAAGATGATCGCTAAAGGCCGCAGCGAGGACGAAATCGCGCTGAAGTTCGGCGTCTCCATGGACCTGGTGCGCCGTCGATTGAAACTCGCCCGTGTCGCGCCCGAAATCATCGAGCAGTTCCGCGCGGGCAACCTGACCCTCGAATGCGTGATGGCCTTTACGCTGACCGACGACCATGATCGCCAACTGGCGGTCTGGAACGCGGTGAAGGGCGGCTATCACATCCATCCGCAGAGCATCAAACGCCAGCTCACTGAGACGGCGCATTCGGCGAACTCTGCCCTCGGGCGCTTTGTCGGCATCGAGGCCTATGAGGCGGCGGGCGGGGTTATGTTGCGCGACCTCTTCGATGATCGTGCCAGCGCCCACATGGAAAACCCCGAGCTCCTCGAGCGTCTCGCCATCGAGAAGCTGCAAGCTGCGGCCAAACCTTTCGAGGCGGCTTGGAAATGGGTCGAGGTGCATCTCTCGGTGGACTACGGCGCGTTTCGCAGTTTCGGGCGGGTCTATCCGCAGGATATCGACCCCGATCCGGACCTGCTCGCCGAAGAGGAACGCCTCATTGCGCGCGAGGAAGAACTGGCGGCGCAGAATGACGGTGAGGATTGGACCGATGCCGAAACCGAAGAATATTACGCCATCGAGCCGCGCCTGCGCGAGATCGAGGCCCTGCAGCGCGAACGGCAGCCCTACGCAGACGCAGATCGCACCATCGCCGGAGTCGTTCTGACCATCGGTCATGACGGGGCGCTTCGGGTCGAGAAAGGCCTGGTGCGTCCCGAGGATATTCCAGCAGCGCCCGAGTCCGACGAGGTCATTGCAGATGCGGGTGATGCCCCCTCCCCTGCCCGGCCGCAGGTAACGCCGCCGACATCCTCGACGCCGGTACCGAGCTCCGACCCGGCCGCGACTTTGCGCAAGGCGGATGGGATTTCTGCAAGCCTCGCAGACGATCTGCGTGCCACGCGTCAGCACATCCTGCGGGCGCATCTGGCGGCGGATTTCGAGGTGGCGTTCGATGCGATGCTCTACGCTCTCTGTGAGCAGGCTTTGGGGCGGTCCTACAACAACGAGGCGCTCGAAATCTCGATCCGTCCTTTCCAGGCGCAAAACCGTGAGGTGCTGCACGCGGATACTGTCGCCCAAAAGATGCTCGAGGCGTTGGAACAGGACCTTGCCACGGACTGGATGACGCTGGAGAAGCCTGAGGACTTCCGGGCGATGTCAGCGCTACCCGTTGCCGACAAGCAGGCGCTTTTCGCCTGGGCGACGGGTTTAGCGGTCAAGCCGCAGCTCTCCTCCGACAATCGCCCCTCTCCGATCATCGAAGAGATCGGCGCGCGGCTTGACGTCGATGTGGCGGCCTGCTGGCGCCCGACCGCTCAGAATTACTGGGGGCGGGTCAACAAGGGTCATGCAGTGACCACGGCGCGCAAGCTGATCGGTGACGACTACGCCGAGGACCGCAATCGTGAGCGTAAGGGCGATATCGCAGCCGCTATGGAGCGGGCTTTTGCGGAAACGGCCGGCGAGACGGAAGGTTTCGACGCCGCAACGGTTGCAAAGACGACGCGCTGGTTGCCAGAGGGTATGGTGTTTGTCGGTGCCACGGAGGCCGGTGCCGACATGGTTAACGATGCGCTCGAGGCCGAGGAAGGCGACGTGCCCGCCGCAGACGCTCCGGCCGAGGCGGAGAGCGAAGAACCGTCGTCCTTGCCCGCCTTCCTCAGCGGGGATGCGGCCTGACGAGCCGAATACCGATCTGAACCTGACCTGAGCTCTGGGCCGTCCTCACATCGAGGGCGGCCCTTTCCGCCTGGCGGGTTGCCTACAGCCGATACCGGATCGGCTGGCCCGTCCCGGAGATATCCCATGACCACCACCCTTGACCTAGAGCCTGTGCGTGAAGCTGCACTGATCGCCGCCCAGAATGACGCATTTCGCCATTCCATTCTTGGCACTGCCCCTGTCACCGATGCCCCGCTGGGCCAGTTCGTGATGACACGCGGCGTTGCGGCGCTTGGGCCCGACGCCCAACTGGAATTGACCCGCCGCGTCGCCACGTTCGACGGGTTCAATGCCGACAGTGATCCGCAGGGATGGCACGAAATGGGTGTCATCGAATTCGATGGTACGACAGTCTGGTTCAAGCTCGACTTGTATGACGTCGATTACACCTATGGCTCGCCCGAGCCCTCCGATCCCGCGCAGACGCGTCGCGTGCTGACCCTGCTTCTCCCGTCGGAATACTGACGCCCCTTTTTCACCGACATCGCCACGGATCGCCCTTGCACAAAGGGCGGTCCTTTCGGGCTGGCGGGTTTTGAAGGGGCGCGACGCCCGTGCCCCACCCGCCGCAGGAGACCAGAGATGGCCAAGACACTCGACTACCAGATCACCCTCTATCCCGCGCATCGTGATGGGGCCTTCGTCGTCACCCAGTTCCAGATGATGGCGAGCTACCCCGAAAGGCGCATCCAGGCCGCGGGCATGGATGACCTGATCGACCAGGTGACGCAGTTCGCGATGGAGCATGGCGAGAGCTGCAGCGCTTCGGTGCGCTGCCTCGCCCCACGCAAACCGCCGGGGTTCAAGCGTGCGACCGAGAACCTCTATTTCAACCTGGTTGATCGGACAGCTGAAGCCCGCGGCGACGCTGCGGCTTGAAGCCCCCAAAGGAAACTCCGGGGCGGCCTCGCGTAACGGTCGCCCTCCCCTCTTCCAATTCCAAAGGACCAAAGACATGACACACGCGACTGATTTCTACGCGCAAATGCTCGAAACTCAGAGACGTGCTGCCGAGCAGCGGGTCGAGACCCGTGCGGCGCTTCTCTCCGAGCTGCGCGCCCTCGGCGTGAGGAGCATCGAGGTGCAATACGAAGGCTACGGCGATTCCGGCAATGTCGAGGATGTCGTCGTGACCCCAGACACGATCACCCTGACCGAGGAGTTGCGGTGCCGGGTCGAAGATTTCGGATGGGATTTTGCCTATGCGCTGAGCCCCGGTTTCGAGAACAACGAGGGCGGCTACGGCGAAATGACCTGGTCGCTAGAGGCGGACAAGATCGATGTCAGCCACTCGAACCGCTATATTGAGACCAACACCACCGAACACGAGGGGCTTTGACATGGCACATCCCCTCCACCACGCCGAAAGCTCGGCCCGAAAGTTTGGCGGTGTTCCAGATGATTATCGGCATGTGCATGACTGGTTCGATGCGTCCAAGGAACACCTCGCGATCTTTACCCATCGCGCACATCGGCACCACACGCTCGGGATCTTCGAGGCTGAGCGGTTGTTTGGCCACAGCCTGACCAACAGCGCGGGCCGGGTCGTCCCGATCCGCTGGATCGGCGAGCAGCATGTGCGCGAAGACTGCCAGGGGCGGATCCCGTCGCTTGCGGATTGGCTCGGTCGCATTCAGCCGGAGCCGTGGATGGCCAATGGCCGGATCGACAACGATCCGGCGCAGATCGGCAGCGATCCACGCGCGGTCTGGATCGAGGCGGTGGTCAATCACCAGACAATTCTTGGGTTTGAAAATTGGCTGCTCAAAGTATCTGTCGAGCACGTCCAGCATCGTCAGAACCGCGTCGCCGCCTGATCCGCCGGTCAGCAAACTCGTCAACCATCTGACCACGTCCAAATCGACCCGCCTGCGCCTTAACTGGCCAGGCGGGTCGATTGCGTTTCAAGAAAGGAAATCGATATGCAAGACCCCGTCTATGAGGAGGCCTACCAAGGCCACACCATCAAGATCTACCATGACCCGGATGCTGAAAGCCCACGGGAGTGGTCCAACCTCGGCACGCTCATCTGCTGGCATCGGCGCTATCGGCTGGGTGACAGCCATCAGTTCGAAAGCCCCGAGGCGTTCCTGCGCGATCTTGCCGATGTTTCGCATCAGAGCGACCTCTCGCTGGATCGGCTGCGCGACCGCGCCGACCGCAAATCCGTGCTGCTGCCCGTGTTTCTCTACGATCATTCAGGCCTCGCCATGAACACCATCGGGTTCCACTGCCCGTGGGATTCCGGGCAGGTCGGCTATGTATATGTGAAGCTTGAGGCGGTCCGGACGGAGTTCGGTGCGAAACGCGTCACCAAGGCTCTGCGCGAAAAGGCGGCAGACATCCTGCGCGCGGAAATTGTCAGCTACGACGCCTATCTTGGCGGCCGGGTCTATGGCTACGTCATTGAGCAGGACGGTGAGGAGGTCGACGCCTGCTGGGGGTTTGTCGGCGACTATGAGTTGGACTGTCTGCTCGAGGCGCGCCGAGCGTTGCCAGCACCATTGCCGAGTCAAACACGCGAGTCCGCTGCCGCTCAAGAGCGGGCTCACCCTTAGGAACCGGCACAGGTGGCATACGCTCCCTTTATTGCGGGAATCCCAATCGGCTTCGCATTGCTGCAATGCAGAAATATCATGGCCCGGCTATTGTGCGGTCGCAGCATGACCACTATGTTTGGAATGTGATCGGTTCTCTCCTCCTCCCTGAGCCGATCCAAGCTAAACGGCGGCATCCACTTCCTCCCGGATGCCGCCTCTTTCTTTTTCAGAGCTCTTTCTGAAGGTTGTCCACGGTTTGTCGGTCGCCGTTCGGTCAATGAGGTGCCCACTAGTTGGATGCCGAGGTCGCACCTTGCCCAAAACTTGGGCGCACCGATATAGCTTCAAGCTGACAAGGACTTCCGCGACAGCGCCCACAGCCCCATCCCCAGATTCTGGGGATAACTTTCCGAGGCTAAGGCGGAGATCTTCAAAGCCATAAAAGAGCGAAAGGCAGGGCGGGAGGGGTGACCCCTCCCGGGTGAGAGAGTGCGCACGGGGCTTGGGGCCAACCCTCAACCCCGGAGATTGCCGATGAACGCTCACCCCCATTCCACCCCCCTTGCAACCGACGCCGAGGCCCCTGCCCTGCCTGATGCTTCGCGCTTCGCCCACAACCTGATCCAGGCTGCGAGAACCCTCGTCCCCCTGTTCGAGGCCGGCAGGTCCATCGACGCTGCCGCGCTGCGCGCCGCGATGGAAGATACCTTCGGCGCCAGCGACGCCAGCGGTGCCTGGGTCTGGAAGGATGCCTACGAGGCCGCCGAGATCGCCCAGATCCTGATGCTCTCGCGCTACGGCGCGTTGATGCAGCGACAGGCACCCTCGCCGCAGGCCTTCCTCTCCATGATCGAACGCCTCGCCGGTCTGGCACCGTCCCACACACGGCGCTCCGAAGACAGTGTCCGTCTGCAGCAATTCTCAACGCCTTTGCCGCTCGCCGCCATCGTCGCACAGGCGGCGGGGTTTCGGGATGACGACCTGTTGCTCGAGCCCTCGGCCGGCACAGGCCTGTTGGCGATTTTCGCCCGGATTGCAGGCGCTCGCCTGGCGCTGAATGAACTCGCGGAAACCCGCCGCGCCCTGCTGGGACAAGTTTTCCCCGATGCCGCCGTATCAGGCCACGATGCCGCATCGATCGACGACCGCCTCGACCGGTCCATCGTGCCCTCGGTCATCGTGATGAACCCGCCTTTCTCCGCGGCCAACCATGTCGAGGGTAAGTTCCGGCAGGCCACCAGCCAGCATGTTCTGTCCGCGCTGGCGCGCCTCGCGCCGGGTGGGCGCCTTGTCGTCATTACGGGCGAAAGTTTCCGCCCCTCTTTGAGCAGCTTTCAACCGACGTTTCAGCGGATCGCACATGGCGCCGATGTCGTGTTTTCCGCCGCGATCGACGGCAAGGTCTTTGCGCGTCATGGCACCACGATCAACACGCGGCTCACGGTAATCGACAAGCGCGCGGCTGGCGCTGAAGCGACCGCGCCGGTCGACGTCGAGAGCAACTATCATCCGATCTGCGCAACAACGGCCGATCTCCTCGCGTCAGTTCTGACTAACTGCCCGGAGCGCCGCAGCCCCCCGCCCTGCCCCACCACATCGGCCCTGTCGGTCCCGTCTCAGCCGACCCGCACCAACCTCCACGCCCTGCGCAATGCCGCCCGCCAGGAAACCCGTGCCCTCGCTGAAGAACGCGCGAAACATCCCTTCGACGACATCGAGACGGCTCCGCTCGATTATCTTCCGAAAGCCTGGAGCGAACCCGACGGCACGCTGCAGGACACGGTCTATGAGGCCTATGACCTTCAGGCGATCCGGATAAATGGCGCGGCGGTGCATCCGACCGCGCTTGTCCAATCTGCGGCCATGGGATCGGTCCCGCCGCCTGTGCCGACCTATCGCCCGCTCCTTCCGAAGAGCCTTGTGGCGGACGGCCTTCTCTCCGCACCGCAGCTCGAAAGTGTCATCTATGCGGGCAATGCGCATGAGACGCATCTCAAGGGCTGGTTCAAGCGTGGCGAGATCGAAGGCCAGCTGATGGCAGCGGTAGAGGGCGACGAAGGCGCTTTTCGCCTCCGCAAGGGCTGGTTCCTGGGCGATGGCACGGGTTGTGGCAAGGGACGGCAGGTGGCCGGCATCATACTCGACAATTGGCTGAAGGGGCGTCGCCGGGCGGTCTGGGTCTCCAAGAGCGACAAGCTTATCGAAGATGCCCGGCGCGACTGGATGGCGCTCGGCGGGCGCGAGAGCGATATCGTGCCGCTCTCGAAATTCCGCCAGGGGAGCGACATCCGTCTGCCCGAAGGCATCCTTTTCGTCACCTATGCCACGCTGCGTTCGGCAGAACGCGAGGGCAAGGCCTCTCGCCTCGACCAGGTGACGTCCTGGCTCGGGAAAGGGTTCGACGGGGTCATTGCCTTCGACGAGAGCCATGCCATGGCAAATGCCGCGGGCGAAAAGTCGGACCGCGGCGACAAGAAGGCGTCCCAACAAGGACTCGCGGGCCTTGCACTGCAGAACGCGGTTCCTGATGCGCGCGTGCTCTACGTCTCGGCCACCGGCGCGACGGTCGTCGGCAATCTCGCCTATGCTTCGCGTCTAGGGCTTTGGGGCACCGGGGATTTTCCCTTCGTGACGCGGGCCGATTTTGTCGCCGCGATGGAGGCCGGGGGCATTGCGGCCATGGAGATGATCTCGCGCGACCTGAAGGCGCTCGGTCTCTATCTCGCGCGGTCCCTCTCCTATGCCGGAGTCGAATACGAGATGCTGGTGCATGAGCTGACGCCCGCCCAGATCGCGATCTACGACAGCTATGCCGATGCCTATCAGGTCATCCACAACAACCTTGAAGCCGCCCTTCAGGCCTCGGGCATTTCCTCCGAGACCGGTACGCTGAACCCTCAGGCGAAATCTGCCGCGCGCTCGGCCTTCGAGAGCAACAAGCAGCGTTTCTTCAACCATCTCATCACCGCCATGAAATGCCCGTCCCTGATCCGCGCCATCGAGGCAGATCTGGCAGCGGGTCATTCGGCGGTGATCCAGGTGGTCTCGACCAGCGAAGCGGTGATGGAACGCCGCCTCGAGGATATCCCGCCCTCCGAGTGGGATGATCTTCAGGTCGATTTTACGCCGAGGGAGAACATCATGGACTACCTGATGCATAGCTTTCCGACGCAGCTTTTCGAGCCCTACACCGACGAGAACGGCGATCTGCGCTCGCGCCCGGCGCTTGATGGCGACGGCAACCCGATCATCTGCCGCGAGGCGGAGCGGCGGCGGGATGAACTTGTCGAGCATCTTGGTGCCCTCGCCCCGGTGCAAGGCGCGCTCGACCAGATCCTTTGGCATTTCGGGGGCAATGCGGTCGCCGAGGTCACCGGGCGCAAGCGGCGCATCGTGAAGACGCCCGAGGGTCGGCTCAAGGTCGAGAACCGCCCTGCTTCTTCCAACCTTGGTGAAACGCAAGCCTTCATGGATGATGCCAAGCGCATCCTGGTCTTCTCCGATGCGGGTGGCACCGGGCGCAGCTATCACGCTGACCTTGGCGCGAAGAACCAGCGCCTCCGGGTGCATTACCTGCTTGAGCCCGGCTGGAAGGCCGACAATGCGATCCAGGGGCTCGGGCGCACCAATCGCACCAACCAGGCGCAGCCGCCGCTCTTTCGCCCCGTGGCGACCAATGTGAAGGGTGAGAAGCGGTTTCTCTCCACCATCGCGCGCCGCCTCGACACGCTCGGGGCGATCACGAAAGGCCAACGCGAGACCGGCGGGCAGAACATGTTCCGCGCAGAGGACAACCTCGAGAGCCCTTACGCACGGGCGGCGCTGCGGCAGTTCTTCTACAAGCTGCGCGCAGGCAAGATCGAGGCCTGTTCCTACGCAATGTTTCAGGAAATGACCGGGCTGACGCTCGATGAGGCGGATGGCACCATGAAAGAAAACCTGCCGCCGATCCAGCAGTTCCTGAACCGCTGCTTGGCGCTCCGGATCGACATGCAGGATGCGATCTTCGAGGCCTTCGGCGGGTTCCTCTCGGCCATCATCGAAGATGCGCGCCAGGCGGGCACGCTCGATGTCGGTCTCGAAACCCTGCGCGCCGAGAAATTCGAAATTGCCGACCGCAAGGTCATCTTCGAGCACGAGGCGACGGGGGCGACGGCGACCGCCCTGACCGTCGAGCGGACCGATCGCAACGATCCGCTCACCCTGCCCCGGGTCAAACAGATCTGCGCAGATACGAAGGGCGCGACGCTGTGCTGGAACACCTCCTCCAAACGCGCGGCCCTGATGGTGAAGGCGCCAGCCTTCATGGACGAAGACGGCGTGCCGATCCTGCGGGTAAAACTGCTGCGGCCCATGGCGACCGAGATCCTCGCGCTTTCCGAGTTTTCGAAATCACACTGGGAGGAGATCGATGATGCGATGTTCGAACAGCTCTGGCAGGCCGAGGTCGAGGCGGTGCCGGAGTTCACCACCTCCAAGATCACGCTGATCTGTGGGTTGCTCCTGCCGATCTGGGACCGGCTGCCCGCCGATAACATGCGCATCTATCGCCTGCAGACCGAGGACGGGGAGCGCGCCATCGGTCGTTTGGTCAGCCAGGAGCAACTCCTGAACGTCTACGCACGGCTTGGGCTCGATTGTCAGATCGAGATGACGCCACAGGAGGTCTTCGCCGCGGTGATGGAGGCGCGAACGACCCTGAGCCTGCTTGGCGGCTACCAGCTGCGCCGGTCGCTGGTCATGAGACAGCCAAGGCTCGAATTGATCGGCGCGTCGGGTTCGGCCTTGCCCGGTTTGAAAGCGATGGGCTGTTTCACCGAGGTGATCCAGTGGAAAACGCGGGTGTTCATCCCGGTGGATGGCATCGATGTGCTGGCGCGTGTACTCGCCGAACATCCGGTTGGTGGCAGCGCCGCGGATGCCGCAGCATGAACGCGCGGCGCAGTATTGCGGACCTCTCGGCCGATCTGGCAGACCGGGCCGAGAGTTTCTGCCGCCAGTATTTCCCCGAGGGGCGCAAGCAGGGCAATTACTGGCAGGTTGGCGACACCTCTGGCGCAAAGGGGCAGAGTCTCGCGATCCGACTGCAGGCGCAAGGTGGGCGCAAAGCCGGGTCCTGGCAGGATTTCGCGACCGGTGAGTATGGCGATCTGATCGACCTGCTGCAGGAACGGCTCGGGTCGGTCACGCTCAAGGAAACGCTGAGGGAGGCCCGGTCCTTTTTGGGCGTTTTCCCCTGCCCTGCCATGCCTCGTGAACCTCGAAAGGCGGAGTGCCCTGATACAGCCTCCGCCAAACGCATCGCGCGGGCGCGAAAACTCTTCGCCGCAGGCAAGCCGGTTCTCGGCACATTAGCAGCCACCTATCTGCAGGGGCGCGGGATCACACGGCTTGGACCTGCCCTCCGTTATCACCCGCGGGTCTTCCTGCGACGGGGCGAGGACGACGCCGATCCGCCGCGACGGGCCCCTGCCCTGCTCGCGAAGATCACCGATAATCGGGGCCAGGTCACCGGATGCGCACGCTTCTATCTCGACCCGTCCACCGGTGGTTTGGCCGAAATCGAGAGCCCGAAACGGATCCTCGGGCAGCTGCACGGCCATGCCATCCGTTTCTGGTCCGGGACCACGCGCTGCGATCTCATCGTCGGCGAAGGTCTCGAGAATACCCTCTCGGTCGGTACGGCTCTCCCCGAGTTCGATCTCGCCTCCTGTCTCACCGCCACCCATCTCGGCCTCTTCATCCCGCCGCCGGGGATCAAGCGTATCTGGATCGCGTGGGACAATGACGAAGCCGGATGTAACGCATCAATAATACTGCGTAAGCAACTGGAATCGCGTGAAATTACCTGTGGTGATCTCGTGCCAAACATGGGTGATTTCAACGACGATCTGCGGGCATTCGGCAAGGATGCGCTGCGCCGGTCGCTGATAGAGGCCATGAAAGCACAAGGTCTGGAAATCGAGGACGGGTGACCGCCAACTTCCTCAGCGAAGTCCGAAAGGGCAAAGGTTCCGCGGGTTCGATCTGATCCCGTTTGGATATTGGGAGCGATGGACCGGCGGGTCGGGGCTGAGCGCCCCTCGCCCGGGCAGCAATGCGCCGCTACCCGGAAAATTCCCCTGCCCCTTCGGGCCATTCCTCGCGGGACCAATTTTCCGGCCCGCGGCGCATTCTCCGCTGCGCTCCGATCCTGACGGATGCGGCCCGGTCGCCGCTGGTCCTCATATCGCCCCATCCAAATCGGGTCAGATCAAACAGAGGAACCAGACAATGCCCCATCAGACAGACATCCAAGAGGAGACCGGCGTGACCTCCGCCATCCTCGACCACCTTGCACTTCATGGCGCAACGCCCGGGGCCGGCGAGACTGATCATCGCCCCCTGCCCCAGCCCGACGAGGTCGAGCTCGCCATGGCGACGCTCTTTGACACCACCATCGGCCTCCTCACCGGCAGCCAGTTGGAAGACAATCTCGAAGAGATGCTCTGGTCCCTCACCTCGATCTTCCATCGCCGCCTCTCCCATATCCAGAAACTTCTCGACGACAACGAATTCGAGGTCCGGGAAAGTCTGGCCATCCAGGACGGCTCAGAGGTCGCCTCGGTCGAGCTCGAGCGCCTCCAGATGATCGGGCTCAAGCTCTGGGACCATCGCGATGCCTTCGAGCAGATGCGCGATCTGGCCGTGGACCACTTCTCGGCCGCCACTGGCTCGCCTTGGCTACCCCGCACCGGATCCAAGGTCTCACATCGCGGTCTCACCTCCGCCGTGGTGGACAGCCGGGCCTATCTCTCGGCCAAGCGCCGCAAAGAGACCGAGGTCCATTGCCCCGAAGGCACGCGGATAGCCTTCTCGGGCGGGGATTATCACGCCTACGATCTGATCTGGTCCGTCCTAGACGCCACCCATGCGAAATACCCGGACATGGTGCTCCTGCACGGCGGCACGCCCAAAGGCGCCGAGATAATTGCGGCCCGCTGGGCAGATACACGGGGCGTCGCCCAGGTGGTCTTCAAGCCCGACTGGAAGAGCCACGGCAAGGCCGCTCCTTTCAAGCGCAACGACAAGATGCTCGAGACCATGCCGCAGGGTCTGATCGCCACCCCCGGTTCGGGCATCACCGAGAACATCGTCGACAAGGCCCGCAAGCTCGGGATCCGCATTAAGAGGATCGGGGCTTAGGCCCCGGTTCTACAATGACATCAGTCAGAGCACCTTATGCGGTTCGCTCTATGAGTTCGCAGAAGTGCGCAGTTCTGCGGGATTTGGTCCGGCAGACTGCTGAGTGTGTGGATGAGTATTTCTAGCTGGTCGCAATCGCGGGACGTCCTGAAGCCTCGTGACGCTCTCGTCGTCCCGCGATCAGCGGGATGTTCGCCGAAAGGCACCCCATGTCGGCCAGGAAACTGACCAATCCGACGATCGTCTTGAACTCGCGCAATTTGAAGACGCTGCGGCTTGTGACAAGCATTCTCGAATCCTGGCCATCCTCCGCTACTGCGTGCACGACCCAAGAGCCAGACCAACTGTTATGGCGCTTCTCGGCAGTCTGGTTGCAGATCACCTCGATGAGGTAGCTATCTGAGAGCAGATCGCGCAGGCCATCTTCGGTGACCACATTCGGTGTTGCGCCGTCCAACGGCTTTCCCTCTTCACATATGCCGACACGCAACAGGATTGGAGCGGGCCCGAGCTTTTACCTGATCTTCCGAGTCGTATGCGTCGTTGCTCGGTTTCGCGATGCCATACGGGACATCCTCGAAGTTCGCAACGCGGCCGGGATTGAAGTCGTCGAAAAGAGATGCGCATGTCTTCGTCTTTGCATTTCATTTTCTCCAGCCTGTCAGATCACTTTCTGCTTGAGGCCCCTGGGTGACTCGACCGAGGAACTGAACACGGGCCGGTGTTGCGTTGCGACGGGTCGTGGTGTGTACCGAAAGATCAGGCGTGACAGTGCAAGGCACGCTTCGGCGTTCTTGGCTGCCTGCAGTTCCCCTACCTTCCTTCATGGCCACCGCACTTCTCCCGATGTCTGAGTTGCATGACATGCTGGTCGCAGCTGTCGTCCCCTCCACAAAGGTTGTCACCGATCTTTTTCCCCTGACCCTGCGGGTCATTCCTCGCGAGGCAAAAAGACCGGCGCCTGCCCCTCTCCAGCTCACGCTTCGCCTTCGGTGTGGCCGGGCCTTGGCCAGCTGCAAGGTGACCATCATTGCAACGCAAACAAGGAGAAGAGCAATGACCACGAACTGCATCAAATTCACCAGCGCCGACATCGAAACCGCCAAGGGCGTCGGCTCCATCTCGACCCTGACCTTCGACCTCGACATCACGGTCGAACCCGTCGCGAGCACGAACCCGATGGCTCCCACGCACCGCGTCCTCGGCCGCTCCCCGCGCGGCAAGCTGGTCGAGTGCGGCGGCATCTGGAAGAAGCAGAACAAGGAGACGGGAGCTGACTACTACACGCTGACCATCCGCGACCACGGCTTCAACGCCAACCTCGGCAAGGCCGCGAACCAGGACGATCTGTCCCTGCAGGCCGTCATCCCCTGGGGGCCGAAAGACGCCGCGTGATCTGAAGAATTGGGCCCGACATCGTTCGGGCCCAGCAACCGCAAGTCGATCTTGAACGCGTTCAAGATTAGATCGTTTTGCGCCTCACCGCCTCTAATCATACTCCTGAATTCAGGTAGGCGCGTGGTATCTTCCAATTGCGCCCATAATAGTGCTACTATGAGTGGCGAAACGAGTCGAACTCGGAATCAACCGAAGTCGGGGCAGCGATATGAGCGGAAGTCTAGAACAGTTTTTGACCGACCTGTCACGAGGTCTGGAGCGCACAATGGTCGCCGTCAACAAAGAGTTGACGCTGCGCCATCGTATCAAGCGCACATGGTCGATGCGACAGTGCGCTCGCTTCTTGAACGTCAGCATTCAATATTTGACCAAGTTCGCGAATGGCAACGAAGACTTTCCAAAGGGTGAGTACGTTGGACGCGAGCGTGTCTTCAACCTTCATGAACTGATGCATATGCGCGCTTTGATGGCGGCGTCTGCAAAGCGTCCTTTTGACTATCTTGCGTGGCGCAAGCCTGGCGATCCGCTTCCAGTCATTTCATTTGCCAGCCAAAAGGGCGGAACTGCCAAGAGCCTTAGCGCTGCACATTTCGCACAGTACCTAAGCCTACACTACGGAATGCGCGTTGGCGTGATGGATGCGGACCCGCAGAGCACGATCACACTTTACTTTGTAGGCGGTGAGGGGTTGTCTCAAATGCCTACTGAAGAAACGCCATCGATGGTGGACTTCGCGGGCCTCTTCCAGTCTGAGGAGGCGCCGTACACGGATCACTCTGCGGAGACGCTGGATAGCTTCTTTTTGAAGACTTCTTGGCCGGGGCTTCGATTGGTTCCAGCGCACGGAGAGACCTCTGAGGGCGAAATTCAGATCGCCCGCTTGGTTCGCGAAGCTCCTGCAGGGAAGAGTTTCTACCGCTACCTTCGGGACGCGATTGATCGCTGGAAAGAAGCGCACCCTCCGGCAACAGCTCCCAATGAACTTGCTACGGATGGTAAGGTCGATCCTGTCCGACTTGAGCATGCGCTGAACGAAACGCTGGATTGCATCATCATTGATTATCAACCGGCGCTGACGCTTTTCCAGCTCAACAATGTGATAGCTTCTTCATCCCTCGTCATTCCTCAGACCATGAAGGGGTTCGACATCGCGACGCTGTCGACCTTTGTCACCGGCCTGCTAGGTATGCTGCAGCACATCCTAGCACATGAGCGTATCGATATTGGCTCGGGTGCCAACATGCTTCTGCCAACCATTGTGCAGCGTTCCAACGGTCAAGATCTCAATCACATCGGCAATCTTCTCGAGCACTGCCCCACGGAGATCTTGCCCGTGTTCTATCTTCGGTCAGACGCGATTTCGAACGCTTCGGACGTTTATCAGTCGGTCTACGAATATGAGCCTGACACGCCTGGCAAGCGAAAAGGTATCAACAGATTTATCGAGAACGCAGACGCGGTGAACGATGCAATCGTCAGCCGTCTGTGGCCAGGCCTCGAACGTGGTTATGCGAATGCCTGGATGGACACGTTCTATGATGACGATGACGGGGAGACCGCAGCATGAAGCGAACTATCCCGAGGTCGCTGGTTTCGAAAGCTTTGAACCAATCAGCTGAGCCGAGTGGCAATGACGACGAGGCAAAGGTCGACACTGCACCGCCTTCTACTACTGCAGCTTTCAAGGGAGCGGGTAGTGCATGGAAGGCCGGCGCACTTGCCCAATCGCAGGCAGCGGTAGAGCAGGGTCGTGCGCAGCTCGTCGAAGACATTTTGAACGGCCGTCACGAGCTTCAGATTTCACCGGAAAAAGTGGAGGATCCGTTAGGTTCAGATCGTCGTGATGACTGGCTGGCACAAGAGGCCTTTCAAACGCTACTAAAGAGCATCGAAATCAACGGCCAAGACACGCCCATCCTTGTTTGGCCAGAGGATCCGAATTGGAAGCCTGACCCGTTGAACCCGACTGACGTCGCGGATGCTCGCTTTATCATGCTGACCGGCAGACGTCGTCATGCTGCGGCGAAGACCTTGGGGCTTAAGCTAAGAGCCATCTTGGCGTCCCCTGATAAGCGAGGCGCGGAGAACGCGCAGTTCGAGATGCTGTTTCTTCGTTTCCGGGAAAACGAGGAACGGGAAAACCTTGGCGCTTTCGAGCGCCTACTGGCTATCGGAGAGATGTACGAGACGCTTCGTGAATCTGGTGAGAAGACGACCGCGGTGGCGTTTGCTGCGCGTATTGGTGTCCACGAGAGTATCGTGTCGCGGGCTCGCGCAGTTTTCGGGGCTCGAGATCAAATCTTGAACGCGTTCAAGAACGCTTACGACATGAGCTTCCAGGATCTGCAAAAAGCGCTGGCCAGCCTTGAGGGCAAGCCGAAGAAGCAAGTCAGAAAGTCTGCTCAGAAAATCACCGCCAAGCGCAAGGTAGGGGGTCGTAATCTCTCGCTCACGTCAGCGAACGGCAATCTCTCGATCAAAGCCGCAAGCGTACCGCTGAGCCAAGAGAAGCTTGAGGAGTTGAGCGATCTGATTGCGGACTTCTTGGCAAAGAATAAGGAGGTTCCACCGACGGGCTAAAGCCTGAATACCGGTGCATCTCCATACATTGAGGCAACGAGCAAGAAGGAAGAATGTGATCTAAAGGCAAAAGAAAAGCCCCCAAGCTGAGGGCCTGAGAGCTGATCTTATTGGTTTGGTCGCCTTGAAGATAAGTCTCTCTCGAATCACTGTCAACGACGAACGCTTCTGAGCGAACGGCTTTCTTTTGCCTCCACATAACTGGAGGTGAGAAACAGGCATGAAACATACAGGTTGGCGCAAGCCGACACCGGGTCTTGGCATTGCAGAGCAGCTTGCCCAAGCCGGTGAACAGGTAGCTATACCCAAAACACGGGCGTTCGTCGCCGTGAAGCGGGTAGGGGCCTACATTGGCCTCAAGGCCGGCGACATGATGCTCCTCGATACGCTCGGGGCCTTTACGCAGGCCCAAGACTGGGAGGAGGGGCAACGCCCTATCGTCTGGGCGTCGAACGCCTACCTGATGGAGCAGACCGGGTTCTCGCTCTCCGCGCTCAAGCGCCATGCACGGCGTCTAGCCGAGATCGGTGTGATTTCCTTTCAGGACAGTCCGAACGGCAAGCGGTGGGGCCGCAGGGACGCCGAGGGGCGTATCGTCGAGGCCTATGGCTTCGATCTGTCGCCGCTGTCGGCGCGTGTCGAGGAATTCGAGGAGCTTCATGCCGAGTTGCAGGCTGAACGCGAGCTCTGCCAGCGCCTGAAGCGTCAGATCACCGTGGCACGCCGGATGATCCGCGCGCGGATCGAGGCGGCCGTCAGCAGCGCGCTGCGCGGGCCCTGGACGCAGTTCACGGGGCTCTTCGAGGAGCTTCTGGGCCGGCTTCCGCGCCGCCATGAAGCGTCCGAGCAGCTTGCACGGCTGCTGGGCTGGTTCAAGGAGCTCCAGAAGCGTGTGGAGGCTGCCTATCTCAAGGCAACCGAGGTCGTCGAGCCTGTGGAAAACATGAATGAAACCAGGGAACAAGCTTCCGAAAAGACTCAAGAAATGAACCCCAGGGAGGTCATTTCCGGCCCCCATATACTAATTACAACCCAACTTAATCCTGTAATCTGTAATTCCTCAGAAAATGAGGAAGTCGCGGCCGTGGTGCCCAATGCTCAGCCTGAAGATCAGGTTGATAGGGAGCTGGAAGAATGGGTTGCCGAAGTGCGCAAGAAGCGCGCTGCGCTGGATTTGCCCACTGTCATGCAAGCTTGTCCCGAATTCGCGTCATGGGCCCGCAATATGGGTGGGTTCCTCAAGGATTGGGGCGATCTGCACCGGGTTGCAGGGCAACTCAGGCCGATGATCGGGGTCTCCCAGCATGCCTGGAACGTGGCGCAGGACCGGCTGGGCAAGCAGGTGGCGACAGCGGCTCTGGCGCTTGTCTTCGAGAAGCATTGCGCGGGCGAGGTTTCCTCGCCGGGCGGCTATCTGCGCGGCATGGTCGAAAAGGCCGGGGCAGGGGAGTTGCATCTCGAGCGCAGCTTCTATGGCAGGCTCAGCGGTCAGGCTGCGTGATGGGGCAGGGGGTCAGAGACCGGCGGCCTTGGTCAGATTCACTCGGAACCGGTCGCGTCGGCGCTGGTAGCGGCGAGTCATCTCGGCCGAGGCATGACCGAGCTGCTTCTGGACATAGCGTTCGTCGACCTCCGCTGAACTAGCGAGGCCGGCACGCAGCGAGTGACCTGAGAACAGCGCCAGTCGTTCTTTCTCGGGCAGCTCGGACCGGATGCCGGCGTCCAGGACCGTGCGCTTGATCAGGCGGGCGACATGCTTGTCGTTGAGCCGGGCATCGAGGGCGCGCTTGCCATCGCGTGAGGTGCCAACGAAGACCGGACCGAAATCGATCTTGGCAAAGTGCAGCCATTGCTGGAGCGCGTGCACGGGGCAGGTCTGATCCTTCGAGCCGCGACCGATCTCGACTTCGCGCCAACCGGTTTTGGCATTGAGGCTCAGGAGGGCACCTTTCTCCATAATCTCGACCCAACCGCCACTGTCGGGCGTATCGTCTTTGTGCACGTCCAGGCTGACGATTTCCGAGCGGCGCAAGCCTCCGGCGTATCCCAGAAGAAGGATTGCCCGATCTCGCAGCCCGCGCAGATCATAGGGCAGGGTGGCGACCATTGCGAGGATGTCTTCCGCCAGGATTGCTTCCTTCTGCACCTGCGGTCGCGCGTGCTTACGCTTGATCCCGGCCAGCACCGTGGCGATGTGACGGTTCTTGCGATCGAGAGTGAACCCCCGTTGCGTGTAGTTCCAAGCGAGGCCTGACAGGCGGCGGTCGATGGTCGAGACGGACAGGGGGCGGGACGCCGCCTGCGAAAGGGAGGAGCCCGACCCGGAGGCCAGATCCGCGAGGTAGAGACCGATCATTTCCGGTGATGGTGGCAGCGGGTCCGCACCCTTCATCCGGCACCAGCGCGCGAAATGCGCCCAATCCTTCGCATAGGCCTTCAACGTATTGTCCGAGGCCGCGGCGCGCGCGTAGTCACGGGCGGTGTCGACCAGGCGATCCAGTGTGCCGGAACCGGCGACATGGGAGGGCAGGGCGATGTCATCGCTTTCCTCTTGATCTCTCTCGTCGACGCGAGCATCATTCAGCTCATCAGAGGGCGCTGACGTTGATTTCTCGGTCTCTGAGGGCATCTTTCCAGTGAATCCGGCGGTGAAATTGAACTGCTTCCCAGCATAACTTTTTGTGTCCGATAATGCAAACTTATTGGACATGACTGCGAGCGACAAGGTGGGGCGGTTTATGTGCTATTTTCTGGTAGAAAGCGCCGCGCTGATATAGGCTGCAGGCATGACATTTGCCCGGCCGGATCACATCGTCGACCTCGACACGTTACCCCGGATGCCCGCCTGGGTCACCTCTGCACGCGCTGAAACCCTTGAAGATGTTGCGTTTTTGTCGGGTTCGGCGCTGAACCACCTGCATCTTATGTTGGGACGCGCGGAGGTGCCCCAAGCCTTGTTTCGGGACCGGCTCGCGCTGCGCGCGGCCGAGGCTTGTATCGCGTTCTCTGGGCGGCCGGAGCGGGCAGGGGAGCTGCGCGACGCGGTGCACCTGCTGCGACCCGGCGATCTGCCCGGACCGGCGGGCGAAACTAGCCTCGCCTGGCGACGCGCTGTGGAACGGCCGGTATCGATCAAGGCTCTGGGTCGAGCCTTGCCCAGCTTCGACCTCCGCCAAATTGCCGCGTGGCTTGATGTGGGGAAAGGGGCGCCGGTAACCTGGGCCGCGAAGGTGTTGGAGGCGGTACTGCACGAGGTGCCGCGCGCAGATGTAGTAGGACTGATCCTCGCGGATGCGGCCCTCGCTCAGGCACTCGGCTGGGATCATCTCGTGCCGCTTCTGGCCCCAGCCCTGAAACGCGCCGACCTGCGCAAGCATGGCGAAGACCTGCGTCTCGCCTGTCATCGGGCGCTCGTCTCATCGGCAGTCGAGGCCGTGCGCCTTGCCGCTGACCTCGAGCGCCGAACGACGCATCTGAAATCCGTCGCGCCGAAACTCCGGGCCAAGGGGGCAGGGCAGGCGGTCGAGTTGTTCCTGACCAGCGATGCGGTTGCCCCTTCGGCGCTGCCCTTGCCGGATCGCGCCGCGCGGCGGCTCTGCGATCGGTTGGTCGACCTCGGCGCTGTGCGCGAGCTGACCGGGCGGGACACCTTCCGGCTTTACGGGGTATAGTGATGGCCAAGGATCGCCCCGAACTTGAGCTTGACCGCGAGTTGTCCGATCTGCCGCCCGAGCTGCGCTGGCGGGAATGGATGCGCCGGATCGAGGCCGTGCTCTTCGCCAGTGCCTCGCCAGTGCCGCGCGAAGACCTTGCCCGCGTGGTGGGGCAGGCGGCTTCGGTCGAATTGCTGGTCGAGGACCTTGCCGCCGATCTGGAAGGGCGGGCCTTCGAGATCGCTCGGGTCACTGGCGGCTGGATGTTCCGGACGCGGGCCGCCTACGCGCCCGCGATCCGCGCAGCGGCAGATGTCGGGAACCAGTTTCTGGATCTGAGCGAGTTCGACGTCGCGGTCCTGGCCGCCATCGCCTACCATCAACCGATCACCCGCGACGGGCTCAAGGACATCTTCGGCAAGGAGATCAGCCGCGACCTGATAGGGCGGCTGCATTCGCGCAACCTGATCGGGACCGGGCCAAAGTCGCCCAGGCGAGGGGCCCCCTATACCTTCGTCACCACCGAGCAGTTCCTGGTCGCTTTTGGGTTGGAGAGTCTGCACGATCTTCCCGATCGGGAGCAGTTGGAGGATGCGGGGGTTGTGGGGTAGCTGCTTCAAGTGGGCGTCGGCTGACGAACTGGAATCCTCGGCATAGAATTCATCCCGACTTTGCTCTCGCGGAATCTACCTCTGGGCATCATCGTCGGCAGCAACGAATTCCATCGTGAGGACAACGTCAGTCGTTTTGAAATCTGGTCGGGAAAGCTTGATAGACCTATTGACCGGTCAGTCCAAGGGTCGCCTACCCAGTTCATCTGCGATCATTCAATCCATCATGGCCTACATGTAGTATCCGAGGCCTTACGAAACGCTGATTGAAGTGCTATCTCTTTCATATGGAAGGTACGGGTTATTGGCGTGAACAAGAAGATTACTGCCAGTCAGCGCATTGGCGAAATCGGGGAGAAGGCGGCTAATCTTCAATTCTTGCGAATTGGGTTCCAATTCGATGGGCGTTCACGGCTGGAAGCGGGGATAGACGGCATCGCTGAGGTGATGGACGATGATCAGCCGACAGCGAAGATGATTGCCGTTCAGGTCAAGGCTACTGAGCGTGGCAGCTATGTCGGCGAGACGGACGCCGGTTTCACCTATCGTGTCCGCGCTTCAGATTTCGACTACTGGCGCGGCTCCAACCTACCCGTGATCCTTGTTCTCTACAGGCAATCAGATGACACGTTCTTCTGGAAATCGCTCGAAAACCTCGTTGGCGAGGCCGAACGCACATTGCAGTTCGACAAGGAGCGCGACGTCTTGGACGGACGTGCGAAGAATCACCTCGCTGCCCTGACCGTCGCCAAGCAAGGACACGGTTACTACGTCCCGCCACTTGGGGGAGGGGAGGAAGCGATCATCAACATGGTGCCATTGCAGCTTCCTGAGGAAATCTTCGTCGCACAGACACAGCTCTCTACCCAGAAGGCGCTCGCCCGGATGAATAAGGTCCGGGACGGCCAGCGGTACGATTGGATGGTCGATGAAACCTCGCTTTGGACATTCTGCGACCCACTAACCACACCCGTTCGCGACCTGGTCGAACGGGATCAGGTCGAACGGATCGAAACCGACTTTCTGGCACAACACGACGCAGTGGATCAGCAATACAAATTTGCGGGTCTGTTGCGACATACTCTGGGCCATGACTTTCGGGATTTGCTTGGATGGGACCGAAAGAAAAAGCAGTTCTACTTCTTGCCAACACCTGGAGGCGTCGCGCGCAAGTTTCGCTATCTTGGTGCGAAGCAGAAGACACAGGCAGACGTTGTCAGCGTCTATCAGAAGTCGAAGGGGGAGGGGCCCATCGACTATGTGCGGCACCATTCATTCCATCCCCGGTTCGAGCGCTTGGCGGACCAATGGTACCTGATCATCAACCCATCCTACTATTTCACTTCGGATGGAGAGCGCGCGCTCAACTATCCGGATGCCTTGTTGTCCGGGAAGAAGCGCCTCGACACAAACAACACCGTTCGAGGCCAGGTGATCATGTGGCATCGATTGCTGTCAGGTATGGAATTTGAAGATGCCGGCGAACTGCTGGCACCCGACACCAAGACGGATCGTATCATCAAGTTTGGTGACCCGCCTTCCATCGAACTGCCAAAGAGTGTGCCCGAGGACGTGTGGGGCGCGAAGGCGCAGAAGTCGAAGAAGCCGTCCGGCTCGAATGAACAAGGCAGCTTTGACCTATGAGCGACTTCAAGACAAAGATCTTCCCGGAGCCTGAACTGGAATTTGGTGACCAACACCATCATCCTGATCCACGATTGGGGTTGCTACAGGCGGGCCCGTTGCAAACGAACCTGGGGGACACGATCAAAGTCGGCGTTGTTGGCAGCGCTCTGACCGTCGAAAAATCAGGCGAGTTTCTGAATGCGATCGAAGATGGGTTCGAGGGTAAGACCGAAAAGCACCCGAACCTGCACCCGGACTTCCCTGGGTTGAGAAACCAGAACCCCTATCGGTGCCGGTTTGAAATGGTGGCTGCCGAAGATGGAGTGCTGACGAAAGGTCAGATCGAGAAGATTGCCAAGGAACCGAGCGATGCGCGTGCTGTGGAGATAGCCGTCGACGCAGTTATGGCGCAACTGGAAAAGTTGGAGGCGCATCATGAACGGCCGGACGTGGTCATGGTTTCTCTCCCTGTCAAGTTGATCGAACGGGTCTGGAGAAACGAGCGGGCGCGCGATGACGAAGGTATAGAGGGCGAAGCGGCCGACGCGAAAGCTGGCAGAGAAACCTCTCCGAACTTCCGTGGCTTGCTCAAGGCCAGAGCGATGGACCTCAGATTCTCAATTCAGATTGTCTGGGAGGATGTCATCAACCCCGATGCCAAGATCCCTCGCAAGATCAAGGAGAACTCTGACCGCCAAACCCAAGATCGAGCTGACCTCGCATGGAACCTCATGACGACGCTCTACTACAAGGGCAGCGGCAAGGTGCCCTGGCGCAGATTGCCGGAAGAAGGCGAGTTCACCGCCTGTTACATTGGCATCAGCTTTTTCAAGGATGCCGAAACCGACGAGATATGGACCAGTGCTGCGCAAATGTTCGACGAGCGGGGCAGAGGGTTCATTCTTAGAGGCGGTCCTGCGCAGTCAGAGTCGCGGGGTCGCCACCCGTTCCTCACTATCGATGAGGCTCACAAGCTTACCGAGAGCGCCTTGGCCGCCTACAAGTCGGTCCATAGAACGATGCCGGCACGCGTGATCGTCATGAAGACGTCGCGCTTTCGCGAGGACGAGGCCGAGGGTGTTGGCAAGGCGCTCGACGAGGCAGGTGTGGAACTGCGCGATCTCGTTTGGATTCATGAGAGCTATTCAGTCAAGGTGCTGCGCGACGGCGACTTCCCTGTCCTCCGCGGCACCTTCGTTGAACTGGACGGCAATGGGCTGCTCTATACCAACGGCAGCATTCCCTACTATGGGACCTATCCTGGCCTCTATGTCCCGAACCCCCTGTTGCTCTGTCCGCACCCGCAAAGCGAGAGCACGATCGAACAGATTGCGAAGGAAGTTTTCAGCCTCACGAAGGTGAACTGGAACTCGACCCAGATGAACCAACGCTTGCCGATTCCGATCCGAGCAGCCCGTAAGGTTGGTGACGTGTTGAAATACGTTCCCTCGGGGCAAAAGGTCAGCAGTGACTATCGGAAGTACATTTAGAAGCTGCACACGGAGCACGCCGTCGGCTCCGTGGCTGCTGTTAAGAGCATCTGATCGTCGATCCTCGAAGCTCCCAAGTTTCCAGCGGATCTTTTTTCGGCAAGTGACTTCTCTGGCGTTTGATACATAAAAGAACATCACGCGCATGCCTTGATGTAGAATTCTACATCAATCTTGAAGTCTGCTTCAGTGAGTGATATGTTTATGAATATCATAGATGGCAAACGAAGCAGCAAGATAGATCATGAGTTACGCAATAGAGCACATCGCAGAGTCGCTCAAAGCCGCGCGGGAACGCAAAGGGATCTCTCAGCGCGCGCTCAGTGCGAAGGCTGGGGTTCCACAGAGCCACATCTCCAAGATCGAGAACGGGGCGGTCGATCTGCGTCTGTCCAGCCTGGTCGAGCTTGCACGTGTACTTGATCTGGAATTGACTCTGGTCCCGCGCAAGAAGCTGCCTGCCGTTCGGGCGATCATTCGCGGTGATGATGATGGTCACCGTGACGTTCAGAGCGCGCGTAAGGCGACGAACCTATTGCAGCGCCTTGATGACCAGATAGCAGCGCTTCCCAGTGAAACGCTCTCTGAGATTGTCGTTCAGGAGTTGCAGCGCCGGGCGCGCGAATTGATGCACTTCAAGCTTTCAGCCGATGATGTTGTTCAGTTGCAAGAAGCGTCTGCTGCCATGCAGGAGTTCCTGAGCGATCCGCGCAATCTGGAAGCGGTCGAGCAGGCGCAGAGCCAGTTGCGCATGCTGCGCAACGCACTCGCCCATGGGGCGGGTGTATCTGCACCATCCTTACCGCGTCCGGCCTATCGTCTGGATGGTGACGATCATGGCTGATGTCAGTGTCCTTGAAGTCCTGCTCTACGGAGAGCCGATAGGTACGTTGACGCGGGTCAGCGGTGATACCTCGCTCTTTGCTTTCTCTGAAGGCTATGTCGCCGATGCGGGCAGGCCGGTTCTGAGCCTCGGTTTCAAGAATGAGCTTGGGGAACTGACCACTGATTTCGGTACGCAGAACATGCACCTGCTGCCCTTCTTCTCCAATCTTCTGCCCGAAGGTCACATGCGAGACTATCTCGCCGAGCGCGCGGGCGTGAAGCCCGTCCGTGAATTTTTCCTGCTCTGGGTTCTCGGCGAGGACCTTCCCGGTGCGGTCACTGTTCGGCCCGCCGATGGTGAGGCGTGGCCCCCCGACGCTGATGATGGTGAAGATCATCACGATGATCATCGAGATCAGGCGCTGAGGTTCTCGCTGGCAGGCGTTCAGTTGAAGTTCTCGGCTTTGGGAGACAAACAAGGCGGTCTTGCGATTCCGGCCAAGGGGGTCGGCGGCTCCTGGATCGTCAAGTTGCCAGCGCAAGGCTTCGATGCTGTCCCCGAGAATGAATTCTCGATGATGACGCTCGCGCGTCTCTGCGGCATGGATGTTCCGCCGATAAGGCTGATCGATGTTGCCGACATCGGCAACCTGCCCGAGGGCATGGATAAGGTCAGCGGTCAGGCGCTGGCGGTCGAAAGATTTGACCGTCTAAGTGATGGCAGCGCTGTTCACATTGAAGACTTCGCGCAGGTCTTTCGCGTTTATCCCAAGGACAAGTACGAGAAGGCAAGCCAGCGCAACATCGCACAGGTACTGGCCGCTGAATGCGGAGAGGCCGACATCGCCGAGTTTATCCGGCGGCTGACTTTCAATGTGCTGATCGGCAATGCCGACATGCACCTCAAGAACTGGTCGCTGATCTATCCGGATCGTAGGCAGGCAGCGCTCGCGCCGTGTTACGATTTTGTTTCGACCATTGCCTACATAGACGACGACAAGGCGGCGCTCACCTTTAGCCGCACCAAGAAGTTCTCCGGGTTCTCGAAGGACGAGCTGTCGCACCTGGCTGCAAACGCCGGTTTATCCGAGAAGCTGGTTCTGGGAACCGCACGCGAGACTGTCGCGCGCTTCCATGAGCACTGGCAGGCCGAAAAGGGAAACCTGCCGCTGACCGCGGATGCGATCAAGGCGATCGAAGCCCATTTGCACACAGTGCCGATAGCGTAGGGGATTGGCAGAATGGCAGAGAGTTTTTCGAACCGGCACGGCTACCGCAGCGCAGCCGCGGAGATAACCGTTCACGAGGACGCGCCCGAAAACCTGCGCTATGCGATCCCGCTGATTGGGCAGGACATCGGCATGAGCCCGTCCGCCATGCGCCGGATCATCTGTCAGGTGTTGCTCGTCCCGCCTGACCGGAACAACTGGTCGGAGCACCCCAACATCTGGGAAGAGGTCGTTGGGCTACTTGCCGACTGTCCTTGGTACAAGGTCTATGACATTGCTGAAGCGTTCCATACGGCACTCGCGCAAGGGTTCAACGACAATGCAAGCAGGTTCGATGGCCGGCTGAACCAGTTTTTTGTCGAAAATGGCATCGGCTGGCATATGAACGACGGCCAGATAGTCTATCGCGGTTCCGAAGCATTTACCGGCGCGACACAAGAGGCCGTCGAAATCCTCGAACATACCGGGCGCAGTGCCGCCGCACGCGAGATCCACGAAGCGCTGCGCGATATTTCTCGGCGGCCAGAGCCGGATGTGACCGGGGCAATCCAGCATGCCTGCGCAGCGATGGAAGCGACCGCGCGGGATCTGGCCGGCGATTCCAAAGCAACATTCGGCCAGCTTGTAAAGCGATTGGACCTTCCAAAACCTCTTGATACCGCAGCCGAGAAACTGTGGGGCTATGCGTCCAACAACGCTCGTCACGGGTTGGAAGGACAGCAGGTTGATACGCCAGAGGCCGAGCTGGTTGTCAGTGTAGCCTGCGCGGTCTGCACCTATTTGGCCAAACGCGCGGTGATATAGCGGCCCGAACAGTCTGATGAAGTGACTGGGATTTCAGAGATACTGGAGCAACGCAGAAGGCCGACACTTAATTCACAGGACCGGTTCAAAATCAGTGCGATCTCAGGCTGGAAAGACCTTCTAGGTTCTCCGGTGGTGATTTGAGCTCAGAAGCTTCTCCAAATTGATGAAAATCCGTAGGTAGAAGACGCCCATCGAACAGATTAAATTCACCTCCTTGTCTGCGACCAATCTGACGAGTCTAAAATCGCCCGACATTTCGCCGCATAGACCGGATCGATCTGACCGGCGAACGCGATCAGGCCCAACAGATGTTGGCGGAGGCCTTCAACGGAGGCGAATCCGCGCCGCGCTGCATGTTGAACCGGCCCCTGATCGGGAGCGCTTATGTGATACAGGTGCTTTCGAAGCCGCGAGCGGAAATCGCGGGTCAGCTTCGGCGTGTCTCCGTCCACCAAAAGGCCGAGCACGACTTTCCGTGCTCCCGGAGAAACAATCGTCGTCTTGGATTGGTTCGGCGCCAGTCCTCGAGCAGCCAGGGTCTCATAGACTCGCCCTACCAGATCATGTGCGCGGGATCTTCCAAACGACTTTCGTGTCGTTGAAAAGGTGAGATCGTCTGCATAGCGCGAGTATCGGACGCCGAAGGTCTTCGCGATAGCAGTCAGTCTTTCATCTAGGTCGCGCACTGCGAGATTGGCCAACATTGGACTGGTTGGTGCGCCTTGCGGCAAGACGCCAAGCAGGTCTCGTGGATAAAGCGATGTCAAGGACGAGTGCCGAAACTTGGGCGTTCGTCGCTGAGGCAAGACAGCAGTATCGTTGCGATGTTTGTCGCGGAGACGGGTGCACAAGCGCGCAAGCTCAAACGCGACCAGCGGCTGGTAGCCCCGCTCCAAAAACACCCGATGCACGTCGATTTCAGTCAGCGATTCGAAGAAGTTCCGCAGATCAATCTTGACCATCCAAACTGCGCGGCAGTGGCGCGCCGCGGCCTGGGCCAACCGAGACCCTGGTGCAAACGCCGTGCTCGCCGAATGGCAGGGTGCGTGGCGCAGGACTTCGGACGCGATCCAAGTCTGGACTCTCAGCAAGGGCGGCTCAGGCACGGCAATTGTTCGATAGCGCGGAGGTTGGCCCGGGATCGGGCGCTTGCGGATCGAGAACTCCCGATAAGGGTCCGCATCCTGCCTTGAGGCATATGTTTTCAAAATACCGACATCGACGCCCGCCAAATGCCCCAGATGGCCAAGGGTGAGGATCGGCGGGCCGGGACTTGGCTGCCGCAATGTGTGTTCAGCTGTCGCGATTGCATTATTGAGGATGGATTCATCCACTCCTGCCGCAAGGCCTTCGGCGAAGTAGCGTTGAGAGTTCCACGTTCGCATCTACTATCCACCCTTCAGGGTGAGCTTGATCGGATCGCAAGTCAGCCTACCGCTGCGGCGACCGCAAGGTCGTGCGGTTCGATCAAGTTGAGCATCAAGCGAAAGCTTGACCGTGAGCCCATCGCAATCGACGGCCCAGGCATCACCTCCTGCGGGCAGGACGTGACACCAACGGTGCCGGTCGTTACCCCGGCAACCACTAGACATCGCGTGGCGCTCTCAACGCATTCGGAAAGTACATCGTGTCGTCGCCTTGGGGAAGGGGGCTCTTGCGGTCTTGGCGAATCAGTCGTGACGCAACCATCCGCCCTCGTTCGGTCAGTTGATGCGACGCGTTTATCCAACCCCAACCTTTCAAGCGGTCAAGGATTTCGCACACATCATCGATGTTCATGCCGAGACGACCCGATATCGCTTCGGAATGACGGGGAGATCGGCGCAGTGCAGACAGGATGATCGTTTCCAAGCTCGTCGGGCGCAGAATTGCCCCGGTATCCGACGCCTTGGCAGACGCTTCAATACGCGCTCTTTCTTTCTCTGGCGTGTGCGGTTCTTGGTAGGGGGAACCAGCTGTACTGGATGCACGCTCCGGTACCAGCGCCGACCATCTTCTTGCATCCTTCCAGAACATCGAAGGTGCATTGTTCGGCATGCCGTGATCAAACGCCAAAAGCGCCCCCACTTCGCCATAGCCCAGGGGTTTGGACCCTGGTGGCGCATAGCGACGACACAGCTCTTCCATCCGCCTGACTTTTCCTCGGGGAAAGACCGTTTGAATTGTTGGGCATCGTGTCACCAAGCTGACGGTGGGCGATGAGGCGTGATCCTTTACGCGTTCGACCCCAGCTTCTGTCCCTGCGTAGGCCACCACTTCGAAACAAAGGCCGGAATGACTGCGCCTCGACCACCAGCTGCGCACTGTCCGCAGCCTCCATGCGGCATTGAGATAGTTGATGACGCGATCTCCACTTCCGATGAAGTCCGTTACCAGAACGAACCGGCGCGCGCGCTTCTCGCGAATTATGTCGGCCCCAGGGTTGAGAAGGATCGACCTTCGATGGCGCTTGTGCAACTGGGTCAGGACGTTGGCGACAACCCCTTCACTGCCTATTTCTTCGGCGACCTGTCGCTGACGAGGCACCAGCGGCGGTCCGACGCGGCCATATGCGCGCACAGTCTTCTTCCCTTTTTGAATTTTACTCGCGCGGGACGTCTCGGGAAACAAACGGTTGGGTTGCCCTTTCCATTTCTTACGCTCTGTTTCGTTGTAAAGCGCCACGGGGTTGGGACCGATCCTCAGGCGGTCTTCAAGGACCCGCGTCAAATCGCGGCGAAAAGCATCACCAGGGACAAGCCGGATGAGGGACGCGAGGATCGCGGCATCCGCCCGGTCCGCTTCTTCGAATTGATCCACCCATGCTTTCACCAACGGCTGCATGATGGTCGAGCTTGTGGTCACGTCGGTACCTCGATCTCAGTTCTTCAAAATGGTTGCGAGGTTCGCCATATGGATCGCGCGCCAAGCCAGCGTCAGGAGTCACTTTAGACCGCGACACTCTTTCGCCCAAACGAACATCGCACCGACGGCAGCATTGGCTTGCTGCACGCTGAACACTTCCGGTTCGAACGCGCCGGCCCATTGCTTTGTATCACGATATTCCGGGTGGCGTTTGTCGGTCAGCGCGTCGAGAAACTCTTCGTAAGAGTAGGGCCCTCCACAGTCCTCTGGCGGGCACGCTCGCGCTCCGGCAACACAGGCGGGAAAGTCCAGATCTGGTCTTCCGGTTGGTTTGCTAACCTTCTCGACAGTGACGAGGTGCCGCCAGCCATCGCCGAAATCATAAGTGTATATGAACTGATTGCCTTTCTTGACCAGCTCGCCAAGAGTAAAGCTCTTTTCGTCCTTCCGGCCATCGTTTGGGTCCCAGCTGTCGTCACTTTCGTCGCGGGCCTCGAACCTGTCTTCGCCAATCTCGAATTCATGCAAATGATAGTCTTGCCAAGGCATAGCGCCCTGGAGAACGGAATGCAGGATGTCCAAGCTGATGTCATTCGGCACGAGGATCCGGCGCCAGATGGGTGGTTTGATGCCAACAAGTTCGATTTTCAGCTCAATCAAAATGTGTTCCGCCTGTCTCAATGGCCCTGCCGTTGAAGTAACTTTTGATTCTTAAGTTGAAGCATTCAAGGGGAACATTGGCCCCTCCTGCCCTTTGGTCAGGACCGCGCCCTACTCGGTCGGCTGCACGCAGCCGCCCGCCCCGAGCTGAAACGCCGCCTCTCGCTGCGACGTGCTGCTGGCGGTGCAGTCTCCTCCGGAGCCAGCCCGGCCAGCCGTCGCATGGTCGTGGCAACGCTTCATCTCGGCCGTTCCGGTTACGGTCGCTTGGGCGGGCGCGTGACAACATCGATCTCGTATCTCGCGTCTCGGCCGGTGTTGCTCCTTGCTTTGCCGGACGTGCCGTGCCGCCCCGTCATCATAGGTCGCAAACGGCGTTCTACGACCGCCGGATTGCCTTGACCGCAGCTGGCATCAGGCCGGTGATGGTCGTGCTGCGCGGATCGCACGTTACGGGGTGCCGTGGAGGGACCGTTCGAAATCCGGGGGGGCGGAACGGTGTCGAGGCTTCGACGATCTCCCTGCAGCTCTTCCAGACAACACAGATCGGGTTGCCACGGAAACCAGCCGTCGCGGCACGTGAGGCAGGGTCAGCAAAGCTCTGACTGGCCGGGATGCGGCTCGGTGCGAGAGGACAGAAATATCGCCACCACAGGCATTTCTCTCATTCGGTTGTTCACCCTCCTTTCTTCGCGGCCACCGCACTTCTCCTGGTGTCTGAGTTGCATGACATGCTGGTCGCAGCTGTCGACCCGTCCACAAAGGTTGTCGCCGATCTTTTTCCCCTGTCCCTGCGGGCCATTCCGCGCGGAGCAAATAGACCGGCGCCTGCCCCTCTCCGCTACGCTTCGCCTTCGGTGTGACCGGGCCTTGGCCAGCTGCAAGGTGACCATCATTGCAACGCAAACAAGGAGAAGAGCAATGACCACGAACTGCATCAAATTCACCAGCGCCGACATCGAAACCGCCAAGGGCGTCGGCTCCATCTCG
>Ga0256829_1000386_pt1 | contig 46470 bp, 40 predicted proteins | sample 131447metaG_FD_185979 | JGI IMG/M metagenome (GOLD analysis project Ga0256829, IMG submission 185979) | Hydrothermal vent microbial communities from Lau Basin, Pacific Ocean - 131-447 | ecosystem: Environmental > Aquatic > Marine > Hydrothermal vents | place: Pacific Ocean: Lau Basin | collected... | reverse complement strand
GAGGTAGTTTCCAAAACGGGCTTAGGTTCCACATTTTCTTCAGGAATAACAGACGCAACACTCTTTTCTACACCTATTTCACTGCTCCCTGCTCCCTGCTCACTACTCACTGAGTTTGCCATTTCCGGGATGGTCGCAACGATCTCCTCTTCGGTAATCGTGATCACCTCTTTGGGGGAGGAGAGATCTGGCGCGGGTGTGGTGACAACAATTTCACTGACCTCCACTCCTTTAAGTTCCTGCTCAAGCCCTTTGATCATCGTATCGATGTCTTTGATCTGTAGTGCCTCCATCATTTTAAAGAGTGCCAGAGAGAGAACGAATTCACCATCACTTCCCAATGAAAGCAGGTTTTTCGATTCGGCAATGACCCGGAAAAAGCGCTCGATGATCATTGGTGTCAGCTTCCCGCCGTTTTCAAGCAGCAGGCTTTTTAGATAGAGGGTAAGCTCGTCTAAGATCATCTCCGCTTCATAGTCGGAGGCAAGTTTGAGAAATGCCAGTACCGCACCGGTATCTTTTTGCACAATGCTTTCTATCAGGTTTTCAAGCAGGCTTGGTTCAATGATGCCGAGCATACCTGTGACGGTACCCACATCGACATGTCCCTGTGAATAGACAATAGCCTGGTCAAGCAGAGTGAGTGAATCTCTGAGGCTGCCCGCCCCGGTTCTGGCAATGATCTCGACAGCTTCTTTGTCAAAACCGATGCCTTCAAGGTTCAAAATGTGTTCAAGATGCTTTTGAACCAGATTTTGTGGAATCTTTTTGAACCGGAAGTGCTGCGTTCTGGAGAGAATGGTTGCCGGAAGTTTCAGCGGATCGGTGGTTGCCAGAATGAACTTCACGAAATCCGGCGGCTCTTCAAGGGTTTTAAGCAGCGCGTTGAACGCCTGATTGGTAAGCATATGCACTTCGTCGATAATGAAAATCTTAAAGCGTGCGGAACTTGGTTTGTATTTGGTGTGTTCGATGAGGTCTTTGATATCATCGATCCCGCGGTTGCTAGCCGCATCCATTTCGATGATGTCCATATGGCGGTTCTCTGCTGCCATAATGCAGTGGGTACACTCGCCGCAGGGGTGGGAACTTGTCCCCTTTTCACACAGAAGCGCTTTGGCAAATATCCGTGCCGTAGAGGTTTTCCCGCTTCCGCGGAGTCCCGAGAAAAGATAGGCATGGGAGAGGCGTCCGTTGTCAAGCGCAAGAGAGAGTGTTTGTGAGACGGACTCCTGCCCGATCAGGTCGCTGAAGGTGGCAGGGCGGTACTTTCTGGCAAGCGCTAATGACACAGTATCTCCTTCTTTTTAGTCCTACAATTGTAGTCAAATTTTACTTTCGGTTGGTATAATGCAATAAGAAAACCTTATGGAGAAATGATGCGTCTGGATGGAGAAGAAGAGAGCCGGAATGTAGAAGACCGAAGGGCAAGCAGTGGTGGCGGCGGACGTATGGATATGCGTACCATGATGATGCTTTGGCCGCTGATCCGTCCGTTGTTACGCTCAAAACTCGGGTTACTGCTGATTGGTGCGGGTGTTGCAGCATATCTGATGGGATACAACCCGTTAAGAGTGATAGGGATTGGCGGGTCTTCCTCGGCACCGGTGAACAAACAGGTCGATGCACAACGGGCTGTATTCATTAAAAAAGTGCTGAGAAGTACGGAGAGAGTCTGGGGTACACTGCTCCCTCGATATGGACTGCGTTACAAAGAACCGGTGCTGGTACTTTATCGCGGGCATACGCAGAGCGGTTGCGGTGGTGCGCAGTCACAGATGGGGCCGTTTTACTGTCCGGCTGACAAGAAAGTCTATCTGGATCTTGGCTTTTTTGATGAACTTGCCAAGCGTCATAATGCGCCCGGTGACTTCGCCCAGGCGTATGTACTTGCCCATGAGATCGGTCACCATGTGCAGGATCTTGTCGGAACACTTGACAAAGTTCAAAAACTTAAACAGAAGTGGGGTGGCAGGAGCAAAGCGGCCAATGCCCTGCAGGTCAAAGTAGAGCTGCAGGCGGACTGTTATGCAGGAGTGTGGGGACACTATGCCCAAAAAGAGTTTCATATGCTGGAACCCGGCGACCTCGAAGAAGCACTCAATGCCGCCAGTGCCATTGGCGATGATACGCTTCAAAAAGAGGCAACAGGCCGTGTTGTACCCGATGCCTTTACACACGGCAGTTCCAAACAGCGCGTAGCATGGTTCAGACGCGGCTTTGAGAGTGGTGATATACGCCAGTGCAATACATTCCGATAGGGTGCAAGATTTTGCACACTTCAAAACACCCCAACAATTAACCCCATATGCGCTATAATCTCCAACCTAATAAACCCTTTTCAAGTGAGCGACAATGAGTTATACCCCAAGTGAAATCGAAGCAAAATGGCAAAAACAGTGGGAGGAAGAGCAGGCATTCGAGCCGAGCGATTCCCACACAGAGCCTAAAAAGTATATTTTGAGTATGTTCCCTTTCCCCAGCGGCCGTCTGCATATGGGGCATGTGCGCAACTATGCCATTGGTGATGCGCTGGCGCGCTACTACAGAAAGCAGCAGTTCAATGTACTGCATCCCATCGGATGGGATGCGTTCGGGATGCCTGCGGAAAATGCGGCCATCAAGCACGGCAGACACCCTAAAGAGTGGACCTACAGCAACATCGACTATATGCGAAAGGAGTTGAATACACTGGGGCTTTCGTTTTCCAAAACACGAGAATTCGCTACCTGTGATCCGCTCTATACCAAGCACGAGCAGAAGTTCATTATCGAGATGTTCGAAAAGGGACTGCTCTACCGTGAGAGTACGACAGTCAACTGGTGTGAAAGCTGCCATACCGTACTGGCCAACGAACAGGTCGAAGAGGGGTGCTGCTGGCGCTGTGACAATCCCGTACAGCTTAAAGAGATGCCCGGTTACTATCTTGATATTATCCGCTATGCCGATGAACTGCTTGAAGATCTTGCCCAGCTTGAAGGCAAATGGCCTTCGCAGGTCATTACGATGCAGCGCAACTGGATCGGTAAATCACAGGGGCTGGCATTTGATTTTGAACTGACTGAAGAGAGCAAAGCGAAACTTGGCGGAAAGTTCGAGGGTTACGAAGTCTTTACGACACGTCCCGATACGATTTATGGAGTCACCTACTCAGCGCTTGCACCGGAGCACCCCATTACCAAATATCTTGTCGAACACGGGCTGCTTGAAGCAGAGGTGGCAGAGAAGATCAAAAGCATTGCCAATATGAGTGAAGTGGAACGTGCCAAGCAGGATAAAGAGGGGTACCCGCTGGGTATCTCTGTCATTCACCCGCTTACGGGTGAGGAAATCCCTGTCTGGACAGCGAACTTCGTACTGGCAAGCTACGGCGGGGGTGCAGTGATGGCGGTACCGGCTCATGATGAACGTGACTTCGAGTTTGCAACCAAGTACGGTTTGCCTATCAAGCGTGTCATCGAGGGGGGAGAAGCACTGCCTTATACCGGAAACGGTACCCTCATCGACAGCGGCCGTTTCAGCTGTGTAGGGAATGAAGAGGCAAAAATTGCTATCACCAACTATATGGAGGAAGAGGGCAAAGGCAAGGGAACGACCAACTACAAACTGCGTAACTGGGGTGTCAGCCGTCAGCGTTATTGGGGTGCACCTATCCCGTTTGTACACTGTCCAAACTGTGGTTTGGTACCTGAAAAATTTGAAAACCTTCCCGTAGCACTGCCTGATGATGTGGAGATCACCGGTGAAGGGAACCCGCTGGAGAACCATCCGACATGGAAGTACTGCCACTGTCCGAAGTGCGGCGGTGAAGCGATCCGTGAGACCGATACGCTTGATACGTTCGTGCAGTCGAGCTGGTACCAGTTCCGCTATGCGACCAACCCCAAAAAGTGGGAAGAAGTAGGCATTGACAAGGAAGATGCAGACTACTGGCTGGGGGTAGATCAGTACATCGGCGGGATAGAACACGCCATTTTGCACCTGCTCTATGCACGTTTCTTTACCAAAGTGCTGCGTGACCTCGGTTACCACGATGTCGACGAGCCTTTCGAGCGTCTGCTGACACAGGGGATGGTACTCAAGGATGGTGCGAAGATGAGCAAATCGAAGGGTAATACCGTCGATCCGGATGCACTGGTGGCCAAGTACGGTGCCGATACGGCACGCCTGTTCATTCTCTTTGCCGCGCCGCCGCAAAAAGAGCTGGAGTGGAATGATTCTGCTGTAGACGGTGCGTTCAGGTTCATTAAAAAGCTGTACGACAGAAAGTCAAAAGTGACGGGGAACACGTTTCCGGACATTGATCATAGTGCATTGGGCAAAGAGAGCAAGCTGGCGCGTGTCAAGGTGTACGAGGCGCTGCAAAAGTCTACAGAAGTGTATGAGAAGAGTTTTGCCTTTAACACCCTCATTGCTGCCTGTATGGAGGCGCTTAATGCTTTGGACAAGCAGGATAATGCTGATGTGTGGACAGAGGGGATGTATATTATGCTGAACCTTCTTGAACCGATCATCCCGCATGTGGCAACCGAGCTTAGCGACACACTGTTTGCAAGAGAAAACTTTGGCGGGAAAATAGAAGTCAAAGAGGAAGTATTTGTACAGGACAGCATTCTCTATGTTGTTATGATCGGCGGCAAAAAGCGTACCGAGATAGAAGTCGACCCTTCTGCAACACAAGAGGAGATCCTGGCACTGGCAAAAGAAGCTGGAGAGAAGTGGCTGCAGGGTATGCAGATTGTCAAAGAGATTGTAGTGCCCAACAAGCTGGTGAACCTTGCGGTTAAACCGAAATAGTGAGGAGTGAGCAGTGAGCAACCGAGGAGAAGAAATCGTGTGTAGAACAAGTATAAAAGAGAATCGGTTACTCATTACTCATTACTCATTACTTGTTTTAACAGCAGCGCTGCTGCTATTAACCGCCTGCGGCTACAAACCGTCTGCCCATGCAGTCAGGCAGCTCTTTGGTGATTCGGTATATGTCGAAGTGAACGTAGACCGTGCAGAGCCGGAGAATGCGCCTTATGTCAAAGATGAGATGAACCGTATTGTCTATACCCGGTTTAAAGGGCATGTTACTTCCAAAGAAGCGGCAAACACGCAAATATATATTACTTATGCAGGCAGCAGTTTTACACCGCTAAGTTATACCAACGGGTATGTAACACGCTACCGTACCAATGTCCGTGTACATTTTCGTATGATCACCCCAAAAGGGCAGATTGTCAAAACAATATCGACTGTATATGAAGCGGATATTCAAGAAAGTTCACTGACCTCTTCAGCCTTGCGTATCGAAGCGATCAAAAAAGGGCTTGAAAAAGCGCTTGACGAATTTATGGCGTATGCGAGTGCAAAAGGAATGCTTGCCGGCGATGAAGAATGAAGCACCAATTACGCCGTTAGCATCCTTTCTGGGGCAAAAACCGCTTTACTACAAAGAGATTGACCATGAGCGGGTACACCAGGCGTATGCCATGCTCAAACCACATATCAATCACCCCCAAACCGTACATGTTGTCGGAACGAATGGCAAAGGTTCCACAGGAAGAATGATGGCTTATCTTGCCTGGCGGAAAGGGATGGAAGATGGAAGATGGAAGATGGAGGATGAGAAGTGTCCATTTTCAGTTGGACACTACTCCTCTCCACATATCCTGAAATTCAATGAGCGTATCTGGTTGAACGGGGATGATGCTTCCGATGAGGTACTGGAAGCGGCACACCGAAAACTTTTTTCTGTTTTGGGTGAAGCGATGGCCGATGCACTCTCCTATTTTGAATATACCACACTTTTGGCATTGGTTGTGTTTGAAAAATGTGATCTGATGGTGCTTGAAGCGGGGCTTGGCGGTGAGTATGATGCGACCAATGTCTGTGACAAGGCGCTGAGTGTCATCACACCCATAGGCATTGACCATCAGGCATTTTTGGGTGATAGTATCGAGGAGATTGCGGTGACCAAGATACGCAGTATCCAAAAGAAGGCGCTGTTGGCACCGCAGCCTTATGATGAAGTGGTTGAGGTGGCGAAGCGGATTGCCAAAGAGAAAAATGCAGAGCTTTTTAGGGTTCAGGGTTCAGGGTTCAGCGTTCAGGAGATGATACAGTTGGATGAGATAGCCAAAGCGAAAGGGTGGCCCGGTTATCTTATTGAGAATGTGAAGGTGGCGTTGCGGGCTTTAGATATTTTGGACATAAAGTACAGTATCGATGATCTGAAGACACTGGAACTCTTCGGACGCTTCTATCCGCTGAGTGAAAATATCCGTATCGATGTAGGACATAACCCGCTTGCTGCCAAAGCGATCGTTGCATCGATGAAGCCTGAGACGGTGCTCATTTACAATTCACTTGATGACAAGGATTACGAAGCAGTACTGCGAATACTCAAACCCAAAACAAAACGGGTGGAGATTATCCCTATCGCGTCGCAGCGTGCGACAACGATTGAAGCGATCGAGGCGGCATTGAAACGGGTCGGGATCGACTATAGTATGTTTGAGGGGAAGATGGATCCCAAGGAGCACTATCTGGTTTTTGGATCGTTCTATACCGTTGAGGCGTTTTTGAAAAGAATTAAGAGTGAAAAGTAGTATAATTACAAAATTTTTTACCCATCGTAGGGTGCGAAATCTCGCACCATTTACGCGTAATCCGATAGTGAATGCTGTTTCCTCACAACGGATTGAAGGTGCGTGATTACGCACCCTACGTGTGACAGGCATAAGCTAAAGATCAGGAAAGTCAATGATAATTCAAAGCAATATTTACGAGTACCTTGAAGCAGGTGCCCAAAGCAATCTTCTCATCTGTGCCGATGACAAAGAGGCAAAGCAGGTGGGTGATGTAGCAAAGCTGCTTGGGTATGATACCTTTGTGCTGCCCGATATCCGTGTGAGTGTGGGGGAGGATATGCGTCCCTACAGTGAGGAGCTGCGTGACTTTTTTGGTGCGCTTTTTGGCTTTTACAGGAGTACTAAAAAACCGCTACTGATCGCGCCGCTGCATACGGTGATGCTGCCTTTTCCAAAGCCGGAACTTTATGATGAACTCAGCATCGAGTTTGGCGAGACTCTGACGCTTGCTGAGCTTAAAGAGAAGCTCTACCGGTGGGGATACCACTTTACCGACATTGCTGCACAGCGGGGAGAGGTCTCTTTTAGAGGCGATATTATCGATATTTTTCCGGTAAAAAGCGACAAGCCTTACCGTATTTCACTTTTTGATGAAGAGGTGGAGTCTATCCACCATTATGATGAAACGACACAGAAGCGTGAGGGTGAGGAACTGGAGGGTATTACTGTTACACCGGCCTTTCTGGCTTTGGGTGCAGAGGAGCATGAGGCACTTAAAAACCGATGTGAACACAGTGCTTACGATACTTTTGTCAAAGACATTGATTCATTGGGACTGTGGCACCTCGAAGCACTGGGGCAAAGTGCGTTCGATACTGCGAAAGGTATACTGTGCCGTAACCTTGATGAGGAGCTGCAGGAGATTTACGAGCTGGATACGCCGTTGGTGGAACGCAAAAGCTTTTTGCTGCCTACTGTACCGGAAGCGACACGCTACCGCGATCTTGAAGTAGCAGACCCTAACAAGCTGCTTGAATCGCACGAAGATAAGCAAATCACCGTGCTGGCGCGAAACGAAAGTATTGTCCGCGGTTCACAGCTGCACAGCTTTGAGAATATTACCTTTGTCTATCAGGACGGTATCGTCAATCTGCTTGGACCGGATAAGCTGATCCTTTCTTTGAACAAACCGCTCAAACGTAAAAAGGTTAAAAAAGCAAGCATAATTCTTGATGAGCTGAAGCCCGGTGACTATGTGGTACATGAAAACCATGGTGTGGGTATCTTCAAGGGTATTGAGAAGCGTGAAGTGCTGGGAGCGACTTCGGAATTTGTCACCATCATGTACCAAAATGAAGATACCCTGCTCATTCCGGTGAGCAACCTTGAAGTGATAGACCGTTATGTGGCTGAGGGCGGTGCGCTGCCGGTACTTGACCGTATGGGCAAGGCAAGCTTCAAGAAGCTCAAGGGCAAAGTTAAAGAGAAACTTTTTGCCATTGCTTCACAGATCATCAACCTTTCTGCACAGCGGCACCTGAAAAAAGGAATTCGCTTAGTGAGTAGTGAGCAGGGAGCCAGAAACAGCGAAGAGAGGGAGTTGGCGGCAAAGATCGCGGCAGAGCATCAGCTCTTTTTGGCTAAAGCAGGCTTTGTGCATACAGAGGATCAGGAGCGTGCAATCTTTGAAATGCTGGAAGATATGCAAAGCGGCCGCATGATGGACAGGCTGCTGAGTGCGGATGTAGGGTTTGGGAAGACCGAAGTAGCAATGAACGGGATGTTCATTGCGGTAAAAAACGGATACCAGGCGATGATGATCGCCCCTACGACACTGTTGACATCGCAGCACTACAAGAGTCTCAAAGAGCGTTTTTACGAGTGGGACATCAAGGTTGCCAAACTTGACCGCTTTACAAGCACGAAGGAAAAAAACGCTATTTTAAGAGGGCTCGAGCAGGGCAGCATCGATGTGGTAGTGGGAACCCATGCACTGTTGAAAGCAAAGTTTAAAAACCTGGCACTGGTGGTCATTGACGAGGAGCACAAGTTTGGTGTCAAGCAGAAAGAAGCGCTTAAAGAGATGAGTATTGACACGCACCTGCTGAGCATGTCAGCCACGCCGATCCCCCGTTCGCTCAATATGGCACTTTCACAGGTAAAGAGCTTTTCTGAGATCCTTACCCCACCTGTGGAGCGACAGGGGGTACGAACCTTTGTAAAGAGTTACGATGAGAAGGTGATCAAAGAGGCGATTTTAAGGGAGCTTCGCCGCGGTGGGCAGATATTCTATGTATTCAACTCCATTGCCGGCATTGAAGAGAAGAAAAAAGAGTTGCTTGAGATTTTGCCAAAGTTGCGCATAGCCGTGCTTCATTCGAAGATTTCGGCCAAAGAGACAGAAGATGAGATGATGAAGTTCGAAGACGGTGAGTATGATGTACTGCTCTCTACCTCCATTGTCGAATCGGGTATCCATATGCCCCATGCCAATACCATGATCGTTGACGGAGCGGATAATTTCGGTATTGCGGATCTGCATCAATTGCGTGGCCGTGTAGGGCGTGGGGGTAAAGAGGGGTACTGCTATTTTGTGGTGACAGATAAAGAGCGTTTGAGCGACAATGCCAGACGAAGACTGTTGGCACTGGAGTCCCACTCAGACCTTGGCAGCGGGGCGGTATTGGCCTTTCATGACCTTGAGATCCGCGGTGGCGGGAATATCATCGGCGAAGCGCAGAGCGGACATATTAAGCAGATCGGTTACTCTCTGTATTTACGTATGCTCGAAGATGCCATCAGGGAACTGAGTGGTCAGAGCAAAGAGGTGACGCGTCAGGTCGATATGAAACTTGCCGTACAGGCGTACCTGAGTGAAGAGCTCATTGAAGAAGACAGACTGCGGCTGGAGCTTTACCGTCGTCTGGCGCAGTGTGAAAGTGTCGGTGAAGTGTATGAAATTGAAAGCGAGATTGCCGACCGGTTTGGCAAACCCGATACTGTAACCCGTCAGTTTATCGATGTAATGGTCATGAAAGTGTTGGCAAAAGAACAGGGTATTGTCAAAGTCTCTTCTTATGGGGAGAATGTCTTTATCGAGTTTGCAGAGGAGGGGAAAGAGCGTGTGGTGCTCAAGGCTGCCTCCAAAGATGACGATGACATCATCGCTGCTGCGATGGGCTTTTTAAAACAGCAAAAATAACGTTTAACTTTAGTTTACCTCACTCAAGTATACTCTTCTTAATCAATACTATTCAGGAGTTTCACTTGAGTCAAATCATTCAAAATATCAAACAGGAAATGGCGAAGGTCGTTGTCGGTCAGGAGAAGATGGTAGAAGGGCTGCTTGCCGGTCTGCTTTGCCGCGGGCATATTTTGCTCGAAGGGGTTCCCGGGCTTGCGAAGACCACGACGGTCAATGCCCTGGCAAAGAGTCTTGGACTCGACTTCAAACGTGTGCAGTTTACCCCGGATCTGCTGCCTTCGGATATCATCGGTACAGAGATTTACGATCCTTCCAACAACACTTTCAAGATCAAACAGGGACCTGTCTTTACAAACCTGCTGCTTGCAGATGAGATTAACCGTGCGCCGGCAAAGGTGCAGTCAGCCCTTTTGGAAGTAATGCAGGAACGGCAGGTAACCATTGGTGACGAAACTTTCAAGATCGATTTGCCATTCCTGGTTATGGCAACCCAGAACCCTGTCGAGCAGGAAGGGGCGTATGAGCTTCCCGAAGCACAGCTTGACCGTTTTATGATGAAAGTGGTTGTGGGCTATAACACCAAAGAAGAGGAGCTTGAAATTGCGCGCCGTGTGGCGAATAATGCCTTTGGTACCATTGAACAGGTAGCGACCAAAGAGGATATCGAGCGCATCCGAAAAGAGGCGATGGACGTCCATATGGATGAAGAGGTAGAACGCTACATCATCGAACTGGTTGCTGCTACCCGTGATCCCAAAGCGTACGGTCTGGAAGAACTGGAGCCATTCATCGAGTTTGGTGCCAGCCCGCGTGCGAGTATTGACATGTACAAGGCAAGCCGTGCGATTGCGTACTTGAAAGGGCAGGACTATGTATCACCTATCGAGATCGCCTATATTGCCAAAGAGGTACTCAGACACCGTATCATTCTCAGTTATGAAGCGCTTGCGGAAGAGATAACGCAGGATCAAATTATTGAGAAGATTCTTGCGGCAGTGCCAATTCCGTGATCTTCAGGGAAGATCAAATGAGGAATGAGAAATTAGGAATGAGGAATGATGGTATGCTTTTTTGCAAAAAGCTTTTATGGAATAGAGGTGTTGCTCGGCAACACAGACCAAAACTATTCACTTTTCACTATTCACCATTAACTAACCTCCAAGAGGAGGTGCTCTGATGAACAAGGCAGCCAAAAAGATTGTTCTCAAGACACGTAAACAGGTCTATGGGGATATGCTCGGTAATAATGCTTCTCTCTTTCAGGGTGAAGGGTTTGAGTTTGCCGAACTGCGTGAGTATGTCTATGGTGACGATGTCCGCAAGATTGACTGGAAGACGACAGCGAAGCTTGGCAAGCCGTTTGTCAAGGTGTACAAAGAAGAGCGTGAACTCAACGTCGTAGTTGTGACCATGTTGAGCGGTTCGATGTATTTTGGAACCGTGAAGCAAAAGAGTGAGATTGCTGCGGAAGTGGTGGGTACCATCGGTTTTTCTGCGGTAAAGAATGCAGACCTGTTTTCACATATGCTCTTTGCAGACAAGATGTATGATTTAAGCAAGCCCAGTAAAAAACTTTTTTCTGTACACAAGGCGATTGAAGAGGTGACAGAGTTTGACCCTCTGGGAAAGCCTGCCGATTTTAAAGCACTGGTAGATACACTCAATACCCGTTTAAAGAAAAAAGCGCTGCTCTTTATTATTTCTGATTTTGTCGGAGAGATTGATCTGAAACTGCTTAGTAAAAAGCATGACGTCTTTGCCGTGATGGTGCGTGACAAGTTTGAAGAAGATCCCAGTGAACTTGGGTACCTGCGTTTGATCGATATGGAGACAAAACAGAGTTTTGAAGGCAATATTGACAGCGGTACACTGAAGAGTTACAAAAAAGCGCTGATGAAAAACGATGAAGCGCTCTACAGGCAGTTTAAAAAGCAGGGGATCCGATTTGCGAAGATATATACGCATGAAGATGCGGCGATGAAACTGATGAAAGGAATGAGAGTATGAATGAGCAGAATTTGACAGCCCAGCTGCGTGACATCAAACCGCTGGTCGAGATTCCTGACAGCAGTTTTTACATCTATTGGGGGCTCATAGGCTTTGGGATACTGCTTGGGCTTGGTATTCTCTTTTTTGTTGTGAAGAAACTGTGGGAGAACCGGAAGAAGAATATGGCAAAAGAGTACCTTGCGGCACTCAAATCCATAGACTGGAACAACAGCAAGAAAGCGGCATATGAAGCAACGCACTATGCGAGGCTTTTAGCGACAGATGAGAGACGCAAAGAGCTCTTTAGCCAGCTTGAACCGATGTTGGAGAAATACAAATATAAAAAAGTGGTTGACAAAGTCGATGATGATACATTAAAACAATATAAACTTTTTGTGCAGGTGGCAGATGAGTCAATTTAGTTTTGAATACCCGTTGGCATTTTTGGTCATACTGATCTTTATGACCTGTGCGAAGTGGTGTAAAGAGCGCAGCAGAGCGATCTTTTTCCCGCATGTGGCAACACTGATCGCTTCGGAAGGGCGAAAGAGTACCTGGCTGAACATCCTTAAATGGGTGGGTATCGTTGCCGCGGTAACGGCACTGGCATCGCCGGTGATCACCAAAAGCTACTCCAATTCCAAAAAAGAGGGGCGTGACATTGTACTGGTGATCGACAGTTCCGATTCGATGCGTCAGCAGGGGTTTGACCCCAACGACATCTTTAAAAACAAATTCGATGTCGTCAAAGAGGTGGTTGAAGACTTTATTAAGAAGCGTAAGAATGACCGTATCGGGCTGGTAACTTTTGCCGATGTTGCGTTCATTGCCTCACCGCTGACGTTCGAGAAGGATTTTTTGACCAATATCACAAGAATGCAAAAGCTTGGTATTGCAGGGAAACGTACAGCAATCAACGATGCGCTGGTACAGGCCTATAATCTGCTTGACAAGAGCAAGGCCAAGAGCAAGATCGTAATTTTGCTCACTGACGGGATGGACAATATGAGTAAAGTATCGTTCCAGGATGTCAAAAGTATGATCGAAAAGCGCAAGATCAAGCTCTATGCCATCGGCATCGGCGGGCCGCGTGATTACAATGCAGCCTACCTGACAGCACTGGCAAAAGCCGGACACGGTGAAGCATTTGGAGCACGTGATGCAACCGCGCTCAAGCGTGTCTACGAAGAGATCGACAAGATGGAAGCAACCAAGCTCAATAATAAAAAAGTGGTAGAACATACCTACCTATATGTCTATCCGCTCTTTTTGGCTGTATTGAGCCTGCTGCTCTTTATCTATTTTAGAAACCAGAGAGGCGTATAAAATGAGAAATGAGAAATTAGAAATGAGAAATTATAGAAGCGTTGCGCAGCAACACAAACCAAAACTCTTCACTCTTCACTCTTCACGCTTCACTCACCTTCAAAGGGAGGTGCACTGATGGAATTTCTTCACCCCTATCTCTTTTGGGCGATGATTGTACCGTTTGTCCTTTTTGCTGTGCTGGTTTCGACCAATAAAGAGCACCTCTCCCGCATTTTTGATGAAAAAGTGCTTGAGCGGTTGAGTGCCGGGGATGAGAGTATGCCCCAGCGGCTGCGTAATATTATTCTCTTTGCTGCTATTTTTTTCATGATCGTTGCTATGGCACGTCCGGTGGTCGATGAAGGTGAAAAAAGTGTGGAAGTGCAGGGGCTGACAGTGTTGACTGCACTGGATATTTCCGGTTCGATGCGGAGTAAAGATGTCTACCCCAACCGTTTGGAGTTTGCGAAGAAAAAGATGATGGAGTTTTTCGATGACATGCCCAGCGATGAAGTGGGTGTAGCAGCATTTGCCTACTCCTCTTTCATTCTTGCGCCGTTCACCAGTGACAAAGCGACGCTTAAAATGCTGGTAAAGGGAGTGGATGACTCTTACATCAGTATGGGCTCTACGGACTTTAGTGCACTTGGAGAGCTTGCAGCAAACGTGCTTAAAGAGAAAAAACCGAAGATTTTGGTTCTTTTCACCGACGGTGGCGACGAAGAGGCCATTGCAGGCTTTTCGGACATTCTCAAAGCCAACAACATCGATCTGTATGTGGTACTGGTGGGAACCAAAAAAGGCGCACCGGTTCTGGATGAAAACGGTAAACCGCTGGTGCTGAAAAACGGTACTATAGCCATTACCCAGCGTAATGACGCACTTGGGCTGCTTGCCAAAGAGAATGGAGGTGCTTATGTCATTGCTGGGAACGGAAAGGATGATATGAAAAAACTGGCAGACTTGATCCATGCAAAATATAAAATGCAGTCACAGGGGAAAGTGCACATCAGACAGCGTACAGAGTATTTCTACTATCCGCTGGCATTCGGGCTGCTTCTGCTGCTGATTGGGCTGAGTTCTTTTCCCCGCTTTGGCAATACAGGCATGCGGACAGAAGTGCATAAAGGAGGTGTGTCATGATGCGGCTGAAAAAAACAGTGCTGCTTTTTCTTGTTTTGGGCACAGCGGCGTTTGCCGGTTTGACCGATTTCAAGACCATTAAAGAGGCCAAAGAGGCATACCATGCGAAAGCGTATACCAAAAGTGCGGCACTGTTCAATTCGCTTGACAAAAAGGCACCGCAGAAGGCGTACGACCTTGGAAATGCCTACTACAAGTCAAAGAACTACGATGCTGCGCTCAAAGAGTATGAGAAAGCGAAAGGCAAAGGGGTTGACGAGGCGCAGCGTTTGCACAATATCGGAAACGTCCACTTTATGAAAAACGAGCTGGACAAGGCAATTGAAGCGTATGAAAAGGCGCTGAAAATCAGAGAGGACAAAGATACGCGTTTTAACCTCGAGCTTGCCAAGCGTAAAAAGAAGCAGCAGGAACAGAAGAAGAAACAGCAGAAAAAACAGAACAAGAAAAACAAAGACCAAAAGAAAAACAAAGATCAGAAGAAAAACAAAGATCAGAAGAAGAATGATCAAAAAAAGAATGATCAGAACAAAAAGAATAAACAAAACAAAGATCAACACAAGAACGATAAGCATCAACAAAAAGAGAATAAAAACGGTCAGAAGAAGAAAAACGACAATAAAAAAGGTCAGGATAAAAAGAAGCAGAATCAGAAAAAGAAAGATCAGCAGAAAAAGGGTGACAAGAAGAAAGAGGATCAGAAGAAAAAAGGCGACAAGTCCAAAGGGGAGTCTCAAAAAGAGAAACAGCCCAAGGAGAAAAAGGGCAACGAAGCTTCGGGACAGCCCAAAAAGCAGAAGATGAGCAAAGAAGAGAAGCTCAAGCAGGCAGAGATGAAACGGTTGCTCAAGAAGATGGGGCAGAAAAGAACGCCGACAATGATGTATGAAATGAATGCCGGAAAGCCTAAAGAGCGGAAGGATATCAGACCATGGTAAGGAATGAAACATTAAACATTAAAAATGAGAAATTAAACATGAAAGAGTGGGTAAAAAAAATGAATATCAAAAAACTGTTATTGCCGTTACTGGTATTATATGCGTCACTTTCCGGGCTGTTGTATGCCGACAGTGCCGAAGCAGTGCTGTCTCAGAATGAAGTGGTAAAAGGGAATATGGTGCAACTGCGCCTCGTTGCCGAGGGAAACCGGGTAGAATTTCCCCGGATTGACAAGGTCGGCAGTGTACCGGTACTTGGCAGAAGCCGCACACAGAATACATCACTGCAGGTGATCAACGGCAAAAGCAGTCTGACGCATACGACCAACCTCATTTTGACATTTGAACCGACAAAAGATATGACCATTCCCTCTTTTTCTGTCAAGATTGATGGAAAAACCTATAACACAAAGCCTTTGACTTTGAAAGTGGTCAAGTCATCTGCTCCCAAAGGGGCAAGCAGCGGTATGTTCTCTTTGACAATGAAGGCGAACAAAACAGAAGTAATAGTGGGAGAACCGCTGGTTGTTACCGTTTACTTCTCTTTGAGAAATGATGTCCGTCTATCGGAGAATCCACAGTACAATCGGCCGGAATTCAAAGGATTTTTTGTCAAAGAAGTCAGTGATGAAAAGCGTTATGTCAAGGGTAACTACCATATTACCGAGTTGCGCTACATTCTGGTACCGCAAAAACCAGGAGAATATCACATAGAACCTGCAACAGCAAAAATAGGCCTTGCCGATACAAGCCGACGTGATATCTTCGGCCGGTTCTTCGGTACGATATGGAAACCTGTCAGTTCCAACGGTTTGACGGTCAAAGTTGACCCTGCACCGCAGAATGCAGACCTGATCGGACATTTTTATGTAGAGAGTAAAATTGACAAGACGAAGACAAAAGCCAACAAACCTGTGAATTTGACTGTAACAATCGAGGGAGACGGTTCACTCGAAGATTATCAAATGCCAAACTACGATATTGACGGTGTAACGGTTTACAGTGATGATGCGGAAGTGACCACGAGGGTGATCGGAGACAAGCTTAAAAGTACCTATGTCAAGAAGTTTGCATTCATTGCCGACCACAGTTTCGATATTCCAAAACGAACGATCACGGCGTATGATCCGAAGACAAAAGAGACCAAAACACTGGAAATCCCGGGTTACAGCATAGAGGTAGAAGCGCCTAAAAGTGTAGCATCTGCTCCTGCGCAGACATCAGGTACTGTAGGGCAGAACGGTACACTGCATACTGATTTGAAGCTTTCTCCTCAGGGAACTGTTGTTTCCAAGGAAACAAGTATTCAAAAAACTGTAAATATTCCAGCCTGGTGGTTGCTTCTACTGGCATTTCTTACCGGTATGGCGACAATGTATCTGTTGGGCAAGATTCGCTGGAAACGCGGAACACGTCCTTTTAAAGAGTCTGATGCGCTGACAATCCTCTATGCCCATATGAGTGAAGATCCACAGGTTGAAGCGATGGTGCGGAAACTTTATGCGAAGAAAAACGGGCAAAAAGATGTTATCATTGACAAAAAAGAACTTAAAGCATTGGTAGAGCGCTATACAAAAAAGTAAATAGCAGTCTGCCGGATGAATGTTGAGGGGAGGGGGAGTTGTGAACGTTGCCAATGCTGCATTTTTCTACGGCAGTGTAGAAGAGGATTATCTTGAAACCATTCAGGTTGCACTGAGTGAAAAACGGGTTTCTTTCTTCCCCCTTTCCGAACTTTTCAGTATTGCACATGAACATTTTACACACCTGATGGTCTGCGGCACGCTCGAAGAGATCAAAGAGGTGCTTTCCTATGCTATAGCAGAACAGAAGAGTGTGGGCATTGTACCGCTTTCGACACAAAAAGAACTGATGCGTACTTTTGCACTCCCTCCCAAACCAAAAGAGTGTGCCTTGCTGGCATATGAACCTGCCGAAATGAAGGTTGACATTCTTTTCTGCGGAAGCGAGCCGGTTTTGCAGGAAGTGGTCATAGGAGATGCACCTCCGCTGGATATTTATGATGCGGTGTTGAAGGAAAGAAGTCTGGTTTCCCGATTTAGACTTTTCTGGCATACCCTTTCCAAAGTCAGGCGTTTGCATCACAGGCGTTTTATGCTTACCGATGAGAATGAAAAAATACTGAAACTCTCTGCTGTGGGAATGGTGGCAGTGGCGTATGATAACAGTACATTTGCCTCCAAACTGCTTGCTTCACAGATTCACGCTGCTGACGGAAAGCTCTCTTTGCTGATTCTTGCCCCCACATCCATTTTGCAGTATATCTCCTATCTTTTTGGTGCACTGGTACCACGGTGGACACCAAAGGTATTGCCCCGATCTCTGGGATATTTGAGAAGTGCTTATTTGAAGGTTGAAACAGAGTCGCCTCTTGAAGTTATTGTAGACAGCGGTATGCGTACTCAGACACCGGTAGAGCTTCGGGTAGAGAAGCAGGCGGTGGCGCTGAGTGTCGGGGAAACGTTTTGGCAGAAGCAGTCTGAGGCAGTCAAAGGGAAAAACAGTGCCAAAATAGACCATCTGCCAAGTGATGAAGAGAGTGCAAGCTATTTAAGTAAAGCAATCCCTCTGTTTTCACACGCTTCACAGGCACAGTACAGTACACTTTTTTCGACGTTGCGAGAAGAGGCCAAACTTACTTCCACATTCATGACACTATTGATCCTGGCAACAATGATCGCTACTTTTGGGCTCTTTATCAATTCTGCCTCGGTGATTATCGGTGCGATGCTGCTTGCACCTTTGATGCAGCCTATTGTAAGCCTCAGTATGGGGGTGCTGCGTCAGGACAGTGATCTGGAACTGACTTCGGCTCGTACCATTGCCGTAGGGGTACTCTCGGTACTTTTGACAGCTGCAGTGATCGCCTGGATGATGCCCATAGCCAAACTGACAACAGAAATGGCCGGAAGGCTCTCCCCCACCATTCTGGATCTTTTTGTCGCCATAGCATCGGGAGCGGCAGCTGCATATGCCAAGAGTAATGAAAAAATTTCCGGTTCTCTTGCAGGTGTGGCCATTGCTGTAGCATTAGTGCCGCCCATTGCTGTTTCAGGCATAGGGCTTGGCTGGGGAGAGTGGCATATGTTCTCTTCGGCTTTCCTGCTTTTCCTGACCAACCTCGTAGGCATCGTCCTGGCAGCCGCGCTAACGTTTGTACTGCTTGGCTACTCTCCCATTGCCATTGCCAAAAAAGGAGTGACGATCTGGCTGCTGATCGTCCTGATTGTCGCTGTACCGCTTTACAGCGCCTTTGAACAGATGAAAAGTACCATATCGCTGCAACAGAAACTGACCAATATAACATTCAGGCTTCAAAAACACGATGTAACACTGAGACATATTGAAATACTCCCTCAGGCACAAGGTGTGGAGGTACGTTGTGAAGTGATAGCCACAGGAATGCTTTCTGCAGATGAGAAGAAAATGCTTAAAGAGGTGATTGAAAAAACAGCGAAAAGAAAGGTGAATGTAATCGCGACCATTCGCTATAAATTATAAAATATCATGCAGCGTGTTGGCTTCCTTCATCCAGTGGTTTAATGCTTTCCACTCTTCTTTTTCCACCATAGTACGGCAGTACTTCAGCTCTTTTTCAAAAGCTTCGATGGCATCGATGAGGTTGGATTTGTTCTGTCTGAAAATGTCTTCCCACATACTTGGGGAAGATTTGGCGATGCGGCTCATATCCCTGAACCCTCCGCCTGCAAGTGCAACGATGCTTTCAGGATCTTCCTGGCGCATGACGGCATTGGCAAGTGCATAACTGAGAGCATGGGGCATATGGGAGATAAAAGCGGCATGGCGGTCATGCTCTTCGGCTCCCATAAAAACCATTTTCATACCAAGGCGTTCGAAGAGCGCCTTGGCCGTTTCCTGCTGGTGTTTACCGCTCTTTTCAAGGTCGCACAGTACGACAACCTTCCCCTCATACAGGTCTGGCAGTGCTGCGGTCGGGCCGAATTTTTCTGTACCGGTCATCGGGTGAGCCGTAACAAAATAGTGACGGGTCTCTTCGGGAATACTGGCTGAAATTTTTGCTTTGGTACTTCCAAAATCGATGACCGTGCATTCAGGGTTTGAGGGTTTGAGTTGGCGGGCAACAGCGATGATGCCGTCAACAGGAATGGTAAGGATAATGATATCACAATGGGAGAGTGCATCGAGTGAGTCGACAATTTCATCAACAATCTTCAGTTCAAGTGCTTCTTTACAGTGTTTCGGGTTGTGGTCGAGGCCTATGAATCGGCAGTTTGAGCCGCTCTTTTTAAGCGCGAGAGCGAGTGACCCACCCATAAGTCCAAGTCCTATAATACCGATTTGTTTTAGACCGATTTCTTCTGTTGTCATTGACCCCTCTTTTGAAAACACAAAATTACCGCCAAAGCCCGGCTGCAAGCGGTGTTGGGTGGGATTATAACATTTTTTCATACGGCTCTTATTGAAAAAACGATAAAATTAGTGCAAATTATTTCAAGGTGACTTTATGATCAGAAAAATTGTACTCTCCTGGCTGCTTGTCGGCTCTCTTCTCTTCGCCCAGAAGATCACAAACATCAAGTTCGAAGGCTTGCACCACCTTTCTCCTTCAGTTGCACTTGAAGTGGCTGATCTGCGTGTAGGTGACCCAATGAATATTGAAAAGATCAATGCATCAATCGTGAATTTCTACAATCAGGGATACTTCGAAGATGTATGGGTCGACCGAAAAGGCGGTACATTGATCTATCATTTCAAAGAGAAACCTGCTATTGCCCATGTTGAGATCAAGGGAATGGGTTCGGACGATGAGGCAAAAAAACTGCTTCAAAGTATTGGTCTGAAACGTGGTGATATGTATGACAAAGAGAAAGTGGCTCAGGCGAAAAAACTGCTCTCCGAGCGTTTGCAAAGTATGGGAGATTATGATTCTATTATTGAAGTGACAGAAAAGCCTGTAGGAGATCATGCGGTTTCGATCGTTTTCAATGTCAACAAGGGTGAAAAGATCAAGATCAAAAAAATCAACTTCATCGGTGCAAAGGAGCTTGACACAAGTGACCTCGAGCGAAACCTTGTGAACAAAGAGGAAGATTTCCTTGGCTGGATCCCTTTCCTAAACGATGGAGAAGTGCACGTTGACCAGCTTGAGTATGATGCCTACCGTTTGAAAGAGACGTATATGGAACATGGCTATATCGATGCAGAAGTCAGCAAGCCTCTAATGCGTGTCGATTACAGTTCGGGTACTGCGGAAGTTGATTACCAGATTAAAGAGGGACCTCAGTTTCGTGTAGGCAATGTAAGTATTTCACAAAATGTACCGGGTCTTGATACAAAAGAGTTGCTTTCCAGTCTCAAGCTGACAAAAGGAAAGATCTTCAATATCAAGCGTATGCGTAAAGATATGGAGATGATCAAGAATGCAGTAGGTGACCTTGGGTATGCCTATGCCCATGTTTCTCCACAGATGCGTAAAGACGAAGCAAGCCATACTGTCAACCTTCAGTATGTGGTTGACCCGGGCAAGAAAGTACATATTCACGACGTACTCATCAGCGGGAACGATACGACCAAAGACCGTGTCATCAGACGCTATATTTACCTTGCTCCGGGTGACCTCTACAATGCAACGGATTTAAAAGAGAGTAAGCATGCGCTTGGAAGAACTGGTTTTTTTGAAAAAGTGGACATCCAGACACAGCGTGTTTCAGACGATGCTGTCGATCTTCTTGTCAAAGTGAAAGAGACTTCTACCGGGACTATTTCACTCGGCGGTGGATATGGAAGCTATGAAGGATTGATGGTTAATGCAAGTATTTCAGACAAGAACCTCTTTGGTACAGGTATTACAGGAAGCCTCGGGTTTGATATTTCGAAGGTTTCTCAGAGCTACAACCTCTCATTCGTCAATCCAAGGGTCTGGGACAGCCTCTACAGCCTTGGATTGAGCTTCTACAAACGTAATTATGAATACTATGATTATACCGAAGATACACTCGGTGGGTCGTTAAATGTCGGACGCCAGTTCTTTAGACACTGGTACGCTTCTGTCGGTATCGGATATATGGACAATAACTCTGAATATAATAATAATTACAATAATTCCACTTTGACCGATATTGCAAGACGACTCTATTCTGACAAATATACAAAGCTTTCCGGTTTTGCAGGTATCTCTTTTGACAATACCGATGACTATTATCTGCCAAGAGAGGGATATATTGCCTCTTTGAACTTTGAGTTCGCATCACTTGATGGAGACAGCTACAACCCTGCAGTATATCCTGCCGGATATAGTAACTTTACGAAGTTGAATGGAAGATTTGGTGCTTATTATGGCTTAGAAGACTATATTGATTATGACCTGATTTTGCGATTTAAACTGAGAGGTACCTACATTCAAAAAGACGATGACGCCAAGCTGCCGGTTGCAGAGAGACTTTTTATGGGGGGTATTGGAAGTGTGAGAGGTTACCAGGCATATTCTATCTCTCCAACAATTGATGTGACCAATGACAGAATTGGGGGTACCTACCGTGGCTCTGCAACAGTAGAAGCGAGTGTTCCACTCTCCGAAGCTGCTAAAATGCGTCTTGCATTCTTCTATGACATCGGTACCATTGGTTCAAGTGATGAACGTTACCTTGATCCTGTCAGCAATACAGTTAAGGTAAAAAGCTTTGACAATATTACACGCTCCTCTGTGGGTGCAGTACTTGAATGGCAGTCCGGCTTCGGTCCGATCAACCTTGTGTTCGGATATGCGCTCGATGACAAACCGGGTGACGAAACGGCACCGTTCGAGTTCTCTATGGGAACGAAGTTCTAAGGGGTGACAGCACGCTTTGCGTGTGTCAAAATTAGAAATTAGAAATTAGAAATTAGAAATTCTACGTTATGCCCAGCTCTTTGCAGCTTGGGAGTTTCTCTTCATCTTCAATAATGATCGCAAACGGTATCGGTTTTTCAAGTGTTTTGATTTTCTCTTTTGCCAGGTAGAGTGTCTGGTTTGAATAGATGTAAAGCGTTTGATTGCTGTAACTGAAAGTGATCTTTGCATCATTTGAGGCTTCATGCAGGAAGATACTCAGTGTATAGATGAAACTCAGCCACATCAGATGTTTTTTGGGTGGCAGCATATCGACAAACGTGCCAAAAAGCGGCTTGTGCAGCAGCTCTTTGCCGTGCATACGCAGCAGCAGTGAGACCAGCAGTATCTGTTCATGGGTGAAGCCGTAGTTGAGTTCCTGCATGGCGATGTAGAAGGCGTGCTGGTGTGATTTATAAATGGTCAGTGTTTTACCGATATTGGAGAGCATCAGTGCCCACTGGAGTTCTTTTACATAGCGTTTGTTATCTTTGATCTCACATTGCATCAGATCATAGAGTGCTGAAGCAATACGGCGTTTGTGTTTCTTTTTCGATTCAATGTTGACATAGGTCTTGAAGCGGTCAAGCAGCGAACGAATGCTGGGGTTGACCTCTTTGGGAAAAGAGAGCTTGTCATTTTTGAGCAGCTTTTCCAAAAAGACACCTTCGCGTACACCCACGGCACTGGTCATCACTTTTTGGGCACCGATGTGTTCGAGAATGGCAAGCCAGATAAGTGTTCCCTCCCTAATCGTATCATAACGGCTTTTTTTGAGGTTGAAACGTTTAAGCCCTTTGGCACTGGAACGGGTGATCGCTTCAAGATATTCGCGGTGTGTTTCAACATCGTATGTGAAAGCATGGAGCTTGTCAAGAGGGTATTCTATTCGCTTCATTACGCCCTTGCTGAGTGTTCGGGCTGTACCGCCAATGCCTATGGCCAAGGCACACTTGAAGTGTTCGGGAAGCTGTTTCAGCTCTTTTTGAATGTAGGCTCTCGCTTCGTTTCGGGCTTCTTTGCGTGAACACTGCTTGTCGAAGAAGAGTTCTTTCAGGCGGACAGTTCCAAGATTGAGTGAATAGGTATCAATAATTTTACCGTTGGAGATAAGCGCCATGTCGGCTGAACCGCCGCCAATGTCTATGGTAATGGCTTCTTTGGCCGGCAGTAGATTTTTTGCTGCGATAGCACCATAAGTCGCTTCAGCATTTCCATCGATGATGCGAATGGAAAGACCGAGTTCTTTGCGTACCCAGCGGACAAACGTATTGCCGTTGGGTGCATCCCGCAATGCCGATGTGGCAACACAGCGCACCGTATTTGCCTGATACTTCTCAATAGTATGTAGAAAGGACTGAAGGGTGAGAAAGGCGCGTCTAACCCCAATGGGTTGAAGGTAGCCGCCTTTTTCGTATGCACCTTCACCAATGCGGACTTTGGATTTTTGTTCGCAGATAAGGTGAAAACCGTAACGGCTTGTTTTTTCGTAAATAACGAGCCTGGCCGAGTTCGAACCGATATCGATGATGGCGGTTCGTTTGGCCATGGGAAAGTTATTCCTCTTCTTGCAGTTTTTCGAACTTGAATTTCAGTTCGTCAATATTTTCAACATTGTCAGGGTCAGAAATGATACAGTCAACAGGACAGACAGCAATACACTGCGGTTCATCAAAGTGGCCGACACACTCTGTACAACGATCCGGATCGATTATATAGATAGGATCATTTTCTTCAATGGCTTCGTTGGGACACTCTTCTCTGCATGCATCGCAAGCAATACATTCATCTGTAATCAATAATGCCAATTTTCTTCCTTTTTACTCATCAGATTTGGTTTATAGGGAGTTATAACCAAGCAAAGCTTATGCTTTATTTAATAAAGGAAGAAAATGGAATTTTTGATGTTTTCAGTGGGCAAAGATGCCCATTTTTGTATATCGGGAGAGAATGTCAGCTGATTTTTTTTGGGAAGCAGAAACGGTAACCGCGGCGTCTGACAGTTTCGATAGTTGTAATATCAAGAGGTTTGTCCATCTTTTGTCTGATTTGATTGATGGCAACTTCAATGACATTGGGAGTGACAAGTTCAGGCTCTTCCCAAATAGCATCAAGCAGCTGCTCTTTGGAAACAATCTGGTCTTTATGCATGGCAAGATGGGTAAGGACTTCAAAAGGTTTTCCTTTCAGTTCGATCTCATTGCCCTGATAAATGATCTTTTCTTCTTCCGGATTGATAATGAGTTCCTGTATCTCTATAATGTTGGAAACACCAAATCGCAGTTTTGCTTCAATACGTACGAGTAAGATATCTTCATCAAGCGGTTTGCGAATAAAATCGTCAGCGCCGGCCTTCAATGCTTCAATCTCACTGTCTTTGTCCAGGCGGTCGGAGATGACAATAACAGAAGTTTTATGGGCGTCTTTTTTAATATCGCTGATAAAGCCAAGGTGGGTGGCAGGGGCACTTTTGGGCCAGTCAAGCAGCACCAGGTCATAGTTACGGATATCGAGGTAGTATTTGGCATCGTTGATATCCTCTGTAATGTCACACTGATAGTTATGCGCGCCCAACAGCTTGCCAAGCATTTCGTTTACCTGCACATCGTCTTCCATGATCAATACTCTCATTGGCATGCCCCTTGTTTTAAGTTCTTTTTAAATTATAGCATAAAATAGAGGCTTTCTGAAAAAAATATTAAAAAGTGACTCAAAAAGTGTGAAAAAAAGATGTCAGTAATGCCAGTTCTGGCTAAGTGCCACTTGACAGTTTTGGAGAATGTCGGGTTTTTGGATCTTTAGGTAGAGTGCCGTAATATGGGAATAGCTTGAGAGGATCAGTGTTTCCAGGTCAAGCAGTGCCTCTTCAAGGAGTTCATATCTGCTCTCCTGAACACGTATGATAATGATTTCCGCCAGATCGGCATAATCGATGAATGCACCGTTCTCATAGTCGTATGTCGCTTCAAGATCGATGACAACACGCTGGGTATGTTCGCGCTCAAAATCGAGCAGCCCAATGATTGCTTCGAATGTCAGATGCTCGATATGAATGGTCATGTTAAATTACCTTTGTCTCTTCTTTTTTGATGAGGCGTACAATATTGGGGATGTGTTTGTAAAAGATAACGATAGCGATGATCCATATGGGTGCATGTGATCCGATACCGGGCACTTCCGGATAGAGGATGTAGGAAGCGATTAACAGTGCTGCAAGGCCGATGAGGGAAGAGAGGGAAGAAATTTTCAGTCCTTTGCTTGCACCAAGCCAGACGGCGATAGCGATCAGTGAGGGAATAGGCATGAGTACAAGAAGTACACCAAATCCGGTAGCGACGCCTTTGCCTCCTTCGAAGCCGAGAAAAGGAGAAAAGCAGTGTCCAAGTACGGCAAGCACGGCGATGGTCCAGAGCGTACTTTCAGGCGCACCGAGTGCCATAGCCACAAAAATGACCACCATTCCTTTGACAGCATCAAGAAAAAGTGTTGCGGCACCAAGCTTTTTTGCCAGTGCCGGGTCTTTTTCTTTAACCACACGCAGGACGTTGGTCGCACCGATATTACCGCTACCGGCCTGTTTAATGTCAACGCCGGCAAACTGTTTTGCAAGCAGGTAGCCAAAAGGGATGCCTGAAAGCAGGTAGGCGGCAAGATAGAGCAGAATATTTTGATTGGTAAAAAAGTCCATAAGTGTTCCACAGTTTTAAGATAGGCTCTCGAGAAAAGAGCAAAGTATGCAATTTTATCCGAATTTTGCTAAAATAGCCAGATTCTATAAGGATGGCACATGAGTATTGACTATAAAGCAGAGATTGAAAGACTGAAAAAAGATCTGGATGTAACGCTTGTTGCGCACTATTATCAGCGGGATGAAGTGTTCGAAATGGCAGACATTACCGGAGACAGCCTTGAGCTTGCGCGCCGATGTAAGGCCGATGACAATCCGTGGGTGGTTTTCTGCGGGGTAGGGTTTATGGGGCAGAGTGTGAAGGTTATCGCTCCCGAGAAACGTGTACTGATGCCCAAAATTGCCTGCTGCGCGATGGCGCGGATGATTGATGGCAGCTACTTTGACGACAGTGTGAACTATATGGTAGAACACGGTATAGCCAAAGAGGATATTCTGCCTATTACCTATATCAACTCCGATGCGACGGTCAAAGCAAAGGTAGGGGAGATGGGCGGCTATGTCTGTACCTCTTCCAATGCCTTCAAGATTATCGAGAAGGGCTTGGAGACAGGGAAGAAGATCCTTTTTGTGCCTGATCGCTGTCTGGGACAGAACTTTGCCATCAAGATGGGGCTGAAGTCCTGTGTGATCGGAGAGGGAGAGTGTGATCCCAAAGAGGCGGATGTGATCTGCTTCAACGGTTTCTGCTCAGTCCATCAGCTTTTTACGGTGGATGATATTGAGTTTTACCGAAACAAGTATCCGGGCATTAAAATAGCAGTCCATCCGGAGTGTGACCCCAAGGTTGTGCAGGCAGCCGACTTTGCCGGTTCGACATCCCAGCTGATCAAGTATGTCAATGAGCTCGATCCTGAGCAGAAAGTCGCCATCGGTACAGAGTACAATCTGGTCAACCGTATGCGCCAGAAGAATACCTATGTCCTCTCGTCGACCAAGCCCGAGTGTCCGACGATGAATGAAACGACACTTGAGGATCTCTATCATACCCTCAAGTCTATAGAGGATGACAACCCGATCAATGAGGTCCATGTCGATGAGCGTACGGTCAAGTATGCCAATCTGGCACTTGAAAGAATGCTGGCGATCAAATAACAGGTTGAACGTATATATTAAATCGTGCTAGGGTGCGTAATCACGCACCTTGTAACAATTGAAAAACCCTAAAAAAGCAGAAAAGATGTTAAAACAAAGATTTATCGAAGCACTGGTGGACGAAGATGTAGGCAGAGGCGATCTCTTTTCCCGTATCAGTGAATCGGTGGATATCCGAGCCTATGTGGTAGCCAAGAGTGACGGTGTATTTGGCGGACGTGAATACATTGAAGTATTGGCAAAGATGTACGGTCTTTCCCTGTTGTGGGATGTCAAAGACGGCACAGCATTCAAAGAAGGGCGCAAACTCTTTTTTGTGACGGGTGACTCCAAAACATTGCTTTCATTAGAGCGTTCCATTCTCGACATGGCACTGCATGCAAGCTCTATTGCGACACTGACGGCGCAATATGCCAACGCGCTTGAAGGTACAGGGGTAAAGCTGCTCGATACACGCAAAACACGTCCCCTGCTGCGTGAATTTGAAAAGTATGCAGTGCGCTGTGGCGGCGGGCTAAACCACAGAATGGGGCTCGATGACTGTCTGATGCTTAAAGACACGCACTTGAAGACGATTGATGACCTTGATGCTTTTATGTTGGAAGTGCGTCAGAAAATCCCTTTTACTGCCAAAGTGGAAATAGAGTGTGAAACCTTTGAAATGGCGCAGCGTGCGATGAAAGCAGGAGCGGATATTGTCATGTGTGACAATATGGATCTTGAAACGACAAGACAGGTGGTTGCCTGGCGTAATGAACATTTTCCACATATTCTTTTGGAAGCAAGCGGCAATGTTACCCTTGAAACGATTGCAGAAATTGCCAAAACAGGCGTTGATGCGATCTCTTCGGGTGCCATTATTCACCAGGCAAACTGGATCGATCTTTCAATGCGGGTGGAGTAGTGCATGCGCGATATTCAGCCGCTGCGGGTACTGGCGAAAGAAGCAGCCGGCCTGATCGAAGCGGCATCACATATCACCATTGTGACCCATCTTAACCCGGATGCCGATACACTGGGGACAGGGCTTGGTATCTATGCGCTTCTTAAAGCGCATACGAAAAAGCCGATTGAAATTGTCAATGCATCAGATGCTCTGCCGCGCTATCTCGATTTTTTGCCAAATTTCTCCAAGATTAAAAAGAAAATTGAGTATGAAAAAAGTCTGGTGATTGGTGTGGACTGCGGCAGCATTGACCGTTTTGGCGTAACACTTGAAGGGCATCCGATTATCAACATCGACCACCACACCAGCAATACGTATTTTGGTACGCTGAATGCTGTTCTGCCTGCCTACGCATCGGCATCACAGGTGGCATTCCGACTTTTTGAGAACATTTATACGGTTACTGCCCACAGCGCAGTCTGTTTCTATACGGCACTGCTTTCCGATACACGCTACTTTACGACCGATTCGGTGAATGCTGAAGTCTTTGAAACTGCGCGTGAACTGGTGAATCTGGGAGCGGATCCTGCCTATGTTGCTACCAACTTTACCCAGAGACGTTCGCTTGCATCACTTCGTATTCTTGAGCGTGCACTGCATTCACTTTCACTCTATTTTGAAGGCAGCGTAGCGGTAATGGAGATCACTCCGGAAGATATCGATGCAACCGGAGCAACCATGCCGGATATGGATGGGATTGTAGACTACGGAAGATCTTTGGCAACCGTTGAGGCAGCGGTGCTGCTTATCGGACTGAAGGATGGAACGGTACGTGTTTCGCTGCGAAGCAAAGGGGCAGATGTCTCGAAGGTCGCAGCATACTTTGGCGGAGGCGGACACAAGGTTGCCGCAGGTTTTACAGTGAAAGATAGACAAATGCAAGAAATTGTCGATACAATTTTGGAACAGATTATGCAATTAGGATTGATCAATGGCCAGACGAATAAAACGCAAAAGTAAAGCAGGGTTGTTTTTTTTCCTGCTCCTGCTTATCGGTGCCGGTATTGGAGGGATTTATCTCTACAACTCTCCGGAGTTTGAACGTGTAAAACCCACAATAGAAGCACCAAAACATCTCTATTGGAATAAAAAAGCCCCTATCAAGATTACCCTGCGTGACAATACAGGCTTGCGCAGCTATGAAGTGATACTCAGTGACGGTAAGAAAGCGGTCATCTTGGGGCGAGGTGCTATCAACGGTACACCCAAAACCTATACCATAAATGTAAAATACCCCAAAAAGAGCATGCTTGACCCTAAAGTGAAGCACTATACACTTCGGGTGAAAGTAACAGATAAGAGTATGTGGAATATGCTGGAAGGCAACACTGCGAGTAAAACCATCGATATTACAGTCGATTATACGCGTCCCAATGTCAATATCATTGCCAATTCACGCATGATCAACCAAGGAGGCAGTGCACTGGTGGTCTTTCAGGCTTCCGATGATAATATGGACAAGCTCTATATCAAGGCAAACAGTAATACTTTCAAACCGGAACCTTATAAAAAGAAGGGCTACTATGCTTCTTTGATCGCCTGGCCTTTTACTGACGATACCTTTGAAGCAAAGATCATCGCTACAGATATGGCGGGAAATCGCAGGGAAACCCACATTCCACTCTATCATCACAACCCTCGGTATAAAATCTCAAAAATTCGTGCGACAGATAAATTTATCGATGGTAAAATCACAGACCTGGCTGCCAGCGACCCTGAATATGATGCTATTCATGACCGGCTTAAAAAGCTTAAAGCGATCAATGAAACGATGCGCCTTAAAAATGAAGCGCTGATACATAAATTAAGTAAGCATGTTTCTGATGAAATGATCGACAGTTGGAAAATGAAAAAATTCTATCCTCTCAAAAACGGCAAGAAAGTGGCCAGTTTTGGCGATCATCGCTATTACTATTATGGCAGCAAGGACAATATCGTCTCTGAATCCTATCATGTAGGATATGACCTGGCCAGTACAAAAATGGCCAATGTCATCGCTTCCAATCCGGGAAAAGTTGTGTTTGCCGGAGAAAACGGTATTTACGGGAATATGCCGCTAATCGACCATGGTCTTGGACTTTATACCCTTTACGGCCATTGTTCACAGTTGCTGGTTAAAGAAGGCGATGAGGTACGTGCGGGACAGGTGATTGCCAAAACAGGAATGACAGGCCTTGCGCTGGGGGATCACCTCCATTTTGGTATACTGGTACAGGGAATTGAGGTACGCCCCATTGAGTGGTTTGACAAAAAATGGATCAAAAAATTTATTGACAATGTTTTCGATGAAGCAGATGCCATTATTGAACCGACTCCCGGAAAGTTTCCGAAAAAGAAGCACTGAAGCCCTTTTCCGGAAAGAATTTGTAATTCACTATATTTTATAGTATAATAGTGAAATTTTATCTATTTTTTGGAAAGGAGAGCCTATGCGTCAACGAACAATACAGAAACCGGTTGAAGTGGTCGGTATCGGGTTGCACAAGGGTGAGCCGATCAAGCTTCGACTTGAGCCGCTTGATGCAGATGCAGGTATTGTCTTCTACCGAGAGGATCTTGCGCTCTCCATTCCTCTTTCCCCCTCTTCTGTCATTGACACCCGTATGGCAACGGTGATTGGCAGTGAAAAGGGTTTTATCTCTACTATCGAACATTTTCTGTCTGCCATATATGCGTATGGTATCGACAATCTTAGGGTCGTCGTCAACGGAAACGAGATGCCTATTATGGATGGTTCTGCCATCTCTTTCTGTCTGCTTCTTGATGAAGCAGGTATTGCTGAACAGGAGGCTTCCAAAAAGATCATACGCATTAAGCGTACCGTCGAAGTGAAAGAGGGTGAAAAATTTGTACGCCTTTCTCCTGCGAATCAGGCATCATTTGACTTTACCATCCGCTTTGATCATCCTGTGATTGGGGAGCAGTCACACGATTTTGTTTTCGGAACGCACAGTTTCATTGAAGAGATAGCCAGGGCACGTACGTTTGGTTTTGCCAAAGATATTCAGTATCTACAGAGCCAGAACCTCGCGCTGGGAGCAAGTTTGCAAAATGCCATCGGTCTGGACGACCACAAAGTGCTTAACCCTGAAGGACTGCGTTTTGAGAATGAATTTGCCCGTCACAAAATTCTCGATGCACTTGGTGACATGATGGTTTCCGGACGCAATATATTGGGCAAATATGAATCGTTTGCCGGCAGCCATAACCTCAATTACCAGTTGACTTCCAAACTGCTCTCTGACAGCAAAAATTATGAGCTGGTAGCAGTTAAAACACTTGAAAGCAGGGCATTTGCAAAAAGTTTTGCCTGAAATAACCCTTTTGGTACTTGCAACAACGACACCGCTTCGTATCGGTGTCTACAAAGAGGGTATGCTTATTGATGAGCGCAGCAGTGAACGCAAAACATCTGAGATGCTGCTGCCGCTTCTTGACGAACTGATGGGTGTCTATGATGTCAAGCAGATCATCTATACCCGGAGTCCCGGTTCCTATATGGCTATCAAACTTACTTACATAACCCTCAAAACCATCGAGATCGTGCGCGGTATTGAATGTCTTGGCTGCAGTACTTTTGCACTCAATGACGGGAAACCGGTCAAGGCCATAGGAAATCTCTACTTTATCAAGGAAAAAGAGACTATAATTACAAAAAAATTTGAAGAGCCGGTCGATACCTCGTTTGTATTGCCACACAGTATTCAGGATCTCGAAGTAGATGAAGAATCGACACCAGCATATCTGCTGCCGGCTGTTTGACAGAAGAAGTTCCCATGTTTGTAAGCGTACCCGCCACTTCGGCAAACCTCGGACCCGGATTTGACACCCTCGGACTGGCTGTCGATCTGCGCAATGAAATCATTATCAAGCCCTCCAAGTTTCTCAGTCTATCAACCCACGGCGAGGGTTCGGAGAACCCAAAAATAAAAAAGAATACACTTTTTTTGAATATTTTCAATGAAAACTACACCCGCCTGAGCAACCGTACCGACAGTTTTCGTTTTGAATTTCATAACCGTATTCCTATCTCCCGTGGGCTTGGGAGTTCTTCTGCCGTTATTGTTGCGGCATTGAGTGCAGCCTATACTGCAGCAGGTGTGCGCTACAATAAACGGGAGATTCTGAACCAGGCACTGCGTTACGAGCATCACCCTGACAATATCACGCCTGCAGTGATGGGCGGATTCAATGTTGCCTGTGTCGAGGGAGACCGTGTCTACAGTAAAAAGCGCCGTCTGCCCGATTATTTGCGTGCAGTGGTGGTTGTTCCTAACCGTACTATTTCCACCGCACGTTCCCGTACAGTACTGCCGAAGATGTACCGGAAGGAAGAGACGGTCTACTCTCTTTCGCGTGCAGCGTACATGACAGCACTTTTTATGAGTGAGTCGTGGGATCTGCTGCGTATTGCATCTAAAGACAAACTGCATCAGGCACGTCGCATGAAAATGATGCCTGAACTCTTTGAAGTACAGAAGCTGGCACTCAGACACGGTGCTTTGATGAGTACACTTTCCGGGTCGGGTTCAACCTTTTTCAACCTTGTTTATGAAAAAGATGCGCAGAAAATTCACAGTGCGTTACAGACGCGATTTCCCCAGTTTCGTGTCTTTACGCTGGGACTGGACAACAATGGAGTTATCACCGGAAGTTAAGCCGCGTGCTTAATATTTTGGGTATAATACTTATGAAAAAATCACAGCCTATACGAATGTGCATCGCGTGCCGAAGCAGACACCCTCAACACACTTTGATCAGATTGAAGCTCGAAGGTAAGCATGTTGTCGTGTATAACGGGTATGGCAGGAGCATCTATCTTTGTAGCATATGCAGCAGAAATGAAAAGAAGCTCAAGGGTTTAGTGAAACGTTTTCGTCTTGACGAAGAGCGTTTCATTAAGCTGTTGACGGAAACACGCCCGAAAGCGGGTGAATGCGAACCCTCGCAGCCAAATGAAGGAGCAAATCAATAATGGATAAAGTCAGAATCCAGGAAGTAGCAGAAGAAGCGGGATTGTCTAACGGCGAACTCATAGAAAAAGCCAAGGAACTCGGTTTCGATGTCAAGGCGGCCAACAGTGCCATCAGCCTTGACGATGCGGGTATTCTCGTAGATTATGCTATCAGCGGAACACTTCCCAAAGGCTTTAAAAAGCCTGGAGAGAAGAAGCGCAAAATTACAGTTACCAAGAAGAAAGTATCGGAAGAGGCACCGGCTCCAGCTCCCGAGGCAGAGGAAAAAGAAACAGCTTCTGAAGCAACAGCCGAAGTTGCAGCTGAAACAGAGGAAACAGATGTTGCAGAGCATACAGAAGAAACTCCGGAAGTAGCTCCTGCACCTCAAGAGACACCTGAAAAGACCGAAACAGCTGAAGAGAAAGTTTCAGAAGTAAAACCTGCACCAAAACAGCGAAAAGGTATTTCTGTCGTCAATAAGAAGAGTGAGGAGGAGGCAGAAACGCCTGCTCAGCCAAAACGAAAAACGCTTTCAAGAAGCGGTATCAAAATCGTCAGAAAGGCGAAACCTGCACCGGGACGTGCTGCGAAGAAAATCTCCATGGGAGATGTAACTGCACCTGCGCCTTCGAAGAAAAAAGTTAAAAAAGGACCCGCTCAGGCAAAAGAGACCGGCAAGAAGATCGATATCTTCAACCATGACAGCATGAGTGGTGAGATTGACAGCGGGTTTGGTGAAGAGGAAGTCGTACTGCTTGACTTCTCTGACAAAAATATCTATGAAGAGATGATGCGTCAGGAGCAGAAGCGCAGAGAAGAAGCCAAAAAACGCGAACTTGCAGGTGGGGGAAATACACGCGGCAGACAGCCCTTCCGTCCACAGCAGCGCCGTTCTCTGAAACGTGGCGGAAAGCGTAAAAAGTATACCAAAGAGGAGAACAGTGCACAGGTTACCTCTGTGGAGATTCCTGAAAATGTAAGGGTATATGAATTTGCCGAGAAAGTAGGCAAAACAGCGGGTGACGTTATCAAAGTACTTTTCGCACTGGGCATGATGGTGACCAAAAACGACTTCCTCAGCAAAGATGAGATTGAGATTCTTGCCGAAGAATTTGAAGTGGAAGTAACCACAATCAACCCGCTTGATGAGCTGGATTATGTTGCTGCCTACGATGCAGTTCCTGATGAACACCTTGAAGAACGTCCACCGGTCATTACCATTATGGGGCATGTTGACCATGGAAAGACCTCCCTGCTTGACAAGATCCGTTCTGCCAAGGTTGCGGACAAGGAAGCAGGAGGTATCACGCAGCATGTCGGTGCCTATCAGGTAGAAAAGAACGGTAAGAAAATTACGTTTGTGGATACTCCTGGGCACGAAGCCTTTACAGAAATGCGTGCACGTGGTGCGCAGGCAACAGACATCGTCATCATTGTGGTTGCGGCCGATGACGGCGTTATGCCTCAAACCAAAGAGGCGATTGCCCACACCAAGGCTGCCGGTGTACCGATGATCGTTGCTATCAATAAGATGGACAAGCCGAATGCCAACCCTGACAATGTCAAGGCACAGCTTGCCGAAATTGATGTTATGGCGACAGACTGGGGCGGGGAGTATGAGTTTATCCCTGTCTCTGCACATACCGGAGAGGGAATAGATGATCTGCTCGAAACGATTCTTCTTCAGGCAGAAGTTATGGAGCTGAAGGCGGATCCTACCAGAAAAGCGAAAGCCATTGTTGTGGAAAGTTCTCTTGAAAAAGGTTTTGGACCTGTTGCCAATGTGATCATTAAAAATGGTACGCTCAAAGTGGGTGACAATGTCATTGTCGGACAAACCTATGGACGTGTACGTGTTATCAAAGATGATGAAGGTAAAAACCTTAAAGACGCGCCGCCAAGTGCGCCGGTTGCGGTTGTTGGACTGCATGATGTACCGGGTGCAGGTGAAGTCATGGTCGCGATGGACTCTGAAAAAGAGGTACGTGAACTTGCCGAGAAACGTGCAGAGTATGAAAGAGCCAAGCAGCTTTCCAAAAGTACCAAAGCTTCGCTTGAAGATCTCTCTGCACTCATTGCGGAAGGTCAGTTGAAATCACTGCCTGTCATTATCAAAGCCGACGTACAAGGTTCGCTTGAAGCGATCAAAGGAAGTCTTGAAAAGCTGCGTAACGAAGAGGTCAAGGTCAATATTATTCACGAAGGTGTGGGTGGTGTAACCGAAAGTGATGTTACGCTTGCCGATGCAAGTGAGCATGCCGTAGTGCTTGGCTTTAATGTCAGACCAACGGGTGCGGTCAAGAAGAAAGCCAAAGAGCTTGGTGTTGAGATTAACACGTATACCATCATTTATGACTTGCTTGATGATGTTAAAGCACTCCTTGGCGGTATGATGAGCCCGGTTATCAAAGAAGAGGTTACCGGACAGGCAGAAGTACGTGAAACATTTGTTGTCGGCAAAGTGGGAACCATTGCCGGATGTAAGGTTACAGAAGGAGTCATCACCCGTAACTCCAAGGCAAGACTTATCCGTGACGGTGTGGTGGTCTATGAAAGCAGTATCTCATCACTCAAACGCTTCAATGAAGATGCAAAAGAGGTTAAAAACGGATACGAGTGTGGTATTATGCTTGAGAACTTTAACGACATTAAAGAAGGCGATGTAATCGAAACCTTTAAAGATGTCGAAGAGCAGGTCACACTCTAAGATGACACCTGAAGAGATCAAACGCAAGCGTACTGAGTCGGTACTTCGAGAGATTATCCCTGAAGCGCTGGCGACATTGGATGACAGCCGCATAAATTCCCTGTTGGTAACCGAAGTGGTTTGTTCCAGAGGGAGAAGCGATGCAAAAGTCTATCTGGACAAATCTTTTTTGACCGAAGCAGAGCAGCGTGAAGCACTGCGTCAGTTACGCTCGGTTGCAGGCTATATCCAGAACTACTGCAAACAGAACGAGGGCTGGTTCAAAGCACCGCGTTTTACATTCGAATTTGACGAACAGCTTGAAAAGCAGAGCCGTATGGAAGAACTTTTCAAGCAGATTGCAAAAAGAAAAAGTGATGAGGGAGAGAATGATGAATCTTGAAGAGCAGATCGGCAAGATCGTAGAAGCCAACGGCGCGTCACTTTATGACATTGAGACCGTCACAGAATTCGATGAAAAGATCTACCGTGTCTCTATTACCAAAGAGGGCGGTGTATCACTCGATTTGTGCGCGGATATCTCCAGCGAACTCTCCCCTTTTCTCGATGTCAATCCTCCGATGCACGGACAATACCGTCTGGAGGTCAGCTCACCGGGTATTGAACGCAAATTGACAAAACCGGCACATTTTAAACAGTCAGTCGGTGATAAAGTCAAGGTGAAGGTGCTTGGCGGAGAGAAACTCAAAGGTACACTCAAAGCGGCGGATGACGAGGGGATCGTTGTCGAGACCAAAGAGGGCGATCAAGCCTTTAAGTACAACGAACTGGGTACAGTCAAGACCTATTTCGAGTTTTAAGAAAAGGTGTCTGCATGGATGATGCATTCTGCATGCAGCTTGCCCTCGATGAAGCGTGGAAATACCAGCTTCTAACTTACCCCAATCCGGCCGTTGGCGCTGTTGTAGTGCAAAACGGTGCTATCCTTGCCGTAGAAGCTCACCAAAAGGCGGGTACTTCCCATGCTGAAGTGTTGGCACTACTTTCTGCCTATGAAACACTCTCCAAGACAACCATCTATTTTGACAGATTTGATGCCCAAAAGGCACATGCTTTTCTTCTAAACCTTCCCAAAGGGTTTTTCTCCCAGTGCAGTATCTATGTGACACTTGAACCTTGTGCGCACAGCGGCAAGACTCCCTCTTGTGCATCGCTACTGTCACAGCTTGGAGTGAAAGAGGTGATTATTGGTACCAAAGATCCCGTCAAAGGGCATGATAACGGAGCACAAATAGTTGCAAAGCATAGTATTAAAGTCAGAGTGGAGGTGCTTGAAGATGCCTGCAAAGCTTTGATAGAGCCTTTTCTTATCTGGCAGAAGAGAGCCTTTGTTTTGTTCAAACTTGCACAGACAACCAATGGACGGATTGGCGGCGGATATTTGAGCTCACAGGAGTCTTTACAGCATGTACATCGGTTAAGAGGCGTATGTGACAGGCTGCTTATAGGGGGCAATACGGTACGTACAGACCGCCCCACACTCGATTGCCGTTTTACGGGAGAGGTTGCACCTGATATTACCATCTATAGCCAAGAGAAAAGGTTTGACAACACGATACCGCTTTTTGCTGTCCCTCAAAGAACGGTAGATATCAGCGATCGGCTCGATTTTTTAAGGCAGCCCTCTTTTGTACTGGTCGAAGGAGGAGAAGGCATGCTGAAAGCTTTGAAAGATCGCATCGACTGGATGCTGTTCTATCAAACCCCTAAGCTCTCTACCAATGAATTATCCTATAATATCGACATGAATTTGGCATTTTTGCACCAGGAAAGCGTAGGTGTAGACTTGATGATATGGAGCAGACAACTTGGGAATTGAAAAACTGACGGATAAAGAGCAGAAGCAACAGAAGATCGTGGAAATGTTCGATGATATTGCGGACACATACGACCTTGCAAACCGTGTTTTGAGTATGGGTATCGATATTCAATGGCGAAAAAAGGGATGTGACAAAGCCTTTGAAATTTTGAACAAAAAAACACTCGGACAGATAACGGATGTAGCGACAGGCACAGGTGATCTGCTTATTTACTGGCGTGAACAGGCGCAAAAAAACGGGGTTGCAATTGAGAAATATGTCGGTGTTGATCCCTCAGTCGGCATGCTTGAAGTAGCCCGTAAAAAGGTTGATTTTGCTGAGTTTATTGAAGGAAAAGCACAGGCACTTCCTATTGCCGATGGGAGCAGTGATGTCATTTCGATCAGCTATGGTATACGAAATGTTGTTGACAGACCAGAAGCGCTGCGTGAGTTTCACCGTGCACTCAAACCCGGTGGAATCGTGATGATTCTGGAATTTACCAAACAGGAGCGTAAAGGGGTGCTCGATAAAGTGGTAGACTTTGGAATGAAGCAGGTATTGCCGCGCGTAGGCGGGCTTATCTCCAAAAACTATGAAGCCTATAAATATCTCCCCGATTCAATTGAGGAGTTTTTGACCACAGAAATGTTGAGCCGTGAGCTTGAAGAAGCAGGCTTTGAGATGAAATATACCAAATCTTTCTCAATGGGAATCAGTACGCTTTTGGTGGCACAGAAAAAATAATGTAGGGTGCGTAATCACGCACCTTTTACGCGTATAGCAATGGTAAAATATTGTTTTGCTAAAGAATTTTGAAGGTGCGTGGTTACGCACCCTACGCGGAGGTTGTATGTCACAAACCATGATGAGCGTAAGCTCCCTCAACACCAAGATCAAATCACTTCTCGAAGCGACCTTCATGCATATCCTCGTAGAAGGTGAAGTGGCTTCGGCAACATACCACACCTCAGGACATCTCTATTTTACCATCAAAGATGACAAAAGTTCGATTAAATGTGTGATGTGGCGCTCTTCTGTGGCACGTATGAAATTTCGTATCGAAAAGGGGATGCGTATTGTTGTTGAAGGATCGGTGAGTGTCTATGCGCCGCGTGGAGAGTACCAGATTCAGGCGGTCAAGTTTGAGCCTTACGGGCAGGGAGCACTGGCCTTGGCCTTTGAACAGCTCAAAGAGAAGCTCAAAACACAGGGCTACTTCGATGCGGCACGTAAAAAGAAGATACCAAAACAGATACACAAAATAGTGCTTGTAACGGCCAAAGAGAGTGCAGCCCTGCATGATATGCTTAAAATTATTGAAAAGCGCTGGCCGTTGGTAGAGGTGAGTGTTGTCGATACTCTGGTGCAGGGGGAGCATGCTGCACGCAGTATTGCTTCTGCACTGCGATATGCAGACACGCTTGGCGCTGATGTGGTGATTGTCGGTCGGGGAGGCGGTTCGACGGAAGATCTATGGGCATTTAATGAAGAGCCTGTTGCCGATGCAATCTTTGCCATGGAAACACCGGTAGTCAGTGCTGTGGGACATGAAGTCGATGTACTGATCAGTGACTATGTGGCTGACCTTCGTGCTCCGACACCGAGTGCTGCAATCGAGATGATTTTGCCGGATAAAAATGAATTGCTGTATTTGCTGGATGAGCAACTGGAACGTTTTGTGCGAAGCTTTGATATGCAGTTGACACGTAAAATGCAGTATTTACAGCATGTGGAAGCATTGCTGCTTCAGAATGCTCCGACACGCAAACTTCAGGAAATGATTGAGAGATTTGAACGGTTGCAACAAGAGTATACACGTACTATGCATTATAAACTCGATCAGTACGAGGCAGTACTTACGCCTTTGAAACACCATTTGAAACAGAGTATGGACATGATACTTCGGCAAAAAACACAGCAGGCAGACTACCTGGAGGAAAAAATGAAAATGAGTGATCCCCGTTTGCAATGTAAAGAGGGATGGGCTCAGGTTTCTTACGAAGGGAAGCCTGTTCCCCTGAAAATGATTGAGCCAGAGATGACTTTTGTACTGGAAGATGCAGATTACCGTATCGAAGCACGTTGCTTAAGTAAAAAAGGGATATGATAATAAGAGCATGACCATATGGTTGTGAAAGATGGGTGGGGGCCTATGGTGTCTTCATAATTTTGTTAGGGAACAGGTATGACATATTCACTGGAAGTTTCATTATTATGTGGTTTTTTCCTGCTGGTTATCGTAGTTTGCGGGTTTATATACCGAAACAAAAATCGGTTAAAAAACGATATTGAAGCCAAAACTGAAATGTTCAAAAAAGCATTTGATATTTCGGAGGATGCTGTACTTCTACTCGATAAAAAAATGAAGATAGTGTATGCGAACCCCGTTGCACTGAAACTTCTTTCTCTTGATTCGGAGTATCAGGGGAAACCTTTATCTCCGATGCCGAGTGTTAAAATTAAAAAAGAGTGGATCCCCTTTGATCAGTTTTTGAAACATCTGCCTGCAAAATCTGAAGAGAAAATGCATCGTTTTCCGCAATCAAGTTTACATTCCGGTGAGGATCAGCATTACAGTATACCGGTAAATCTCTATATTGACTGTGCTGAAACGAAAGATGAATCTGCATGTTGTACGATTGTGCTTATCCATGATTTACGTAATGAATATGAACGTCATAAAGTTGCCTATCGGCATAAACTGACCGACCTTCCAAACCATTTGCAGGCGAAAGAAGATCTTCATAAAATATTTTCAAAAATCCATCTGCACAACAAAAAACTGGCATTAATGTTGATAGAACTTGATAATTTCTCTCAGATTCGATCGATGATCGGATATGATCAGAGTGAATCGGTTCTCATCGGATTTGCACAATATCTCGATAACCTTTCCCGATCTTCTTCTTTTTATGTATATCATACGTACAGTAACCATTTTTTGATATGCATACCGGTAGTGGAAACAGCTGATGAAGTCGTTTATCTCGGACGGCAGATACAACAGCGACTTTCTTCACTTTACAAAGTTAACAATGTTCGCTTTCATCTGACTGCTACGATTGGTATCAGTATCTATCCTGACAGCGGTTCAACACTTGTATTGTTGGATAGAGCATACAAAGCATTGGCAAAAGCACAAAAAAACGGTTTAGGGCAGATTGCTGTTTATGAGCAGAACGAGTATGAGAAAAAGTATGATGAAATAGAAATATACAATGCCTTGAGCGAAGCAATTGACAAAAAAGAGTTTGAAGTATATTACCAGCCTATCATTCGAAGCAAAGGTAAGGAAGTTGTTGGTGCTGAGGCGCTTGTACGATGGACACACAAGCAGTATGGCATGATTCCTCCGGATGTCTTTATCCCCTTACTTGAAAAATCCGGTTTTATTATTGAGCTTGGTAAATTTGTACTTTCTGAAGTACTCAAACAGCAAAAACGATGGGAAATGTTCAAGTTTAAACCCATTGAAGTATCTATTAATATGTCCATACTTGAAATTGAGTCAGAGGGGTTTGTGGAAAATGTTTCAAGGCAGCTAACTGAGCATCAGGTGTCACCTGAACTGCTCCGGTTTGAAATTACCGAAGGAGTGGCCATGAAGAATGAAGTTGAGGCTGACCAACAGTTACAGGCACTTAAGAAGCTCGGTGTCAGCATTGCCCTTGATGATTTTGGAACGGGATATACCTCTTTCGGTTATCTGAAAAAATTCCCGGCAGAAGTGTTGAAAATAGACAAATCTTTGGTGGAGTATATTACGAGCAACGAAGAGGAACAGCGTATTGTTAAAGCGATGATTGACCTTGGACATAATTTGGGTATGAAAATTGTTGTAGAGGGAATCGAAACCAATGAAATGGCAGAGATGATGACGGAGTTTGGAGCAGACTACCTGCAGGGATATTACTTCAGCAAACCGATTCCTGCATATGAGTTTCAGGAGATGATACGGCTATAGCCTAAAAAGAGGGGAACCGAGAATTTATTCTCGGCAGGGCAAAATGCACCTTAAGGTTACACTTCGTTAAATTTTCGCTTTCGTTATCTTTTTATTCGGTGAAGCGGATACAGTCCAAAAAGTCTCTGCTTGCGTAGAATTTTGAATGGGTTTTGTTGTAATTAATGTAATGATTAAGAGAAGAAGATATTTCTGTTTTGTGATGAAGTGAGACGTGGAGGAGAAAACTCCTCCAATTTAGAGGGATCAAGTAGGGGGGGGAAGGAGAATTACATCATCCCCATACCGCCCATGCCGCCCATGTCTGGCATTGCAGGGGCTGCTGCTTTCTCCTCTTTAATATCTGAGACAGTTGCCTCAGTGGTCAGCAGCAGGCTGGCAACAGAGGTTGCGTTCTGCAGTGCGACTCTTTCGACTTTGAGCGGATCGATGATACCCGCTTCAAGCATATCGACATATTCGCCGGTTGCAGCATTGAATCCAACGTTTGCATCATCAGAGTTCGCTACTTTGTCAGCAACCACACCGGCATCGAAACCGGCATTTTCAGCAATTTGCTTCATTGGTGCATAGACGGCTCTGATAATGATGTCCGCACCGACCTGCTCGTCACCTTCAAGCTCGAGGTTGACTGCTTTGGCTGCACGTACGAGTGCTGCACCGCCACCAATAACAATACCTTCGTCCACCGCTGCTTTGGTTGCAGAGAGTGCATCATCGACTCTGTCTTTTTTCTCTTTCATTTCAGTTTCAGTTGCTGCACCAACTTTGATGACCGCTACACCGCCTGCAAGTTTTGCCAGACGCTCCTGCAGCTTCTCTTTGTCATATTCGCTGGTCGTGTTCTCGATCTGAATTCTGATCTCTTTGACTCTCGCTTCGACAGCTGCCTTGTCACCTTTCCCGTCAACAATGACAGTGTTGTCCTTGTCAATGACCACACGTGCTGCCTGACCAAGGTCTGCAAGTGTCGCTTTGTCAAGGCTGAGACCAAGCTCTTCGGTGATGACATTACCACCGGTAAGGATGGCGATGTCTTTGAGCATCTCTTTCTTCCTGTCACCAAATCCTGGGGCTTTAACCGCAGCGATGTTGAGCACCCCTTTGAGTCTGTTGAGCACCAGTGTTGCGAGTGCTTCACCCTCAACATCGTCAGCAATGATCAACAGCGGTCTGCCGCTTTGCTGAATCTGCTCAAGTACAGGGATCAGATCTTTGAGTGATGTGATCTTGCTGTCGGTAATGAGCAGCAGCGGGTTCTCAAGTTCACATGTCATCTTTTCAGAGTTGGTCACAAAGTATGGTGAGAGGTATCCTCTGTCAAACTGCATACCCTCGACCACTTCAAGATCATCGTTGATACCTTTTGCCTCTTCTACAGTAATAACACCGTCTTTACCGACTTTTTCCATTGCTTCAGCGATCAGGTTACCGATCGTTGCATCAGAGTTTGCAGAGATGGTTGCTACCTGTGCAATCTCTTTTTTGTCTTTGACCTCTTTTGCGATCTTTTTAAGTTCATCAATAATCGCTGCACTCGCTTTGTCCATCCCTCTTTTTACTTCGATAGGGTTGGCACCTGCTGTGATGTTTCTAAGCCCCTCTTTAAAGATAGAGTGTGCCAGCACAGTCGCAGTGGTAGTTCCGTCACCCGCTTCATCAGCAGTGTTGCTTGCTACTTCCTTAACCAGCTGCGCACCCATGTTTTCCAGTGTATCAGAGAGTTCGATCTCTCTTGCTACCGATACACCGTCTTTTGTGATGTGCGGTGCACCAAAGCTTTTTTGAATGAGGACATTACGTCCTCTTGGTCCCATAGTTACCTTGACAGCATCTGCCAGTTTGGTAACCCCTTCGAAAAGTCCGCTTCTTGCGTTGTCTGAAAAGTGAATCTCTTTTGCCATTGTTATACTCCTTTGGTTCTTTCTCTAATATATAATAGTTTGGTTTATCCGATGACACCCAGGATGTCAGAGAGTTCCATGACAAGGTACTCTTTATCGTCCAGTACAAGGTCTGTTCCTGCATACTTGCCAAATACGACAGTATCACCTACATTGACTTCTTCCACATCGCTTCCGATGGCCAGTACTTTGCCTTGTGAAGGCTTCTCTTTGGCGTTGTCAGGTATGATGATACCACTCGCCGTTGTATTTACCTCTTCGACTCTTTCTACAAGCAGTCTGTCACCAAGTGGTTTGAAGTTCATCTTTAAATCCTCCGTATCTGTTTGATTTTTGTATCGCGATTGTACAACATTTTTTTAACAATGTCAATAACATTTAGTCGTTTTGACTAAAACTTTCTTCAATTTTTTGTACAGCTTTTTCTGAAAGCACGGTTTTTTGTGCTATAATTGCAGCAAAAAAAGTTTCAGGAGTCCAAAGAAATGGAAAAGAAACAGAAAAAAATAGTCCTCTTTACCTCTCCGGGCTGCAAATGGTGTACGGTGGCCAAGGAGTATTTCAAAAAGAACGGTCTGAAGTTCAAGCAGATCGACATCAGCAAAGACACCAAAGCCGCGCAGGACTGTGTCAAACACGGATGTCGTGGTGTGCCTGTGGTACTGGTGGGCAGCCGCTGGATTTGCGGATTTGACCAGAAAGCGATAGAAAAAGCGCTTAGTTAAACCTTTTTAACCGCACTTTAAGAAAGAATGGACTAAAATCACGGCCTCCAAAGACACGTCAAGGTAGCTCAGCTGGTTAGAGCGCTGGTCTCATAAGCCGGAGGTCGAGGGTTCAAGTCCCTCTCTTGACACCACTTTCAAAGTCCCTATTTTACGACATTATAGCTAATTCAGACTCTACTTGTACGTTATTTGTACGTTCATTGAGTAAAAAAGCACCTCCCACTATAGCTTTCTTTGCACGCCAAAATTTAAATTTTGTTTCAATTGATCTTGATTGACAAACCGGCGATATTCGCCTATAATTAAGAAAAAATGGAGTACCTCTAATGAACCAGCAGCAAATGCATAAACTTCTCGGTGTGCCTGAACGAACCCTGAGAGATTGGAAAAACGGCAAAAGAGACAAACTCTACCGGCTTTTGGAGAGTTTGGATTTTGAAGTTGCCCAGAAACTCTTGCAGATGAACGATGCGCAAGATCTAAAAAGACTCCTTGAAAATGAACGTTATTACACTTCATTACGGGAGTTTGAAAGAGATCTCTACAGTGTGTTGGTTTCAGGAAGAGATGTGAATGTATGGCGTAAATTGGCAGGCGATACCGCACTCTCCAAAGAGGCGAGGGCAAGAGCCGCATATCTGTATAGCTTTATGACTGATAAAATGGTAAAGCTCTCTTTTCAAAAAGAGCTGGATACGGGGCTGTACCATGGCAACAGAAACAGTAACGGCGATGGCTTGGCAAGGCTTTACGGGCTTAAAAACGGTCTTGATATACAGCGGTTTAACCAATATAAAATGACAGGCAGATTCTAATGGTGCCTCACAGCTTTAAAGAGGCGATCATCGAGATGATGAAACATATCGCCAAAGAGATACCCGATAGCCATAAAAAAGTACCGGTCAAAGCCTATTTGACCGGTGGTGGTGCGGTGCATTACTATTGTAACAGCAGAGTATCCGATGACATCGATCTGATTATGCAGTTTTCTGTCAAGATCCCTGAAAATCTTTTCGTTGTATGGATGAATGAGGAGGGTGTGTTGGAGCAGGTGCATTATGATCATACTTACAACAGTACTTTTGGATTGCTTCATGAAGATTATGAAGACCGGGCAGTGCATATGGTGACGATCGATGATAAGTTTGAGATATATCTGCTCTCTCCTGAAGATCTTATCATATCCAAGCTGATTCGTTTTGCACAGAATGATGTGGAGGATATTCGAAATATCATCGCTACAGGCAGAGTAGATAAAGGTCTTTTGTATGCACTGGCGACAGATGCTATCAGTGTAGGTGTAGGGTTTCAAAAGAGATTTGTAGAGATCAATTTGGCACAAGTAATGGAGATGTTCTAAGTTTGGCAGACTCTGCCAAAAAAGTCAGTTAATCCACCTTTTTACACTTTCTGACTATAATTCCATAACATTTCACAGGCAGGTTTCCTTTTATGATCGATCTTAAATATGTAGAGAAGAATTTTGACGAAGCGGCGGCGAGGCTGAAGAAGAAGGGTGTCGATACACAGACACTCGAGAAGCTCAAAACCCTCTTTGGACAACTCAAAGAGGCCAATGCGGCACTCGAGGCGGCACAGGCTGAGCAGAACAGTATGTCCAAGCTCTTTGGGCAGTACAAGCGCGAGGGCAAGGATGTCGGTGAGCTCAAAGCGAAAGTCGATGCGAACAAAGAGCGTATCGCGCAGCTGCAGGAGAAGGCCAGAGAAGCCCAAGCGGCACTCTATGAAGTGGCGCTTGCCATTCCGAACTTTCCGGATGATTCCGTTCCCGAAGGGGAAGATGAAGAGGACAATGTCGAGCTTCGCAAAGTACTGGAGCCAAGAGTCTTCGACTTCGAGCCTCTTGAGCACTGGGCGCTGGCCGAGAAGAACGGCTGGATCGACTTCGAGCGCGGTGTGAAGCTGGCGAAGAGCCGCTTTTCCGTACTGCGCGGTGATGCGGCAAGGCTAGAGCGTGCGCTCATCAACTTCTTTCTTGATACCAACAGGGAAAAGGGGTTCGAGGAGCTCTGTGTCCCCTTTATGAACAATGCACAGATGCTGCAGGGTACGGGACAGCTGCCGAAATTCGAGGAGGACCTCTTCAAGATAGAAGATGAGGACCTCTACCTGATCCCGACAGCCGAAGTGCCGCTTACCAATATGTACAATGACGAGATTCTGCCTGAAAGCGAACTGCCGGTGCTGATGACAGGGTATACGCCCTGCTTTAGAAAAGAGGCGGGAAGTGCAGGCCGTGACACCCGCGGGATGATCCGTCAGCACCAGTTCGACAAGGTCGAAATGGTCGCCATCGCCCATCCTGACAACAGTGATGAGGTATTCGAGATGATGGTGCAGAACGCTTCAGATATTCTTACTGCCCTTGGACTTCCCCACCGTGTGGTAGAACTGTGCGGCGGAGACCTCGGCTTCTCTGCGGCACGCACCATCGACCTTGAGGTATGGCTGCCCGGACAGAACAAGTATCGTGAGATCAGCTCCATCTCCAACACTCGCGATTTCCAGGCAAGACGCGCCAAAATCCGCTTCAAAGAGGGCAAGAAGAACCGTCTGGTACATACCCTCAACGGCTCTGCACTGGCAGTAGGGCGTACGCTGATTGCGATTATGGAGAATTATCAG
>Ga0256829_1000385_pt1 | contig 46558 bp, 39 predicted proteins | sample 131447metaG_FD_185979 | JGI IMG/M metagenome (GOLD analysis project Ga0256829, IMG submission 185979) | Hydrothermal vent microbial communities from Lau Basin, Pacific Ocean - 131-447 | ecosystem: Environmental > Aquatic > Marine > Hydrothermal vents | place: Pacific Ocean: Lau Basin | collected... | reverse complement strand
ACCGATCAGCACGGTGGGTTTTGGCAATAACGGGCTTGCGAAAGCCAACTTGCACGGGGCGAATGATCAAAAAGTGCTCGCTGGCGGTGATAGGGAAAGTGTCGGCGCCGGCTTCACGGATTCAGGTTAAAGTTGGCCGGCTAATGCTGGCCAACAATTACTTTAAATGTTTCGTTTAATGATTTTAAAGTAATTAGTAAACGTAGTTTTTAATGTTTGATTATTTATTTTATTAAATTTTCTGTATTTTTTGAGCGTAATCCTTTTGTTTGGAGGGCCACTGTGATCAAGGCTGCATTGTTATTCAGCGGTGTCTTGGGTGTTGCCTGGATGCCAGCTATTGCTATTGCCGGAAGTGAAACGGACAGTTTGCAAAGAGCGATACAGATAGCCATTGATCAGGACCCCTGGTTAACCGGAAGTGCGTCCATTGAAACCGCCCTTGAGAACGAGGCCATTGCATCGGCCCAGCTCCCTGATCCCCAGATTTCATTGAAAGCGGGAAATCTGCCGGTTGATACCTTTGACTTGAATCAAGAAGGTATGACCCAGTTCAGCGTAGGAATCAGTCAGAAATTTCCCAGAGGAGATAGCCTGGCGCTTGCCAAGCAACAAAAGCAGCGGCTTGCCGCCCAACAGCCGATGTTGCGGCAGGATAGGGAAGCCAGAGTCGAGGCTACGGTTAGCCAGCTTTGGCTGGAGGCCACTCGTGCTCAGCTGAGCATCAGTCGGATAGAGCGTGATCGTAGCTTGTTTGAGCAGCTAGCTGATGTCGCCGAGGTGAGTTATGCGTCCGCCTTCGGAATGACCCGCCAAGACGATGTGGTTCGTGCTCAGTTGGAGTTGACTCGCCTGGAGGACCGGTTGACCGATCTCAGGCAGCAACAGGAGGCCGTTGAACGACAGCTATCTGAATGGCTGGGGAGCGAAGCGATAATGCCGGTAGTGGCGGATTTCCCCGGGCTGGAATTGGAAGAACCTAAGCTTTTCACTGCCGTTGAGCGTCCCAATCGTCAGGCATGGTATGAGCGGGTGAGGTATCACCCTGCCGTGCTGGCAGTCGATAAGTCGATTGATGCCATGGAAATTGGAGTCGATGCAGCGAGGCAGCAGTACAAACCAGAATGGGGTGTATCGGCACAGTACGGCTACCGCGAGGACGACCCTATGGGCGGACGCCGGTCCGACCTGTTCTCTGTGGGAGTGGCCTTCGATCTACCTGTGTTCACGGAAAATCGTCAGGACAAGAATGTCGCAGCAGCGGCATCACGTCATGAAGCGGTCCGGTACGAGAGAGAAACCTTGGTTCGTGAATTGATTGCCCAGCTGGAAACCAATTGGGTTAAGTTGGCGCGCCTCGATGAACGATTAACCCTGTATACGCAACGATTATTGCCAGAGCTGAGCGAACAGGCCGAAGCTTCCCTGAATGCCTATAACAATGACGATGGTGATTTTCCAGAAGCCGTGCGGGCACGAATTGATGAAACCAATGCGAGTGTGGAGCTCATAGGCCTGAAAGCCCAACGACTCAAGGTGATCTCGGATATCAACTACCTGCTGTCCCAAGGCACGTCTTCACGCTAGCTCACGACTTCTCAAGTCTGGAATGAGGCATCACGATGAATCAAATGGGTAGGTACTTTTTCGTCATATCGTTAGGCGTCATGCTGGGCGTGTCCGGTAGCATGGTCCTGGGAGGCAAGACATTCATCCTGAAGGCAGTAGAAACTGTTATTGGAAACGATAGTAGTGAGACTGGGATGGAAGAAAGTGGAGAACGCACTCCCCTTTACTGGGTGGCGCCGATGGATCCCAACTACAAGCGAGACAAGCCTGGAAAATCCCCGATGGGGATGGACCTCGTGCCGGTTTATGATGATCAGGACGAAGGGGATACTCCTGGGACAGTAAAAATTTCTCCTGATGTCGTCAACAATTTTGGTGTTAAAACGGGCGTTGTCGAAAAGGATACATTTGACGCCACGGTCAGGACAGTTGGCTATGTCCAATACGATGAGGACAAGCTGGTACATATCCATCCCCGCGTCGAGGGATGGATAGAGAAACTATTTGCCAAGTCCGAAGGCGATCCCGTTACCCAGGGTCAGCCACTCTATTCACTCTACTCGCCAACGCTCGTTAATGCTCAAGAAGAGCTGTTGCTCGCAATGAACCGCGGTAACCAACGCCTGATTTCTGCCGCCTTGGAAAGGCTGCGCGCGTTACAGGTGCCCAATGAGGCTATCCAGAAGCTAAGGGACAGTCGTCAAGTGAGTCAGGCGATCATCTTGCGTGCGCCCCAAAGTGGCGTCCTGGATAATTTGCAGGTGCGTGAAGGAATGTTCGTACAGCCAGGAATGAGCATGATGAGTATTGGCGTTCTTGATCATGTGTGGGCTGTCGGAGAGGTGTTTGAGCGCCAGGCAGCGTTGATCGCTGAGGGAGATGAGGTTCGCATGACTCTTGACTATCTACCCGAACGGGAGTGGACAGGGGTGGTGGACTATATATATCCAAGTATTGATAGTGAGACGCGTACGGCTCGTGTAAGGGTGCGTTTCGCTAACGATGACCTGGCGCTAAAACCTGGAATGTTTTCTCAGCTGACCATTATGTCAAACACGACGTTGGAGGCATTGCAAATACCCCGTGAGGCCTTGATTCGCACCGGAAGCCAGTCGCGTGTCGTTCTTGCATTGGGTGATGGAAAATTCAAATCGATCGAAGTCGACGTTGGACGCGTGGGTTGGGAAACCGTCGAGATATTATCGGGCCTTGAGGAGGGCGATCGCATTGTTACGTCGGCTCAGTTCCTTCTGGATTCCGAGTCAAGTCGAACATCAGACTTTCGACGAATGGACCATAGTGACAGTGCTGAAGAGGCCGATGAGAATTCCCTTGTTGAGACCGTATGGGTGCCAGCACGCATCGAAGATGTCATGCCGGATCATGGCATGGTGACGCTATCCCATGCCCCCATCGCGGCGTGGAACTGGCCGGCCATGAGCATGGATTTCCAGGTTGCTGATACGGTTAGCCTTGAACAGCTGAAAGACGGTATGGACATCCATGCCGAACTCGAACGGATTGCGGAAGACAAGTTCGCTCTACGCGGTGTGCATGTTGATGATGTGAAGACCAAAGCACCCAGCGATGAGGGCATGGATCACGGAGAAACCAGTAATGCGGAACGCGGCCAGCAAGACGTGATGAGCCATCAAGGCCATGCAACTGGGGAGAGCAAGTAATGATTCCTGCGTTGATCCGTTGGTCAATAAGCAACCGTTTTCTCGTGCTTCTTGCTGCCGTGATTCTGGCGGGGGCGGGAATCTACTCAGTCAAGAATACTCCTATTGATGCTCTGCCGGACCTGTCCGATGTGCAGGTAATCATCAAGACCAACTACCCTGGACAGGCACCGCAGGTCGTTGAAGATCAGGTTACCTACCCGCTCACCACGGCCATGCTGTCGGTTCCCGGGGCGGCAACGGTACGCGGATACTCCTTCTTCGGTGACTCCTACGTCTATGTGATTTTTGATGAGGATACCGATCCCTACTGGGCACGCTCTCGTGTGCTGGAGTACCTTTCTCAGGTAGCGCCCACGCTACCGGATAGTGCGCGCCCACAGCTTGGCCCAGATGCCACTGGCGTGGGGTGGGTCTATCTCTACGCCCTCATCGACAAGACTGGCCAACATGATCTCAGTGAGTTGCGGAGCTTGCAGGACTGGTTCCTGAAGTATGAGCTTCAGACCGTGTCGGGCGTCTCTGAAGTCGCGGCGCTTGGCGGCATGGTCAAGCAATACCAGGTCGTGGTAGATCCGGAGAAACTGCGTGCCTTCGACATTCCCCTGGCTCACATCCAGACCGCTATACAGCGGGCCAACCAGGAAGTGGGCGCCTCGGTCGTCGAGATGGCCGAAGCCGAGTACATGGTGCGCGCCACTGGTTATATCCAGAGTCGTGAGGATCTTGCCAGTATCCCGCTGGGTGTGGATGACAATGGAACGCCTCTGCTGCTCAAGGATGTCGCCGACATCGGGATGGGGCCCCAGATGCGTCGTGGCATTGCCGAACTGAACGGGGAAGGTGAGACCGTCGGCGGCATCGTCGTCATGCGCACAGGAGAGAATGCCCAGAAGACGATCGATGGCGTCAAGGCCAAGCTTGAGCAGCTCCAGTCCAGCCTGCCGGAGGGGGTGGAGGTCGTGACGGTCTATGACCGTTCAGGCTTGATCGAAAAGGCGGTAGACAACCTGCTGCGTGGCCTGCTCGAGGAGTTAGCCATCGTAGCCTTGGTATGCGTGCTCTTCCTGTTCCATCTGCGCTCTGCGTTAGTGGCGATGATCAGCCTACCGATGGGCATTCTCACTGCCTTCATCATCATGAACTGGCAGGGCATCAACGCCAACATCATGTCGCTTGCGGGTATCGCCATTGCGATCGGTGCCATGATCGATGGTGCCGTCGTGTTGATCGAGAACTTGCACAAGCACATGGAGCGTACACCGCTGACGTCCGAAAACCGGTGGAAGGTGGTGGCCGATTCGGCGGTGGAGGTGGGGCCGGCGCTTTTCTTCAGCTTGCTGATCATCACTGTCAGCTTTGTTCCTGTCTTTACCCTCGAGGCCCAAGAGGGGCGAATGTTTTCACCCTTGGCCTTCACCAAGACCTATGCCATGGCAGCCAGTGCCGGGCTGGCGGTCACCTTGGTTCCGGTGCTGATGGGCTATTTCATCCGCGGCCGCGTACTTCCTGAGCACAAGAATCCGGTCAATCGACTGCTGGTCGGGGTCTACATGCCGGTACTCAAGGCGGTATTGAGATTCCCAAAGACGACGATCGCCCTGGTGCTAGCGATAACCCTGGTAGGTTTCTGGCCGGTCAGCAAGATTGGCAGCGAGTTTATTCCACCCCTGGATGAAGGCGACTTGATGTACATGCCCACCACCTACCCAGGGCTGTCCATCGGCAAGGCACGGGAACTCCTTCAGCAGACCGATAAACTGATTGCCAGCGTGCCGGAGGTGGACACAGTGTTTGGCAAGATCGGACGGGCCGACACGGCTACCGACCCTGCGCCGCTGACCATGATCGAAACATTCATTCAGCTCAAACCGCGGGAAGAGTGGCGAGAGGGGATGACCACCGACAAGCTCAAGAAGGAACTCGACAGCCTGGTGCGGATACCGGGGGTATCCAATGCCTGGGTGATGCCGATTTCGACGCGCATCGATATGCTGGCGACCGGGATCAAGACGCCGGTGGGCATCAAGGTGGGCGGAGAAGATCTCAAGCAGATTCAGTCCATCGGACAGCGGCTGGAGATGATCCTTGCCGATGTTCCCGGTACTGCGTCGGTCTATTCCGAGCGGGTGGCCGGAGGTCGCTATATCAAGGTTGATATCAACCGCGCTCAGGCGGCGCGCTATGGCCTGAACATTGCCGACGTGCAACAAGTGGTGGCGACCGCTATCGGTGGTCAGAACATTACTCAGACCATCGAGGGATTGGAGCGCTACCCGGTCAACCTGCGCTACCCACAGGATTACCGGGACTCCCCCGAGCGGCTGGCCGAGCTACCGATCGTCACCGCCAATGGGCAGCGCATCGCGCTAGCCGACGTGGCGGATATCTACGTGGAGGACGGTCCACCGGCGATCAAGAGCGAAAACGCACGCCCTAACGGTTGGACCTTCGTCGATATCGAGGGTGTGGATGTCGGCACCTACGTGCAGCGCGCCATGGACGTCGTGGCGGACGAGCTCGATTTGCCCGCCGGTTATTCGGTGACGTGGTCCGGGCAGTATGAATACATGTTGCGTGCCAAAGAGAAGTTGAGCTATGTGGTGCCTCTCACATTGGCAATCATAGTGATCCTGCTCTACATGAGTTTCAAACGCTTCAGTGAGGTAGCCATCATCATGGGCACGCTGCCGCTGGCCATGGTAGGGGCTATCTGGTTGATGTACCTGCTGGGCTATAACTTCTCCGTGGCCGTGGGAGTGGGGTTTATCGCTCTGGCCGGGGTGGCAGTCGAGATCGGAGTGATCATGCTCGTATATCTCAACCAGGCCTATCAGCAGATGCTCGAGCGCTGCCAACACAAGGGAGTACAACCCCGTCGGGAGACTCTTCGCCACGCCGTGCTGCACGGTGCTGCTCTCAGGGTGAGACCGGTAATGATGACATCGGTCTCGACCATTGCCGGTCTTCTGCCACTGATGTACAGCTCCGGCACGGGTTCCGAGGTGGTCAGCCGCATTGCGGCCCCGATGGTGGGGGGGATGTTGAGCGCAGTGATACTGACGCTTCTGGTGTTGCCCTGTGTCTACTACCTGTGGAAATGCCGCCATGTGAATCATGCATAACGTCAGGATCGACAAGGCTGGGTGGCACATTCTAGATACGCGAATGCCGTATCTCGAGGGCTCCCAGCCTAACACGAATCGTCAGTGGTACTCGATGTGAGGTACACCAGCGATGCCCCCTGGAATTAGGTTGAATTTGCACTTCGTGAGTCAAGATTCAGTTTGTATTCAGGCCATTAGGCTATGCTGGTAGATAAGAAAGCACGCTTGGCTATTTGCTAACCCGCTGGCGTAGCGTCGAGCGATTCATAGAAGCCTGAAGGGCGCGAGGAAATTGCCATGATTGCGTACCCACAGATCGATCCAGTGGCATTTTCCCTCGGACCGGTACAGCTACATTGGTATGGCCTAATGTACGTGGTGGGGCTGACGGCCGCATGGTGGCTGGGGCGGCGGCGAGCGCACCGCCTCGGCCTGACCCATGATGATATCGGCGACCTGATCTTCTATGGCGCTCTGGGCGTCATCATTGGAGGGCGCTTGGGCTATGTGCTGTTCTACGGGCTCGACCAGCTGATAGCCAACCCCCTATGGCTTTTCAAGATTTGGGAAGGGGGCATGAGTTTCCATGGAGGTCTTGCCGGCGTGCTGGTAGCCGCCTGGCTGTTCGCTCGCCGTCACCGCCTGGCCTACCTTCAGCTGACCGATTTCATCGCCCCGCTGGTGCCGATCGGTCTGGGGGCAGGGCGTTTGGGAAACTTCATCAATCACGAGTTGCCGGGGAGGGCCAGCGACGTGCCCTGGGCGATGATCTTCCCTCCCATGCTGGGCTTGGGGCCTGAACCCCGCCATCCATCAGCACTCTACGAGTTTGCCCTGGAGGGTGTGGTGCTGTTTGTCGTGTTGTGGTGGCTGTCACGGAAACCGCAAGCTCAAGGGCTTATCTCGGGTCTATTCCTGCTTCTGTATGGCACCTTCCGTTTCATCGTGGAGTTTGTGCGCTTACCCGATCCTCAATTGGGCTTCATCGCCTTTGATTGGCTCACTATGGGACAGTTGTTGACGGTACCAATGTTGGCAGCAGGTGCGTTCCTGGTCACCACTGCATGTCGTAGTCAGCGAACCATGGTTGCTACATCGGACCGATAAGCAAGACAAGTGATATGAGGTATGTCGATAATATTGGAAGAACGTTAACGATATTACAGTACGAGGAGAATTCTCATGGCACACAGAGAGCATCGGTTGGGAGTTTCTGAAACGACCTTGGTGAACCGACACTTAAAGCTTGATTCCAGCGATCTGGATGCGGTGAAAGCGGCTGTTGCAGATATTGATGAGCTATACGGGCTAGACAGTGTTTCGTTCGATGAGAAGAAACTAAAGCTTCACCTGGCCTATGATGCCTCACGTCTCTGCCTCGACTGCGTCGAAGATATTCTCGACAAATATGCGGTCGAAATCAGTCGTGGTTGGTGGAACCGCTTCAAGGAGGAGCATTATCGATTTGTTGACCAAAACATAAAAGATAATGCAAAGAAGGAGCCTTGGAGCTGCCATTGAATGGTATTCACATCTATACGCAAGGCTAGCCTCTATACGCAAGGCTAGCCTCAGGGTAAGCGCTGCAGGAAACTACGCGTGGTCCGCTCGGCTAGGGAGCTTCATGTAGCGTTATTTGCCTTTCTGCTGAATCTTCCCTGGGAGTTTCTTCAGGTTCCGTTGTATGCGGGCATGCCTGTGATGCCACATTGGGAAGCTGTGCAGGCTTGTATCCAGGCAGCCCTTGGCGATGTATTGATCACGTTGATGGCGTATTGGTCGGTGGCCGTATGGCATCGACGTCATGACTGGCTTCGGGGCTATGGGGCCAAGGAGTGCGTGGGCTTCGTGCTGGTGGGCGTCGGTATCACGGTGGCGATGGAGTGGCACGCTACGCTATTCAGTCAACGGTGGGAGTATGCGCAGCTGATGCCCCGTGTGCCGTGGTTGGGCACGGGCCTCTCGCCGTTACTACAGTGGTTGATCTTGCCGCCGTTGATGCTGTGGATGGCGCGTCGTCATCGGTTAGGTTCGGAGGTTGTATCCAAAGAAAATAATTGACTATTGGGTAGCGCATAGGTTCTACACTTTGATTTCAATGTATCTAACCACACTCTACCATTTGTCATCTGGTGAGTCTCAGAGCGTCAAGAGGGCTTTCGGTAGGGTCTGGTTTCATTCACCCAGGAGAGAGGTGATGGAGTCTATGGATAGAACGCCACAGTACAAGCAGAATAGCCTCACAAGCAGAATAGCCTCTCACTGGTCGGTGCGATTGCCTTAGGGACCGGGGTCATGATTGGCGCTGGTATTTTTGCTTTGACGGGACAGATGGCCGAGATGACGGGAGTGCTTTTCCCGTTAGCCTTCTTGTCAGCGGCACTAATCGTCTCTTTCAGTGCTTATTCCTACGTGAAAATGTCCAATGCCTATCCGTCAGCTGGTGGTATTGGCATGTACCTCAGCAAGGCTTATGGACCAACTCTGACCACCGCTTTCCATGCGCTTTTAATGTATTTCTCCATGGTGATAGCACAAAGCTTTTTGGCGAGAACCTTTGGGTCCTACACGCTAGAGCTTTTCGATTTTGGGGATAGGTCACTGCTTGTCCCCTTATTGGGTGTTGCGCTGCTGATATCTGCATTTTTACTAAACCTCTCCGCCAACAAGCTGATTCAGGGTGTTGCGTCAGTACTCGGGTTCATAAAAATTGGTGGGATCATCTTGTTCGGGGTCGTCGGTGTCATCATCGCCGACTCGGTCGGCATGGAAACCTCGGCGTCGACGCCCGAGGGATCTCTGTCAGGCTTTCTAGGAGCAACCGCGTTGGGGATCCTGGCCTTCAAGGGGTTCACGACGATCACCAATAGTGGTTCAGAGATAAAAGATCCCCATCGCAACGTCGGCAGGGCGATCATGATCTCGATCGCCCTGTGTGTGGTGATCTATGCGCTGGTGGGCTTCGCTGTCGCCATTAATCTGTCGCTGAGCGAGATAATCGAAACGAAAGATTATTCGTTGGCGGCTGCTGCCCGTCCTGCGCTGGGGGAGGCCGCCGTCTGGTTCACCGTCATTCTCGCCATGCTGGCCACCGCGGGTGGTATCATTGCCAGTATATTTGCGGTCTCACGCATGTTGGCAATGCTGACGGAAATGGAACTGGTGCCGCATCGTCACTTTCATATGCCAGGCAGTATCCAGAAGCATACCCTGGTTTATACGGTCGTGCTTGGTTTGGTTCTGACGGCTTTCTTTGACCTTAGCCGTATCGCAGCACTTGGTATCATTTTTTACTTGATCATGGATATTGCTGTTCATTGGGGGGTGTTGCGTCATCTTCGCAAGGAGGTCGGTGCCAACCCAATCGTGCTGGTTATTGCGATACTGCTGGATGCCGTCGTGCTGGCAGGCTTCCTTTGGGTGAAAGCGACGACAGATCCCCTGGTGCTAATCGTCGCAACGATTGTCATGGCGGCTATCTTGATTGCCGAGCGACTCTTTTTGTCTCGTAACGGCGCTTCTAGTTCAAACGATAATACTCATTCTCATTAACTATTAAGGATAAGGATCATGGAGGTTCGGACCTTTGGTGACCTGATTGACTGGACACGGCAGCTGCATGAGCATTTGGCGCGCTGTCTTTCTCACTGTGCCGATCATAATGAAGAAGAGCGTGCCAAGATGCTCCTTAATTATCTGGCAGCTCATGAGCATGAGATGGAGTATGTTGTTGGTGAGTTAAAGAGTAGAGCGGACCCCAAAGCATTGAATACCTATGTATATGATTATCTGGAACACAGGCCGATCCGGACGCATCGGACCTGTGATGCACCCTATGCTGCGCTGGGTTTCAATGAAATCTGTCGGGAGATTTTCGACTTCCATGATCAAGTGACAGATCTCTATCGTAACTTGGTTGGCAAGGCGGAGATTCCTGAAGCAAGGGAGTTGCTTGAATCCCTTCTTGAGCTGGAACAGCATGAAGCGATGCGCCTTGTTCGGCAGACTGGGAGGATGGACGATCTGTAAGAAAATGATGTCTGGATCTGTTATAACTGCCTGATCGCCACCCTCGGCATAACATCTGTCCTGACTGTTCCTAATGTAACGTACCAGAACGGCATCGGCATTGCGTGTCTGGCATCGATGCCGATTGTCCTGTTTTTTATATCTGCTATTCATCTCGGTCGCGCTGATCATGCCCGACATGACGGTGCATCAGGAAGTGCATGCCGAGACAGAGGGCCAGGGGCAGCAGCAGCCAGGCGCCGCTGCTCAGTGATTGCCCGCCCCACATGAACAGCAGCACGGCGCCTCCCATCAGCACCACGCAGGCGGTCATCATCCATTTATGGAGTGCCGCGGTAGGGGAAGACGGCTCTTTCTGTGATTCGGCCTCTCCCGAGGGGGGCTTGGTGGATTCTGGTCGTTTCATGAGCGGTCGCCTTTGGCTTGGACCGATGGGGTGGCAGTGGAAGGCTCTCCGCGGGGCTGCTCACGGGCGTAACGCCGCTTGAGCAGCAGCGAGTTGCCGATCACCGAGAGGGAGCTGGTGGTCATGGCGATGACGCCGATCATCGGGTGCAACAGGCCGATGGCGGCGATGGGGATGGCGGCCACGTTATAGGCGCTGGCCCAGATCAGGTTCTGGACGATCTTGGCGAAGGTGGCTCGCGAGAGGTGCATGGCGTCCACCACGGCGGTGAGCTCGCCGCGTACCAGGGTCACGTCCGCCGCCTCGATGGCCACGTCGGCCCCGGCACCGATGGCGATGCCCACGTTGGCCTGCTTCAGTGCCGCGGCGTCGTTGATGCCGTCGCCGACCATGGCCACGTGGTTGCCGTGTTGTTCCTGCAGCGCGCGGATGGCATCAACCTTGCCTTCCGGCAGCACACCGGCCTGGACCTCGTCGATGCCCACCTCTTCAGCCACGGCGCGGGCGGCGCGTTCGTTGTCGCCGGTGATCATCACCACGTGCAGACCGAGATCATGCATGCCGCGGATGGCCTCCACCGACTCCTGCTTGAGGGTGTCGGCCACGGCCACTAGGCCGAGTGCCTGGCCGTCGGCGGCGACGATTACCACGGTGCGGCCCTTGCCCTCGAGCTCGCCCATGGCGTCATCCAGGGCCTCGAGGCCGGTCACGCCTTCCTCTTCCAGCAACCGGCGATTGCCGATCAGCACCACTTCGTCGCCCACCTTGCCCGAGACACCGCGCGCACCGGTGGAACGGAACTCGCTGACCTCGCCGGGTTTCACATCGCGCTCCCGGGCACCATCGACGATAGCCCGGGCGATGGGGTGCTCCGAGGCGTTCTCCACGCTCGCCGCCAGGGTGAGCAGGCGGTTTTCGTCGGCGCCTTCGGCGACGACGGCCTCGGTGAGTTTTGGTTCGCCGCGGGTGATGGTGCCGGTCTTGTCGAGCACCATCACTTTGACGTCCTTGAAGGTCTGGATCGCTTCGCCGGAGCGGATCAGGATGCCACGCTCGGCACCGATGCCGGAGCCGACCATCAGCGCCGTGGGGGTGGCCAGGCCCAGCGCGCATGGACAGGCGATGACTAGCACTGCGATGGCGGCGAGAATCGCCAGCACCGGCGTGGCGGCCTCGGGGTTCACCCAGGGCAGGAAGGTCGCACCCCAGTCGAGTATCGGTCGCAGGGCATCCGGGAATAGCGCCCAGGCCACCAGGCTGGCCAGAGCGATGGCCAGCACCGCCGGTACGAAGCGGCCGGTCATGCGATCGGCGAATTCCTGGATCGGTACCCGCGAGCCCTGAGCCTGGTCGATCAGCCGCACCACTTGGGAGAGGAAGGTATCGCCGCCGACGCGGGTCGCCTTGACCCGCAAGCGTCCCTCCTTGTTGATGGTGGCACCGATCACGCTGTCCCCGGTGCTCTTGTAGACCGGTATCGACTCGCCGGTGGCGATGGACTCGTCGAGATGGCTCTCGCCCTCGACCACCTCGCCGTCGGTGGGGATCTTGTCGCCGGGGCGCACGACCATGATGTCGCCCGGGGCCAGCTCCTTCACCGCCACCTCGACTTCCTCGCCATCGCGCTCGACGCGTGCTGTCTTGGCACCCAGGGTCATTAGGCGGCGGATGGCCTGGGAGGCGCGTCCCTTGGCGAGTGCCTCCAGGTAACGGCCCAGCAGGTGGAAGGTCATGATGGTGGCGGCCATCTCGATGAATGAGGTCATGGGGTAGACGAAGCCGACTAGGCCGATCAAGTAGGGCGGCAGGCTGCCCATGGAGATCAGCACGTCCATGTTGAAGGTGCCGTTCTTCAGCGAGCGCCAGGTCGACTTGTGGGTGGCGATACCGCCATAGAGAAACACCACCGGGAAGGCCAGCACGGCGATGATGGCCAGGTAGCCGGGAATCGGCTGCCAGAACATGTGCGGCATCATCAGCAGCATGATCAGGGTGGTGGGTACCGCAGCGATGATCAGCCGCTTGCGGGCCTGGGAAAGATAGGCCTCCTCGATCTCGGCGTCGCTGTCGGCATCCTCCGCCTCGTCGGCCTGCACGGCGGCCACCTCATAGCCGGCCCCTTCCACGGCGCGCTTGAGCGCATCGCCATCGGGGCCATCGGCGGCAATACTCACAGAGACGCGATGGCTGGCGATATTGGTGTCGATTGATTCGATACCCTCGAGCCGCTCCAGGGTACTGCGGATGATGCCGGCGCAGTGGTCCGAGCCCATGCCGGGAACGGTCAGGCGGACCTGTTGCATGCCGGTACCACCACTGACGGCGGCCACGTCATAGCCGGCGCCTTCGACGGCTTCCTTCAAGGTGTCGCCGTCGGGCCCGCCTGCTTCGATGGTCACGCTGACATGGTGGTTGGCGATATTGGTCTGGATCTCGCCCACGCCATCGAGGCGTTCCAGCGTCTTGCGCACGATGCCGGCACAGTGGTCACTGCCCATGCCGGGGACCGTCAGGGTGATCGTGTTGGGGGGTGAATCGCTCATCGCTTGTCTCCTGCGGGCGTTGCCGAGTGGACGGCCAACAATGGCCGTCCTGTTGCCTGAGTCTGTGACACTCCCGGTCAGTGATGGGCCTCGTGGTCCTCGGGGTCGACGTCACTCTCAGGGGTGGCCTGCTGAAGCTGCTGGCGTTGCTCGTCGGTGAGCAGGTCGTTCATGGTATTTTCCAGACGCACCCTCTCGGCCATCATCTCGCCGTGAAGCTCGGCCATCCGACCGTGCAGGGCCTGGACCTCCTCAGGATCGGGGCGCTCGCCGCGCATCTCCGCCATCAGGTCCTCGCGTAGGTTCATCAGGCGGCCCATGCGCTCGAACTGGGCGGGGCGATGCTCCTGCATCAGCGCGCGCATCTCGTCGTGCTGCTCCGGGTCGAGCACCTCCCGCATCATGCCCATGCCGGCGCCTCCCATCATCGGGCAGGTCATCATCCCGCCACCCATCATGCCTTTCATCATGCCGGGCCCCATGCCGCCCTGGCCGCCACTCATCATTCCCCCCATCATGCCGGGCCCCATGTCGCCCTGGCCGCCGCCCATCATTCCGCCCATCATGTCAGGGCCCATGCCGCCTTGGCCGCCGCTGCCGCCCGTCATGCCGCTACCCTGATTGGGCTGATTGGTCGGCATGCTCTGGGCGAGAGCGATGCCGCTACCACTGGCACCGAGTGCCAGGGCGAGTCCGAGAGCGAGAGTATGCTTGCGAATTTCCATGATCCTTCTCCTAGCGAGCTGTTGGGCCCATTCAGGCCCTTTGCTGACATTATTCGGCTACGTGCTGCACAGAGGTCAATCCCATGTAACAGTGACTTTCACCTTTGTCTCGTTATGGTCTTCAGACATCGTTCATTCTCCCCGTTTGGCGAACAAGGCGCATGGCTTCGTGCTCTTCAAGTGCTAAAAGGGAATCTAAGAGCTCTTTAGCCTCAGGAATTTCCGCTTTGCCAACGAGGGTTCGATAAAGGTTTATCGTTTGTTCATGGAAATCAAAAACCTCTCGGCAAATGTCGTCAACACTTAGCGTGGAATAGGGCGCATCGCAGGTACGATGCGTACGGATAGGTTTATGCTCCAAATAGTCATAAACGTAGGTTTTTAATGCTTTCGCGTCAACAGTCTGTTCAAAGCGCGCCACAACGCGCTGCATTTCCGCTTCCTGTGCAGCTAAGTAATTGAGCAACATGCGAGCGCGCTCTTCTTCGTGTATATCGGCGCAATGAGCAAGGCAAGCTGCAAGATGCTCGTGTAACTGACGGGTCCAATCGATCAATTCACCAAAGGTTCTAACGTCCATTTGGTACCTCCTATAACGCTATTAACGTTAATGAGTGTGAGAGTGCTCGCTATCGTTTGAAGCGTCGCGTTTGGATAGGAAAATCCATTCGCCGAGTAAAAGAGTAGCCATTACTACGCCAGCAACGATGAGCACCATGGGGTCCGAAATGGCTTTTACCCATAAAAAGCCGATTAACACGACAGCATCTAGTAGTATGGCAATGCTAGGAATAACAGGATTAGCCCCCACTCTGTCCTTGAGATGACGAAGCACACCCCAGTGGATGGCCATATCCATGATCAGGTAGAAAATGATGCCTAATGCTGCGATGCGGCTCAGGTCAAAAAAAGCGGTGAGCACTAAGCCAAATACGATGGTGTACACCAGTGTATGCTTTTGTACACTGCCGGGCATGTGGAAATGGCGGTGAGGAACCAGCTTCATTTCTGTCAGCATGGCGAGCATGCGTGAAACGGCAAAGACGCTGGCGATGATACCGCCCGCCGTTGCTAACATGGCGAGAATGACGGTAAACGCAACTGCCGCTTCACCCAGTGCGGGACGGGCAGCGGCGGCCAGGGAGTAGTCTTGGGTTTCGATAATTTCAGGCAAAGATAGGTTGCTGGCAACGGCAAAACCGACAAGGGCATAGATCACCACGCATAGCGCAATCGAGATCGTGATAGCTTTGCCAAGATTCCGCTTAGGATCTTTAAGCTCCGAACCACTATTGGTAATCGTCGTGAAGCCTTTAAATGCCAGTATGCCGAGCGCCGTAGCACCTAAAAAGCCCGTTATCGTAGGCGTAGGTGCATCGTTGCCAGCACCCATTTCGATGGAGTCGGCAATAAACACGCCGACAATACCAAACACTATAATGCCACCTATTTTGATAAATCCGAGCACCGAGGCGACGGTCTCGATCAAGCGGTTGGCGGATAAATTGATCAAAAAGGCTATTAGCAGTAAACCAACCCCGAGTAGGGGCACAAATAGTGAACGATCCCCCAGGTCAAACAACTCAAGCGTGTAGGCACCAAACGTTCTCGCCAAAAAACTCTGTGCGATCACCATGGAAAAATACATCAGGAGGGCATGAAAGGCGGTGGGAAGCGTCGGGCCATACGCTTTCTGTAAATACATGCCAATCCCACCTGCTGATGGGAAGGTATTGGACATTTTAACGTAAGAATAAGCGCTGAAAGAGACAATGACGGCAGCGGCCAGAAAGGCTAGAGGAAATAGCCGACCAGTCATTTCGGCCATTTGGCCGGTTAGCGCAAAAATACCGGCCCCAATCATCACGCCGGTGCCTAATGCAACGGCACCGACCAACGAAAGACTGTTTTCTTTATATTGTGGCGTTCTATCCTGCCCAACCATGAAAGCGACTCCTTGTATTAACGGCAACCACAGCAGCAATAACTGCCGAGGACTCCTGTGCGGTGTTTTTTGATGCTATATAAATTAAAAATAGAACCTATGTGCAGCCACATGGCAAATGACTAACGGAAGGTCTGATTTTGCGAGGCCACAGGCAAGCAGCTCTTACCCTAACCTGAATCCGTGAAGCCGGCGCCGACACTTTCCCTATCACCGCCAGCGAGCATTTTTTGACCTCCGATCCCGTCTCAATCGCCGAACGCATGTCTGCGATGGCCAACCATTGCCGCGTCGGCCGGCGACGATGATCCGTTTTGTCATGCATTTCTACCCGCCGGGCATGGCGATGCTGGCTGCTGGTGACCATCAGCCCTCTTCCAAGTGACATTCCCCGACAGGCGATCAGCAGGGCGATCCTCGCGGGTAACGCAGCCGGCTCCGCAGGGTGTTCAACACCGTCATGCGGCCAATGTCCTGCCCGAAATCGAGGATGATCTGACGGGCCTTGTGGACTACCACGGCGGCACGATGGACCAGTTCCTGCAATACGGTGCGTATCCGGCGCCGCTTGGCGGGATGGCGCACCGGGCTCAGCTCGCCAGTCATGCCCAGTTGCCCCATCAGACGCAGGATGTTATAGGCCAGCTGGGCGAGATGCAGGATCAGGTCGTTGGTGGCGAACTTGCCCGAGGGCAGACGCTCCAGGTCGAGATCGGTCTTGATCTCGCTGTGAAACTGCTCATGGGTGGCATGCGCCTGATAGCGCTGGATCACCGCCTCCGGCGCCTCGTCCAGGCTGGTCCACCAGCCTTCCAGCTCATAGTCCGGTTCGAGCAGCAGCTGGCCATCGCGATCGGCGGTGCGCTCCACCAGGCGCATCACACGCCTGACCTCGACCTCGGTCTGGCCATCGCGGATCGAGACGGTCTGTGTCCACAACGCCTGGCGCTTGCCGGGGCGCAGCTCTTCTTGCCAGCAGTCTTCGGCGACGGCGCACCAGGTGGCGAGATCGGCCTTGGCCGAGTCCCGCGGGTTCCATTTGACGAGGTAGTCGAGCCGCCGGCCCTCGTCGGCAAAGGCCTGCCGCTGCCGTTCGAGAAGGGCCAGATGCGCCTGGCTGTCGAAGCCGCTGTCCTCGCGGACCAGGATCGGTTGCTCGGTCAGGCCCTGGGCGCGTGGCAGCACCCGCTCCAGGAAGGCGTTGCTCTCCTTCATGGTGTGCTGTTTGCCGGGACGCAGCTCCAGGCCCAGGCACCAGCCTTCATTGCCCAGATAGGCGGCGATCGGCGTGTAGCCATCGACCTTCTGGTAGGTCCGCGAGACGCCCTCCTTGTGCGAGTTGCTGTTGTCCATGACGAAGGTGTCGATGTCCAGACAGACATGCGTCTTCTCGGCGGTGATCGGTGCTTCCACCAGCGACAGCAAGGTGGTGGACCAAGTCGCGGTACGTGCCTGCAGATCATTGGCGGCGAGCTTCTCCAGCCGTTGGCGCAGCGTGGCGGAGCTCGGCACCTTCTGCAGGGCCAGCAGGTGCTGGAACGGTTTGTCGCGGCGGAAATTCTCGATGGCGTCATAGTCGCTCATGCCCAGACACAGCAGGCCCAGATAGCTCTTGACCACGTCGCTGGTGCGCATGCCCAGCGTGGTGGGGAAGCGACCGTCGATGCTGTCGACGCCGGCGATCTCAAGGCACTGCCCGATGATGGATAGCCCGGCGTGGCTGGTGAGGGTACGGCGACTGGCGCGAAACGTGACGTTGGGCATGGCACTGTCTGGGTGAATGACGATATTCGCTATATTGCCATGCAGGTCAGTAGGTTAGAAGCGCTGCAGGGGGGTCAGTCTCACGGATTCAGGGATGTGAAAGCCACGGCCGCTTTTACGGCCCAAGTAACCGGCCGCCACCATGCGTTTGAGTAACGGACAAGGCCGATACTTGGGATCACCGAAGCCTTCCTGAAGTACTTCCATAATCGCCAGGCAAACATCAAGGCCGATTAGATCGGCCAGCGCTAGCGGCCCCATGGGATGGGCAGCTCCTAACTGCATGGCCTTATCGATGTCTGTCACAGAAGCTGCCCCTTCCTGAACTAGGAAAGCCGCTTCGTTGATCATCGGAACCAGCAAGCGATTGACAGCGAAGCCTGGGGAATCAGCGATTATGACCGCCGTCTTGCCCAATTCGGTGGCTAGTGCCTCAACCCGGGCTACGGTTGCATCCGAGGTTTGCTCGGCACGAATCACTTCGACCAGCTTGAGCACGGGTACAGGATTAAAGAAGTGCATGCCCACCACTCGCTCGGGATGCTCGCTTACAGCAGCCAGCCGAGTGAGAGATAGTGATGAGGTATTCGAAGCCAGAATGGTGTCCCCATCCAGGCGAGAGAGATCGTAGAATAGCTTTTCTTTCAGTGCTGGCTGCTCCGGCGCAGCCTCGATAATGATCTCACAGTTTCCCAACTCGTCCATCGTCGTGGTCCGGCGCAGCCGCGCTATAGCCGCGGTTCGCTCGGCGTCGTTCAGTTTTCCTTTCTCAACCTGACGCAGCAATGCCTTGGCAATAGCCTTCTCGGCATCGGCCAGTTGAGCTTCAGCAACATCGTAGAGAAGGACCTCCCGACCACTACTCGACAGCACTTGGGTGATACCTTGGCCCATGGTGCCTGCGCCGACCACACCTAGAGTTCCTTTAGACATATAGATCTCCTATCCTCACGCGCCGCTTTAAGGAGACGCGCTGCTACACGTGGCCTTCGTAGCCCGCCGAAGCAACACAGCGTTATCCCCAGCACACGGCGCCTGTGCGACAGCACTAACAGCACGAAAGCCCACGAAGCGTATCTCCAGCATACTTCTGGTTCTACGGATCATCGCTCACGGTGGCCAAGCCAAAGATTACCTGCAGAAGCGCTAGCTTCCTGAGCCACCGATCACGCCCCGCTCTCTCAGACCAGCAAGTGTCTCTTCATCGAGTCCAAGCAGCTGGCTAAGCACCTCTTCGCTGTGCTCACCCAAGGCAGGTGGCGGTGTTTCAGCCGCTAGGCGCTGACCGTCAATGCGAATCGGATTGCCGACGAGATCGACCTGGCCAGCCTTGGGATGCGGTAAAGGCAGGCGCATGCCTCGATGGCGCACCTGCGGATCATCAAACACTTTGTCGAGGGTATTGATCGGCCCACAGGGCACGCCGGCCGTCTCAAGCTCGGCTAACCAATTATCCGTGGTGCGCATCGCCAACAGCTTGCTGATGTCCGGAATCAGCGCGTCCCGATACGCCACCCTGGCACTGTTCGTGGCAAATCGTGGATCGTCAGCCCATTCCTCACACCCCAGCACCTGACAAAAACGCCGAAACTGACCGTCGTTGCCCACCGTCACGATAAGATGGCCATCAGCACTCGGGAAGACCTGGTAGGGCACGATATTGGGATGAGCATTGCCAAGACGGCGAGGCACCTCGCCACTGGTTAGGTAGTTGAGGGCCTGGTTGGCCAGCACACCCACCTGAACATCCAGTAGCGCCATGTCGATATGCCCCCCCTCGCCCGTCCGCTTGCGCTCCCAGAGTGCAGCGAGTATGGCATTGGCGGCATACAGACCAGTAAAGATGTCGGTTAACGCCACGCCCACCTTCATCGGCTCGCCGCCAGGGGCTCCGTCGGGCTGGCCGGTCAAACTCATCAATCCGCCCATGCCCTGGATAATAAAGTCATAACCAGCACGGTGAGCGTAAGGCCCATCCTGACCGAAGCCGGTAATCGAGCAATAGATCAGATCAGGCTTGATAACCTTCAGGCTGGCATAGTCCAGCCCGTAAGCCTTGAGGCCACCGGCCTTGAAGTTTTCGATAAGCACATCGCACTGGCTCACCAGATCTCGGATAAGCTGCTGGCCTTCTAGCGAGGCGATATTCACGCCAACGGAGCGCTTGCCCCGGTTAGCGCTGAGGAAATAAGCGGATTCACGGGTGCCAGCCAGCCATGGCGGCCCCCAGGCGCGTGTATCATCACCGCTGTCGGGCCGCTCGACCTTGATCACTTCCGCGCCCATGTCGGCGAGCTGCTGGCCACACCAAGGGCCAGCCAACACCCGGGACATGTCCAACACTCTTATTCCCTCCAGCGGCTTTCGCATCGCCACCTTCCTTCTGTTGGCTGGTCTAGCAGAACGCTTGGATGCCGGTCTGTGCCCGCCCAAGAATCAATGCATGAATATCATGGGTCCCTTCGTAGGTGTTCACCGTTTCCAGGTTCACCATATGGCGTATCACGCCGTACTCATCGGAAATGCCATTTCCGCCATGCATATCTCGGGCATGGCGGGCAATGTCCAGCGCCTTGCCGGTATTGTTGCGCTTGATTAAAGAGATCATTTCCGAGGTACCCTGCTTCATGTCCAGAAGCCGTCCAACTTGCAGGCAAGCTTGCAGGCCCAGGGTGATCTCGGTCTGCATGTTAGCGAGCTTGAGCTGAACAATCTGGTTGGCAGCCAGGGGGCGACCAAACTGCTTGCGTTCCAGCGTATATTGGCGAGCGGCATGCCAGCAAAATTCGGCAGCCCCCATGGATCCCCAGGCTATGCCATAGCGGGCCTTGTTAAGGCAGCCAAATGGACCGCCAAGCCCACTGGCCCCGGGCAACAACGCATCGTCCGGCACAAAGGCATCGTCAAGAACGATCTCGCCGGTGATCGAAGCGCGCAGCGACACCTTGCCGTGGATAGTCGGGGTGCTGAACCCTTCAGTATCACGCTCGACGATAAAGCCCTTGATCTTGTCGTCATGCGCATCGGACTTTGCCCAGACAATCGCCAGGTCAGCGATGGGACTGTTGGTGATCCACATCTTCTGCCCCGACAGGCGATAGCCGCCTTCTACCTTTCGGGCACGGCTCCGCATGCCGCCCGGATCTGACCCGAAGTCTGGCTCGGTGAGCCCGAAGCACCCTACCAGCTCCCCCGTGGCCAAGCGGGGCAAGTAGCGCTGTTTCTGTTCCTCGCTGCCATAGGCCTCGATTGGATGCATCACCAGAGAAGACTGTACGCTCATGGCTGAGCGGTATCCCGAATCGACCCGCTCCACTTCGCGCGCAATCAGCCCATAGGCGACATGGCCCACACCGGCACCGCCATAGGTTTCGGCCGTTGTCGCTCCTAGCAGGCCCAGCTCACCCATCTCATGCAGGATGTCACGATCAAATCGCTCCTCCCGGAAGGCGCTCAGCACCCGAGGCTGAAGCTTCTCCTGACTATACGCGCGCGCCGCGTCCTGTATCTGACGCTCCTCATCGGTCAGTTGCTGGGCTAGCAGAAGGGGATCATCCCACTGAAACGAACTCATAGCGCTCTCCCGGTTAGTAGATTGCTGGTCAGGACTTGGTTTTATAGGCTCTATCATGAGCAAAATATTCTACGCATACTAGCTTTGTCGATATTTTAACTGCACGATTGCTTGCTCATTAACCACCACGTTAGACTTTAGGTGTGCTGGGCCCTAGGTAATGAATTTAATGAACGAGTAAACAGCCTCGGATATCGCAGGGGTACTTGAGAAGCTTCTTAGTGGCAGTGCCAACCTAGGAAAGGCTATTAATAGATAGCTAATATAAACTTATATGCAAAGCTCGCTGCTCGTCTTTTTTTCTGGGTCAACTTGTCGCTTAATTTTCTCGACAATGTGTGCACCGATAGGTATCGCCGAGGTCGCCGCTGGCGACGGCGCGTTGCAAACGTTGACGGTACGCCGAGTATTCACGAACAGGAAATCATCGACCAGCTTGCCGTCGTTGGACACCGCCTGAGCGCGCACACCAGACGGGTAGGGTCCAAGATCAGCGAGCGTCAGGCTCGGACAGTACTTACGCACCTCCTGAAGATAGCCCTTCTTGTACAGTGAGTTCTTCAACTCAATCAGCCCAGGGCGCAGATTGTCCTTGAGCACTTGGCGGATGCCCCGATGGCGAAACATGGTTAGCATGTCTGACAACGAGACGTCGGTCTTCCGGTAGCCCTCGCGCTTCCAGGCCAGTACCGCGTTGGGGCCGACCGTGACGCTGCCGTCGATCATGCGCGTCAAATGCACGCCGAGAAACGGCATCGACGGGTCGGGAATCGGGTAGATCAGGTGATTGACGATACGGTTGTGCTCCGGCGGGAGCCGGTAATACTCGCCACGGAACGGACAGATGGTAAACTCCGGTTCGATGCTCAACATGCGCACCACGCGGTCGGCCATCAGCCCCGAGCAGGACACCATGTAGCGGGTTGAGAATGTGCCTTGGCTAGTGGATACCACGACTTCAGTAATGCGTTCCTGTAGCCCGGTGACCGGTGTGGCGTAGCGGATCTCGCCTCCGGCGGCTTCAAACTCTCGGCCCATGGCGGCGGCGACCTCAGCATAGTTGACGATGCCGCTAGAGGGCACAAAGATCCCGCCTACGCCGGTAATGTTGGGCTCGCGCTCACGCAGCTCCTCCGCCGAGAGCCAGTACCGTTCCAGACCATTGGCCTCCGTGCGTTCCCATAGCGCCTGCATGCGCTTCAGTTCGAGGTCGTTGGTCGCCACCAGTAGCTTGCCGCATTCGTCGTAAGTGATGCCGTGCTCGTCGCAGAACGCCTTGGTAGCGCGATTTCCTTCCAGGCAGAAACGCGCCTTGAGGCTGCCCGGGGTGTAGTAGACCCCGGCGTGGATCACGCCGCTGTTGTGGCCGGTCTGGTGGCGGGCCGGGCCTACCTCCTTCTCGATCAGCAGCATCTTCTTGTCGGGATAGGCCCGGATGAGCTGCATGGCAGTAGACAGCCCAAGGATCCCCCCCCCAATGATAATGAAATCGTACATGCGTATCTCAATGGACAAAGGAAAGACAGGGCCACCGCTGGGCGGTGGCCGGAATGTCACACCTGGCGCGGCTGACGCAGCGTTTTGGCATGGGTGAAATAACCGCGTTGGCGCATCAGCTCGCGACGCAAGTCGGGGTGCGGCGTAAAGCGATCACGGCCGTGTAGCCAGAAATGGTTATTAATCAAAAGGAAACTTCCAGTGGGCACGGGAATCGACAGCTTGTGTGCGCTCCCCTCCAAGGAATCGGAAAGATTGGCCAGCCAGTTGCCCTCCTCGAAGTTTTTCGGCTGTATGAACTGATCGATGTAGGACATGATCGGGCGACCCTCGCTATCCACATCGAATACGGGATGGAAGATATCGCGGTCGACATTCTTACTCGGCGGTGCAGTCCAGCGCATCTCGCGACGGGCCAACGGATGGGGGTAGAAGGTGTCGAGGCCTTCCCAATCATCGAGATGCAACAACAGTGAATTGCCACCCTGCATGTTCTGCTCGTCAATCTTCATCATCAGCACGTAGTCGGTGTCCTGTTCGACAAACGTACCGTCGTTATGCAGTTCCATCACTCGGTGCGGCTGGCGTAAGTAGCTATCTGAATTATCGACGTTCTGCACCACGAAGCGCGCATAATACTGGCCGCTCATGGCATCAAAGTTGGAGCGCCCCATCAGGTGGGCAACCGCTGTGGCGAATTTCACCATATCGTCGGCCTGATCAACCTGATCTAGCCCCTCCGGTGTCACCATGAATGCACCTGTCTCTCGGTCCACCAGGGTATCGACCATTACCGGCTGCAAGGTGTTATGACACAGGTCATCAAGGATCTTAGCCACGCGAAATCGCAGAAAGGACTTGTACTCCAGAGCCTGAATAGGCCAGTCCGCCACTGCCTCGAGAAACGCATTCACCGTCTCTTCCGGGAAGCTCAGATGCAGCAGGCGCTGCGACTGCGGCGACCGATCAAGGGTAAAACCGTAATGTTGCTGTGTGTGGATATTGGCTGGAGCGTTCATAGGACACCTCGATCTAGAAAAGGATGAGATCAAACCTGCACTCAAAAAATATCTATATTTCTATCTTACGTCAATATTTTCCATGAATGGAGAGGATATTCTTTTTTGTAATGTATTTTTACCCGCGAGGCACATGAGCTATAATTGATTGATATTCACGAGGAATTGCGACATGACGCCTACCGGCTCACGCCCAAACTCGGGCATTCTTGGCTACCAAAGGCTGAAGCATGACATCATCCGAGGTACTTACACGCCTGGTGAAAAGCTGCTGATGAATCGATTGAAGTCGCGCTATGATCTCGGCGTAGGTCCCCTACGCGAAGCGTTGTCACAGTTAGTCAGCGAACGACTTGTCGTGGCAATTAGCCAGCGGGGGTATCGTGTAGCTAGTATGTCTATACAAGAATTGCGTGATATCTATGAGGCACGAGCTCATGTTGAAGGGATAATATTAGAACTAGCCATAGCCCGGGGCGGAGATGAGTGGGAAGCAGATATCTTAGCTAAATCACATACATTGTCTAAAGTAACGAAAGTTAGAAATTCAGATGAAATGCTTGATGTCTGGGATTTACGTCATAAATCCTTTCATGCATCCATTGCGTCAGGCTGCCAATCGCCATACCTCCTTCAAACTCGTGACTCCCTGTTTGATCAAGCAGAGCGTTATCGTCATCTATGGCTGTGCCATACAGTCTTCTCGGAAGATGCTCTTGAAAAGAAACGGCAGGAACATGCAGAGCTAATTGAAATCATATTGTCTCGCGATGCATCAAAAGCGAGCAAAAGAATGTATGAGCACTTGATGACACCCATCCCAATCATAGAAAAAATCCTCACGGAGCGCGGCTTTAATTAGCCAGCTATCATCTTGTCAATCAGAATCTAAGTTGAAAGGCTATTCTATTAAAGCCTTGTAAAAAGCGATTTCTGACATATCCAATTGCGAATATTGCCATCAACACAAAACTTTTTTCCAAACCTCGGCGGTCTCAATGACGAAGTGCAACACCTGATCCATCAGGTACGGTATTGCCATGACCCATTACTATTGTCACCTCACCGCTGAAGACCGAGCCGCCATTATGCTGATACGAGCCACCCACTCGATCCGGTCCATCGCCAGTCATTTGGCCCCTGGCTCTACCTGAAGGGGATTTCCACCGGCGACTACCAGGAGACCCTGGCGGCGCTGCTGGGCGACCAGGCTAAGGGCCTGTCGGCCAACACGGTGTCACGGCTCAAGAAGCAGTGGGAAGACGAGCATACCGAGTGGCGGCAGCGGGACCTGACCAACCGGCGCTACGTCTACTGGTGGGCCGACGGAATCTACAGCAACGTCCGCATGGATGACCGCCTGTGCTTGCTGGTGATCATCGGCGTCACCGAGCATGGCCGCAAGGAACTGGTGGCCGTCGAGGATGGCTTCCGCGAGTCGGCGGCCAGCTGGGAGACGCTGCTGACGGGCCTGCGAGAGCGCGGCCTGACCACGGCTCCCAAGCTGGCGGTAGGCGGCGGTGCCATGGGGTTCTGGGCGGCATTGAGCAAGATTTACCCGGAAACTGACCATCAGCGCTGCTGGGTCCACAAGTCGGCTAATGTGCTGAACAAGCTGCCAAAGTCGGTACAACCCAAGGTCAAGGCCGATCTTCACGAGATCTGGATGGCTGAGACGCGCGAAACAGCCCATCGGGCCTTCGATCGCACCCTGAAACGCTTCGAGGCCAAGTACCCCAGGGCCATGGCATGCCTGGCCAAGGATCGGGACGAGCTGCTGGCGTTCTACGACTACCCGGCAGAGCACTGGGTGCATATCCGCACCACCAACCCGATCGAGTCGACCATCGCCACGGTCCGCCTGAGGACCAAGCGGAGCCGGAACTGCGGCTCCCAGGCGACGACCCTGGCGATGGTCTTCAAGCTGCTCCAGAGCGCTCAGAAGCGCTGGAGGCGCATCAAGCACTTCCAGAAGCTGGAACTGGTCGTCAACAACGTCAAGTTTCCAGGATGGAGAGCAGGTGACCGATCAGTCAGACAGGAATGCGGCCTGACTGCTATACACCAGATTTGACGATAACTCCAGAGGATAGCTCCTACGGCTTAATCTATCATCCGGCCTCTTACAGCTAGAGATCTCACCATTCTCATAAGCCATATCAAGGTCGGCAACGGTAATGCTGTAGCCGGCATTAATAGCACCGGGGCCGGCGTCGACACTACGTGTGTGGTCCCGAAGAGTAATGGTCTATCCTACCAGCCATTGTCGGAGGATGATTCATGGCTCAGATTCTTCATAAACGCGCCACGACCACGCACGCCATCCGAGCAGAAATACAGCGATCGACAGATTCGGTCGTGACGTTGAGTCGTCGCTACGGCATCAGTCCAAAAACTGTGCGCAAGTGGCGTAGTCGGGATAGCGTCGAGGATACTCGCATGGGCCCCAAGGCGGCTCGCTCCACGTCGCTGACGCCCTTGGAGGAAGCTGCGGCCGTCACCTTCCGGCAAAAGACCCTGCTGCCTCTCGATGACTGCCTTCATGCGCTTCAGCGAGAGATCCCTTCGCTTACCCGATCGAGCCTGCATCGGCTTTATCAGCGACACGGGATCAGTCAGCTTCCCAAGACTGGCGGCCAGAAACGCGAGAAGAAGCCGTTCAAGCGTTACCCGATTGGCTACCTGCACATCGATATCAGTGAAATCCGCACCGGCGAGGGCAAGGCCTACTTGTTCGTCGCCGTGGATCGAACCTCCAAGTTTGTTCATGCACAGTTGTACCGGAAGATGACGAGGCAGATCGCTGCTGACTTCCTCGAAGACACACTGCAGGCCCTGCCTTACCGCGCCCATACGGTGTTGACAGATAACGGGCTACCTGCGGTTGAAGTGGCATCATGGACAAAAAGATCCTTGCCGATGTCAGCATAGCTCAGACATCAGCAAGGCAACTCATTCCTGGCAGCCCGCCATATCCGGATCGGTGGCTCACCATAGTGACAGGAGTCCGAACCAAAGGGCTCGGCTCGACAGGGCTTAACAGAGGCTCATGGCATCCTGGCGGGCGGGCTCAACCATTATCTACGGGGTCCTTGCGGCCCTACGGCTTGGTAAAGAAGTCCCACCGCCAGGAATGCAGTACTCATGATAGCCGCGATAGTCGGCTTCATGCTTGACCAGGGCATGGGCCACCCGTGCCATCTTGACCGCCACGGCCGTTAGTGCTTTCCGTCGAAGGTCGCCGTTGGAGGGATCTATCCCGATGTAGCGGTCGAATTTCGTGCGAAAGCTGTTGTCTCGCATCCGGATGGCAACCGTAGCCGCGAGCCAGTAGGCATACCGCAGCCGGGAATTGCCACGTTTGGCCAGGCGATAACGACTACAGGTGTTGCCGCTCTGTGACGCTGCGAGGTTGAAGCCGCAAAACTTCAAATATTGGCGGTGGTGCGAAAAACGCCGGAGATCCCCGCTCTCCGCCAGGATCATCAAGGCAATGATCGGGCCCACGCCGGGGAGCGTCTGAAGCCGAGCGAAATCCTGGTTATCTCTCAAACAGGTCGTTGCCATCGCCTCCAAAGCCTGACGTTGCTCTGTCAGTGAGAGGTAATGCCTCACCTGGAGCAGGAAACTATGCACTGCCGGAGAATCCGGCGCGACTGGCAGGCCCATGCTGGACTGAGCCATCTCATGGATACCCTCCAGAAACTGCTGTTTCGCCACCTTGCGCCCTACGCTCTCCCAGGCAGCCTCGACAAACGCCTCGCGACTCAATGCAGTAATGCTGGCCGGTGTGGGAAACGCCAGCAGGAAATGACAGAACCAATGGGCCCGGGACGCGCTGAGATAACGTTCCATCTCCGGGAAGTACAACGCCAGGTAGTGGTTGACCAGGCTATGATGACAGCGTGTTCGGGCCCGAGCGATCTGTTGGTAGGTATTCGAGATCTCCTGGAGGTCGAAGTACCCCTCACGGAGGGGATCATGAAAAGGTTGCGTCATGCCTTGGGTCAGCAGATACATCAGGACACGCGCATCCTTGCGGTCGTGCTTGTCCCAGGAGGTATACAGTGCCTCTCGAACCCGAGCCCCTGCCAGGGATGAGGCGAGGTGCACCGGTATCCCCGCCTGTGCCAGCCGATAGGCCAGGGGCCGATAAAATCCGCCGTGGGCTCCAGAACGACCCGCACCGGGGCTTTCTGCTGCGTCAGGTACAGAATCAGGTCATCGTGCCCAACACGCGTGTTGGGCATTTCAAGCACCTTTTCACGGCCATTGGCCAGCGAATCAACACATCGTGGTAACGCTTAGCGATATCGATCGCGACACAAACGGTATCTGGCATAAGCTGAGGAGAGGCAGTCATCGTCGGTCTCCTTGTTGTGATGAGGGTAATACAAGGACCTCTTAGGCCACGATGGCTGCCTCTAGCCAGGTTGTTCCGTAGGTACTACGGGGTACAGTTCGCGAAGAAGGCCGGGACAGAAGCCTACAAGCCGCATATCTTCGATGTTGTCTGTTACCGCCACGGCATCGAGCATCGCCTGACGAAGCCCTTCCACCCCTGGACCAACGGACAGGTGGAACGAATGAACCGCACCATCAAGGAGGCAACGACCCGAGCGTTCCATTACACCTCGCTGAGTCAGCTCCAATCCCACTTGGAGGATTACCTATGGGCCTATAACAATGCCCGGCCACTCAGGGCGCTCAAGGGCAAAACACTGATAGGATTTATCCTTGAGCAATGGCAGAAAGAGCCCGAGAAGTTTTATGACGACCCGAACCATTACTTCACGGGACCAAACAACTACGCTTTGTCTGAAAAAGATGTCTTGCTAGCCTTTCCTCCATCAGGCTTGGAGGTGTAGTCATGGCAGGACGTTACGAGATTTCCGATCAGGGCTGGGCATTGATTGAAGATATCGTTTCGCCTGACACGCCCGCTGGGCGTGGACGTCCACGGCGCGATGACCGACAGTTGCTCAACGGCATCTTCTGGATCCTCTGTTCCGGCGCCAAATGGCGGGATCTGCCCGAGCGCTTCGGCCCGTGGAAAACGATCTATCAGCGCTTTCGCCAGTGGCGAGATGACGGCACGCTCGAACGTATCCTGTCACGCCTTCACCTGAAGCTGCGGGAAGGCTATATGGACCTCGATACCTGGATGGCCGATTCCACCTCGATTCGAGCGACTCGCTCTGCCGCTGGCGACGGTAAATAGGGGGCTCTCAGGAGCCGTTAGACCATGCCCTTGGGCGAAGCCGAGGCGGCCTGACGACCAAGATCCACCTGGTTTGCGATACCAACGGCGTGCCCCTGAGCTTCCTGCTATCGCCTGGTCAGCATGCCGATTCACGCTATCTCGTTCCTGTCATGGGATCAATCGCAAGCGTACCTACCGGCTGTACTCGAGTATGGCCTTCAGGTTCGGACCCGGCGGCGCAAGCGGATGATCCGGCCGAGGGCACCGATTCCACTGCCGGACCGCCCCAACCAGCGTTGGTCGATGGACTTCGTATCGGACCAGCTGGCCTCGGGGGCGTCGCTTTCGTGTGCTGAACATCGTGGACGATTTCAGCCGAGAGTGTGACGGCCAGTTGGTGGACACGTCCATTACCGGCCGACGCTTGGCCCAGTTTCTGGATGAGGCTGCGCAGCAACGCCCGCTGCCAGCCTCGATTGTCTGCGATAACGGGCCGGAGCTGACCAGCAAGGCCATGTTCTTCTGGGCGCGTGAGCGGAACGTGACGCTGGCCTTCATCCAGCCGGGCAAGCCGACGCAGAATGCGTTCATCGAAAGCTTCAACGGCAAGTTCCGGGACGGCTGACTTAACCAGCACTGGTTCCTGAGCCTGGCGGATGCACGACACGCAATCACGCAATGGAGAACCCACTACAACCACGTCAGACCGCACAACTCACTGGGCTATTTGGCACCTGTAGCGTATGCCGAGCGGTGCGCATGAAGCAGCGGTCCTCACATTGATAACGGACCCAAACCAGGGGAAAGGTCAGCCCTCGGCAAACCGCTTCTGGCCGCCCAATATGAGAGCGGAGCTCTTCATGTGAGAGGCGCTGCCGACCGGCTAGAAATGAATGCAGTCGACAAGCCATGGGGTACAGCGCCCGCTGCAGCAAACTATCAAATGCAGGAAGAGGCTGGCAGTGCACGTGATGCCAAGCGACAGTGCACCATGCGCCAAACGCTTTCTGTTCACACTGCCTATTGTGTGTATTGTCCGTCCCTAAGACATGAAGGAGGTGATAACAAAAACGCTGCGCTCTCTAAATGGTTTTATATAAAATTCAGGAAGTTCTTGAGTTTAAATATTTGTAAATATAAAAACAAAGGATAACGAAATGAAAAGCAGCGAAAAAGAGGTGTCAGACCTCGATTATTCAGACCAACCAGTTCCCGATGAAGGGAGGATGCCGCGTGCCAACCTGATGATGGCATGGTGGGCTGTGTGTAGCGCCGTTTTTTACGTGGTAGTAGCCGCGGCCATGGCTCGCTCTTACGGAACGACTAATGCTCTTATTGGTATTGTGCTAACTGTTTTAGCTTACGGTTTAATAAATGGTATTATCAGTCGCTATTCGATGAGGACAGGTCTGACTGTTTCACTTTTTTCCAAAATTCTCTTTGGCCATTTCGGGGCCGTTGTAGCTACTCTAATATTTTTTGCTACGGCGCTATATTATGCGGTCTTCGAAGGCTATGTCATGGCGCTTGTTCTTTCCGAGTGGAGTGGCAGCTTGTCCATGACTGTAGCAACGGCAATTGTGGTAGTGTTGGGTGTCGCGCTGATATTTGGTAGTGTTCAGCACTGGTTGGATAAGTTTAATGGCGTCCTGCTGCCAGTCTATGTGATTGGCATGCTGGTTGCGGTTGGCATGGCCGTGGCGGAGTTCGGTTATCCGTCGGGTTGGTTGACCCGTGTACCGGAGGGAGGAGCTTCTCCCTGGGGTTGGTTGCACACCTTTGCCTACTACATGGGCGTCTGGGTGCTGATGATGTTCACCTTCGATTATGCACGCTTTGGGCGCAAGAAGGACTCCGGGTTTCATGCCCGCATCACTTTCGGCGTTCCTTTCTATGCCATGACCTTCCTGTTCAGCGGTGTTGTCGGCATCCTTCTCGATTCCATGATACCCACGGATGGGCTATCCGAGGCCTCCATCGTCCTGGGCCTGCTGGAGTTGATGGGAGTTGGGGGGCTGCTGCTGGTCTGGGTGACCCAGAGCCGTATCAATACGGCCAACTTCTATCTCGCGACCGTCAACTTCGAATCCTTTGTACGCAAGGTGACGGGTATTCGCCTGTCCAAGGTGCTGGCGGGCTGCATGATAGGCGTGATCGCTTATGTGCTGATGATGGCGGATGTCTTCTCCTACATTCTTCAGGCTCTGGCCTATCAGGGAGTCTTTGTGGTGGCGTGGGTAGGAGTCGCTCTGGCGCACATTCTGTCCCGCACCTATCAGGACCGCTTCAATGGCCATGTTGAACTGGATAACGCCTATATCCCTGCCTTTAACCCCTGTGGGTTGATGGCCTGGTGCGGAGCCGCGCTGGTAGGCATCGTGATCATGCAACTTCCTTCGGTCTCTGGGTTCTCCGCGCCGGTCACCTTCCTGTGTGCCTACATGACCTACTCACTGGGCTTGCGTTTCGCCAAGGCGGAGTGGTACGTGGCCAGCCTCCAGAAGCTGTAAGGTCCCGGATGGTCAGATCGGTCGCGACTGAATCTTTCAGGATTGCATCATTCGCGATTGTTAATCACCTGATGATAGAAACATGATCCAAGGTGGTCGCGCATATTGCCGAAACAGAAAGATAAATAAAACAATTGCAGCAACAATAGCCTCAACAACAAGAGAGTGATCAATATGTCAAAGCTAAGAGTCGCCGTAGATGCCGGTGGAACCTTTACCGACGTCTGTATCTATCATGAAGATACTCAGCAGTTCCGAGTCACCAAGGTTCCCTCTACGCCAAGCAACCCCAAGCAGGCCGTGATCGACGGGGTGCGGCGTGGCGAGATTGATCTTTCGGACGTGGAGCTGTTCTTCCACGGCACCACCGTTGCCACCAATGCGCTGATCACCCGTCGCTTCCCCAAGGCGGCACTGGTCACCACCAAGGGCTTTCGCGATGTGATCGAGATTCGTGACGGCACCAAGGATAATCTGTGGGATGCCTACGAGGATGTGAGTGGCCCCTACATCCGCCGTCGCGATCGTTTCGAGGTGACCGAGCGCGTCGATTACGCCGGTGAAGTGGTGACCCCGCTGGATGAGGAGGAGGCCCGCATCCTGGCTCGCAAGCTCAAGCGGCGTGGTGCCACCACGGTAGCGGTGTGCTTCATCAACTCCTATGCCAACGCTGAGAACGAGAAGCGCATGCGGGAGATCCTCGAGGAGGAGATTCCCGAGGCGAGCGTCTCGACGTCATCGGATATCCTGCCCGAGATATTCGAGCATGACCGCTTCAATACCGCGGTGGCGAATACGGTGCTGGGTCCGCTGGTGTCGGACTACGTCAAGCAACTCGACGATGAGTTGAGCGCGGGTGGCTACGATAACGACCTGCTGCTGCTGCACTCCGGTGGTGGCTCGATGACTCCGGCCATGGCGAAGCACTTCCCGGTGCGTCTGGCGGCTTCCGGTATCGCCGCGGGTGCGATCGCCGCCAAGCATATCGCCGAACAGTGCGGTTATCAGAATGCCGTCGGGCTGGATATGGGAGGCACCTCTACCGATATCTCGCTGATCCATGATGGTGAGCTGCGCGTGACCAAGCAGTGGGGAGTGGAGTATGGGCACCCCATCGTGTTTCCGAGCATCGAGGTACTGACCGTTGGTGCCGGCGGGGGCTCGCTGGCGCATATCGACATCGCCGGGGCCCTGCGCAATGGCCCGCAGTCTGCGGGGGCCGACCCGGGTCCGGCCTGCTATGAGCGTGGCGGCACGGAGCCTACCAATACCGATGCCAACCTAGCGCTAAACCGTCTGGGCACCGTGCTTGCCGGCGGCGCACTCGAGCTGAACCGGGAAAAGGCAACCCAGGTCATCGAAGAGCGTGTCGGCCAGCCGCTGTCGTTGGACACGGCCGAGGCGGCACAGGCGGTCATCAAGGTGGCGAATGCCAACATGGCCGATGCGGTGCGGCTGGTATCGATCCGCCGTGGCCTGGACCCGCGTGACTTCGCCCTGATTGCCTTCGGTGGTGCCGGTGCCCTTCACGGTGCCGAGGTGGCCAAGGAGCTGGGCATCCCGGCGGTGATCGTGCCCCCCAATCCCGGGGTGACCTCGGCGATGGGGTGTCTGCTGGTCGATATCCAGCATGACCTCTCGATGATGTACACCGCGGCGGCGGAGAGTGCCGACCTGGAAGACCTCGAGCGCCAGTTCCGGTCACTGGAGGACGACGCGGTGGACAGGCTGCGCCATGAGGGCGTCGACGACGCCGATGTAGTCCTGCAGCGTGGCATCTCCATGCGCTATCAGGGACAGTGGCGCTCCCTGCAGGTGGCGATGGGTAGCGGCGATGAGTCACTCGAGGATGCCATCGAGATGTTCCACCAGGAGCATGAGCGGCAGTTCTCCTTCCGCCAGAATGCGCTTCCCGTCGAGATCTACCAGCTTCACCTGCGTGCCGTGGGCAAGACGCCCAAGCCGGAGTTTCCGCGCAGCGAGCGTCAGCCGGGTGCCCAGGCAGAGCCGCATGCACACCGCGAGGTCTACTTCGAGGGGCAGTGGTACCAGACGCCGGTCTACGATCGGACAACCCTGCCGGTAGGCTTCGAGTTCTCCGGTCCCGCCATCATCGACCAACTGGACTCCACCACCGTGGTACCGCCCGATACGGTGGCGTCGATCGATGAGTGGAAGAATATTCGCATTCAACTGATTCAGTCGGGAGAGAAGGCATGATCATGGCACATACCTACAAGGACAACGCTCTCGATCCGGTTACCTTCGAAGTCCTCAAGAACGCCTTCGCGACCAGCGTCGACCTGATGAGCGAGCAGATCCTGCGCACCTGCTACTCCTTCGTCATCTACTCGCGCGACTTCTCCTCCGCGCTGTGCGATGCCGAGGGCAATACGGTCATGCAGGGCAGCGGCGACATCGCGGTGCACGTCGGCACCCTGCACTTCCAGTGCAAGGCGGTGCTCGAGGAATTTGCCGGCGATATTCACCCCGGAGATGTCTTCGCCATCAACGACCCATACCGTGGCGGCACCCACCTCAACGATGTCAGCTTCATTCGCCCGATCTTTTCCGAAGGGCAGATCATCGGCTTTGCCCAGAACAAGGGGCACTGGGCGGATATCGGCGGCAGCGTGCCGGGCTCCTTCGACGTCAACGCCAGCACCCACTTCAGCGAGGGGCTTCGCATCACGCCGGTGCGTGTCTGGCGCGAGGGCGTCTTCCTGCACGATGTCGCTCAGTTGTTGGTCTCCAACACCCGCGCCCCGGCCCAGGCCCTGGGGGATCTGCAGGCCCAGGCAGAGGCCACGGCGGTCTGTGAGCGTGAGGTTCTGCGTCTGGTCGACAAGTACTCCAAGGCTACCGTTGTGGCGGCCATGCAGGAGACCCAAGACTATGTCGAGCGGGTCGTTCTCAAGAGTCTGGCGGGAATGCCGAAGGGCGAGTGGGAGACGGTCGACTATATCGATGCCGACCCTGCGCTGGGTGAGGGGATGGTGCCGATTCGCATCAAGCTGACGCTGGATGGCAACGGCATTCACTATGACCTGTCGGGTTCGGCGCCTGCGGTCTCCACCTTCCTCAACTCCAGCTATGGCACGACCCACTCCGCCATCTATGCCGGTACCAAGACCTTCTTCCCCGATGTTCCGCTCAACTCCGGCTTCTATCGTGCGGTGACGGCCAATATTGGTGAAGAGGGCAGCGTGGTGAACGCGGGCTGGCCTCATGCGGTCACCGGTTTCTGCTCCGGCCCCTACGAGAAGGTCATGAACGGTATCTTCGAGCTGTGGAGCGGGGTCATGCCGAAGCGTGCCATGGCCTGTGCCTTCAACCTGGAGTACCTGCTGATCGGCGGTAATGATGGACGCACCGGCAGCGGCGACTACTTCATGTGGTATGACTGGATGGCCGGCGGCTGGGGCGGTCGTCAGACCAAGGATGGCTCATCGGCCACTTCGCCGGTATTCGGCACCGGGCTGGCGGTTCAGCCGGTGGAGGGGCAGGAGAGGCTGAACCCCGTACTGACCATGTGTCACGAGATCAGCATGGACTCTGCCGGGCCGGGCCGCTTCCGCGGCGGCTGTGGTGTCGAGAAGGGAGGCAAGCTGACCCAGGTCGACAAGACGGTGATGAGCTACTGCTGTGACCGCGGCCGTTCGGTGACCTGGGGGGTGAATGGCGGGCTGCCCTCCGTGCCGAACGGGGTGTGGATCAACAAGGGAACGCCGGATGAGAAATACCTGGGGGCCACCTTCTCGAACGTGACGGTCCGCTCCGGAGATACCTTCACGCGCCCGTCGGCGGGTGGCGGTGGCTTCGGTGACCCGCTGGAGCGCGAGGCGGAAGCGGTGCTGGAGGATGTGATCGATGGCTATGTGTCTGTCGAGCGTGCGGAGTGCGACTACGGAGTCGTGATCCAAGTCAACGATCCTGATATCGACGACTATGAGATCAATGCCGAGCGCACGGCCAAGGCTCGTGAGTGGATTCGGGCGAATCGGCGGGAGTGGTTGCAGACCCCACCCGAAGACGTCGCCAAACAGTATCGAGATGGCGAGCTGAATGTCCTGGACGTGATTCGTCGCTACGGCGTGGTGCTGGACTGGGGCACCGGCGAGCTGCTGGAGAAGTCGACGCAACAGTATCGTGACTCGCTGGCCAAGCGCTCATCATGTTACTGGACGTGATATTGCGATCGCTGACGTGAACGGGGAGACTTCGGTAGGACCTTGGCCTGATCAGGTGGGGCCGGGCCTCCGGAGTCTCGTCTTCGTTGCGACACGCCCAGACACGGTGCGTGAACTGAGAGGAGTGGCATGAATACAACGACGACAATGCCAGAATCCGCCGAGTTGCCAGGAGCTGCCGGTTTACCGGGAACCACTGATTTACCAGGAACCACGGGGCCGACAGGGCCCGAGGGAGGCACAAGGCCCGACACACGGTTAAGCTCCAACTCCCAGGAACGCTGGACGCAGATCATTTCCGACACCTACTTTCCATTGACCCTGAGCTACGGTGACCATGAGGAGGATGCCTTCCAGGGGTCGCTGAAGGTCTGGAAGGCGGCGGGTAGTGACTACTCCCTGTCTCGCCTCACCTCCGACAGGGCCGAGTACTCCCGGTCGAGCTCGCAGATTGCCGAGGATAGCCAGGCCTCGTTTCTGGTGACGATCCCGCTGCGGGCCCAGGTGTTCTTTTCCCAGCATGGAAGAAACCTGAACTGCCCACCGGGCCACTTCATCGTCGAACAGGGCGATGCGCCCTATCGGTTCGGCTATGCAACACCGAACGACATGTGGGTCTTCAAGGTACCCGAGGGTTCCATGAGGTCCCGCATTCGGCGCCCGGGGCGCTATTCGCAGCACTGCTTCTCCGCACAGCAGGGCATCGGCTGTGCCTTCGTCGAATTCCTTAAGATCTGCTCACTGCATGTGAATGAGTGCAGCGTGGAGGATCAAAGCCGCCTATTCGAGCAGGCCCTGAGCATGTTGTCGATGGTGCTGGAGCAGGATGAGCGGGTGCTGAACAGCGACCAGTCACATCTGAAGACCGCCCACCTGATGCGTATCGAGCGCTATATCTCGGCCAATCTGGGGGACCCTGAGCTGTCACCTGCTCGTATCGCCCATTCCTGCGGTATCTCCCTGCGCTACCTGCACAAGCTCTTTGCCGGATCGGGATATACGGTCGGCGAATGGATACGTGCCCAGCGACTGGAGGCCGCGCATCGCGAGCTCGAGTCGCTACCCGTGGGAATCAATATCGGTGAAGTGGCCTACCGCTGGGGGTTCTCGGAGCAGGCGCAGTTCAGCCGCGCGTTTCGCAGACGGTTCGGTTATTCCGCCAGCGAACTACGGGATCGCCAGACATGAGTGGCAGCAGTGTGACTCGAAGCCGGCAGCTAATCGCTCATCGTTAAAGCTTGGATTCAACCAATAAACGTGTATGGTCTCCTCCCGGCTTGCAAGGCCTCAGGCTGAAGAAAGGGACAGATTGGCTTTCATATATCCGGCCTGATGTTGAAGCCTGAGGCTTCTGGCCTTGATGAGACATTCGCGCATACCGTCCTTATCAGCACTTCGGCATTGGCTGCCTCTGCGTTTGCCAAGTTTTCAGTATGCCGGTCTTACCTGTATTCATCGTGCCTGTTGCCTACGCAACCTAGGTGACCTTCTCCCCAGAAACCGGTCCATCGGCAATGTGAGATTTCCGCTACGTTTACTCTGATAGCAGGAGATCTCGCGATGAAGCGTAATCGCCATACCGAAGAGCAGATCATCAGTATTCTCAAGGCCAACGAGCGCGGCGTCTCAATCGCCGAGCTGGCCCGCCAAAACGGCGTGACCGAGCGGATCCTTTACCGCTGGAAGGCCAAGTACAGCGGCATGGAGGTTTCGGAGGCCAAGCGCCTCCGCGAATTGGAAGCCGAGAACGCCCGGCTCAAGAAGCTGTTGGCGGAAAGCGCCCTCGACAATGCCGCGCTCAAGGAGATCGTCTCGGGAAAGTGGTGACGCCCGAAGCGAAGCGGCGGGCGGTACAGCCTCTGGTGACGGGCGGCTGGCTCAGCCAGCGAGGCGCCTGCAAGCCCCGCTATGGCTACTTACTGCTGCATGCACTGTTGCGTCAGGAGGATCTGGTGATCAATCGCAAGCGTACCTACCGGCTGTACTGCGCGCATGGCTTCCAGGTCCGGACCCGACGGCGCAAGCGCCTGATCCGGCCGAGGACACCGATGCCACTGCCGGACCGCCCCAACCAGCGCTGGTCAATGGACTTCGTGTCGGATCAGTTGGCCTCGGGGCGTCGGTTTCGCGTGCTGAACATCGTGGACGACTTCAACCGAGAGTGTGTCGGGCAACTGGCAGATACGTTCATTTCCGGGCGTCGCTTGGCCCGATTCCTGGACGAGATTGCTCAGCAGCGCTCTCTACCAGCCTCGATTGTTTGCGATAACGGGCCGGAGCTGACTAGCAAGGCAATGTTCTTCTGGGCGCGCGAGCGGAAGGTGACGCTGGCCTTCATCCAGCCGGGCAAGCCGACGCAGAATGCGTTCATAGAAAGCCTCAACGGCAAGTTCCGGGGCGGCTGCCTCAACCAACACTGGTTCCTGAGCCTGGCGGATGCACGGCACGAAATCACGCAATGAAGGACCCACTACAACCATGTCACATTGTGAGCGGACCTAAACCGGGGGGAAGGTCAAAGAGCTGAACAGATAAGGAAAAAGCTGGTAGCGAGCGCACATTTAGGGGTATGTGGCATTCCCGATCAGCGCATGGGTAATCATAGGAGATTTCAGACAGAGCAAAGAGGTTACATTATCCTCTAGTTGTAGGGTCCCGGATGATCGAATCGTCTATAGAAGTTATCCTCTGCTAGCCGCCAGGGAACTTCTTCAGCAATTCATCCGGGAGCAGGTTCATGGACATCAAGCTGCATAAACAATGGGATGGAGTCCTCCCCACCCTCTCCGGCGCCGATGCGCCACACTGAGAGGGTGAGGCCACCGGCTGAGGAGACCCTCCCATGAGCATTACACGTGTTGGTGTCGACATTGCGAAGTCCGTCTTCCACGTGCATGGCGTGGATCGTCATGATCAGGTCGCGTGGCGCGGCAAATACCAGCGTGACAAGTGGCTGGATGCCATCAGCAAACGCGTTCCGGTGGGCGCCGAGATCGGCATGGAAGCCTGCGCTTCGTCCCATCACTGGGCTCGCATGCTCCAGGCACGCGGCTACCACGTCAAGCTGGTCGCCGCTCAGTTCGTCAAACCCTACGTCAAGAGCAACAAGAACGACCGCGTGGATGCCGAGGCGATCTGCGAGGCCATGGGCCGTCCTCACATGCGCTTCGTGGCGATCAAGACGGTGGCCCAGCAGGACGTGCAGTCCGCGCAGGCCGCGCATCGTATCCGCAGCGAGTTGGTCCAGCAGCGCACCGCCAAGGCCAACCAGATTCGCGGTCTGGTGGGCGAGTACGGCCTGGTGACGCCCACCGGTATTGGCCAGCTGCGAGCCGCCATGCCGCGCTGGCTGGAGGATGCCGAGAACGGCCTTACCGACGACTTCCGGATCCTGCTGGCGGGGCTCGCCGATGACCTGCGCTACCTCGACGAGCGCATCGCTACGGTGACCGAGCGCATCGAGCAACATGCCCAGACCGATCCTTTGGCCAAGCGCCTGATGGCCCTCTGCGGTGTCGGTACGCTTACCGCCAGCGCCCTGGCCGGGGCTCTGGGGAATGCTCAGGCCTTCAAGCGTGGTCGCGACTTCGCCGCCTCGCTAGGCCTGACCCCGCGGCAGCATAGCACCGGCGGACGCGACCGTCTGCTGGGCATCAGCAAGCGCGGCGACAGTTACCTACGCACCCTGCTGATCCATGGCGCTCGCGCGGCATTGCGCTGGAATGAGGGCCGGGAGGACAACCTGAGTCTCTGGGTCAGGCAGCTCGCCGTGCGCAAGCACCCCAACGTCGCGATTATCGCCCTCGCCAACAAGACGGCACGTATTGCCTGGGCGATCACCCGCCATGATCGGACCTATGATCCCGACCTAGCGGCCCAGGCAGCGTAATACTGCATCAAGAAACCATTCTTATTACAAGGAGGTTGCCCCACCATCCACGATTGCTAAGCATGCGACATGATGGCGAACAGGTCGAACCGACGTCAGACAACCCCTTGGTCGCAGGGAGCCCCTGAGCTCGTATAAGCAATTGGGAGCTGACGTGCGGATAGCCCATCAGGGTCCGATGCCATTGGCGTCATCCATGAGACCGGATATACATGTGCAGTCGTACCTACCGCCCATCGCGCCTCATGCTGGCAAACGGGGAGGACTCCATATACAAGCGACCACGACACCGAAGGTTCAGGCAGCGTCCTCCAGCATTTCGGATAGCGAGCTTGCCCGCCAGTATGGCGTCTCCACCGCGACCATCCGGCGCTGGCGATACCGTGACGATGTCCATGACCGAACGCACACGCGTCACAACCTGCTGGCCACGCTCACGCCCGAGCAGGAGGAGGTGCTGATCGTGGCTCGCGAAGTCCTTCGCCTCGGCCTGGATGATCTCCTCGTCGTGGCGCGTGAGTTACTGGACCCCCGCTTGCCACGCTCCGGACTGCATCGCATGCTCCAGCGGCGCGAGGTGCCGAACTGGCGGAACTGGCTCGGTAGGACGCTGGCGATGAGAGGAAGCCCCGGCACAAGCCCTTCAAGGACTACGAGCCGGGCTTCGTGCATATCGACATCAAGCACCTGCCTCAGATGCCCGACGAGGAGCAAAAACGCTACCTGTACGTCGCCATCGACCGCGCCACGCGTTGGGTCTATCTGGAGATCAGGCGCAGCCAGTCCGCGAAGGATGCGCGGGCGTTTATGAAGCGGGTGGAGGAGAAGGCCCCCTTCAAGATCCAGACGGTGCTCACCGACAACGACAAAACGTTCACCGGTCGCTTCACACGGGCGGGCGGGCGAGCGCAAGCCCAGCGGCCCCCCCCCTTCGATCAGGAGTGCCAGACCCATAGTATCGAACACCGCCTGATCAAGCCGGGAAAGCCGCAGACGATCGGCATGGTGGAACGCTTCAACAGTCGCATCAGCGGCGTGCTGACGTCTCGGCGCTATACCTCAGGCGAGGACCTTGAGCAGACGCTCAAACGCTACACTTGGCTGTACAACCACCACATCCCGCAGAAGGCGCTGCACCTTCAATCACCGATTGCGGTGATGAAGGCATGGCAGACCAAACGTCCTGAGTTATTTACCAAGCGGGTGGTCAATCACACGGGACCCGACATCTAGTCAGAGCCCAGCCCAGACCAGACCAATGTTTCGTCGAGGGCTCGGCCAAAAATATCTAGCATTTCTTGAATTTCCTCTTTGGTTGATATCAGGGGTGGACAGAAAGCTATCGAGTCACCCATAGCCCTCGTAATCATCCCATGCTTCTGTGCACGTGACGCTAGATGCCGTCCTAACTTGCCTATCGTCTCGAAAGGAGTTTTAGTTTCTCGATCAGCCACCAACTCGACAGCTGCAATAAGACCCTTACTACGAATCTCGCCAACAAGGGGGTGGCTTATAAACTTTTCCAGACCTGTCTGCATATATTGACCTATATCAGCCGCATACTCGACGAGACCCTCCTCCTCTATAATTTTCAAATTTTCCAACGCGACGGCAGACGCAACTGGATGCCCACTGCCGGTGAACCCATGACCAAGAGTGCCAAGAGCATGGCTTTGATCAGCGATCCCTTCATAAACCTTGTCATTGACCAAGACAGCAGCTATTGGCTGGTACGAAGAAGATAGCTGTTTTGATAAAACCATTACATCTGGTTTTATCCCGAAGCTTTCACAGCCGAACATCTTCCCAGTTCTTCCAAAACCGCAGATGACTTCATCGGCAACGATGAGAATATCGTACTTACGACATACAGCCTGGATCTTATCCCAATAAGTACGGGGTGGGATAATTACACCTCCGGCTCCCATCAAAGGCTCGCCGTAGAAAGCAGCAACTGTTTCAGGGCCTTCCCGAATTATCACTTTTTCCAGCTCATCGGCAAGACGGTCGGCGAATTGCTCTTCGGTTTCACCGGAGTGCGCATAGCGGTAGTGATGGGGGCAACCAACATGGTAAAAGCCTGACAATGGTATGTCGAAGCCTCGCTGATTAGAGGGCAACCCAGTAAGACTGGCACTAGCAACAGTGATCCCATGATATGCATTCAAGCGACTGATAAACTTCTTTTTCTCAGGCTGACCTATCGCATTGTTACGATACCAAAGGAGTTTGACTACAGTATCATTCGCTTCTGAGCCTGAATTAGTCAGAAAGACCTTGCTCATCGGGACTGGCGCCAACTCGATCAGCTTTTCTGAAAGCTCAATACTGGGGCTATGAGACTTGTGGCTGAACAAATGGTAGAACGGAAGTGTACGAAGCTGACGCTCAGCGGCTTGGACCAGCCTCTGGTTGCTGAATCCCAAGGCAGCGCTCCATAAACCGGACATCGCCTCTATATAGCGATTACCCTTATCATCATAAACATATACGCCTTCACCACGCTCTATAATCAGGGGACCGATATCTTGGTGCAACCTGGCGTCGGTATAAGGATGCAGCTGGTACTGAATGTCTTTGCTGGCAAGTCCCGAATTGTACTTATTCATGGCTGTGACCCCTCTATATGTTAAGTTAGTCAAGCTCGTCAAAGCATTGATGTATAATTTTTAGGCCTTGATAGAGCTGATCATCCGTGGCCGTGAGAGGCACTAGAATGCGCAGTACATTGCTGTGGACGCCACAGGACAAAAGTATCAGGTTTTTATCACGGGCTTTTGCAACCACTTGGCTCGTAAGCGTCTTCGCTGGTTTTCTCATATCGCCATCTTCGAAGAGCTCTACTGCGATCATTGCGCCAAGATTACGCACATCGACAATTGACTTGTGTCTTGCCTGTATCTCCTTAAGCCCTGTAACTAAAATTTCTCCGACTGATTTAGCTCTATCTAAAAGCTGCTCGTCTTCAAAAGCATCCAGAACGGCCAATGCTGCAGCGCAGGATAGCGGATTGCCGGCATAAGTGCCGCCTAGCCCCCCAGGGGCAATGCTATCCATTAGCTCTGCCTTGCCGGTGACACCTGCTAACGGGAAGCCCCCTGCGATTGATTTGGCAAAGGTCGTCAAGTCGGCAGCTACGCCCATCTGTTCCATTGCAAAGAAAGTTCCAGTGCGGCCAGCTCCGGTCTGCACTTCATCAGCAATTAGCAGAATCCCATGTTCATCGCAGAGCGCGCGCAACCGGACCATAAACTCTTTGGGCGCTATGTAGAACCCGCCTTCACCCTGTACCGGTTCCAAAATAATAGCGGCTATGTCATTTGGTGCCGCATCATTCCTAAAGATCCGATCAATGCTAGCCATGGCGTCTTCGGTACTGACCCCATGCAAAGTATTTGGATAAAGTGCTCGATATACAGGGCCAGGCATCAGGCCCATCCCTGCCGAATAGGGCGTCACCTTCCCAGTGAGCGAGAGAGTCATCATGGTACGTCCATGATAAGCTCCCGAGAATGCGATAACACCGCTACGGCCGGTGGCAGCCCGTGCAATCTTGATAGAGTTCTCAACGGCTTCGGCACCAGTAGTTACGAGAAGAGATTTCTTTTTAAAGTTTCCTGGAACCAGTGTGTTGAGTTTTTCACAAAGCTGCACGTAAGGCTCATAAGCAAAGACGTGGAAGCATGTATGAGTTAGCTTGGTAAGCTGCTCCTGCACGGCAGCGACAACCTTGGGATGGAGGTGCCCCGTGTTCAAGACAGCGATCCCACCAGCAAAATCAAGATACTCATGCCCATCAACATCCCATACTCTCGCATTGTCTGCACGCTCAGCAAAAATAGGATGAATCTGCCCAACACCTTGGGCCACTGCATCGTTCCGCCGCCTCAATAAAGTTTCATTTTTCTGTGTCATGAGTATATTCCGATCACTAGATACGACTATTCTGTATTCGGCCGAGGCCTAAAGACGTTTTTAATTAGTTTCTTTCGAGAGGATGTTCAAATACTGAGACAGAGATACTTCATTTCCAAGTAGTCATCAATGCCATATTTGGAACCTTCTCGTCCGAGGCCTGATGCCTTGATGCCGCCGAAAGGCGCTACCTCATTAGAAATGATGCCAGTATTAATACCCACAATGCCATATTCCAATGCTTCACTTACACGCATCACACGGCTCATGTCACGAGAGTAGAAATAAGCGGCAAGGCCAAACTCCGTGTCATTGGCTTGTTTGATAACGTCATTTTCGTTGGTAAAACGGAACAAGGGAGCTAACGGGCCAAAGGTTTCCTCCTTAGAGACCTTGGCATTTCCAGGCACATCAGTCAGGATAGTCGGCTCGAAAAATGTACCTTTCATCCTGTTACCGCCCGCCGCGATTTTGGCACCCAGAGATACAGCGTCTGCAATATGCTCTTCTACTTTTGCAACTGCTTTTTCATCAATCAAAGGGCCTGTTGTCACGTCCTCACTTAGACCATAGCCAACCTTAAGGTTAGCTAACGCCGCTTTGAGCTTATCTGTGAAAGCTTCGTAAACTTTATCATGTATGTAGAGCCTATTAGCACAAACACAGGTCTGCCCTGCATTACGGAACTTGGATGAAAGAGCCCCTAGCACTGCTGCATCGAGGTCAGCGTCCTCGAAAACGATAAAAGGCGCATTGCCGCCGAGCTCCAGGGATACTTTTTTTATATCCTTTGCACACTCAGCCATAAGCTGGCGGCCGATCTCGGTAGACCCGGTAAAGGAAAGTTTTCTTACGATCGGGTTACTTGTTAATTCGCGACCAATATCCCCTGCGCTACCGGTAACCACGCTCAAAACCCCAGGTGGTATTCCGGCCTGCTCAGCCAACGCAGCCATCGCCAAGGCGGAAAATGGTGTCTGCGAAGCCGGCTTGATGACCATAGTGCAGCCTGCAGCCAAGGCGGGTCCGGCCTTACGGGTAATCATGGCCGCCGGGAAATTCCAAGGGGTTATCGCTGCTGTCACACCGATCGGCTGCTTGATTACCATCAGTCGTTTGTCGACTTGATGCCCCGGTATGGTGTCGCCATATATGCGCTTGCCCTCTTCAGCGAACCATTCTATGAATGATGCCGCATAGAGAATCTCTCCGCGTGATTCAGCAAGTGGCTTGCCTTGCTCCAAGGTCATCAAACGCGCCAAGTCTTCCTGATTCGTTACCATCAGCTCAAACCAACGACGCAGCGCCGCTGCTCGCTCCTTGGCCGTCAGGGCCCGCCATTCAGGAAGCGCTCGCTCAGCGGCTTCGATAGCACGGCGTGTTTCTACTTGCCCCATCTTGGGTACGTAACCGAGGACTTCTCCTGTGGCGGGATTATCGACTTCAATGGTCTGGCCAGAGTCGGCATCAATCCATGTGCCGTCTACATAAGCCTGCTGGCGGAATAGGTTGGAATTTATCATTGATATTTTAACTCCTAAAGCTTGATCCAAGTCGCTTTCAGCTCGGTGTACTTGCCAAAGACGTGCAGTGACTTATCATGGCCGTTGCCGGACTGCTTGATGCCGCCGAAGGGGCGGTCATGTCGCTGCCGTCATACTAGTTATCCCAGACGCTTCCGGCGCGCAGGGCCCGGGCGGCGGCGATGACGGCGACACAACGCCGCCCAGCGCCGGCGAATGTTCTCTTAGCTAGGCTACATCCAGATAAGGAGCCTGCTCGGCTGGATCAGTGGTTAGGGACATAGGCACCTCTTGTTATCCGTTGGCTTCTCAGCGTCTCTGCGCCATGGCTGTTTGCTATGCCGTTAAAGCATCTTTAACGCTATAAAATATAAAATATGATCTTATATGTTTATCATGGTTTCTGGAAAATTCATGCCCGCCTTTGGTCGTAGTCCCTTCGTCGTCATTGAAAACGTAGCCATCTTTCCTCACTGCAGAGCTATCGCACCTACTCCGCAGTGAGGCCGCAATCAAGTGGCGGTATAGCCGGTACCAGAAGGCACAGCCTGCTCGGCCTGGCGCCGCTCTCGGGCTTTAACCAGCGGCACGGAGACCGCCAGCAAGGTCAGCGTTACCGTAATAGCGATGGCCCAGCCGGTCAGCACGTAGCCCCCCATGGCGATCAAAGTGCCAGATATCGCCGGCCCGATGGCAATGCCAAGGGTAAGGAAGCTCCCTGAGGCTGCCACCACGCGCCCTTCTCGATCTAGGGACGCTGCCAGCGAGGTGAGGTAAGCCAAAGTGTAAAAATATGTAAAGGCGATCATCATCACACCAATCGTGTACATCACGATAGATGTCTCGCCCAGCACATAGCTGAGACTGGAGGCCCCAGACAGCAAAATGCCAATAATAACTGGCTTGCTCAGCCCAAAGCGGCTACCGATCAGAGCTACAAGGAGAGGACCCGCTAACCCAAAGAAGGCCTGTAATGAAAACAACAGGCCGAGGCTTTCACTGCCATAGCCGACACGGATGCCTACCTGCTCAACGAAAGCCCACCCCATAGTATCGCGCATAGAAAAGAGGAAGGTGGCCAGCATCATGCATACAGCCGCCCCGGAGAGCATCTTACTGTTTGGCAGGGCTTTGACCGCCTCTTTCACAGCTTCGGGGGCTGCGGCGCGCTGGGGCATCATGAATATGAAGATGGCCATTACCAGTTGGGTAACTGTCAAGGAGTAGTAGAGCCCCGACAGACCACTGCTGGCCATAGTGCGTGCGAATACTTGCATGACGATAATCATCAACGCTACGAAGAGTACATTCATATACCTGAATCCGTGAAGCCGGCGTCGGCACTTTCCCTATCACCGCCAGCGAGCATTTTTTGACCTCCGATCCCGTCTCAATCGCCGAACGCATGTCTGCGATGGCCAACCATTGCCGCGTCGGCCGGCGACGATGATCCGTTTTGTCATGCATT
>Ga0256829_1000384_pt1 | contig 46844 bp, 42 predicted proteins | sample 131447metaG_FD_185979 | JGI IMG/M metagenome (GOLD analysis project Ga0256829, IMG submission 185979) | Hydrothermal vent microbial communities from Lau Basin, Pacific Ocean - 131-447 | ecosystem: Environmental > Aquatic > Marine > Hydrothermal vents | place: Pacific Ocean: Lau Basin | collected... | reverse complement strand
AGCCTTGCCATTGATGGCAAAACGATGCGCGGTGCTATCGGGGAGGATGGCCGCCAGACACATATCATGAGTGCTATTGGACACAACACACAGAATTGCTACGCCCAAAAAAAGTTGGGACTATCCCAGTAGGACAAAATCGGGTCAAGCTTGACAATTGGGTGTTTGGCTAGGTCGGGTATGAACTATGCTGGATGAATTGTATCAAATCGCGCTTAATAAATGAGGTCTCTTGATTTAGGCATGTAACTTGGCTGTGAGATCAATTCCCAAGGCTTTCATCACTGCCAGAGTTGTTTTAAGCGTTGGATTGCCGCGTTCGCTGAATGATCGATAAAGCTGTTCTCGCGAAAGACCTGTCTGTCCCGCAATTTGTGTCATTCCTTTGGCACGGGCTACAACACCAAGAGCGTGCGCGATATAGCTGGCATCGTTTGACTCGAACGCTTCTGCCATAAAAGCCGCAATGTCATCATCGGAAGTCAGGTCTTCAGATGGGTCGTAGGTGGTTAGTTTTTCAGTCATTTTCTTTACTCCATTCATCGACAAGCATTTTAGCTGTCTTGATATCTTTTGCCTGCGTACTTTTACTCCCGCCACATAGCAAGACGATGATCGCATTTCCCCGCCTTTGAAAGTAAATGCGGTAGCCTGAACCATAATGAATGGAAAGTTTCGGTCTGGCTAAGTTCAATCACCATGACACAATGGTAGTCCATAAACTACAATTAGTCAAAGAGGAAAAGTATCTGGCGAGAAAAATGACATCTGACGGTCTGGTCTGTTCGGACAATATGTAAAAAATATTCACCATGATTATTCGAATATCAATCCAATAAGGAGCCATAATGGCACCATAATGTTGCTTTTCAGGTAAGTTGCTTTAGACTGGAGCAATCGGTTGCTCTGTGAGGTGAAAAATGGTGGCTAAAACGGAAAGAATTTCAGTACGCGTGCCTGAAAATATTCACGCACTACTGAGTCGGGCTGCGGGCTCGTTGGGTTCAACGATGAATCAGTTTGTACTTCAAACTGCTATTGAACGCGCCAGGGAGGTGGTTGAGGAAGATTATATTATTCGATTGAGTGGTGAGTCCAGCCGACTGTTTTTTGCGTCGCTGGAGAACCCGCCCGCTCCCAACGATAAGCTGCGCGCTGCAGCCCACGCCCACAAGACATTACTAAATGCTTCGGATTGAAGCGCTGGGGCAGCACCATCGGAACAGGTTTGACTGTGGCGAAGAGGCGCTGAACAGATTCTTGCAAACGCTTGCCCGACAACAACAGTTGAAAGGGATATCCAAAACATTTGTGCTCGTGGATTCAGCCAGGCCGAAAACGATTATGGGGTTCTTTTCATTGGCTGCTTGCGAGGTGGTGAGTGAAAATCTGCCTCCGGAACTGGCACGAAAATACCCTTCAAAAGCTCCGGGCGCGAAACTGGCTCGTCTGGCAGTGGGTCGAAAATTTCAGGGGCAGGGTTATGGGCAACTCCTTATGGTTGAAGCGATGAAGAAGGCTCTGCTGGTTGCCGAAAATATCGGCATCATCGGATTTTTCGTGGATGCAAAACACCCTGCGGCCAGAACCTACTATGAGCGGTTTGGTTTTATCTCATTTCGCCATGAACTACTGGAGATGTTTTTACCATTGGCAACCCTGCGTGAAGCAATCGACACCTGATACCGCAGATACAGCGAGAGTATAAATCACCACACCAATACATACTGTAACGGTGCCATTACGGTACCAGGCTTTCATAATTTGATATTGCTGGATCGTTGCTCATGATTTCAGATCGCATACGCGCTTCAAGAGGAATGGATTTCATAAAAAGACAAACATTGCTGATTGGCCCTATTATGGCTATAATACATAAATATAGCCATAATAGGAGGGTTCTCATGAATGTTGCCGTGCGCGAACTCAAGGATCACCTGTCTGAATATATCAATCGTGCTGCTGCCGGCGAAGAGGTTGTGGTCACCTCGCATGGCAAGCCGGTTGCACTACTGGCTCCGCTGCGTGAGCCTGGTGACGAGGCATCTGTTCTTGCACGGATCAGATCCCAGCCTTGGGTTCATGCTGGCAAGGGTGGTCAATTGCAACCGGTTGCAAATCCAATGGTATCCACGCCCGGCGAAGCCTCACTATCTGATTGGGTGCTGGAAGATCGGGAATGATTGTTTATCTGGATACTTCCGCGCTGGTAAAGCTCTTTCTTGACGAGCCTGACACAAAGGTTGTCGCGGATTTGTTGCAAGGTGCCAGCGCAGTATTTACGCATATGATCACTTATGCCGAGTCGCGTGCTGCTTTGGCTAAGGCAGTTCGCATGCAGCGCATCACAGATGAAACCCACCTTGTCTATAAAGCGGCGCTTGAGGGCTATTGGAAAAATCTCGATGTCATCTCACTCAATATGGTACATATCAGACAGGCCGGAGAGCTTGCAGAGACGTATGGGCTGCGCGGTTATGACAGCGTTCACCTGGCTGCCGCAGAACTGCTGTTTGAACAGTCGCCAACCTTCACTTTTGCCTGTTTTGATCAACACCTCAATCAGGCCGCCAGGGCTATGGGGATGCAGGTATTATAAGTGATCGGGAGTTCACCCATATCGGCCACCCCTTATGAGATAATGATCGCAGGCGATGGCAGATTGCCGGAAATCAGTGTTTTGAAATAAATGGTATATAATTTGCTTTCGGTTTCCTGTAAACAACACTGGAGTCAGACATGGCGGATGAACTGAAAATACGGCAGTTACTGCAGGTGATGGTAGAGCAGGATGCTTCCGATCTATACCTGATGGCCGGTGCGCCGCCCGGCTACCGCATTAACGGGGTGATTCGTCGGCTTGGAGACACCGAGATCAATCCGGCCACAGTAGAGCGACTGGCCGATAAGCTGATGAATGAGCAGCAGAAAGCCGATTTTGCTACCGAGATGGAGATGAATCTCTCCGCCGCCGTGGCTGGGCTGGGGCGTTTTCGCGTCAATGTTTATCGCCAGCGCGGCACTGTCGGTATGGTCATTCGCCAGATTACGACTAAAATCCCCACCGTGGATGAGCTGCATCTGCCCGCTATCTTTAAAGATATCGCCATGAGCAAGCGCGGACTGGTATTGATGGTTGGCGCAACCGGTTCCGGCAAATCCACATCGCTGGCGGCCATGGTGGACTGGCGCAACAGCAATCAGGCCGGGCATATCATCACCATCGAGGATCCGGTCGAGTTCATGCATCCGCACAAAAAATGTTATGTGACCCAGCGAGAGGTGGGATCGGACACCATATCATTTCGAAACGCATTGAAAAATGCGCTCAGGCAGGCACCCGACGTGATTCTGCTGGGCGAAATTCGGGATCGCGAGGTGATGGAGCATGCCATCGCGTTTGCCGAAACCGGTCATCTGGCCATGGCAACCCTGCATGCCAATAACGCCAATCAGACACTGGATCGTATCCTGAACTTTTTTCCCGAGGAGCAGCATCAGCAGGTTTATATGAATCTGTCGATGAATCTGCGCGCCATCCTGTCGCAGCGGCTGGTTAAAACCGTGGACGGTAAACGCGTTGCCGCTATCGAGATTCTGATCAACACGCCGCGTATTGCCGACCTGATTCTCAAAGGTGATGTCAGCGCCATCAAGGAGACGATGGAAGCCGGCGAACAGCACGGGATGCGCACCTTCGATCAGGCCCTCTTCCTGTTGTGGCAAAGCGGAAAAATCAGCGAGATCGAAGCACTCAGGAATGCCGATTCGGTCAATAATTTGCGACTGAAAATAAAAATGGCGACCATTGCCGGATCAAGCGACGGCGATGATGGCGCTGCCAGCGTGGATGACATCCTCAAGCATGATGATAGCGATCCGGAGGGCGGGCTGGAATTGTCGATTTGATCTGAATGGTATCGCCAGAGCCCAACAAATTTAGACGCAGATGAACGCGGATGAATGCGGACAATATAAGACACTCGTATCTTACGGCGGTACGCAATCCAATGCCATGCTCTCGGTTGCCGCCCTCTGTCACCAGAAAGGTTGGCGATGAAGACTATCTGCTGGCGCAATTGGGAAGTCTTGGGAGTGTGCCATCCAATTTGAAGATTTTGAAAAACAGCAAAAAGCATCATTTCGCCAAACCGTATCCGGAATTGCTTGCCATCTATGAGGAATTAATCGACGCAGGTATCGAATTCGATCTGATTTATGGCGCGCTGATGTGGCAGACGCTGCTGCAGCATATGGATCGTTTTGAAGGAACCGTCCTCTATGTCCACAGCGGCGGCCTGATTGGAAACGAAACCATGCTGGCCCGTTATCGTTATCAGGGGATGATGTGATTCATGAATTCCCCTTGTCGCGTAACACGAATCCCCCCGATTCCCCTTTTTCAAAGGGGCTGGGGGGGGGATTAGTCCCTTACGAAAAATATCTCGTGCAAAATGTACAAGAAATAAAAATTATAAAATCAAAAGATTCTCACCACAGAGAGCACAGAGGAAAAGAAGAGAAAACCAAAACATAAAGATTTTGACCTCCTCTGTGCTCTCTGTGTACTCTGTGGTTCAGAATTTTTCTGTTTGGGGTGATTGGGAAATTCGATTGATCGTTCCTGAACAGGTATCTGCGCGACAGGTGATGTTCTTATCTGATCAGCTTCAGGCCACATACACGCGAGCATTGCGGAACATACGCAGCCATGGGCCATCTTCGCCCCACTCATCCGGGTGCCATGAATATTGCGTTGTGCGGAACAGACGCTCGGGGTGCGGCATCATGATGGTGAAGCGGCCATCGGCGGTGGTGAAGCCGGTCAAGCCATCCGGAGAGCCGTTCGGGTTGTGCGGATAGGTTGCGGCGGCGGCACCGTCCGGGCCGAGATAGCGCAGGGCGGCAATGGCGTTGGTCTGTTGTTCGGGCGAGGCGAATTCGGCGCGGCCTTCGCCGTGGGCGACCACCAGCGGCAGCTTGGAGCCGGCCATGCCGGAGAGGAAGATTGATGGCGAATCCAATACTTCCAGTTGCAACAGGCGCGCTTCAAATTGTTCGGAACGATTGCGCTCGAAGCTTGGCCAGTGGGCGGCGCCGGGGATGATGGATTTCAAAGCGCTCATCATCTGGCAGCCGTTGCAAACACCCAGGGCAAAACTGTCGTCGCGGTGGAAAAATGTATCGAACTGATCGCGGGCGCGGGTATTGAACATGATGGAAGATGCCCAGCCGCGACCGGCTCCCAGTACATCGCCGAAGGAGAAGCCGCCACAGGCCACTAAACCCTGAAAGTTACTCAGATCGACACGACCGGCAATAATGTCGGACATATGCACATCGCTGCAATCAAAACCGGCGCGATCAAATGCGGCAGCCATTTCGACCTGACCGTTGACCCCCTGTTCACGCAGTACAGCCATGTTCGGACGCGTGCTGTGAATGAATGGCGCGGTAATATCTTCGCCTGGATCAAAGGACAGATCAGCAAACAGGCCGCTATCATTACCATTGGCAATGGTATCGACGGCTTCACGGGCGCAATCGGGATTATCGCGCAGCGATTGCATGCGGAAGCTCGTTTCCGCCCAGCGTTGCTGCAATGTTTGTACGTGCGTTTCAAACAGGGAGATGCCCCTGTTTGAAATAATGATCTGACGATTATGTGTGGGATGGCCAATAATATGTGCAATATGCGATAGCCCGGCATCGGCCAGTTTGGCCAGAACATCTTCAGAATCTTGCACGCGCACCTGGATGACTGCGCCGAGTTCTTCGTTGAACAGGGCCGCTAATATGTCATCCGTGCCGGCCAGATTGATCTGCAAGCCGCAGCGGGCGGCGAAGGCCATTTCGGCCAAGGTGGTGAACAGGCCGCCATCGGAGCGGTCATGATAGGCCAGCAGTTTTCCTTCGCGGTTCAATTGCTGGATGGTTTCAAAGAATGATTTGAGCAGTGCGGCGTTATTAACATCGGGAGGCGTTTCGCCGGTCGCACCATAGACTTGCGCCAATGCAGAACCGCCAAGTCGGTTTTTGCCTTCGCCCAGATCAATCAGCATCAGCTCGGTTTCGCCCTGATCCAGTTTTAATTCCGGCGTCAACGTGTTGCGAATATCTTGAACCGGCGCAAAGGCGGATACGATCAGGGATAAGGGAGAAATCATTTCCCGGTTTTGACCATGCTGCTGCCACACCGATTTCATCGACAGCGAATCTTTGCCGACAGGAATCGAGATACCGAGCGCCGGACACAGTTCCATGCCGACGGCTTTGACGGTGTCGTACAATCGCGCATCTTCGCCATCGTGACCGCAAGCCGCCATCCAGTTGGCCGAGAGTTTCACATCGCCGAGTTTTGCAATCGAAGCTGCGGCGACATTGGTCAGCGCTTCGCCGACCGCCATGCGACCGGAAGCCGCTGCATCAAGCACGGCAATCGGGGTGCGTTCACCCATGCTCATGGCTTCGCCTGTGATGCCGCAATAATCACTGGCCGTTACCGCCGTATCGGCTACAGGCACCTGCCAGCGCCCGATCATCTGATCGCGCGCCACCAGGCCGGTCACCGAGCGATCACCAATGGTGATCAGGAACTCTTTGCCAGCCACGGCGGGCAGACGCAATACGCGTTCTGCCGCTTCGTTTAGGTCAATCGAGGTCAGATTCAGCACAACGCCATGCGATTGTACATGTGTCACATTGCGGGTCATTTTCGGCGGTTTTCCGAGTAGCATATTGAGCGACAGATTGACCGGCTGATTATCGAACTCCGGGTCATTGACGATCAGATCGCGTTTTTCGGTCGCTTCACCGAGTACGGCAAACAGGCAGCGTTCGCGTTCGCAAATATCGGTAAACAGGGCGCGTGATTGTGGCGCGATGGCCAGCATATAACGCTCCTGCGACTCGTTGCACCAGATCTGCATCGGGCTCATGCCCGGCTCCATATTGTGTACGGCGCGCAGATCCACCCAGCCGCCGCGTCCGGCATCATCAATCAATTCCGGCACCGCATTGGACAGTCCGCCCGCGCCGATATCGTGGATAAACAGGATTGGATTGGCATCGCCCATCTGCCAGCAGCGATCCAATACTTCCTGACAGCGGTGCTCCATTTCGGGGTTGCCGCGTTGCACCGAATCGAAATCCAGCGATTCGGCATTGGCGCCAGTGTCCATGCTCGATGCCGCACCACCGCCAAGGCCGATCAGCATGGAGGGGCCGCCGAGCTGAATGATCAGGCTACCTTCGGGTACGGCTTTTTTATGCACATGGCGGACATCGATATTGCCGACGCCGCCGGCAATCATGATCGGCTTGTGATAGCCGCGCAGCGCGCTGTGTTCTGCGTTCGGGCTGATGTCCTGCTCATAGGTGCGGAAATAGCCGGCCAGATTTGGGCGTCCGAATTCGTTGTTAAAGGCAGCTGCGCCAATCGGGCCTTCGGTCATAATATCCAGTGCCGACACGATGCGCTCGGGCTTGCCGTAATTGGTTTCCCATGGCTGCTCAAAACCGGGAATGTGCAGGTTGGAGACCGAGAATCCACACAGCCCGGCCTTGGGTTTGGAGCCAGTGCCGGTTGCACCTTCATCACGGATTTCTCCGCCCGAGCCGGTCGCCGCTCCCGGAAATGGGGCGATGGCAGTGGGGTGATTGTGTGTCTCCACCTTCATCAGGATATGGGCGTCATCGTCATGGGTGCGATAATGGCCGTCGGCATCGGGGTAAAAGCGCTCTGTTTTGGGGCCCTCAATAACAGATGAATTATCATTATAAGCCACCAGCGTGCCTTCCGGGTTTAGCTCATGGGTGTTGCGGATCATCGAAAACAGAGAACGTGGCTGCTTTTCACCATCAATGACCCATTCGGCATTAAAAATCTTGTGGCGGCAGTGTTCGGAATTGGCCTGCGCAAACATCATCAGTTCAGCATCGGAAGGGTTACGCCGGAGCGCCAGAAAATTCTCCAGCAGATAATCGATTTCATCCTCTGCCAGCGCCAGACCCATTTCACGGTTTGCGCTCACCAGCGCCTGGTGTCCTCCGCCGAGAATATCCACCGTGGTGAGCGGCGCTGGTTGATGGTGGTCGAACAGGCGAGGCAGATCATCAACACCGGAGAGCACGGTTTCAGTCATGCGATCATGCAGCAGTGTGGAGACAGTGGCATGCTGGTCGTGATTCAGGCCAGTAATATGATAGGCGATACCGCGTTCCAGTCGAATTAACGCCGTGATGCCGCACAGGGCGGCAATATCGGTCGCCTTGGAGGACCACGGGCTGATGGTGCCGATGCGAGGGACAACGAGAAATAACGCATCGTTCGCATGCTGCTCAAACAGAGTGGGCTCGTGGTTCAGCAAACGGGCCAGCCGCCTGGTATCCGCCTCTGTCCATCTATTTGTTACTTCAACGATATGGATATAGTGCGCATGGATTGTCGCCGGATTGATATCGAGGCGTTGCATGGCTTCAGTCAGTTTCTTGGTGCGAAACGGGGATAGTGCGCCAGTGCCTTCCAGGGTGAAAGTGCGTGATGAACCGGATTGTATGATCATGCTCGCATTCTATGAACTGGCGCGTGGAAACCAAGCCTCAATTCTTGTCCGTCCGGTATCTTATATCTACATCATGAAATTGGCGCTTGACAGGCATGAAACATATTCTCAAGATGCATCTTATATAAGATATAAACGTTTTATATCTTTATTGCGAGATGTGAAGCGGCGCATGCAAGCAGCTTGCGTGCTTCTGTATCTCGCACAGTCAAAGAGGAGGGTATGTATGATAGTAAATAGTATGAAACGGTCTGCGTTTCTGTTGTTTTTTTCATGTATGATGTTGACGGCTACTGCATCAGCATGGGCCAAACATTATGATGTCAGTATGAGTATTGATGAGGTGACCATTCAGGTCGCTCCGGATTTGAAATACAAGGTGTTCGGTTTTGACGGCCAGGTGCCCGGGCCGTTGATTCATGTGCGGCAAGGCGATGATGTCAGCGTACATGTCACCAACCACACCACACTGCCCCACACCATTCACTGGCACGGATTTTATCAGCACAAGAACTGGAATAATGACGGCGTGCCGGGCATTACCCAGCCGGGTCCCGGTATCAAGCCTGGTGAAACATTCACTTATCACTGGGTGGCCGAAAAACCCGGTACCATGTGGTATCACTGCCACGTCAACGCCAACGAGCACACGGGCATTCGAGGCATGTGGGGCCCAATCGTCGTTGATCCGAAGAAACCGACAGCACTTGAGAAAAAGGTGACCAAAGATATCATCATGATGATGAGCAGCTGGGAATCCGCAGCGGCCGATAAATACGGTACCGGCGGCGGCCCGAACGACAAACGCAACTATTTCTCGATTAACGCCCGGTCATTCCCGCTGGATCAGCCGCTCCGGGTCAAACACGGCGATTTCGTGCGGGTCCGCTTTATCGGGGCCGGCAACACCATGCATGCCATGCACAGTCATGGTCATGATATGCTGGTCGCATTCAAGGACGGTTTGCCGATCAAGGATCCCTATTATGTGGATACGCAGTTGATTATTCCGGGTTCCCATAACGATGTATTTATCAATATGGATAATTCCGGGCGCTTCATCTTCCACGATCATATCGATTACCAGTCCACCAATAACGGCAAGTTTCCCGGTGGTGCTGTGACCATTATTGAATATGCAGGCAATCCCAAGGATGACTGGTATGTATGGAAGGATGTGAAATATCAGCCCGACTTCTTCTATGCCGAGTCCTTGAAGAAAGGCTATGGAAAGTTTGACCAGGCTGTATTCAAGGGGCAGCCGCTTGAACGCAAGCATCGCCGTCACCATCGCAAGGCAGATTAAACTGAAAGATTGAACTAGAATAGACAATAGTTCACCACCTCCGTCCTCTCCGGCGCTTTTTTGTCTCCTCTCCCCTGATGGCCAGCGCCGGGGAGGATGGATTCATGTGGGTTGCATGGGTTTTTCTGCGCTATCGCTGTTTGCAATGATGCTGTGCGTCATTAGTATCGGGTGCCATGCTGACGCCATTTCATAATGAGTAATGCCAGATTTCCGTACATGTCCTGTAGCCAACTGTTTTTCCGATTCCTGATTCTGTTTGCGGGCCTGTTAACCTGTTTTTCTGCGGTGCCGGCGTATGCAGGGCATGACGGCATGGCGCTACTCAAGCAGCAGTGCGTCACCTGTCATAATTTGAGCGGCCCGGCGCCGCGCACTCTGGCCGCACTGATAGCGCGCAAGGGGCCTGACCTGTTCTATGCCGGAGACAAATATCGTCGCAGGTGGATGGAGACATGGTTGCAGCACCCCACGCGTATCCGTCCGGCAGGCATGGCGTACAGTGCCTACATCAAGAGCAAAGGAGAGGCTGGCAGCGCTGGTGCGCCGGCGCTGCCAATGCATCCGGCTCTGAATGTAGCTGATGCAGCTGATGCAGCTGAAGCGCTGATGCAGCTCAAAGCAAGCACGCTCAGAATCAACCGGTTTTTGCATCAGCCGAAGGTGGGCATTTCAGAAGTGTTGCCGCGTGGCGGTATGCTATTCAAGCATGTCTATAGCTGTCAGATATGTCATCAAATTGCGCCGGGTGTCGGCGGGACCTCCGCTCCGGAGCTCTATTCAGCGGGGCGACGGCTGACGCAAGCCTTTATACGCAGTTATATCCGCAGTCCGCAATTGTGGGATCCGAAGATATGGATGCCGAGCAGACATATCTCCGAGGAGAATATCGAGAAGCTGGCCTCCTATCTTGCGGCGCTTTCTATGTCGCCACAGGAGGCGCATCATGACTAAGCTCGGAGTTTCATGGTTGTTGCGGAGGGTGATGCTACCGCTGTTTGTGGCGCTTCTGTCCGTTGGCATGCCGTACGCCTATGCGGGGGATGTTCATGTTCAGTTCGTGGTGATTGAGGGGCATAGCGTTGTTTCCAATCAGGGTGAATCCTACCCTTCATGGACCTATAACGGCACGATTCCCGGCCCGGTTGTGCGCGCCACAGTCGGCGATACCATCCATGTCAGCTTTACCAACCCCAAAAAGAACAGGCAGTCGCACTCTGTCGATTTCAGCGCCGCCGAGGTTGACCTGTTCAATGAATTCGCAACAATCAGGCCAGGTCATGTGAAACGGTTCAGCTTTGTCGCCAGGCGTCCCGGCGTGTTTATGTATCACTGTGACGCAACGCCCATGGTGCAGCATATTGCCCGAGGCATGTTCGGTATCATGATTGTTGCGCCGAAAGCATATACGGATGAGTACCCCAGGCCGGACCGGGAATATGTACTGGTGCAGTCGCAGCTGTTTCCTGATGCGAAAAATTATCAGAACATGATTCGCAACATTGGCTGGAGACGCAGCCTGATCAACGGGCGTGCATTCAAATATGATCCCCTGCACGATTCAGACGCCCGTCGCGTGCTCATGGCCAAGCCGGGCGAACGGGTGCGCATCTATTTCCTCAACGCCAACATCAACATGCCGGTCGCTTTTCATGTCGCCGGCGGCATCTGGGATCGCGTGTTTCTCAACGGTAATCCGGTCAATGTGCGCTATGATATACAGACGGCGCAGGTTGGCGTCGCTGAAGCAGCAGCGCTGGATATTGTTACGCCGGCTGGCCATGCATCGAATATGTTGTTGACAGATGCCAATGCAGATGCCGGTCAGCGCGGCGCCAGTACGCTGCTGATTAGCGATCCGGAGGCCGATCCGAAATACGGCAAAGGCAGTAATATCATTATTCGCTAAAGACATCTCCGCCAAGTAAGCCAAGAAAAGTCAATAAATATCCTGGTTTGTTCTCTTTGCGGCTTTGCGAGAGATGCCTTTCAGGTTCACAATCAAAAGCGCTCTCGCCAAGACGCAAAGGCGCAAAGGATATCAAAATATACATGCTCCTGATACGCTCTTATCAATCGGGTGCTATCCTGATCTTAATACGGGAGCTATTCGGCGCGGCATCAGTATCAGTGCATTTCTGATCATTTCGGGTGATATTGTGCCGATATCACCCACGTTCTCCCACTCGTCATTGGCAAGGTAATCTATGGGGGTTTCCGTGTCTGAATGTCCCATTTTAACAAAATAGTTGAAAAGTTGGGTTGACAAGGGTGGTCAGGTGGCCACTATTGGGGTTTAGTGGGTAATAGTGGGTAATAGTGCCACACCACGAATGTGGGAGAGGGCTGGCGAAAGATGTTTCAGGGTGAGTTCAGCAATAATATGGATGACAAGGGACGCGTCAGCATCCCTGCATCATTCCGTGATGTGTTGAAAACCTGCCATGCCGAGCCCCAGTTGATTATCACTCGCACGCCGCATTCACGTTGTCTGGTAGCCTATCCCCGGCGTGAGTGGAAGCGCTTGCAAAAGCGTATCAGTGCAACGCCGCCGAGCGAGCAGTTGCGTGCATTTAAGCGTATTGTGATCAGCTCCGCTCAGGAATATGCGCCCGATCGGCAGGGCCGGGTCCTCCTCTCCCCGGCTCTGCGCGATTACGCATCGCTCAGTCGCACCGTTCAATTCGCCGGCGCCGGTGAGACCTTCGAGATATGGGATAAAAGCAGTTGGGACAAGCAGCTCGAAGCTGATCTGATGCTGGCCAAGAATTTCGAACTGGGTTTGTGATGTGGCCGCCCATGAGCAATCACCCGATCGTTACCCCGAACACATCCCGGTGCTCCGTGACGCCTTTGTTGACGCCCTGTTTTCTGATCCGGACGGCTATTACGTTGACTGCACCTTCGGACGCGGCGGCCACAGCAGGGCACTGCTCGCCCGTCTCTCGGACAAGGGGCGACTGCTTGCCATCGACCGCGATTCTGAGGCTGTTGCAGCGGGAGAAAAACTGGCGAGTGAAGATGGCCGCTTCATCATCCGGCACAGTGATTTTGCTCAGCTCGAAAAAACGCTTGAGAACGAGGGATGGGAGCAGGTGACCGGCATTGGTTTCGACCTCGGGGTCTCTTCACCGCAGGTGGACAATGCAGCACGCGGGTTTTCATTCAGGCACGACGGCCCGCTGGATATGCGTATGGACACTGGCAGTGGCCTGCCGCTGAGCAGCATGCTGGCGCATGTTTCTGAGCGTGATTTGATTGATGTACTACGCAATTTCGGCGATGAGCGTTACGCACGGCGCATTGCGGCTGCAATCCTGAAAGCGTTTCATGCCCGTACCCTGCATTCCACATCTGATCTCGAAAACATCTGTTTCCATGCTGTGCCCAAGCAGGCGCGATATGGCAAAACGCATCCGGCCACGCGCTCCTTTCAGGCCTTGCGTATCTGGGTGAATGGCGAAATGGATCAGATCGATGCCGGCATTGCTGCGGCCATGTCGCACCTGCAACCGGGCGGTAAGCTGGCGGTGATATCGTTTCATTCCGGCGAAGATCGCCGTATACGTGATCTGATCGAAGCGCAGGTGCATGCATGTATATGCCCGCCCGAGATGCCGGTCTGCGTCTGTGGTCGCAGGCCTACCATGCGCTGGTTGCAGAAAAAGCCGTTACGCGCCGATGAGCAAGAACTGGCGGCTAATCCACGTAGCCGTTCATCCATGCTGCGGGTAGCGCAACGGTTAAGCGATACCGAAGCGAAAAAGCTGGCTGGTTACAGTGGAGACCCGCTTATGTGCGGAGAGTTACACTGATGCGCAGTGGGTTGAAGGTGTGGATGCTGATCCCGTTATGTCTGGCTGTGCTGGCCGGTGCTCAAATCCATCTGGCTCAGGTGCGCAATGATCTATCGCTGCAGACGCAGCGTTTGCAGGATGAACAACAGATTCTTCAGCAGGAGTCCAGTAAATTACGTCTGGAAGTGGCTAGTTTGAGCCGCCCCGAACGCCTGCGCCAATATGCGGTCAACACACTGCATATGGGGCCACCAAATCCCATGCAGGTGATTCACCAGTGAAGCACGACGATCATGATAACATATTCGTTCGCCGCCGCATCGAGGCACTGGCCGGGCTACTGGTGTTGGGGCTGTTGATGCTGGCTGTGCGGGCAGTGGATCTGCAATGGTTGGAGGCCGATACGCTAAGCGCCAAGGCGGAAAAGCAGCGTTATCGCGAATATGCCATGATGGCGCCGCGCGGGCCGATTCTGGATCAGAAAGGACGTACGCTGGCAGAAAGCGTCGAGGTGCCGTCTATCGCGGCCATGGCCGATGAAGTGCCGTCCAGGCGTATCAGGGCGTTGGCCGGGGCGCTGGGACTGCCGGTGAAAAAAGTAAGGCGTAAACTGCGCCGGCGAAAAGGTTTTGTCTGGCTGGCCCGTCAGTTGTCGCCGGCAGTGGCGGACAAGGTGATGGCGCTGCATATCCCGGGGGTACGTCAGGAGCAGGAGTGGCGACGCTATCAGCCACTGGGGCCTCAAACTGGTCATCTGCTCGGCTTTGTGGGTATTGACGGGCGTGGGTTGGAGGGGATTGAGCGCACCTGGAATGCTGAATTAAGCGGTGAGCCCGGTCTTCGACAGGTCAGGCGTGATGCCAGGGGGCACTCACTGCCCAATAGCAGCTGGATTCGCAAACCGGTGCCCGGCAAGGCCATGCGGCTGACGCTGGACGCCACCATCCAGAGTATTGCCTATGCGGCGCTGGCCGAAGGGGTGCGACAGCAGCATGCTAAAGGCGGTTCGGTTGTGGTCATGCGTCCACAGGACGGGGCTATTCTGGCGATGGCGAGCTGGCCGGGATACAACCCGAATAATTATCGTCATTTCCATCCGGGTCAGTGGCGCAACCGGGCGATAACCGACGTTTTTGAACCCGGTTCCACCATGAAACCGTTTACCATTGCCGCCGCCCTTAATTCCGGGCGCTGGCAACCGGATTCGCGGGTATTTTGTGAAAATGGTTCGATGCGGGTAGCTGACTATACCATTCATGATGATCACAAGGCCGGCTGGCTGGATATTACCGGGATTCTCGTGCATTCCAGTAATATCGGTGCGGCCAAACTGGCACTGGATATCGGCGCCGGTGCGCTTTACAAGACATTGAAAGAGGTCGGTTTTGGCAGCAAGAGCGGCACTGGATTAAGTGGAGAATCACCCGGCATTGTATTGCCCCCCGAACGCTGGGGGCCGGTCGAAACAGCTAACATCGCATTTGGACAGGGTATCGCTGTCACGCCGTTGCAACTTGCAACGGCATTTTCCGTATTGGCCAATGATGGAAAATATGTTGCGCCAGTGTTATTTGCAGACCATCTGGGCGTGAAGGAGCCAGTGCAGGTAATCAAGACCGGTATCGCGCGTCAGGTTGTGCGTATGCTGGAATTTGCCACCGGTGAGGATGGCACAGGCAAGAAGGCGGTGCCGGTCGGTTACCGGGTGGCCGGCAAGACTGGTACTGCACAGAAGACCAACGGCAGAGGTGGCTACAGCCGGAAAAAATACAATGCCGTATTCGCCGGGATGGCCCCGGCCAATGATCCTCAGCTGGTGATTGTAGTCATGGTGGATGAACCGAAAAAGAGCATTTACGGAGGACAGGTAGCGGCACCGGTGTTTCGGCATATTGCGGAATCCGTGTTGCCCTACCTTGGTATTTCAGCGCGTATCGAAGACGAGACAGCCTGGCGCACGATGCAGATTGATGATACGCCCGTTGAAACCGCAACCGATTCTGTAACAGGCATGTCGATGCGGGAGGTCAGGCGTTTTGCTGCAGGGCGCGGCCTGAGACTGAATGTGCATGGTTCCGGCTGGGTCAGAAGAGAGCAGCCTGCCACGATCAACGGGCTGGAACAGGGCGATCTGCTGGAGGTGTGGCTAGGTGAGTAATACAGCTCAAATAACAGACCAAACACATGCCACGGAATTAGACAAGGGATTCTCGCTGCGTGAATTGAGTGACCGGTTGGGTACACTGGAATTGCCCGACGACGAGGATATATGCATTACCGGCATCTGTGATGATTCCCGATTCGCCCGTCCCGGTTATGCCATGCTCTGCTTGCCGCGCAGTGGTAAACATGCCGGCGAATATGCAGCGAATGCGGCTCAGAATGGTGCAGCGGCTATTATCAGCGTAGGCGTTGATCTCGATGCCGGTTCGTCGGATCTGAATTTGCCGCACCTGCATCTGGCGCAGATGCGTCAGGCTGGTCAGCTGCTGCGCCGGATGTTTCGCACCGAAGGGGCGGGCAGTCATATTTACGGTATTACCGGCACCGATGGTAAAACCAGCATCGCCTGGATGCTGCGTGAAGCATTGAGCCGTTATCAGGACAGGCCGGTCTGGAGTTGCGGTACCCTGGGCTGGATGAAAAGCCCGGATGATATCCGTGATATCGGCAACACAACGCCATCGCTGCTGACTCTGCATGCCATGTTTGCTTCCGCCTGCCTGGAAGGTGTGCATGCCGTCGTTTGTGAAATTTCATCGCACGGTATCGCCCAGAGCCGTATTGCCGGTCTGGATTTTAAGACAGCGATCTGGACCAATATGGGACACGATCATCTGCAGGATCATGGCGGTTACGCTTCCTACCTGGCGACCAAGGCCGGTTTTGTGCAACAGGTTGCGGCACACGGCGGCAATGTGGTGGCCAATGCCGATCACGCCGATATCCGCAAATATGCGCCTGATCACACCTGCTGGTATGGACACGGACTGTTTAGGGATGATGTGGATCTGGCTTGGGAGCAGGAGTTGCCGGGGCTGTTGCGGCTGAAAAGCGGCGATGATGAGATTGTGATTGAAGATATTCCTCTCGGTGACTTCCATGCCGAGAATGTGGCCTGTACGGCGCTGACGCTGATGGTGTCCATGGCTGTGCCGCTGACGGGGTTGCCAATGCTGCTGGATCAAATCAGTGCGCCGCCCGGACGCATGCAAGAAGTAGATGCCGGTTACGGACAGGTCTATATCGATTATGCCCACACGCCGGAGGCCTTGCAACGCTGTCTGGAAACGGCGCGTAAACTGACGCGGAAGCGCCTGATTATGCTGTTCGGATGTGGCGGCGAACGTGATCGTGAGAAGCGTCCGCATATGGGTGAAATTGCTGCCGAGCTGGCTGATGTGGTGTGGATTACATCCGATAATCCGCGCGGTGAAATGCCGGCTGTTATTGCTTCAGAAATCGAGCATGGCATGTCGCAGCCCTACCGGGCTGAAGTGCATCTGCAACTGGACAGGGAACAGGCCATTGCAGAAGCTATTACCTGTTTACAGGACGGCGATATGCTGATCATTGCCGGCAAGGGGCATGAAGCGTATATGGAAGTTTGCGGTAAGCGTCTGCCATGGCTGGATGCCGACATTGCAACCACATATCTGCACCGCAAACACGGCATCACAGAGGTGAAAGCATGCGGTTGAATGGCGCCGAGATGCAACGCGCCACAGGCGGCATCTGGCATGGTGATGCACCGGCCAGCGTCAGCGGGGTATGCACCGATACGCGTAAGTTTAAACACGGCGATGCCTTTCTGGCGCTGCGCGGCCCCCATTTTGACGGGCATGCATTTGCCGCATTCATTGCGGATCAGGCCGTAGCATTGATTGGCGATGCTGAAGGTGTTGCCGACTGGAGCGAGCTCGAAAACAGCAAGCTGGAAGTCGGGGATACCCTGCAGGCACTGGGCGATATCGCCCATGCATGGCGTATGCAACTGACCGCTACAAGCATCATTGCCATTAGCGGTTCATATGGCAAAACCAGCCTGCGTTCGATGCTGGAAACAGGCTTTACGGCGCTTGGGTTTAGCGTTGCAGCTACCCGCGCCAACCTTAATAATCTGGTCGGAGTTCCGCAAACGCTGCTGGCGGTGCCTGAAAATGCCGAAATCGCCATCATTGAATGTGGGATCAGCGAGCAGGGTGAAATGTCCCGACTGGCCGCCATGGTGCAGCCGGATATCGCTGTGCTGACCGGTATAACGGCAGCGCACACGCAAGGCTTAGGTGGATTATCCGGTGTGGTGCGGGAAAAAGCACTGTTGCTGTCGCATCTCAACAGAGATGGCTGGTGCGCGCTTGGCAAGGATGTGGCGGCGTTGATGCAAGCCAATCATATTGTGCTGCCGAAATGTCCTGTTTCTATCGATGCGGCTGATCAGGCGGTGGTAAGCTGGCAACTGAACAGCTGCGTATTGACGCTGACATACAGAGGCGAACAGGCCGCCATACAACTGGCATTGCCGGCTCGCCACTGGGCCGAGAACTTTGCCTTTGCAGCCTCAGTTATGTTGCGCCACCTGCAACAGCGCAGCGATAAAGCATATTCGCTGGCTGATATCGCTTCAGCGCTGTCCGGCTGGCAGCCCGTAGCCGGCCGCATGCAGCGCATAGCGGCTCAGAGCGGCGCGGTTGTGTTGGATGATTGCTACAATGCCAATCCGGTTTCCATGCAGGCGGCTATTGATACCTTGCGCGCTTTGTCAGGCCGGCAGATCGCCATCCTGGGTGATATGGCCGAACTGGGCGAAGCGTCTGAAAACGCCCATGCCGGGTTCGATATAGAAGGGTTGGATGACGTCTATCTGATTGGCGCACAGATGCAATCGCTGGCGACTCAGCATCCGAAGGCGCACTGGTTTGCCACGACTGCCGATGCCATCGCCGCATTGAAGGGCATTGCATTTGCTGCCGGAGATACAGTGTTGGTCAAGGCGTCGCGTTCGATGCATCTGGAATCTGTGGTCGAACTGCTGTGCGCAGGGGAGGTTGCCAATGCTGTATAACCTCCTCTATCCGCTGCACGATCAATACTCATTTTTCAATCTGTTCCAGTATATCACCTTCCGCACCGTCTATGCGCTGGTCACATCACTGGTGATGTGCTGGCTGATGGGGCCGCTGTTTATCGGCTGGCTGAAAGGCCATCAGGGCAAAGGACAACCCATTCGCAATGACGGACCGCAAACGCATCTGGTCAAACAGGGAACGCCGACCATGGGCGGGGTGCTGATTTTGCTGTCGCTGACGGTTGCTACCCTGTTGTGGGCCGATCTGACCAGTGGTTTTGTCTGGCTGGCGCTGCTGGTGACACTCGGTTATGGTGTGGTCGGCTGGCTGGATGATTATCTGAAAATCATCCGTCGTAATCCGAAAGGTTTGGCAGGACGCTGGAAGCTGATACTGCAATGCCTGATTGGCGGCGCTGCCGCTTTCGGCCTGATGTCGATGACCGATCCCATCGTGGATATCCCCTTCTTTAACACGCAGTGGAATATGGGCTGGTTCTATCCTCTGTTCGTGCTGTTTGTGCTGGTCGGCGCATCCAATGCAGTGAATCTGACCGACGGGCTGGATGGGCTGGCGGTTGCGCCCACCTTTATGGTGGCCAGTGCGCTGGCTGTGGTGGTCTATCTGGCCGGGCACGCCAAGTTTTCGGCCTATCTGATGATTCCGTTCGTGCCCGGCGCAGGTGAACTGGCGGTGTTCTGCGGCGCAGTGGTGGGCGGTTGTCTCGGTTTTCTCTGGTATAACACCTATCCGGCCCAGGTGTTTATGGGCGATGTCGGTGCTCTGTCGCTGGGCGGCGCGCTCGGCTTTGTGGCCTGTGCCGTGCATCAGCAGTTTTTGCTGGCCATCGCCGGCGGCCTGTTCGTGCTCGAAGCGGTATCGGTGATGGTGCAGGTAGTCAGCTTCAAGCTGACCGGTAAGCGGGTGTTTCGCATGGCGCCGATTCACCACCACTACGAATTGAAGGGGTGGGCTGAACCGAAAGTGATTGTCCGATTCTGGATTATTTCTATCTTACTGGCGCTGGTGGCGCTCTCCACCCTGAAAATACGATGAGTGAGCGGATGAACAGCACGGCGATTATCGGTATGGGTAAAACCGGGCAGGCGGCGGCGCGGTTTCTGCTACGGCGGGGTATCGCATGCGAAGCCTTCGATGAGGCAGCCGTCAGTTTACCGGACGATCTGGATATGGTGATGCATACCGGCCCGTTGCATGTCGATCGACTGAAAGGATTTTCCCGCCTGATGGTCAGCCCCGGCGTCAACTGGCAACACCCGACGCTGGCAGAGTTACGTGAGGCCGGCATCCCGATGTTCGGGGATCTGGAGCTGTTTGGCGAGGCGTACCATGGTGATTTGATCGCCATTACCGGCACCAATGGCAAGACCACCACGGTATCTCTGATCAGTACGATGCTGGATACGCTCTCCGGCGGTATTGAGGCCGGCGGCAATATCGGCGTGCCGATGCTCGAGTTGCTGGGAGATGATGCTGCGCAGCATCCCGATCCCCGACGTATTGTGCTGGAACTCTCCAGTTTCCAGCTTGAGCGGGCCAATCCGATCCATCCAAACTGGGCTGCATTGCTAAATGTGCAACCGGATCATGCCGATAAGCATACGGATATGCAGGCTTATGAGGCTGCCAAACTGCGATTGTTTGCCAGACAGGGCGAAGGCGACAAGGCGATGCTGCCGGTGGATGCGTGCTGGAACGGGCTGGCCGATAAACTGTGTAGTCGCGGCGTGTTTGTACGCCGTTTCGGCGTCTGTGATGAGATCAGCGGCCTGGATGCCGGCGTGCAGCAACAGACGAATGGTTCATGGCAGGTGTTCTGGCATCACTATGATGAGGTACAGACGGTGATTGCCGACGAACTGCCTGCACAAGGTATGCATCAGCATCTGAATCTGGCAGTTGCGGCGCAGGCTGCGGCTGATTTCGGGGTTAGCGCCGGTGTGATTCGGCAATCATTGACCTCGTTTCGCGGTCTGCCGCACCGATTGCAATCGCTCGGCGTGGTTGCCGGACGCGAATGGTACAATGATTCCAAAGCGACCAATCCCGATGCGGCCGCTGCGGCGCTGGAATCGTTTCATCAGGTGATCTGGATTTGCGGTGGTCTGCGTAAAGGGCTGGATGTATCGGTAATCAGGAATGTTGTAGCCGGCCATGTCGAGCAGATGTTTGTGATCGGCGCAGAGGCAAAACCCTTCACGGATCTGGCGGCTACGGCTGGCGTGCCGTGCCGTTTTGCAAAAACGGTGGAGCAGGCCGTGAAGCAAGCGTCTCATGCCATGAGCGGCGTGCCGGTGTTGCTGTCGCCGGCTGCCGCCAGTCAGGATCAGTTCAGGGATTATATTGAGCGAGGCAACAGTTTCGCCGCAGCAGTCGCAGCGCTGGAGACGGCCGGATGAGCAGGGTTACGACGAAATTGCTGTCACCGCCGGATGCGGTGATTACCGGTTGCGTATTGGGCTTGATGTGCTTCAGCGTGTTGATGGTCTATAGCGCCAGCGTCAGCGTGGCCGAGGTACGCTATCACGATCCGCTGCGCATTATTCGCCACTGGCTGTTTTATATTCCGGTCGGGATGGTGATCATGTGGGGGCTATCACGTATTGAAGTGACATGGTGGCGCGCCATTGCCGTGCCGGTGCTGGGTATTGCATTGACGCTGATGCTGGCCGTGCTGATTCCGGGTATTGGCAAGGAGATCAACGGCGCGCAGCGCTGGTTCTCCCTGCTGGGGTTGACGCTGCAGCCGGTGGAACTGCTTAAACCCGCCGTGATTATCTATATGGCCTATTATATGGGCTCATTTCCGGAGCGCTTGACGCGGTTTTCGACCGGACTGGCACCGATGCTGGTGGTGCTCGGTGTGGCGCTGGCGCTGTTGCTGTTACAGCCGGATTTCGGTAGCGCCATACTGATATCGGTGGTCTGTTTTGCGCTGTGGTTTGTCGGCGGCGTACCGATTCGCCACCTGAGCGTGCTGGTGCTGAGCTTTGTGCCGCTGGCTGCTATGGCTATGATGGCAGCGCCCTACCGCGTTCAGCGTCTGACCAGTTTCATGGATCCATGGAACGATCCGTTGGGCAGTGATTATCAGCTGATTCAGTCGATGATCGCCTTTGGCAGCGGCGGCCTGTTCGGAACCGGGCTGGGACAGGGCGTGCAGAAGCTGTTTTATCTACCGGAAGTGTTTACCGATTTTATATCTGCCAGTATCGGCGAAGAGTTGGGGCTGATCGGTACCCTGTCGATTATTCTGGTGTTTTCCGTGCTACTCGGCCGTGGTATCTGGCTGGCTATCCGATGCGGCGATATGTTTTCAAAACTGCTGATTATGGGTTGCGTGGTTGTGCTGGGCACGGCGCTGATGATTAATCTGGGCGCCGCTATGGGGCTGTTGCCGACCAAGGGCATGCCGCTGCCGTTTATCTCCTATGGTGGCAGCGCCCTGCTTGGCGAGTGCGTGCTGATCGGACTGGTATTATCTGTGCAGCGTCATCAGCCGGGCAACAAACGTATTGAGAAGCGGGCGGCAAAATCAAAAACGATTCGTTCCAGGATGCGTTCCACAAGCCGTAAGAGAGCCAACAAAACAGCTGTCATGGCAGCTGCCGATCAGGGCCTGGAGCATCTGTTTTGAGTCGCACGCCTCGACTCTGTATTGCCGGCGGAGGTACCGGCGGCCATGTGATGCCGGCGCTGGCGCTGGCTGATGCGGCGCGGGCGCGCTGGCCGCAGTTGAGCGTTTCGTTTATCGGGGCGGAACGCGGCCTTGAAGCGACATTGCTGCCCGAACGCGGCGAGCAGGTGCAACTGCTGGCGATGCACGGAGTCAAAGGCGCAGGCCTGTTGCAGCGTGTTCGGGTATTGCTGTGGGAACTGCCGCAGGCTGTGAGATTAATCCGCCATAACTGGCAATACGAACGCCCCGATCTTCTGGTTGGTGTGGGCGGATATGCCAGCATTTCCGGCGTCACCGCAGCTTTGATCAGCCACATTCCGGTGGTGTTATACGAACAGAACGCCATGCCGGGACTGGTGAATCGCACCCTCGCCCGCTTCAGCCGCTGTATCATGCTGGGCTTTGAAGCGGCTTCGGACAGGCTGGCCGGCAGTGTGCGGCGCGTGGTCACCGGCAATGTGGTGCGCAGCAATATCGCCGCGACGCGCTGGCAAGCGCATGAACCGCCGCGATTGCTGGTGTTGGGTGGTTCGCAAGGCGCGCGCATTCTCAATCAAACCGTGCCCGAGGCTTGCCGACTGCTGGCTCGGGAAGGTCGCGAATTTGTCGTCAGTCATATCGTTGGTGCGGATGAAGCCACACTTGTACAGGTGCGCGAGCTATATGCTCAAGCCGAAATCAAGGCCGAAGTTCTGTCTTTTTGTGATGATATGCCCGACTTCTACAGCCATGGCAGTCTGATGGTGGCTCGCTCCGGTGCGATGAGCGTTTGTGAAGCAGCCTGTGTGGGTATGCCGAGCTTGTTTGTGCCGCTGCCGCATGCTGCCGACGACCATCAACGCCATAACGCCGAAGCACTGGCGGCTGTTGGTGCTGCTGTCGTGCTGGATCAGTATTCGCTGGATGTAGAATCACTGGCCTCGCAGATCGAGGCCCATCTGTTCCATCAGTCCAAACTCTCAGAGATGAGTCAGGCCGCATGTGCTGCCGCGCCTTATGATGCACAGGAAAAACAATTGAACGTACTGGCTGAATTTCTACCCACCATCAACGATCTCAATGCTGCGGAGGTGAATGCATGAAGACGCGAGTGCAACACATTCACCTGATCGGCATCGGCGGTATCGGCATGAGCGGTATTGCCGAAGTGTTAAATAATCAGGGCTATTCCGTGCAGGGCAGTGATATGGCCGAAAGTCCGAATGTCGTTCGGCTGCGTAGTCTGGGCATGCATGTGATGGTCGGCCATGCGGCAGAAAATCTGGGCGATGCGCAGGTGGTGGTGGTGTCATCGGCCATTGATCACAGCAATCCGGAGATTGCCGAGGCACACAGCCGCGGCGTGCCGGTGATTCCGCGCGCCGATATGCTGGCGGAGTTGATGCGCATGAAACAGGGCATTGCGGTAGCCGGCAGTCATGGCAAAACCACCATGACATCGTTGATTGCACACGGCATGGAAGTGGCAGGGCTGGATCCGACTTATGTGATTGGTGGCCGCCTGATTGCCTGCGGCAGCAATGCACGGCTGGGGGCTAGCCCGTGGTTGGTGGCGGAAGCCGACGAATCCGATGGTTCCTTCCTGCGCCTCTCCCCGACCATTGCCGTGGTCAGTAATATCGACCCCGAACATCTGGATCATTATGGTGATTTCGAGACGCTGATGGAGGCATTTCATACCTTTGTGGATCTGGTACCATTCTACGGTCGGGTGGTGCTGCATCATGAGCATCCGAATGTGGCGGCATTGCGAGGGCGATTAGACAAGCCGATCACCACTTACGGCAGCAGCCCGCAGGCCGACCTGCATCTGCTGGACCTGCAGCCGAATGCTGAAGGCCAGGTGTTCACTGCCGCCAGCCGGGCATTGGGTGAACTGGGGGCATTCCGATTGCCCATGCCGGGCCGTCACAATGCGGAAAATGCACTGGCAGCAATGGCCGTACTGCTGGATATCGGTATCGATATTGAAACTATTCGTCGGGCGTTGGCCTCATTTGAAGGTATTCAACGCCGTTTTCAGCGCATGAAGATCGCAGCCGGCGTGCTGGTAGATGATTACGGTCACCATCCGAAAGAGGTCATGGCGACACTGGCGGCAGCCCGTCAATGCTGGCCGGAGCGAGACATATCGGTCATTTTCCAGCCTCATCGCTACAGCCGCACACATGATTTGATGGCCGAATTTATGGGGGCGTTCGATGCCGCCAATGCAGTGGCATTGCTGCCGGTCTATGCCGCTGGCGAAGCAGCCATTGATGGGGCTAACAGCGGCCAGATGGCCGAAGGAATGCGGGCGCGCGGCCACCGCAGCGTGGCGCTGTTGGAAAATCTGGCTTCCGCCCGCACGCTGGCAGAGGCCGAACTGGCCGAAGGCCGTATCGTCGTACTGATGGGGGCCGGTTCAATCGGCGCGCTGGCGCAACAGATGCGCGAGGCGGCAGCGTTATGAGTGCGGCTATGCAGGAAACCTGCGCCGTTAAGCGTAACTGGATGCAAGCTCTGGACGGCATGGGTGTATGGCGCCGGCACGAGCCGATGGCCTCACATACCACGCTGGCTGTGGGTGGCCCGGCGCGCTGGTTTTTCCGTCCGGCGGATCGCAATGCTCTGATTGCCGCTATCAAAGCGTGCCCTGCCGATGTGGCGATTCTGCCGCTTGGGCGCGGCAGTAATATGTTGGTTCCGGATACCGGCTTTGGCGGTTTCGTGGTGGATTTGAGCGACTTGGATGAGATGGCGTTTGATCATTGTAACGTGAGCGCCGGAGCTGGCGCTCGCATGAGCCGCTTTGCCCGCCAGTGCGCCGAGCATGGTCTGACCGGCTGCGAATTTATGGCCACGGTGCCTGGCGATATCGGCGGCGGCGTCGCCATGAATGCCGGCTGTTTTTCACAACAGGTATCCGATTCGTTGTACTGCATCGAAGTGGTGTTGCGCGATGGCAGCGTTATCGACATGCTCAAGTCTGATTTGAGTATGGGCTATCGCCATACTGACCTGCCGACCGGCAGCATGGTTGTGTCGGCTACATTCAGATTGCAACCGGATTCTCCCGAACAGATTCGCGAACGCATGCGCAGCATGCGCAGTCGTCGCTCTTCAACGCAACCGCTGGCGCAACCAAACTGCGGCTCCGTGTTCAAAAATCCGCATGGCGATCATGCCGCGCGCCTGATTGAAGCGGCCGGGTTGAAGGGGCTCCAGATCGGCGGGGCACGGATTTCGAATCAGCATGCGAATTTTATTGTCAATACGGGTGATGCCAGCAGTGCAGATATTGTTGCGCTGATTCGACATGCGCAGGCAGCAGTCAAACAGCACAGCGGCATCGAACTGGAGACGGAAGTGTGCATGGTCGGTGAATGGGAATATATATTGGCGGGAGATGGCCATGCGTGAGCTGGATATCCATAGTTTCGGCCATGTCGGCGTATTAATGGGTGGCACCTCGGCAGAACGCGAGATTTCACTGAAATCGGGCGCAGCCGTATTGCGCGCCTTGCAGATGGCGGGCATCGATGCTGTGGGGCTGGATTTAAGTTGTGACTGGGCCGCATGCATCGATGCAGCGCATATTGATCGCGCCTTTATCGCCTTGCACGGCACTCTGGGTGAAGACGGCTCTGTGCAGGGCTTGCTGGAAACCATGCGCATCCCCTATACCGGTTCCGGCGTCACGGCTTCGGCGCTGTGCATGGATAAAGCATTGAGTAAACAGGTGCTCAACCATGCCGGTCTGCAAACGCCTGTGCATATCAACATCGGCGCAGACGGGCCGGTGCGCTATCCGGTGTTTGTCAAGCCGGTGGCGGAAGGTTCCAGTATCGGCCTGCACCATGTGGCGTCAGCGGCCCAATGGCAGGCATTGGGGATCACAGATTCGGATGGCTGGATGGCCGAGATGCCGGTCAAAGGGCGGGAGATCGCCGTGTCGGTATTGAACGGCGAGGCGCTGATGCCGGTTGAAGTGGCACCCAAGTCGGGTGTTTATGATTACGCATCCAAATATACCACAGGTGCGACCGACTACTTCTGTCCGGCCCGTTTGCCGGCTGAAACGCTGCGTTACTGCATGGGTCGGGCCGAACAGGCGGTGTCAGCAACCGGCTGTGCCGGTGCGCCGCGCGTGGATATGATCGTGTCGGATGGTGGCGAGCCGGTGATTCTGGAAATCAACACCATTCCGGGCATGACCGAAACCAGTCTGTTGCCGAAAGCCGCCGCTGCTGCAGGGGTCAATTTTGAGACATTGTGTCTGCGTATTCTCAGTTCGGCACAGTTGCAACACGGAGGTGAGATATGAGCCGTGTAAATCAGCGCCGAATTGATCCGGCTGTGCAGAAAGAGGCGCGTAATCGCAGCCTGAAACGACTTGGCCGGATCATGCTCTCTACCATGATGGTCGTTGCTATGATCGCCGGCGCTGCATGGCTTAACCGGCAATGGAGCGTCAGCCACTGGGATATCAAAGCTGAAGCGCCGATCAAGGCGGCGATTGAGGCGCAGCTGCAAAGCATGCCCGAGCGGGATTTTCTCAGCACCCGTCCTGAACTGCTGCGACAGCAGTGGTTGCAGCGCATTCCCGATCTGGCTGCTGTGCAGATCACCCGCATTCTGCCTGACAGACTGCATATTCATGCCGTGGCGCGCGTGCCGACGGCCTTGTGGCAGGATGAACAGGGCCAACTGCACCTGTGCGATGCACAGGGTCATGCCTATCGGCTGTTGAGAAAAGGCGAATCACCCGATCTGCCGTTGTTGCGGATGCCGGAGGCGCAACTCTCAGGCGCCCGGAACATGATCATGGCGCTGGTGCAGCACGATGCGGCGAAGTTATCGGCGCTGAGTGAAATTCGGGGCGGCAGTCGCTATTGGCAGCTTTACTTTAGTCGCGGCGAGACATGGCTGATTCCTGTGGGGCATGAAGACCTCGCGATTCATCGAATTACAGTGTTGTTGAAGCAGCCGCGCTGGTCGGGCCGTCACTGGCGGGTGGACGCCAGACTAACGTCGCGCTGGTTTCTTCGTCCGGCCGGGCATGGAGGGGTGATCTGATGGCCAAGCATGATCAGGTATTGGTAGGACTCGATATTGGCACAAGCAAAATTGCCTGTGTGGTCGCCGAGGCGGGGCCGGACGGTAAAGTCGATGTGATCGGAATCGGCACGCATCCATCGCGCGGCCTGCGCAAGGGTGTCGTGGTCAATATCGAGAGTACAGTGGAGTCCATTCGTCTGGCGGTGGAAGAGGCGGAGCTGATGGCCGGTGTGGATATTCAGTCGGTTTTTACCGGCATCGCCGGTTCACATATTCGCGGCTATAACAGTCACGGCGTGGTGGCTACCAAGAATAATGAGGTGACTCGCGAGGATGTGGATCGGGTGATTGATGCGGCCCGCGCCATGAATATACCGGCTGATCAGAAAGTGCTGCATATTCTGCCGCAGGAATACATTATTGATAATCAGGATGGTATCCGCGAACCGATCGGCATGAGCGGCGTGCGTCTGGAGGCGAAAGTGCATGTGGTCACCGGCGCAGTCTCCTCTGCCCAGAATATTGTTAAATGTTGTAATCGCTGCGATCTGGATGTCACTGATATGGTGCTGGAGCAGGTTGCATCCAGCGAAGCAGTGCTGATGCAGGATGAAAAGGACATCGGCGTCGTGCTGATTGATATTGGCGGCGGCACCACGGATATGGCTATATTTCTGAACGGCTCAATTCGCCACACCCATGTTATTCCGATAGGCGGCGATCATCTGACCAACGATCTGGTCATTGGTTTGCGCACATCGGCGCGCGAAGCCGATCAGCTCAAACGCAAATATGGCGCCTGTATGACCAATATGGTGCCACCGGAAGACCAGATTGAGATACCCAGTGTTGGCGGGCGCGCTCCGCGTCCGATGCCACGTCAGGTGATGGCCCAGATTCTCGAGCCACGAGTCGAGGAGCTGTTTGAGATGATCAGGGATGAATTGCAGCGCTCCGGTTTTCAGGAGCTGGCGGCGGCCGGCATGGTCTTGACCGGCGGCTCATCACTGCTCGATGGCATGGTGGATCTGGCTGAAGATGTGTTCGATATGCCGGTGCGGCTGGGTCGGCCGCAGGGCGTGGGCGGACTGGTGGATGTTGTTTCCAGTCCCATGTATGCCACCGGCGTCGGCCTGATTCTCTACGGTCAGCGCTACAGGCAGAACCCACAACATATCAAGGCAACAGAGCACCATCTGTTTTCGCGCGTATGGAAGCGCATGCGAAGCTGGTTTGGAGATACCGGATAAAACAGAGACTGGAACGAGGTTATCGAAACTGATCATCGGAACTGATCATAGAAACAGCAGGACAGCATCAACACCACAGCACTGAAAACACACTTTAAACAAAGCAAACGAGGAGGATAACATGGCAACATTATTCACATTTGAAGATACATCCGCACAGTCGGCAAGCATCAAGGTGATCGGGGTGGGCGGTGGCGGCGGCAACGCCCTGAATAATATGATCGACCAAAACCTGCGCGGGGTGGATTTTATTGTCGCCAATACCGATGCGCAGGCGATTGAACGCAACCATGCTGACAGCAAATTGCAACTGGGCGCAGATGTCACGCGCGGTCTCGGCGCCGGCGCCAATCCGCAGGTTGGACGTGAAGCCGCTGAAGCCGAGAAAGAGGGACTACGCGAATTTATGCAGGATACCGATATGGTGTTTATCACCGCCGGCATGGGCGGCGGCACAGGCACGGGTGCAGCGCCGGTGATCGCTGAAGTGGCCAGAGATATGGGCGTGCTGACAGTCGCGGTGGTCACCAAGCCATTTGGTTTTGAAGGCAAACGGCGCATGCGTCAGGCCGAAGCCGGTATCGCGGAACTGCGTAAATTTGTCGATACGCTGATCACCATTCCAAACCAGAAGTTAATTGGCGCGGTGGGCAAGAACACCACCATGCTTGAAGCCTTCCGCAAGGCCGATGACGTATTACTGCAAGCGGTGCGTGGTATTGCAGAATTGATTACCCATACCGGTTATATGAATGTGGATTTCGCTGATGTGAAAGCGGTGATGAGTGAGACCTGTGGCGTCGCCATGATGGGATCCGGCTTCGCCTCCGGCGAAAGTCGCGCCATTGAAGCGGCTGAACGCGCCATCTCTTCTCCGCTACTGGAGGATATCGATATTCACGGCGCCCAGGGCATTCTGGTCAATGTCACAGGCAATGAGGATATGACGCTAGCTGAGTATGATGAGGCTGTGTCGATTATCCATAATATGGCGGATGAGGATGCCAACATTATCTGTGGCATGGTTTATGATCAGGATGCCGATGACAGTATTCGCGTCACGGTGGTGGCGACTGGCTTATCCGGCGAGTCACCGCTGAATATTGTGCATAGCGAGAAAGAAGCGGCTGCCGTGCCGCCACGTATGCCAATGATACAGCCGGCAGCGGCGATGCCGAGCCAGGCTACGGCCGGTCGTCAGCAGGCGCAGGCGCAGCCCTATGAACAACCCGGTTTTAATGATGATGAGTATGCTGTGCCGACTTTTCTGCGCCGTCAGGCGGATTAGCAGTAAAAAAATTGTTTTTATTGAATATTATGTCAGATTTGCGCAGCTTGACGTTACCCGGATAGACTGAAACTGTGTTTGTTGGCTGCTGTGGCAGAGCCTGAATATCGTGTTGGTATTGGTTGTGGTATAGTGGCGCGGGGGTCAGCGATGGCGATCATTTTGCGCTTCTGTATCCTGAAAAGTGGATACTGAAGGGAGGTATGCATGATAGCACAGAGAACACTGGAACATGCGATTCGCTGTAGTGGCATCGGTTTGCATTCAGGACGCAAGATCGAACTGATTTTGCACCCGGCTGTCGAAAACAGCGGCATCACATTTGTGCGTTCCGATCTGGGCGTGGAGATCCCGGCCCGCGCGGACCGAGTCACCGACACCCGTTTATGTACGACCATCGGTGTTGACGATGCACACATCTCCACCGTTGAACATCTGCTGTCCGCCCTTGCCGGACTCGGCGTAGATAATGCGCGCATTGAGGTGAACGGCACGGAAGTGCCGATCATGGATGGTTCATCCGCGCCGTTTGTGTTTCTGATCCAGTGCGCCGGTATTCGTGAACAATCAGCTGCCAAGAAAGTGCTGCGCATCCTTAAACGTGTTGAAGTCAGTCAGGGCGATAAACGCTGCGCACTGTATCCTGCCGCCGGTTTCAAGATCAGTTACCTGCTCGATTATGATCACCCGCTGCTGCGTCAGCGCAAAGTGTCGGTGGATTTCTCGTGGCAGGCTTATACGCGCGAAATATCGCGGGCGCGCACATTCGGATTCCTGCATGAAGTGGAAGCCTTGCAAAAAGCCGGCCTTGCACTGGGCGGCTCGCTGGAAAACGCCGTTGTGCTGGATTCCCATCGCGTTGTCAATGAGGGCGGTCTGCGCTACGAAGATGAGTGCGTACGGCACAAGATTCTCGATACGCTGGGCGATCTGTCGCTCTCCGGTTATCCTATTGTCGGCGCCTTTGAGGGCGAATTGACCGGCCATGATATGAATCATCAACTGGTGACCAATCTGCTGGCTGATCCGTCCAGCCATCGCATTGAAACGCTGCAGGCTGAGGAAGCTGTCGTTGCAGCCGGAGTCGGTCAGCCGAAAACGGCCTAGGCCTGTTTTGCTTTGATGGCGTGGAAGCGTACCAAATGATTTTTTGTCATCTTCTTGACTCGAAAGAGCGCCATGCTTCGTGGCAGCTCCGACGCCGCAGCCGTAATAGGAACGACATCATCACATTGGCATAAGCGTCGGCCAGAGGAGATGATATGATGCTTGATACCGGCGTTGTTGGTTATGGCAGTCATGACACAGATCAACCCATGCAGCCGCACCGCCGCAGTGTGGAAGCATTGATTGCCACGGTCAGCGGAACAGCGTTTGATCTGTATCCGCTTCAGGGTCTGTTTGCCTGCGAGCAACAGGGTTGCCTGGCTGAATTTCATGCGCAGAAAGGTGCTGCGCAAGTGGATCATGCTTACTTCCACATCGCATGCATTCGCAATGCAGCCCGTCGCTTTCTCGCCTGCTATGAGCAGGGTGCGCTGTTTATCGGCATGCCGGTGCGTATCCTGCTGAACAGGGCCTTCAGGTTCAGGCTCAGTCAGTTTATCCAGCAGGATGCCCGTTTGTATGGTCGCTTGGTATTACTGTTGCAGACGGACGAATTGTGTTCATCGTGCGCCTGCACAATGGCGCTGAAGCCGGCATGTCGGGAGCTGTCGATAGCCGGCGTTCAGTTTGGCGTTCATGTTCTACAGGCGGATGATCCGGGCTGGATAAACAGTGCAGACATCCATGGTTTGTCACCCTGTGTCGTTGTTCGTTATGCAGATACGCTGACGCAGGATCACTGCGCGATGCAGTCACTGGCAAAAATCATACGCCGTTGCCGCAGTGCCGGCTGGCCGCTGCTGGCGGACTACCGCCATCCTGAATGGATGCGACATATGTCATGAACACGCTACCTCAGCAGCCACAAGAGGGCAGTATATCCGCGCCGGAGCATGGCGAAATTGGTCGCGCGGGATTCGGGCTGGAGACGCCGGAGGCTGTGCAGTTCGGTTGTCTGGCGATTGATGTACTGCAACGGTTTCGTGGTGATGCAAGGGTTATGGCGATTCCCGTGGTGAATGCGCAGATGCAACCGGAAGGATTGGTGACCCGGCGCCAGACGCTGGCCGTATTCGGATACAAATTCTCCTATGAACTCAACAGCCGGAAAGGCGTTGAAATTCTGATGGATAAACAACCGGTCATTTTCGACGTGAATGCGGATATCGACACGATTAGTCGCGCCATGACCGAACGCGATGAACTGTGCGCTTTCGATCCGGCTATTATGACTACAAACGGGCAATACTGCGGTCTGCTGTCAGTGATTACACTGCTCAAACAGTTAACCGATATCCGGATTGAACTCGCCTTCGATTCCAATCCGCTGTCGCGTTTGCCTGGCAATAACAGCATCAACCGTGAGGTGGATGCGCGATTGCGGCAAGGCGCCTCCTTTATGCTTGTCTATGTGGATATTGACAGCTTTAAAGCCTTTAATGACCACTATGGCTATGAACGTGGCGACCGTGTCATCCAGTTGGTAACAGCGCTTCTGAAAGATGCCGCATCAGCGCAGGACTTCGTCGGTCATGTTGGCGGCGACGATTTTGTTATGCTGCTTGAGCCGTTTGAGTGGCGGCAAAAGGTGGAGTCGGTATTGCGTCAATTCAGTATTGAATCCGCGCCATTATATCATGCCGATGATCGCCAGCGCGGTTTTATCATAGCCGAAAATCGGCAGGGAGAAATCATGCATTTTGCCATGATGAGTCTGTCTATGGCGGTGATCCCCTGTGAAGCGGGGACATATCAAAGCCATATTGCTGTTGCCGAGGTAGCCAGTGAAGTGAAACACCTGGCAAAAAAGAAAGTGGGCAACAGCATTGTCGTCAATCGCAGAACACCCGAGCCTGCACCAAATCAAAAGATTCTCACCACAGAAGCAGAGAAAACCAAAACATAAAGATTGTGACCTCCTCTGTGGGTCAAGATTTTTCTGTTTGGTTCCGGCTATCTAAAAACCGCATACAGGCAAGATTACTGACTGCAAGCCTGTAAAGTCAAAACTTTGGCCACTGATTTCACGAATGAACACTGATTAAAACCCTCAAGCATATCTTGACTTTGGTCTCATTCGTGCTCATTCGTGTAATCAGTGGCTAACGGTTGTAAGACTTTCAATTCAGACCTCCAGGAGAGCCTCTCTGCGCAAGCACATTCACCTCCTGGCTGATGGCTGTAGCCCCTTACGAAAAATATCTCGTGCAAATGTACAAAAAATAAAAATCATAAAATCAAAAGATTCTCACCACAGAGAACACAGAGAGCACAGAGGAAAAGCAGAGAAAACCAAAACATCCCTCATAGGAGGATAAGCCCTTGACCTTATTCGCGTTCATTCGTGTGTATTCGTGGTTCGCCCTTGATCTTGCTCTGTTCTTTCTCATACAATCCAAAACCTTTAAGCGAACCGCGAATACCCCAGGGCACTCTCTCTGCCGCAAGCGGCATTCACCTTGTGGACGCGAATACACGCAAATAAAATCAACACCTTGAACCAAAAAAAAGATATTTTCATGGGCTGTGTCAGACACAGATCCGGGCTTGTCCAACCAACGATTTATATATGGATACATCAATCCGGTGACGGATGCCAATTCAATTTCAGCTGTTTCCGCGCCATCTGCTCAGGTACATGCGAGGTAAGAAGTAACTGATGTAACACCTTGCTAATGGATGCAATCGAAAAGGGCTTGGCCAACACCTTGTCAACCAGCAATAGCGTATGTTGATCCAAGACATCATCTTTGTCATAACCCGATATCAAAATGACAGGCATGACAGGGTTGTGTTGCTTGATACGGCAGGCAAGTTCAATGCCCTGCATGTGCGGCATCACTACATCGCTGAGTACAGCCGATATGCATGTCGCATGGCTGGCGTATGCATCCAGCGCCTCAACGCCATCAACGGCTTCCAACACAGTATAGCCCAGTGTCTCCAACACCTCACGGCAGGTTTCACGCACTTCCTGCTGATCATCGACCAGCAGAATCGTTTCACCGTTACCGCGAAAAATCGTCTCGGTGGGTGGCAAACAGCAGTTGCTCTGCTCTGTTAACGGCAGGAACAGATGGATGGACGTACCCACGTTCAGCTCGCTGCTGATATCAATATAGCCATGATGACTTTCCACATAGCAGTATCCGGCTGTTTCTTCAGGCAGGCTTTGGTCATGTATATTTGGCCGACCAATGAGGAGAGCATATTATTAAAATCATGGGCGATGCCACCCACCAGCGTACCGACCGCCTCCATTTTCTGAGCCTGATGATATTTTAATTCCAATGTGTGGTGACTGGTTTGATCGCGAAGAATGGTCACAAAGTTGGAAATTTGATTATGCACCATAATCGGCGTCACGGTCACTTTGGCCAGATATTTCTCGCCATTTTTACGCACGCCCCACTGTTCATCCTGCCATATATGATCACGCTGTATGGCGTGCATAAAACGCCGTTTCCACGATGATGAAGCCATTGAAGGATCGACCGCACCCACAGGCTGGCCCACCACATCTTCATTCTCACAGTGCAGTATATCGCGAAAGGCCTGATTAACATATTCTATCACGCCGTCGCGATTGCTGATCATGATACCATCGCCAGCATTCCTCACCGCACTGGATAAAAGATCGTGCCGATGTGATGAGGCGTCGATAGCCTCCTTAACCGGCCTAAGAACCCAGATATTCAGCGGTATGGCTGCAAAACTGAACAACATCAACACGTCCAGACCCGCCACAGTAACAGGCGATAACGTAGGCGCCACATTCAGCCAGGAAAACAGCAATATTACGATGCCTTCAGAAGCACTGACAATCAGCAACAACATGATCGCCATTCTGAGCAACAGTTGATCAAGCTGCCTGGAAAACATGGCCGAAGGCAATGCGTAACGAGTCATAATATCCATCCTCCGATATTTCTGCGCTAAAACTCATCCCATATTTTTTTCTGTTCGGATTCCAGACCGGAACGTGATGCAATGATTTCTTTTACCTGCTGCCTGGCCCTTTTCCGGGCAACCTTTTTGGCTTTTTTCTTCAGTTGTTTAGGCGCAGGTTGGGATGAAACCGAGCTTGCTAGCGTATCATCCAGCTGAAACAGGGCAATCTGCTGGCGCAATTCACCAGCCTGATCATTCAACCGCTGGCTGGCGGCTGCAGACTCTTCCACCATGGCGGTGTTTTGCTGAGTGTTGGTATCCAGCTGGGCAATGGCCAGATTGATTTGTTCCACGCCCATAGTTTGCTCGGTGCTGGCTGATGCAATTTCAGAGATAATATCACCCACCTGTGAAACCGCCTTGATAATGCTCTGCAATGCCTCGCCCGATTCATCGACCAGGTGGGTGCCGGATTCCACACTATCCACGCTTTGATTGATCAATATTTTTATTTCTTTGGCTGCACTTGCCGAACGCTGCGCCAGTGTACGCACTTCACTCGCCACCACCGCAAATCCACGCCCTTGTTCGCCAGCCCGAGCGGCTTCCACTGCTGCATTGAGTGCCAGCAAATTGGTCTGGAAGGCAATTTCATCAATCACACCGATAATATCGGCAATATTTTTACTATTGGCGTTGATTTCAGCCATCGCTTCCACAGTCTGGCTGACAATCTTGCCACCTATCTCCGCCTGTTCGCGTGCCGTGGAAGCCAGTTGATTGGCCTGGCGCGAATTATCTGCCGTTTGTTGCACGGTACCGGTGATCTCTTCAATACTGGCGGCTGTTTCCTCCAGTGCTGCGGCCTGCTCCTGAGTGCGGGCACTAAGGGTATTGTTGCCTTCGGCGATTTCGTCAGCCCCGGTACTCACCTCTTCAGCCGTTATCTGCACATGCCCCATCACGGCTGCCATTTTTTCAGCAGTATTATTATTGGCCTGCTTGGCGGCATCAAACATGCCCTGATATGCATTGCTAATGCGATAGGTCAGGTCGCCTTCTTCCAAGGCTTTTAAACCCTGGATCATATCCTCAATGCCACGCTCGGTAACGGCCAGTAATTCATTCAACGACTGGCTCAATTCGCTGATCTGACCCGTAGCTTCACCTATTTCAATGCGGCTTGATAATTCACCCCGCTTGGCGGCTTCCACCAATCCCTTCACGTCATGTTCGACCATGTGTTCCAGTGCCACGTCCCGGGTGCGATCCAGCCATTCGGTTACGGTGGCAATACGTTTGCCTTGTGTATCAAAGACTGGATTGACAATAATCTTCACCCAGGTGCCACCAAGATTCATATCGGGAGAAGTGAAGGTGGTGGTTAATTTATCCAGGATGCCGCGCTGATGTGATGGATCTTTATGAAATACATCGATGCAGGTGCCGATTAACTGCCTGGCATTAAAATTGGGCAGTTTTTGTTTGAAATTGGATTCATTGCGTTCCAGCATTTGTTGCAAGGTATCATTGATATAAATGATATGATGATTCTGATCCGCCATCATGACATGCGCAGTCGTGCTATCCAGAGCCGATTGAATGCGTGCGGCACGATTCAGCTGCTGACGTGCATCGCTCAGCATATAACCTTGCCGAACCTGTAACACTTTAGTTGCCCGCAATAGGTCACCCAATTCATCACCACGCTGGATATCAATATGCTTATTGAAATTTCCTTCGGTAATATCTTGCAGTACATGGGTGCTTGCCCGCAGACCTGATAAGACACTCGAACGCATAAACCATACAGATATTGCCAGCACAGTGGTAAAGCAGGCACCAACACCATAGCTTAATTGACTGATCAACTGTGCGGCACTTTCCCCCGCCATAATCATTTGCGCAAAGGCGAATGTCATGGTCGTCATGGCAGCCCCGAGCAGCGCCATGATGATGCACAAACGCTGCGTCACGCTGCGGTTGCGCCAACAGACAGCGACCATGCGACCCAGCAGGCCAGGCTTCAAACTGGCTTTTCCCATATTGATTTGACTGTATAATTTCGTGGCCGCATCAATATCCTGACGGCTGGGCTTGTGGCGTACTGAAATATAGCCAGTAACGCGCCCCTGCTCTGTTACCGGAGCTATATTGGCAGTCACCCAATAATGATCACCATTCTTGCAGCGGTTTTTCACCTGCCCAATCCAGGGCCGCCCCGATTGGATGGTTTTCCACAAGTCCTTAAATGCCGCTTCAGGCATGTCAGGATGACGCACAAGATTATGGCTCTTGCCAATCAGTTCCTGTTCGGTAAAGCCACTGATTTTGACAAAGTCCGGGTTTACTTCCGTGATGATACCCTTCAAATCCGTGGTAGAAACCAGAATGGAATCATCGTCCATCGCTACTTCCTGATTGGTGATCGGGTGGTTGTGCCGCATACTATTTCTCCAGTAGTTCTGTTTTAATAATACGTTTGTAAACCTGTTCGACCCGTTCACTACAAGGCTGGAATTGGCAATATGGCAAAGATTCCATGCCCTATCGCCTTGATCAGAAAAGTGCCCATGAGTTTGAGGGGGGCAGACGATGTGTGCAGGGTAGTTACGCATCAGCGTTCATATGATTAAATTATCGGATGGGATTGTGACAAAGGAGTGTCACACAAGTGGCATCTGTGTGACAGGCAGAAAAACTCGTGGCTTGTAAGGAAGCACTGAATCAATCAGTGCTTCTCCGCAAAGATTCACGTAATTATTAGGGCAAGTAGTTTAAAGCGCGTAACAGATTTAGTCGGCAGTGACCGGATGATCCTCTTTATTCAGCTCATCATTAATCATCCTGATTGTGGCTTTGCGTCCCGTATGACGGACATCGACGCCTTTGACCATATAGACCACCATTTGCGCAATATTGACGCTATGATCGCCAATGCGTTCAAGGTTTTTGGCAATATTTGAAGCAATCAACTCGGATGTGATCTGGTGCGGATCTTCGGCCATATAGGTCAGATATTCGCGCATCATGGATTTATACATCTGGTTGACTTTTTTATCGCCAGCGATGCACTGCATGGCAGCATCAATATTATTGTTAGCGAAGGCGTCGAAGGCTAGTTTAAGGTGCGTCAACACCAGTTCGGATAAGGATTCAAGTGATGACACCTGAATCAAGGGATGCTCTCTGGTTTCCAGCATCATCTCAGCAATGCCCTCAGCCAGGTCGCCCATGCGTTCCATATCCGTCACCACCTTGATCGATGTGATGACAAAGCGAAGGTCGCTGGCGGCGGGTTGGCGCAAGGCCAGAATGTTGCGCGTCATTTCATCAATTTCGAGTTCCATGTCATTGATGGATTTTTCACGTTCAATCACTTTATGGGCGCGGCTGGTATCATGTTTGAATAATGAATTCATAGAGCGGTTGACTGCTTTTTCAACCATTCCACCCATTTCAAGGGCTTTTTCCTTCAGTTCAATGAGCTCGTCTTCATAGCGCGTGATGGTGTGTTCATTCATGATATAGGTTCCTTATCCAAAACGACCAGTGATATAGTCTTCGGTTTGCGTCTTTTTTGGCGATGTGAACAGCTGTTGGGTTTCACCAAACTCAATTAACTTGCCCAGATAGAAGAATGCGGTGGAATCGGATACGCGCGCCGCCTGTTGCATATTATGGGTGACGATGACAATGGTGAACTGTTGCTTGAGTTCGTCAATCAACTCCTCGATCTTGGCTGTGGCGATCGGATCAAGCGCTGAACATGGTTCATCCATCAGAATCACTTCCGGCTCAATGGCCAGGGCGCGGGCGATGCACAGGCGTTGCTGCTGGCCGCCGGAGAGCGCTGTACCGGGCTTGTTCATCATATCTTTGACTTCTTCCCACAGCGCTGCCCCGCGCAGGGCTTTTTCAACCATATCATCCATATCGCTCTTGTTCATGCTGGTGTGCAGCTTCAGGCCATAGGCGATATTTTCAGCAATGGTCATGGGGAAGGGAGTGGGTTTCTGAAAAATCATGCCGATTTTGTGGCGCAGCGACAGCCCCGGCACTTTCGGATCAATAATATTCACCCCGTCCATGATAATTTCGCCTTCAGCCCGATGGCCCTTGTAGAGATCGAACATGCGGTTGTAAGTGCGGATATGGGTGGACTTGCCGCAGCCGGAGGGGCCGATAAACGCCGTCACTTTGTTTTTGACAATGTCCAGCGTATTGCCGAATAATACCTGTGACTCGCCGTAATAGAACTCCAGGTTGCGCACCGATAGCTTGATCTCTTCGCTGGCGGATATTTCGTCATGCGCAACCTCCTGTGGCAGCGAAACGTCAACGCCTCTGCTGGCAGCCGCCATGGGGTTGATGAAGGGGGTGGGTTGGGTTGCAGTAGCCGTGCTCAATGCTTGCTCCTTTTGCGCAGTATCAGGCGCGTGGTAATGGTGGTGATCAATACAGCCATGGTAATCAGGAAGGCCGCGCCCCATGCTTTGGTTTGCCAGTCATCATAGGGACTCATGGCATAATTGAACAGGGTGACAGTGAGATTGGCCATCGGTTCGTTCATGCTCTCCATCCAGTAGGGGCTGTTCATGGCGGTGAATAACAGTGGTGCGGTTTCACCGGCGACGCGTGCCACAGCCAGCATAATGCCGGTCGCCATGCCTGCGGCGGCAGCTCTGTAAATCACTTGCGGCATGATTTTCCAGTAGGGTGCGCCCAGCGCCAATGCCGCTTCGCGCAATTCATGCGGCACCAGTTTCAGCATCTCTTCGGTGGTGCGTGATACCACTGGCAGCATGATAATAGCCAGAGAGACAGCGCCCGCCCAGCCGGAAAAATGGCCTGAAGGGCGAACGATAATCAGGTACACAAATACGCCAATGACAATGGAGGGTGCCGAAACCAGAATATCTGAAAAATAACGAATAACGCTGCCCAGCCTGGAATCACGGCCAAATTCAGACAGCCAGGTGCCGGCCAGTACGCCAAACGGCACCGACATGCAGGTAGCAGCCACCGTCATCAGTAGCGTGCCGACGATATCGTTGGCCACACCGCCACCTACCATGCCGGGTGGGGTGGGTAGTTCGGTGAAGAAATCCCAGTTGATGGCCTGCATACCGCGCAGCGCCACATCGCCCAGAATCCATGCCAGCATCACCAGGCCGAGCGTGGCGGCGGCACCGGAGAGCCCGAGGACAATGCGGTTGGTGAGAATACGACGTTGACGCCGGATCATAAACCGCCTCCCTGATTGCCGCGACGGAGCCACATTTGCGCTATGCCCAGGACAATGAAGGTGATCAGGAACAGCACCAGCCCGAGTTCGACCAGCGAGGAGAGATAGATATCACTATCGGCTTCGGTAAATTCGTTGGCCAGCGTCGAGGCGATCGAGGTTCCCGGTGCAAACAGCGACCACGACAGGTGGTAGGCGTTGCCGATCACAAAGGTGATGGCCATGGTCTCGCCCAGGGCCCGGCCCATGCCGAGAAATACAGCGCCGGCGATGCCTTTTTTGCCGTAAGGAATCATAATGTCGCGTACCACTTCCCAGGTGGTGCAGCCCATACCGTAGGCGGCTTCCTTGAGGTTCTGCGGTACCATCAGGAACACGTCACGCGTCACTGAGGCGATAAAGGGCAGAATCATCAGCGCCAGCACCAGCCCTGCGGTGAGCATACCGATGCCCATGGCAGGCCCCGTAAAGAAGGGCAGAAAATCGAAATGATCGGCCAGCCACGGTTGCAGATGATCCGCCATGATAGGCGAGAGTACAAACAGTCCCCACATGCCATAAACAATACTGGGAATGGCGGCCAGCAGTTCGATGGCGGTGCCGAACGGCGCTTTCATCCATTCCGGTGCCAGTTCAGCCAGAAACAGGGCGACGCCAATGGATATCGGTACGGCGATTAGCATAGCCAGCAGAGTGGATATCAAGGTTCCGACTATGGCGATCAGGGCGCCGAAGTCATCCTTAACCGGATTCCAGGCGCTGCTGGTTAAAAAGGAGAAGCCGAATTTATGAATGGAGGGAAGCGATTCATGCCAGAGGCTGACGACGATGGCCGTGAACAGCAGCAGAATGCCAATGGCGAAGCTAAGGGTCAGACCGCGAAAAATGCTATCGCCCCATGGTTTTTTTGTTTCTGTACTCATGCTGTGGCAGTGCTCCCCTGTGATAGTCTAACCCGGCCAGAAATCCGCGATTCTTACGGTAACAGGCCTGTCGCGCAATATGATCTTGTCTTTACGAAAAACGTCCCGTGAAAACTTCTTAAAAAGCATCCACCGCAAAGTACGCAAAGTTTCGCAAAGGGCATCATGTATCAATCAAAAACTGTTTTTGTTTTATCTGCGGTAATCTGCGTTCATCTGTGTCTAAAACCTATCGAGTCTGGAAAAGAAGAGCCGGGATCAACCCGGCTCTTCCGTTTACTGCGGCTGTTTCTATGGTAGATACAGCATCATGCGTTAAGCTCGCTTACTTCCAGATGGCGTGGCCGCGCTTGTCTTTCAGCACTTTACTCCAGGTGGCGCGAACCATGTTGGCGACTTTCTTCGGCATCGGCACATAATCCAATTTTTCAGCGGCCCTGGCGCCGTTGTTATAGCTCCAGTTGTAGAACTTCAACACTTCTCTGGCCTGCGCAGGATGAGCCTGAGTCTTATACAGCAGGATGAAAGAAGCGCCGGTGATCGGCCATGATTTGGCGCCAGGCTGATTGGTCAGCACCATGTAGTAACCCTTGGCATGTTTCCAGTCAGCACCAGCAGCGGCAGCCTGGAAGTTGGCGGAGGTCGGTGCGACGAAGTTGCCGTAGAAGTTCTGCAATAGCACAGAAGCCATGTGGTTCTGTAATGCATAGGCATATTCAACATAACCGATGGAGCCCTTCACCTTGCCCACGAATGCAGCAACGCCCTGGTTGCCCTTGCCGCCGAGACCGACAGGCCATTCAACAGCTTTGGCATTGCCCAGCTTTTCAGCCCATTCACCGCTTACCTTGGTCAGGTAGTTGGTGAAAATCCAGGTGGTGCCGGAACCGTCAGCGCGGTGAACCACGGTGATATCCATGTTCGGCAGTCTCAGGCCAGGGTTGTTGGAAGTGATACGCGGGTCATTCCATTTTTTGATGTTGCCCAGGTAGATGTTGGCAATGTTGCGTGACGTCAGTTTCAACTGCCCAGCCTTGATGCCTTTAATATGCACAACCGGCACCACACCGCCCATGATCATCGGGAACTGCATCAGACCGAATTTATCCAGCTCTGCTGCTTTCAATGGTGCATCGGATGCGCCGAAGTCCACAGTTCTGGCCTTGATCTGTTTGATGCCGCCGCCGGAACCGATGGCCTGATAGTTCAGTTTAACGCCGGTTTCCTTGTTATAGTCATGCGCCCACTGTGAATAGACCGGGAATGGGAAGGTTGCGCCCGCACCGTTGATCGTAGGTGCCGCCTGCGCGACAGATACTGCACTGATAGCGCCGGTTACAATCATTGCTGCTGCAAAAATCATTTTTTTCATGCTAATCTCCTTGTTTTATTTAGGTTGAAACATAACAGGCCGGAGTAAAACTCCGGCCTGATATTTTTTAGTACTTAAAGTTCGTGTACAGACCGATCTTGGTGACCTTGCCCTTGGCGCGGTATACGCCGCCAACCTTATTGTCGGTCACATCATACACCAGCGACATGGCGACATTCTTGGTCGGGAAGTATTCAACACCAGCCACGTAGCGGGTCTTCTTCTTCTGACTGGCAGCGACTTTGTTGTCTTTCACATACTCATAGCGACCCAACAGACCGAACTGATCGGTTACTTTACCCCAAGCCCATAGATCATAGGCGTTCTCTTTCACATTGGTACCACCGGTTTTTTTGTTCTGCGCATAGTTGGCGCCGATGCGGAAGTCATGACCCATGCCGTAGGTGACCATGCCCTGAATCAGGGTTGACTTGGTGGCAAGCCCGACCTGAGGCGTAGTCTTGGTGGCTCTGTAACCGTTACGATACTGGAAATCCAGCGTCAGACCAGGTAACAGGTTCAGGCCAATGCGGGAGTCGAAATCCATGCTGCTGCCTTTAATGGCCGGATGATCATAGCCATTGCCGTTGGTGTAGGTGAACCAGTAGTTGGCCAGCCCGTCCAGCACATTACCCTTGAAGCCGATACCTAGATCGGAGGATGCATCGTAGTGATTGGAATCAATTAAGACAGGGGAGATATAGCGGTGCGCCCAAAGGTGCTCTTCGTGATCGATCCACGGTGTGTGCGACTGACCCAGACGCAAGACCAGAGCATCACCATACAGCTTGCCTTGCAGATAAGCGTATTTCAGGAAGATGTTGTTGTTCTTCTTGGTCAGCTTGTTATCCAGATTCACGTCGGTGGTGACGCGCATCATCCAGTCGTTATTGAAGCTGTACTTACCGGTAAAGTAAGCGCGGCTCACAGACAGACCAAGTTTCTTCGTGTCTGCTGTAGCAGGCACATGCGTGGTTTTCACCTGAGTCAGGTCGGAAAACACTTCAGTTTCAAATTTCAATTTACTGTCACCATTTTGAGCTACCAGCACGCCGCCGGCAAAGGCAGGCGCACTTACAGCAAACATGGCAAGCGCAGCAATTGTTTTAATTGTTTTTTTCAATTTTTTTCTCCTCATTTGTAAATCCCATCTCGGGTCGCGGCGGACGCTAGGTGTGATTTGTGTCACTAATGTGACATACTGGAACAGTGTGGTTATTTGCATGTGGCATTTTGATTCAGTTGGCATAACAGAGGGTTTTCGTATGTGACCGCTGGTTCAAAAAGATGAAAGTCAAAACCACTCACTGTGGTGGGAATGTGCTTATTCCGTTTGTGACACCATCAAGACAACAACCGGCCAAAACCCCTGTTGTCACAACAGTGACACATGCGGGTGATTGATTTCCGCTATTCATACGATGAGAGAAGAAAGAGGAAGAAATCATGAACTATATTGATCACGCGACACAGGCGGGACTGACAGAAGCCTATGCGGCCACGCGAATGGCCAACCCGCTGTTTCACCAGTTTTGCGAGTTGCCGATATGTCGGCATATGCAACTTGAAGAGAGCCTGCAGCTATTCAGCTGTTTTGATGTGGTGCAGGGCAAAAGCGGTGAGATTATCTATGCGTCCGGCAGTGACACAGACAAAACCATGCGCCTGATTGTCAGCGGCTCGGTGACAGTATCGAGCCCGTCATACGGCATCTATAGTCATCTCGGGCCGGGCGATGTGTTCAGCCTGTTCTCCTTTCTGGACGAATCACGTCTGCATTCAGCCACAGTGACAGCGGAACAGGATAGTACGATGCTGTGCATCCAGCGTGAATATTTTAATCTGATTACTGTTGAGGATGCCGGGCTTGGCAACCTGTTGCTTCGTTTTATGTTTCGTCTGCTGTCGCAGATGTCGCTGAAGATGGAGAGCGAATATGCTGCCATGCATTACTATGTCAGCGGCAGGCGAATCTGATGCTTGAGATGCATCAGTCCAGCCCACAGTATCGCGACCTGATGACTCAGTCCAACGAACAGGCCAGCGCCGATATTTTGATTGTCGAAGATGAAATGCCGATTGCCCGACTGATGGAAATGCATCTGCGCAAGGCAGGTTTTTCCACCTCGATTTGCAGCGATGGCGATTCGGCACTGGCGGCACTGCGCGATGGTGACTGGCGACTGGTGGTGCTCGATCGCATGTTGCCAGGTGCCAGCGGCATGAAAATCCTGCGCTGGATCAAGGCCTCGAACAGTCAGGGCCATACGCCGGTACTGATGGTGACGGCGCTGGGTATGGCTGCCGAGCGGGTGCATGGGCTCAATGAAGGGGCGGATGACTATCTGCCCAAGCCTTTTGAGCCGGATGAGCTGGTGGCACGCGCCAAGGCACTGTTGCGCCGTAGCCGGGTTGTCGAAAGCGGAACTACGGGCGTGAATATCCTGCAGCTTGATCCTGATGTGCCTGTGGTGATTGAGGGAGATCAGCGTGTTGAGGTGCGACCGCTGGAATATAAACTGTTGAAAATCCTGATGGACAAACCGGGCAAAACCCGCAGCCGCGATTACCTGCTTGATCATGTATGGGGTCACGATGTCTATGTTGAGCCACGCACGGTGGATGTGACCATCAAACGATTACGCAAGGCATTAAAGCCGTTGGGGCGTAAAAATTGCATTGAAACCGTTCGCGGTATGGGGTATCGCTTTGTGAAACCGGGTTTATGATCCGTCTCTGGTTGACGGCTGCTGCTGGCGCGGTTGCCCTTGGCTGTCTGATGACCATGATGCGTATGCGTCAGCAGATGAGCGCTTATCAGCGCAAGAATCGGCAATTGAAGGAGACCATCCTGCAACTTGAACAGCAGTTGCGCAGCAATGTACGGCTGGATGCGCTGCTGAGTGATGTCAATGAGCCCGTGTTGCGGATAGGTAGCGGCGGTGCGACGGTGGTTGCAGCTAACCCCTGCGCCCGTATTGTTTTCGAGATGGGCGACCATGAACTGCCGCTGCCGATGCGGCAACTCTACCGGGATGCTGACTGGAATGCGTTGCTGTTGCTGGCGGTGACGGCGCTGCCGGAAAAGACAAAACTGCCACGCATGCAGATGGACAAGTGGGTGCTGACTCCGAGGCTGGCGCAGCTTGATCATGGCGAGGCCATGTTACTCTGTCTCGATGTGACACGGAGGCACAAGCTGGAGCAGCAGCAGCGCACCTTCCTGTCCAATCTGATGCACGATCTGAAAACGCCGCTGACTTCGCTGCTCGGTTATGCCCGCAGTATGGAATGTTTTGGCGACCAGGCAGATTTCAGAAAAGAGGCGGCGGTGGTGATTGCTGATGAAGCCAAACATGTCAATCACCTGCTCAATGCGTTGCTGACGCTGGATCAGGCTGAGTTCGGACAGCGGGACGATGATGTCACCTGTGATATGAATATCGTCGTTCGGCGTGTATGTGGTATGTTGACGCCGCAATGCAGTGACAAGCATGTGAAATTAAAATTATCAGGGGATAAGAAAAAGGTGGCTGTTGCGGCATCTTTTGAAGATGTGGACAGGATTGTGACCAATCTGTTGGTCAATGCGATCAACTACTCCCCGCAGCAGGGTCGTATCCGCGTGGTTATCAGTCGTCGGCAGGATCAATGCCGTGTTGTTATTGAGGATGAAGGGCCGGGCATTGCGGAGAAACATCTGCCCCATGTGACCGAGCGTTTTTATCGCGTTGACAAGGCACGTAGCAGAACGCACAAAAGTCACGGGCTGGGTCTGGCCATAGTCAAGGAGTTGCTGGAATTTAACGGTGGCGAGTTGACGCTCTCCAACCGCGACCCCAACGGCCTGCACGCCGAATTTACCTTACCGCTTCAGGGAAAAAACCAAAGTGTTTCACCGCAGAGTACGCAGAGTCCCGCAAAGTAAAACCATGCAGGAAACATCATGCTTTCATGTGAGCGTTTCAATTTGAAAGAGATTTTGACTTTCTTTGCGATCTTTGCGGCTTTGCGAGATCAAGTCTTTTAACGCTTCAAAGCCGACTCTCGCCAAGACGCAAAGAACGCCAAGTAATCCCTGTTTATCTTTTCCTCTGCTTTTCCTCTGTGCTTGACGTATAGGATATACAAATGCCGTGGGCGCATGGATGCGCAGGAACGGCCTCTGTGTCCTCTGTGGTGAGAATCTTTTGATTTTAGTGATGATCGCCTTCCTGTTTTAGCTCTGCGGCGAAGATGTCTTTATTGTAGCCGATCAGCACGATCAGGATCAGTGAATAGATAAAGGT
>Ga0256829_1000383_pt1 | contig 46885 bp, 46 predicted proteins | sample 131447metaG_FD_185979 | JGI IMG/M metagenome (GOLD analysis project Ga0256829, IMG submission 185979) | Hydrothermal vent microbial communities from Lau Basin, Pacific Ocean - 131-447 | ecosystem: Environmental > Aquatic > Marine > Hydrothermal vents | place: Pacific Ocean: Lau Basin | collected... | reverse complement strand
GATGAAGTAACAAGCCCTAGGGGTTTTATAGACTTGCTTGGAGCTTATGGACGAGATGAATTAGAGTTAGATAAGCAAGCAAAAGATATTTTTGAGAGTTGCTTTTTGTGTACAGCTTGTACCGATGTTTGCCCTAACTCTTTGCCAACAGATATGGTTATAGAAGAGGTTCGTGCCGATATTGCCCAAAAGTATGGCATTGCTTGGTTTAAAAGAGCTTTTTTTACACTCCTTCGCCACCGTTGGCTAATGGATATTATGATGAAGCTAGGTTGGGTATTTAAAACTTGTGGTTTTAAGCAAGAGCCTAAAAAGGGTGGAATGCTACCTCGTTTTAACTTGCCAATTTTAAAAGCCGATAGACTGCTTCCGAGTTTAGGCAAAACAAGCTTTTTAAATAAGTACCCAAAAGAGATAAAAAATGGTGGTACAAGAAGAGTTGCTATATTTATCGGTTGTCTTGCAAACTACAACTACACAGGAATTGGCGATAGTTTGGTAGAGGTATTAAAAGAGTTAAATATAGATATTTTTATCCCAAAAAAGCAGAAATGCTGTGCAGCCCCTGCATACTTTACTGGTGATTTTTATACAGTAGAGACTCTATCAAAACAAAATATAGAGTATTTCGAAAGCTTTATAAATGATGTAGAAGCAATAATTATCCCCGAAGCAACTTGTAGTGCAATGATAAAGCACGATTGGGAAGTATTTTTTAGAAACCGCGGAATGGATGATTGGGCAGACAGAGCTAAAGAGTTAAATAAAAAGATATTCATGGTAACAGAGTGGCTCTATAAAAACACTGAGTTAAAAGAGTTGCTAGATAGCAAAAATATAAATTTTAAAGAGAGCATAACATACCACGACGCCTGCCACGCTAAAAAAGTACAAGGCATAGAAAAAGAGCCAAGAGAGCTACTAAAGAGTAACTTTAAACTAAAAGAGATGAGTGACCCAAACAGATGCTGTGGCTTTGGCGGAGTAACAATGCAAACCGAAAAATTCCACCTAGCCCAAGCAGCAGGGCAACCAAAGGCAGCCATGATTAAAGAGAGCGGGGCAGATATTGTAGCCGCAGAGTGCAGTGCCTGCAGAATGCAAATTAGCAACTCTTTACATCAAAACGATGTAGATGTGGAATTTAAAAACCCTATTGAGTTGATTGCTAAGGCACTTAAGGAGAAATAACGCTGAGTTCACTGACAGGGTATCCTCTTAAGTGCTAGGTTTTGTTAGTCTTTCTATTATAAAAACTAAAATAAACTAGTTTGTTGTAATTTTCTCTCTTCTTTAATATGCTTTTCAATCCAAGATATAAATTCATTTTTAAACTTTATACCTTTGATTTTTCCATGGTATTTATCAACTATGAATAAATCCTTATATTTGTTGGTTGGTTTATATATTCTATCTTCTTTTTCTATTACTGATTCATATAATAAGTATTTATTTAAATCTTGTGTTTTTTGAAAAAAACCTTCGGCTTTATCTTTTAAATGTTGCACTATTTCAGAGGCTGTATAACCGTTATCTTCTCGATAAATAAACTCTATTTTATCTTTTGTAATTTTGTTTTGTTCAAGAAATAAATCACTCTTAGATAAATAGACTTTTATTTTTTTATTATTCTTTAATCCTCGAAGTATATTGTCATAAGTTCCTTTACTTTTACCATCCCATATAGCAAAAGTAAATTCACTATCCATACTCATGGCTTTATCTTTTTCTTGTTGTCTCTCTCGCTCTTTTTTAATGCTATTTGTAACTTCAATATATTTTGTCTTAAAATTTTCACTTGCTTTATATCTTGGAAGTATAGAAATCGAGTAAATCGTTACATTAAAATAATTTTGCAATAAACAATATTCTTGTACCAATGTATCAATTCCACTAGCATCCCCAACCAATATTTCAAAATTATTTTGTATGATTTTATCAATACTCTTTTTAACTTCTTTTGGAAGTTTTTTAATTGATATAGAACCACTTATAAAAACTTTGTTTTTCATCTTTTTACATCCTTAACAGGCATAAAGAAAAAGTTCACTTTCTTATTGAAGCTGTATAGCTTATACATAGTTTCACATATTGAAGCAGTTGTACCCATTACATCATCAATAAGGATAAAAGTATCAGTTACATTTGATTGGCTTAGGTTTATAGAGTATTTATTAAATTGTTGTGTTGATAAATTTGTTATGCTTTTGCTTGACACTTGAGTATTTTTAGAAATAATTTTTTTTAACGGTATAGTATTTATTACTGATAATTTGGTTGCAATTTCATCAGGTATTTGAGAACCTGAAGGTATAAAAGCAATCTTTAAATCAGTATAGTTTTCTTTTAAATTTTTAATATATCCATTAAAGTAAGAAATTATTTCATCAACATAAGATTCACGTGTTGTTGTTTGTATTGGCGGACTTTTTAAATATTTCATTTCATATAGTTTTTTTCCAAAGTATGTGTATTTTTGGTATTCACGATTATTATATTTAAATGTTAAAATATGGGTAAAAGGATTTTGATTAAAATCTTGGAGTATATCAAACTCTTTGTAAAAATCTAATATGATGCCTTGTGCGATTAAAGTATTTTGAAAAAAAACTCGACATTGCAAATGATTATTTTGTATAGTATTATCTTGTACATATTCAATGATCTCATTATTAATATTAACTGGGACTTTTTTTGCTTTTATAATAATTTTAAAATCATCAACAACCATTATTATTCCTCTATAAAATTTATCAACTTCTATCGTCCCAAAGCTGGAGCTTCGTGAGCAGTGGAAATATATTCAAGAAATATACATTCACATGACTAGCTAATAATTATATCAAAGGTTTTCTTACAAATATTTAATACTTATAGTAGACTTTGATATTACAGCGTTGGAAAATGTACTCATGAATTTTCAACCTTCAATTAACTTCAAAAACTCATTTTCCAGTTGATTACTAACCCTAAACCCTTGCTCTTTTGCTTTATAAAAAATATCAAGAGTATCCTCTTTAGTTAACATCTCTTTTTTGTAGTTTAACACTAACAGACCAATAAAGCCAAAAATATTAATGCCTAAGTTTGTTGCTATTTTGCGACCTTTTTTCTCATCGATTATTAATGATAGATTCATTTCTTTGGCTAAGACAATGGCTTCGGACTCTCCTTTATCTAAAGTTTTGGTAAGGAGAGTGTAGAGATTTTTATCGTTAATCTCTTTTACTACAAAGAAATTTTTATTTAAAGTAATTTTCTCTTCTATGACTATTTCATCGTAAACTTTTTTAGGTATATAGACTAAAGAGAAGATATTTTTTAGAACATCTAATCTGTTAATATTTAATAGGGTAATAATTGTAGTAGAATCGCTTATGATTAACTTCATTACAAAAAGCTCTCTATTCCTTTTAAATCTTCTTCGAGTTTATAGTCAGTAACAGGGATATTGTGTAAGGTTAAAAGTTTCATAGTTTTGCCTTTGCTTAATTTAAGTGATTTTGAGAGTTGAGATAGTGAAATATCACCTTTTTCAAATGCTTTTAAAACTAAGCTTTCTAAAAAACCATGTCGCAGTATATCATCTTCGAAAGAGGTCGCTACACCTAAAGGTTTTCCTCGTTTTGTAATCATAACAAATTCATTATTTTCTAATGATTTTGTAAAAACAGCTGGATTTATTTGTAAATCTCTTATGCCTACTGTTTGCATATTATTCCCCCTTGTACTATTAACTATAAGTATATAATAACATTTATATGTTAAAATACTCTTAATGTAGCTCTCTAGTTTTCTCTTATTTTTCTCTCGTCTCAAAGTTTCAGCTTTTGTGGATGCATATTAGAGCAATATGAAAAGTAAGGTTATTTTGATTTGGTATTAACTCTAATATAGGGTCACGATGTTGATGTAAAGTTTAAGAATATGATTGAGTTGATAGCTAAGGCTTTAAAAGAAAAGTAAAATATTTTTAATTTTATGATATAATTAATAAAAATTAAGAATGAGGCACTTATGGAAGAGGCAAGAGTATTAAGAAATTACAGTTATGAAGATTATCTTGATATCGCTAACTCTACGCAAGAGAGGGTAGAGCTTATTTTTGGTGATATTTATATGATGGCGGGGGCTAGTGCTTTGCATCAGGATGTAGTTTTGAGTATTGCATATTTTTTAAAAAGTATTAGTAAAGATAAAAAAATGTGCCTACCTAGGATTGCACCTTTTGATTTGAAGTTGGATGTTGATGGTAAAATTAATGTTGTGCAACCAGATATTATGTTATTTTGTGAAGATGAAAAACCTTGTGCAGTTTTTGAGATTTTGTCGCCATCTACAGCATTAAAAGATAAAACAGTTAAAAAAGAGCTTTATGAAAAAAGCGGTATAAAAGAGTATTTTTTAGTAAATGCAGAGTATGGCGTGGTAGATAAATTTATGCTAATTGATGGCAAATATGAATATACAGGGGCATTTGGTGCTGAAGATGAATTGCCGATTGAGTGTTTGGAGAGTAGTATTGAACTGAAAGAGGTTTTTGAAATAGAAATAGTTGATTCTTAATTTATTTAACTAGCATTTAAGCATATTTTCTGTAAAATCGCAAAACTTTTCTAGTGAGTAGCTAGAAACCAAATTTAAATAAAGGCAATGAAATGGCTAGAAGATGTCAAGTAACGGGCAAGGGTCCACTAGTTGGAAACAATGTATCACATGCTCACAATAAAACTAAAAAACGCCAACTTCCTAACTTAAGAACTGTAAGAGTTACTTTAGAAGATGGTACAAGAAAAAAGATTAAAGTTGCAGCTTCAACTTTAAGAACAATGAAAAAGAAAGCAGCTGAAGCTCAAGCGTAAGCTCTACTTTTTTACTTCGCCCTTTTTTGGGCACTTTTTAAATCCTTTTATTACTACATTTTAAGTATAATACATACCAATTACTACCAAAGGTTTTATAATGTTTGAAATACTATCTTTAAAAAATGGAATAGCTAATGTTGATGGCTTTTTTTGTGATGCCATAAATTGTGGGCTTCGTCCAGATACAAAGCAGGGTGATTTAGCTTACGTTAGAAGTGATGAAGTTTGCAATATTGCAGCAACTTACACAACAAACAAGTTTTGTGCAGCTCCTATAAAGCATGCTCTAAAGTATGGTAAGAGTTTTGAGGGGAATTTTGTCTTAATAAATGCAAAAAATGCAAATGCGATGACTGGGAAGAGGGGTATTGAAGATATAGAAGATATTTTAAGTCACCTGCCAAGCGATTTAAATATTGTAAATCCTGTTATGAGCTCTACGGGTGTAATTGGCTACAGATTGCCAAAAGAGAAGATTATAAGCGGTATAGAGAAGCTGGATTTCAGTGCTAAAAATTCTGATAAAGCTGCAAATGCGATACTTACAACAGATAGTTTTAAAAAGGAGTTATGCTTTAGAGTAAAGCTAGAAAATGGAGATAGTTTTAATATTGCAGCTATAGCCAAAGGTGCTGGTATGATAAACCCTGCAATGGCTACAATGCTATGTTTTGTAACAACCGATGCCGATGTGCCAAAAGATGACTTGCAAGAGTTGCTAGATGTCGCAGTAGCAGAGTCGTTTAATAAAATTAGTGTAGATGGTGATACCTCTACAAATGATACAGTACTTTTAATGGCAAATGCTAAGAGCGGAGCTTATGATAAAGAGGCGTTTAAAGTAGCACTGCAAAAGATACTTTTTGAGCTTGCAATGATGATACTTAAAGATGGTGAGGGTAGCAATAAAGTTGTAGCTTTTGAAGTTGTGGGTGCAAAGAGTGATGAAGAGGCACAAAGAGCAGCTGTGAATTTAAGTAACTCACTATTAGTTAAAACCGCACTATTTGGGCAAGACCCAAATTGGGGAAGAATTGCTTCTACTATTGGGGCAAGTGGCATAGAGTGTGATGAAGAGAAGCTTGCTATTTACTATGATGATTTAGTAATTTATAGTAGTGAATACCCAGAACTTGATAGTGAAAGAGAAGAGAAAGCATATAAAGTAATGCAACAAGATAGCTTTAAAATAAAGTGCGATTTGGGCTTAGGAGATGGTAGTTACACAGCTTATGGGTGTGATTTAAGCTATAAGTATGTTAAGATAAATGCTGAATATAGAACATAAAATAGTTACATTATAACTCGAATGTAAATATTTTTTGAAGTAAGTTATAGACTAAAATTTTTCTAAATGGTATAATACTAATATAAAAATAAAAAGGATAAAATATGATGTTACCAGAGTACAGAGATTTGATTAGTGAGTTAAAGGTTAAAGATAAGCATTTTGCCAGAATATTTGAAAAGCATAATGAATTAGACCAAAAAACTACAGATGCAGATAAATTACACTTGAGTGATAGCGAGATAGAGTTACTTAAAAAAGAGAAACTACTTTTAAAAGATGAAGCTTTAGCAATAATTCTTAAATATAAAAAGGAGAAAGAGGCTTAGTCTTCTCTCTGTTTTTATTGTTATTTTTAAATATTAAAATAACTTAGTACTTTAAAGATAAGTAAATTAAAAATTCCAGCTGCAAAACCTGCTAGGAGGTCATCTCCTATCACTCCAAGTCCACCTTTTACTTTGCGGTCTATGTATCCAATTGTAGATGGTTTCCAAATGTCAAATAGTCTAAAGCTTGCAAAGCTTAAAATTACTGCAATATACTCTATGTATTGGTTTTGCCAAATAGATAGCCCACCGTATGTAATTACCATTGTTAGCCATACACCCACAACTTCGTCGATTACTATACTTTTATCATCGTGTGTGTCAGTTGCTTTTTCGTATTTGTTTATTTCGAATATTCCAATAATTGTAAATACAATTACGGCAGTTGTTAAGCTATTTACACCAAGGTAGTAGATAATTGCTAAACCAAATGGCATAGCAGCAAGTGTGCCAGTAGTTCCTGGTGCAACAGGTGAAAGCCCGCTACCAAAGAATGTTATAAGTAATTTGTTCAAATTCATTAATCGCCTTTAAGTTAAAGATGTTGTTTGATATAGTTCTATAAGTTTAATATAAAACTCTTTTTCACTCTTCTCTTCTAAAATACCGCCACTTGGCATAAGCATATCGTATGTTTCTTGTAGATTTTTAAATCGTTTAGGATATAGAGACGATAAAATATGAGCAGAAACTTCTTTTCTAATAAGTATAGTTGGTGGTACTATTCCATTTCTAATAAGTTCCATAAGTGGGCGATAGTGATAGTGTATATGGTGATGTTGTCCATGCGGACATGTATTATTGTTTACAATAGTTTTGCAAAGGTCGCAATAAACATATTCATCAAATAGTGATATTTTTATACCAATATCTTTAAAAGTATCAAAAACTGTACTTATTTTGTTTTGAATATATGTCATACCTAATGCTCTGTGGTTTCTACCTACAATTAATCTTGTGCATCCATAATTTTTTGCTACAATGGCATCTAGTATTAATTCGTTATATCCTGCAAATATGTAGCTATTTTCAAAAGGTACTACCAAAACTCTATTGTGTGGTAAAAAATTATCTACTAATATGTCTAAAGTCTCATTTCTTATTTCAAAAGATAAACCCTCTTTTGTAAATGGTTTCATTAAAAATATTATAAGCAAATCACAACTATCTAAAGTTTGTCTAATAACTCGTTCGTGTGCTCTATGTAGAGGGTTAGCACCTAGCATTAATGCAGAAACTTTTTTAGCTCCAGAATCTTCAATTCTCTCTTGTACGGTTTCAATGCTTCTCTTTATGGGTTTGTATTCTACATTATAAGTTCCACTTACTGCCCACTCACCAATTCTATTAAAGGCTCTTTTAATTGCTGGTTGGGACATATCATCTGTACCATATATATTTAAAACTCTCTCTTTAGGATTAATTTTAAAAGTCTCTTCTACTTTTAACTCTCCTACTTTTTTATTGTCGCAAATTAAGTGTACAATATCGCCATCTTTAAAGTTTTGAATATTTTTTTCGTTTAATTTACCCTTTGGAGTTAAAATAAAAGAGTAGGGCATAGGAATATCTTTATATTTATGGCATTTATCAACTTCGCGTGCTTCATCTTCGCACATTAGCCCAGTAACTGGAGATAATAACCCTTCTTGTACAAGTGCAAGTGATGATAGTGCTTCTTTATCTATAAAAAGTGTATCATTTCTTTTTGAATAATTCAAATTTTCTCCTCTTTTCCCAGAGGCTCTTTCTCGATATTCCGAGCTTTTTACTAAGTTCAGTATCTGGGTATTGGTATTGGAATTTCTTAATTATATACTGAACATACTCATTTATCGTTAGTATATTGTTTTGGTCATACAATTTATTGTTACTATTGAGTATAATCTTCTCATATGGCATTTCTACACTGTTATCTAACGAAGATATTATAAATTTTTTGCCATCTAAAAGTTCAAAAAGTTTCTCTCTGTCATCTTTTTTTAATTTATCTGCTCTTGAGATATATGCAATTTTATTATTTTCTAGTTCAGTCAATTTATTTTTCCAATTATCGCTTTGTAAATCTATAAATATTGGTGTAGTTTTATATTTTTGTGCAATATCAATAGCAATTTTATCAGCAACTCTTTGATGATTTGTGTATATAGCAATTGGTAGATTAATATCGTTTATATCTGCTTTTGCTTCTACTTCGTTAAACATACTATCTAATAAATCTTTATAAAATCTATTTTCTCTTCTTAACTTCTTATATTCATAATAGTGCTCTATTTTTCTTACTAACTCTTCTACTATAAATGGTTTAACAATATAATCTTTTGCACCCATTTCCAAGGGTTTTACTACGGTATCATTGTTAATATAATTAACTATTAAGATTATAATTTTATTTTTAAATTTTTCTATTAATTTATCAGAGTTTTGCCCTGGAATTGTGGTTGAAAGTAGGTAAATATCACCATTACTATCCATTGCATCTTTAACTGAACTAAAAATCTCTGTCTCAAAATTGTACTGTCCTAATTTAGAAGCAATACTTTGTGCTAAGTAAAGTTCGTTTTCTACTATAATAATCTTCATATTTCATCCCATCTATAATAATTTAATGTTGCTGTTGCGTAAACTGCTACACCCTCTTTTCTTCCCACAAAGCCAAGCTCTTCGCCTGTTGTAGCTTTAATGTTTATTTGGTTTCTGCCAATTACTAAAATATCTGCCAAAGTTGCTTTCATCGCCTCTTTGTGTGGAGATATTTTTGGAGCTTGTGCTACTATACTTAAGTCGCAGTTTACTATTTCGTAACCAACGCCTTTGACAAGCTTTGCAACAGCTCTTAGTAACTCTTTGCTATCGGCATTTTTATATTCGCTATCGGTATCTGGAAATAGTTCTCCAATGTCGCCTAAGCTGCTAGCCCCTAAGAGTGCATCTATAAGTGCGTGTATTGCTACATCCCCATCGCTGTGTGCTTTAAAGCCAAATGGAGAATCAATCTCTATACCACATAAAACCATTTGCTTGCCACTCTCAAATGGGTGTATGTCGATACCAAACCCGACTTTTGGGCTGTTTGCAGGAGCTTTTAGGCACTTTAAACTCTTTAACTCATCTTTATAAGTAAGTTTTTGAGCCTTTTGAGAGCCCTCTACAAAAATCACCTCTTTAGAGTTTGCAAAAAATGCACTACTCTCATCGGTAAACTCTTTGTTGCTTTTTAAAACTTCTTTTAGTGTTACTGTATGGCTTAGTTGTGGAGTTTGCACTCGTTGTAACTTTTCTCTATCTATTGGCTTGTCATTAAAATAGACTGTATCACTTACTTTAAGTGTTGGTACTACACAACTATTTTGCTTTTTAGAACTTAATAAACGCTTTAGAAGTTCACTATCTAAGCAGCATCTAGCAACATCGTTTACTAAAACATATTCGCTATCAATTAACTTTAATGCATTTTGTAGCGATTCTTGTCTGGATGTACCACCTATAACATATTCGTAATCGGCGAAACTTTTCATTAGACTTAACTCATTTTGATTACAAACAATAATAATTTTTGCAAAATTATAACTTTTAGTAAAAGATTCTGCTACAAATTGCCACAATGGTTTATTATTTTGATAAAGCCACTGTTTTTTTGTAGGTAAACCAAAACGAGTAGAGTTTCCAGCTGCTAATAATATTAACGAGAGTTCTCCCACTAATCACCTTTCATCTGTTACTAGAAGTATCATTTCTATTTTGTTGTGTAATTTTAACCAATTGAACTTAAAAGTGTAACTATATTCTACACTTTTAAAAAGAAAATTTCTATTTTCTCTAAATACGATAAATATTCTCCTATTTTACTCTCATTTCAAATTTCTTTAAGAAATGGCTGGTATAACTTTGCAGTATAGCTATTACTAATCAAATGTAGTGTAATATAAGCTTTAAATTTTAAGGGTACCTCTAATAATTAGATGATATCGATAACATTTTTAGCTTTTACCTAGAGAAGACACATCTTTTAAGTACTAGCCGCAGCTAGGTCGAAAAGATGTAACGCAGTATAGGCGAAAGTTGAAGATTGTGTGGGTATTGCTTATTTAGAGGTGCTTTATAGAGGATACTTTAATGAGAGAAGAATGGGTAAAGAAACGAGAAGGTGATAAAGTTAGAACTCAAATGTATTATGCTAAACAAGGTATTATTACAGAAGAGATGCAGTATGTTGCTGATAAAGAGAATATAGATGCAGAATTTTTAAGAAGCGAAATTGCAAGAGGTCGCTGTATAATCCCTGCAAATATTAACCATACTCAGTTAGAGCCAATGGCTATTGGTATGGCTGCTAGTTGTAAGATTAATGCAAATATTGGCTCATCTGCGTTAGCTAGTGATGTATCTGGCGAGATAGAAAAGGTAGATGTTTGCCTAAAGTATGGTGCCGATACAATTATGGATTTAAGTACAGGTGGTGATTTAGATAAAATTAGAGAAGCTGTAATTGGGCACTCTACAGTGCCTATTGGAACAGTTCCAATGTATCAAATTCTACACGATATTAACGATAAAATAGAAGATTTATCTATAGATATGATGCTTAAAACTTTAGAAAAACAAGCACAACAGGGCGTTAGTTACTTTACAATTCATGCTGGCTTTTTGCTAAGATTTATGCCACATGTTGCTAAGCGTAAAATGGGAATTGTGAGTCGTGGAGGCTCTTTGATGGCAGCTTGGATGATGCATCACCATAAAGAGAACCCATTTTACGATGCGTATGATGCTATTTTAGATATCTGTAGAAAGTATGATGTATCACTATCTCTAGGCGATAGCCTTCGCCCAGGTTGTCTTGCCGATGCGAGTGATGAGGCACAATTAAGTGAGCTAAAAGTTTTAGGTGAACTTACACTTAAAGCTTGGGAGAAAGATGTTCAAGTAATGATAGAAGGTCCAGGACATGTGCCGCTAAATCAAATCGAGCGTAATATGAAACTAGAGCGAGAGTATTGCCACGAAGCACCATTCTATATTTTAGGACCATTAGTTACAGATATTGCAGCAGGGTACGACCATATAAGTTCTGCGATTGGTGCAGCTGTTGGTGGATGGCATGGGGCTAGTATGCTATGCTATGTTACACCAAAAGAGCATTTAGGTTTGCCAAACTCTGTGGATGTTAGAGAGGGAATTATTGCATATAAAATTGCTGCCCACTCAGCAGATATCGCTCGTGGACGCCCAAATGCAAGAGATGTAGATGACTTAATGAGTGATGCAAGATATAACTTCGACTGGAACAAACAGTTCGAGCTAGCACTCGACCCAGATAGAGCAAAAGAGTATCACGATGAAACACTGCCTCAAGATGTATTTAAAGAGGCGGAGTTCTGCTCTATGTGTGGTCCTAAATTCTGTTCGTATAAAATTACTCAGAACATTATGGATATGCACGGCGAAGAGATGGCTAATGAGGAACTAATGAATAACTAACTTAGGGCTTAGTTGGCAGAGTAGGGGACGACCTATGCGTCGTCCCGTTATCTGGGGTCAGGTGATGAAAATAAACTTTTTAAAAAGTTTATTTTCATCACCTGACCCCAAAAAAAGGAGAAAAATTGAATAAAGAACAAGTTTTAGAAGCATTGAAAAATGTTACATATCCAGGGTTTACAAAGTCGATTGTAGATTTTGGATTTGTAAAAGATGTAGTTGTAGATGGTGATAGAGTAAGAGCGGTAGTAGATATTACATCTAGTGCCGAAGAGGTAAAAAAGCAGATTATACAAGATGCAGAGGTAGAGCTTAAAAAGTTGGGTGCAAATGATATATATATAGATATTAATGCTCCAAAAGCACCAGTTGAGAGAAGTAACTCGATGAGTGGTAAAAATATCGCTCCACAAGTTAAAAACTTCTTGATGATTAGTTCAGGAAAAGGTGGAGTTGGTAAATCTACAACATCTGTAAATATCGCTGTTGCTCTTGCAATGCAGGGTAAAAAAGTTGGACTGCTAGATGCCGATATTTATGGACCAAATATTCCTAGAATGATGGGTTTAGAGGGGCAAAAACCAGAAGTGGTTGGTAATAAAGTTGTGCCATTTAAAGCTATGGGTGTAGAGGTTATGTCTATGGGTAGCCTTATGGAAGAGGGGCAGTCAGTAATTTGGCGTGGTTCTATGATTATGAAAGCAATCGAGCAATTCTTAAGAGATATTTTATGGAGCGAGCTAGATGTATTAGTTATAGATATGCCTCCAGGAACTGGTGATGCTCAGCTTACATTAGCACAATCTGTACCGGTAACTGCTGGTGTGACTGTTACAACACCACAAGAGGTTAGTTTAGATGATAGCCGAAGAAGTTTAGATATGTTTAAAAAGCTTCATATTCCTACTGCTGGTATTATTGAGAATATGAGTGGATTTATCTGCCCAGGTGATGGTAAAGAGTACGATATTTTCGGTATGGGTACAAGTCAAAAAGTGGCTGATGAGTTTAATACAGAAATTATTGCTCGTATTCCAATAGAGCCAGATGTAAGAATTGGTGGAGATACAGGAAAACCAGTTACTTATAATATGCCAGATAGCGAAACTGCAAAACGTTTCCAAGAGGCAGCGAGTAAAATTTGGAACTTTATAGAGAAAATCAATGAAGAGGGTGGTGCTGATAATGCAGCAATCCAACCAACAACTCCTCCTGGTGTTTCGGCTTGCTCAATGTAAAAAATTAAGTAAATACCCCTTTGCGGGGTAGAGCTTGCTTATCTCTTTTAAACCCTCAATTTGAATAATAACTGAAGTTACGCACTATATGCAATATTTAACAAATCAAAAAAGTGACAGATATGAAAGAACAAATTCTCTCTCCTAGCCGAAGCTAAGAGTGATAATTTTTCTTTTATAGGTGTTGCTTTTTTGTTTTGCCCTGTGGGTAGCACAAGAGGGCACTTGACTTTAAACAGAATTTAGGGCAAGTTAGCTTTGGCTAGCTTTTATTAAAAACTATTCACATTAAGCACCCTCTTGTGCTATTAAATGTTGTATATAGTGCGTAACTTCAGTTAATAATTTTGATTTAACACTTTTTTATGATACAATTCCCTAATCAATGCCCACTACAAGGATACTTATGAGCAGTATAGAAAAACTGAAAGCACTTTTAGAAAATGAGATAATTCCAGATTTAGAGAGCGTAATAGACTCTATTTTTCAAACCGTTGAGAAAGAGAAGACAATCTCTTTAGGAGAGCGAGAAGAGTTAGAAGAGTTACAAGAGATGCACGCAGAGTGTAGAGAGATACTTATAGAGATAGAGAGTAACGAAATGGAAGAAGATGAAGCCAAAGAGTTACTAGAAGAGTTGGTTGAAATAGTTTCTAAAGATTAATATAATTATTTAGCACCCTTTATCATTTTAAACTGTAGGGGGGGTAGCCCTTGTGGCTACCCTGAATAGCTTGATAAAATATTTTAAATTATAAGAAATATGATTAGAGGTGTCTTAGATATTTTTAGCAATCTTTACATGCCCCCTTTTGGGTAGCCACAAGGGCTACCCCCTACGCTTGCGTCAATTTATTTATTATATCTTCATAATTACTGCAGAAATTACCACTCTTTTCTATTAAGAATTGGTCGCTTACTCTATTTTTGTGGGTGTATATTTTAGATGAAACAATATCTATTTTTAATTGTTCAAAGATGTTCATAATGTAAGCTAATAAGCCTTTTTGGTCATCTGTATTTAACTCCATTAGTGCATACTCTTGACTATGGTCGCAATCTATATTTATATCACCTTTTTTAATATTTGGTTTTGGTAAATTTACTCTGCTTTGTTCTAAGAATGAACTCTCTATAATATACTTAATATCCTCTACCTCATCATTTTCTACTTTTTGGTTAAAGTCTATTTTGAAGTATTTTTTATTGTCAAATAGTTTAATAATATCCATATTTACCAAATTTAAATTAGCTAAACGAGATAGTAAATAACCCAAATCTATAGGTTGTTTTTTTATTATCTCTATGGTTAAGAATTTATTATTTGTTATTTCATACTCAAAGCTATTTATGCTACTAGCACGGTTTGCAATCTCTATAATTCTTTCTGTTGTATATCTAATAAATGGTAAATTTGACTCTATATTTAATATTTTTCTTTGTAGAGTTTTAGGTAATTTTTTAAATTTTATGGAGCGTTTTAGAGCTTCAATTCTTTTGACTCTTTTTCCAACTTCGTCTAAAAAGCTTTTATGTATTAAAAAGTCTAAAGCATGAGAGTATAACGTTTCAAATAGTCTTGCTGTAAATTCATTATAGATGTTACTGCCAACTCCATTTGTATCAGCATAAGTTAATATTAAAATCATATCAAGTTCCAGTTTATTAGGGAACATAGCAGTAAATTTAGCAACTGTTTTGGGATTATATATATCCTCTTTTTGTGCTACTTGACTTAGTTGATTATGATACAAGATAAGCTTTGCTCCGAGTTCTATATTCTCTTGTGATAGAGATAGTTTTTTCCCATATATTTTAAATAGAGACGCACCAACTTTATGATGGTCACTTATTCTGCCTTTGCCAGTATCATGTAGAAATGTAACCATTTTTAATAACATTTTTTTATCATCAGGCAAATTGTTATATAGTGTATATATTTTTTTATTTTTTATATCCTCTAAGGCTTCGACACACTTTATTAAGTGAGTATCTACTGGATATTTGTGGTAGCCATCAAATTGCGGCCAAGCTTCTACTTTTTTTATGGGTTGAATATAAGATCCTAATTTATTTGCTTCAGATAAAGCAGTAAGTATTGAACTTGTATATTTAGCTCTAAAAATATTTAAAATTAATCTATCTATATCTGTATTTTCTTTTGAACGCTTAGCGTGTAGAAGTTGTAAATTTAATTTTGGGTGTGATTTATATGCTATATTAGCATTTTCTATTAAAAATTCGAGAGCCTCTTTTGAATCTTTAAAGTTTTTTACCGGCATTAAATAATTTTTATATATTGGAACTTTTGAGCTAACTAAAGAATCCATCCAAATTCTTGAATATAACCATATTATACGCAAGCTTTTATTTACTTTTTTTGCAAAAACCATATGTGCTTGAGAACTGTTTTTGTAACCTAAAAGAGAGGCAACATCTGGTATATACTCTAAACGAAGTTGATCTGTTTTTTTCTTTACACTTAGATGTAAAGCTGCTCTTACTCTAAATAAAAATTCTAATGCAACTCTAAATTCTCTATAATCCTCTTCGGCTACTATCTCTTTTGGTAGTGCTTTTATTGTTGGTACATTGTATAGCATTTTCCCTATCCAATATACTAAATTGGCATCTCTAAAACCGCCAACTCCCTCTTTTAAGTTTGGCTCCATCATTAGAGGGAATTTAGCTCTAAGCTCACGGCGTTCTTGAATTTTTTCGAGAATAAACTCTTCTTGATTGGTCTGTCGAATTCGACTAATTGCATTTTCTACCTCTACCCAAAGGTATTTAGAACCATCTAAAAATCTTGACTCTAAAATAGCAGTTTTTATTGTAATATCGCTATTTGCTACCTCTTCTAATTCTCCAATTTCGTGTACTCTATGCCCTAATTTTAAGCCAGCATCTACCAGTAAGTAGTACATTTTTTCTATTAATGCTTTTGTGTTGTATGCTGGCAAATCTTTGTAAACAAACATAATATCTATATCAGATTTTGGGCTAAGTTGCTCCCTACCGTAGCTTCCAAGTGCTGCTATAGTTAGGGGTATAGCATTTTTACTAGGAAAGTATTCGGCAAACATTTCTCGAGTGGCAACTCTATAGACAAGCTTTATTATGCTATCTATTTTTTTTGTATATTTAAGTAAAAAATCTTTGCCTGTGCTCTCTTTAAAAGTTTGTGGCAGAGTTTCGTAGTAGTTTTTTAAATCTTCGCGTATAAGTTTTGCAATTTCAAAGTCTGGTGCATTTTGCTGTATTAACTCTTCTATTTTTACTTTTAACTCTTTCAAAGCCAATCCTATTTTTAACTGAAAATGTGTAACCTCAGTTTTTATTGTTATAATAGCACAAAATCTTTAGGATAGAAAGTATGGAAACAATTATAGGTAAAATAAAAGATAGAATAAGATTAACAAAAGAGGAAGCTCTTAAACTATACGATTTAGAGTTATTAGAGCTTGGGGCTTTAGCCGACGAAATTAGAAAAGAGAAGTTTGGTAAAAAGAGTTACTTTAATATAAACCGCCACATAAACCCAACAAATGTATGTAAAGACAGTTGCAAATTTTGTGCCTACTCAGCAACACGTAAAAACCCTAACCAATATACTCTAAGTGTAGATGAAATTGTAGATATAGCAAAAGATGTTTACGAAAATGGGGCAAAAGAGGTGCATATAGTCTCTGCACACAACCCAAATGTTGGCTTAAATTGGTACTTGGAGTCATTTAAATATATTAAAAAGGAGTGCCCAGATATCCACATAAAAGCACTAACTGCTGCCGAGATAAACTTTTTAGCAACCGAGTACAATAAAAGCTTCGAAGAGATTATAGACTTAATGGAGTTAAATGGTGTAGACTCTATGCCAGGCGGTGGAGCCGAAATTTTTGCTGAAGATGTAAGAGATAAAATTTGTAAAGGCAAAGTAAGCTCTGATGAGTGGATAGAAATTCATAAAATTTGGCACAGCCGTGGGAAAAAATCTAATGCTACAATGCTATTTGGGCATATAGAAAGCCGTGCCGATAGAATTGACCATATGGATAGATTAAGAACTCTGCAAGATGAAACAGAGGGTTTTAATACCTTTATTCCATTAGTTTATCAGCGTGATAATAACTACCTAAAAGTAGAAGAGTTCCTAACAGCAAAAGAGATACTAAAAACTTACGCAATTTCAAGAATTTTCTTAGATAATATACCACACATAAAAGCCTATTGGGCAACATCTACAATAAACTTAGCCCTATTAGCACAAGAATTCGGCTGCGATGATTTAGACGGTACAATACAAAAAGAGTCAATCCAAAGTGCCGCAGGAGCTAATAGTGCCAATGGCTTAGAGTTAGAAGATTTTATAGAATTAATCAAAAGTAGTGGATTCACTCCTGTTGAGAGAGATAGTTTGTATAATGAGTTGAAGGTTTATTGATAAATGAATGGAATACAAAATCTTAATGATTTGTATAAAAATCTATTTTCAAACAATAGAAAACTTATTGCAAAATCTATTCAGCAGATACATAAACTTTTTATTGAGAATAATGATTATAAGATTGAAGTTAAAAACTTTATAGACCCACACCATTCAAAAGATTTTATCATGTTTATTTTGGATATTTTTATAATAAAAAATGTAGGAATAATTGCTACAGGTATTGTTTCAAGTGGAACAATAAAAAAGGGACAAAAAGTAACTATTTTAAAAGCAAATGGTTCAAATCTAGTTACAAAAGTTTTAAATATTGAACTTATAAGAGACAATGGAGTAGTTCATGCAGGCGATCAGATTGGATTATTGCTTGAAAATATTACCCTTAATGATATTCAGCAAGGGGACAGAATCTATCGAAAGAATAGATTTTTTAATATTTTCTAGGGGTATTTACTTGTGAGTAGGTAAAAAGATATAAATTGTAATATAAGTTCTAGGCTCTTAGCTTTTACTCTAAGCTTTAAATTCCGCAAGTGCGGAATTTAACTACGCTAGTTCTGGTAGTCTGATTGATTGACCAGGGTAGATTTTGTCTGCGTCTTTGATTACTTCTATGTTTGCAGCTACGATATCGTGGTATTTGTTGCCATCTCCATAGTGATTAGAAGCGATTGCCCATAGTGTGTCGCCTTTTTCGATTGTGTAGAATGTTGGCTCTGGAATATCACGCTCGTTGCTAGCTTCTATCATCTCTGGGGTTAGTAGTTGGTCTGCATTTACACTCTCTACACCCTCTACATTTCCTGCAATTAAGATAACTTTTTCTCTTGTAGCGTTATCTGCTGCAACACCTGCAACTACAACATTGCCATCATCAACTGTTACTGCTAAACCTTGCACTGGCTCGCCCTCGAAACTACTTTCGATTTCATTTTTTATAGCTTCATCGTCGTTTCCGCCACCTAATAATTTTTTACCTGCGTCTTTCATAAAACTAAATAGTCCCATTTTGTCTCCTGTGATTTAAAATATAGAGTATTATAGCATAAAGTTGAAAATTTTTTAAAATAATTTAAATTTGTGTGGGTGTGAGTATGGGTGTGGGTGCTGTAGGGGCAAACCTATGTGTTTGCCCGCAAGTTTAAACTTCTAGAGTGGTTAAATTCCCAGCAGTAGGCAGTACAACACACAGGTCTGCCCCTCAATGGCATTGGGTCTGTTCCTACAATAAAATTATTTCTTTAAAATTCTAGGCAGAGTAATTCCCTCTTGACTTTGGTATTTGCCTTTTCTGTCTGCGTATGTTGTTTCGCACTGTTCGTCGCCTTCTAAGAATAGTACTTGTGCTATACCTTCGTTGGCATAAATTTTTGCAGGGAGTGGGGTGGTGTTACTTATCTCTATAGTTATGTGCCCTTCAAACCCTGGCTCGAAAGGGGTAACATTTACTATAATTCCACATCTTGCATATGTACTTTTACCAAGGCAGATTGCCAATACATTGGGTGGCATTTTAAAGTATTCTACTGTTCTTGCGAGTGCAAAAGAGTTTGGTGGAACTATACAGATATCGCCTTTAAAATCTACTACATTAGCATCGTCGAAATCTTTTGGATCAACTACTTGTGCATTGATATTTGTAAAAATTTTAAACTCATCGCTTACTCTAATATCATAGCCGTAACTGCTAAGCCCGTAACTAACAACGCCTTCGCCTACTAATCCTTCGCAATATGGAGTTATCATACCTTTTTGCGACATTTCTCGTATCCATTTATCTGATTTTAAACCCATAAACTTCTTATTCCTTATATGATTTATGGTATTATATCCAAAATTTTTTATGTTATAAGTCTGCAAGGCTTAACTTAGAGAGGATAATTTAATGAATTTAGAAGAGATTAAAGAGTTAATAAGAGTATTTGGGCGAAGTAAGCTAGGCAAGCTTAAAGTTAAAGATGGTGAATTTGAAGTAGCTATGCAGAGAGAGGGTAGCGATGTTGTGGTAACAAGTGCTCCAGCTGCTGCACCAGTTGTTGCTGCTCCTGTTGCGGAAGTAGCTACGCAGACAGCTACTACACCTGCTGTAGAAGAGATTAGTGGAGAGTTTATTACATCTCCAATGGTTGGAACATTCTATGCTTCTCCATCGCCTGATTCTCCTGCTTTTGTTAAGGCTGGTGATAGTGTTAGAAAGGGTCAAACGCTTTGTATTTTAGAAGCTATGAAGATTATGAACGAGCTAGAGGCAGAGTTTGATTGCAAAATTTTAGAAGTTTTAGTGCAAGATGGGCAACCAATCGAGTACGATACTCCACTATTTAAAATAGAGAAGCTGTAAATATGGCAAAAGAGTTAAAAAGAATTTTAATAGCAAACAGAGGCGAAATTGCCCTAAGAGCTATTAGAACAATTAAAGAGATGGGTAAAGAGGCGGTTGTTGTTTACTCTAAGGGCGATAAAGATGCTGCTTATCTTAAATTTGCTGATGCGGCAATATGTATTGGTGATGTTAAAAGTGCAGATAGCTACTTAAATATTCCGGCGATTATGTCGGCAGCTGAACTTACAGAGTGCGATGCGATTTTTCCAGGCTATGGTTTTTTGAGTGAAAATCAAAATTTTGTAGAGATTTGTCGACATCATGGTATTAAATTTATTGGTCCATCTGTTGAAGTTATGCAACTTATGGCAGATAAATCTAAAGCTAAACAAGTTATGGCAGAGGCTGGTGTACCAACAATTCCTGGAAGTGATGGTGCAGTTGCAACGCCTGCTGAGGCTAAAGAGTTGGCTAAAGATATAGGCTATCCTGTAATTTTAAAAGCTGCTGCTGGCGGTGGCGGTAGAGGTATGCGTATTGTTGAAGATGAGAGCTATATAGAAAACGCTTTCTTAGCGTGCGAGGCAGAGGCTATAAATGCATTTGCAGATGGCACGCTATATATGGAGAAGTTTATCGAAGCCCCACGCCATGTTGAGGTTCAGGTACTTGGTGATAGCTTTGGGCATGCAATTCATGTTGGTGAGAGAGATTGCTCTATGCAAAGACGGCATCAAAAACTTATAGAAGAGTCGCCGGCAGAAGTTTTAGATGAAGCAAGAAGAAAAGAGTTGCACGAAGCGGCAGTAAAAGCTACAGAGTTTTTAAAATATGAAGGTGCAGGAACATTTGAATTTTTAGTAGATAAACATAAAAACTTCTACTTTATGGAGATGAATACAAGACTTCAAGTAGAGCACTGTGTTAGCGAAATGGTAAGTGGTTTAGATATTATTGAGCAGATGATAAATGTTGCCGAGGGTAAACCACTTCCAAAACAGGAAGAGATAGAGTTAAAAGGGCATGCTATAGAGTGTAGAATTACAGCAGAAGACCCAGTTAGCTTTTTGCCAAGTCCAGGGAAAATTCAAAAATGGATAGCACCAGGTGGTAAAGATGTTAGAATTGACACTCACGCTTACTGTAACTATATAATTCCTACTCATTATGACTCTATGATTGGTAAATTAATAGTGTGGGGTGAGAATAGAGAGCGAGCGATTGCAAAGATGCAAAGAGCTTTAGATGAGTTTGAAGTTGCAGGTGTTAAAACAACAATAGATTTCCATCGTAAAATGATGAGAAACGAAGACTTTAGAAGCAATAATTTCGATACAAAATATTTAGAAGACTACAAAGGCTAGAGAAGCTAAGAGCTTAGGGCTTAGAACACAGAGCTAATAGTGCGACTTTGTCGCGTTTTATTTGTGGCTTTGCCACATTAAACCCGAATTATGCATTAAAGATTGTTAATCTCTAATGCATAATTCGGGTTAAAAAAAGCGAAGCTACTTTGTTAGCTCTAAGCTCTCGGCTCTTAGCTCTAAGCTTTTCACAAAGGTAAAACAATGGTTATTACAAGATTTGCACCAAGTCCTACGGGATATTTACATATTGGTGGTTTAAGAACGGCTCTATTTAGTTGGTTATGGGCTAGAAAAAATGGTGGGAAGTTTCTACTAAGAATTGAAGATACAGACCTTAGCAGAAATTCAGAAGATGCATTAAAAGCGATACTTAAAGCTTTTGATTGGGTTGGCTTAAATTATGATGGCGAAGTTGTTTATCAATCGCAAAGATTTGATGTTTATAAAGATTATATAGCTAAACTTTTAGAAGAGGGCAAGGCGTATAAGTGTTATATGACAAAAGAGGAGTTAGATGCCTTAAGAGCCGAGCAGGAAGCAAAGGGTGAACGCCCTAGATACGATGGACGATACCGTGATTTTTGTGGCGAACCACCTGCTGGTGTAGAGCCTGTAATTAGAATAAAAGCTCCGCGTGAGGGCTTTATAGAGTTTAAAGATGGCATTAAAGGCGATATTAAAATTGCAGCTAGTGAAGTAGATGATTTTATTATTGCAAGAAGTGATGGCACACCTACTTATAACTTTGTTGTAGCTATTGATGATTACGAAATGGGTTTAACAGATGTAATAAGAGGCGATGACCACTTATATAATACACCAAAGCAGTTGGTAGTTTATAATGCATTAGGTTTTAAACCGCCAAAGTTTTATCATGTTGCTATGATAAATAATGAAAAGGGTAAAAAACTTAGTAAAAGAGATGGTGCTCTTGATGTTATGGAGTATAAAAAGGCTGGTTATCTGCCAGAGGCGTTAATTAACTTTTTAGTTCGCCTTGGCTGGAGCAATGGAGACCAAGAGATTTTTAGTATCGAAGAGATGATAGAGCTTTTTGACCCTAAAAATATTAATAAGAGTGCATCTAGCTATAATTTAGATAAACTGCTTTGGTTAAATGCACACTATATTAAAAATAGTAGCAATGAAAAGTTAGTTGAACTTTTGAAAGATTTTGGAGTTGATTTAGAAAATAGTGATAAAATCGATGCAATCTTAAATGCAACAAAACAGAGAGCTAAAACTTTAGTTGAGTTAGCAAATGAGATTAATAAAATTTTAAATACGCCAAAAGAGTATGATGAAAAAGCAATTAAAAAGGCTTTTAAAGGCGAAGCTTTAACTATAATAAAAGATTTTGTAGAGTTGTTAAAAAGTAGTGATAACTTAGAGTCTAAAGAGGATTATCACGAAGTTATGCAAAAGTTAGTAGAGCAAAAAGAGATAGGCTTTGGAAAATTGGGTCAGCCTTTAAGAGTTGCACTGCTTGGCTCTATGAGTGGACCAGGTCTTGATGAAGTAATGTATATAATTGGGCTTGATGAAGTAGAAAAAAGAGTAAAAAATATAGAGAACTTTTTAAAAGGGTAGTTTGAATGTGTGGAATTGTTGGCTATGTAGGTGCAAAAGAGAAGAAAGAGATACTGCTAGATGGGCTTAAAGAGTTAGAGTATAGAGGTTACGATTCAGCTGGAATTGCAGTAATAGAGGGAAATAACTTAAATAGCTTTAAAGCTGTTGGCAAGCTAGAGAATTTGGTACAGAAAGCTAAAGATTTCAAAGCAGACTCTTTTGGAGTATCTATTGGGCATACAAGATGGGCAACACATGGTAAACCAAATGAGTTAAATGCTCATCCGCATTTGGGTAAAAATAGTTATGTTGTGCATAACGGAATAATAGAAAACTATCAAGAGCTTAAAAAGGAGTTGATAGCTAAAGGTGTAAACTTTTTAAGCCAAACAGATACAGAAGTTATAGTTCATCTTTTCGAGCAAAATGCTTTAAATAAAGAGCCATTCGATGCCTTTAAAAGTACTATTGAGAGATTAGATGGAGCATATGCAACACTTCTAATTACACAGAGTGCACCCAACACACTCTTTTTTGCGAAAAATGGTTCGCCTATGCTTATTGGCTTTGATGGCGAAGATATATATTTTGCATCATCAGATACTGCAATTATTGGTAAGGCTAAAGAGGTTTACTATTTAGAAGATGGTGAGTATGGCTATGCTAAAGATGGCAAAGTGGAGCTGTTTGATGCAAATGGCAAAAAGAGCTTTACAACAAAGCCACTTAGTAGCGACAAAGTATCGGCACAAAAAGATGGTTATCGCTTCTTTATGGAGAAAGAGATTTATGAGCAATCTAGCGTAATTACAGATACTATGATGGGGCGCGTGTTGGAGTCTGAAATTGTATTAGATGAATTGAAAAGTGACTTTTTTGATGGAATAAATGCAATTAAGATATGTGCGTGTGGAACAAGTTATCATAGTGCATTAGCCGCCTCTTATCTATTTGAGAGATTAGCAAAAGTTAGATGCGATGTAGAGATTGCAAGCGAATTTAGATACAAAGAGCCACTATTAAACGACGATACGCTATTTGTTACAATTTCTCAAAGTGGTGAAACTGCTGATACGCTAGAGGCTTTAAAGATGGCTAAAAGAGCTGGGCTTAAGAGTTTGAGTATATGTAATGTAGATAACTCATCTATTGTTCGAGAGAGTGATGTTGCCTTACTTACTCGTGCAGGAATAGAAAAAGGGGTAGCTAGTACAAAGGCGTTTGCTACGCAAACAATGCTTCTTTGGATATTGGCACTCTATGTTGCACAAGAGAGAGCAAGTATCTCTAGCGATACAATTACTAAAGAGATAAATGCTATGAGACACAGTCCAAAAGTTTTGAAAGTTACTGATAAATTACATTCTAAAATGAATAGATTATCTAAGCGTTATCTGCATGGGCATGGATTTTTCTTTATAGGAAGAGATATATTCTTCCCTCTAGCACTAGAGGGTGCATTAAAGCTTAAAGAGATTAGCTACCTACACGCCGAGGGCTATCCAGCAGGTGAGATGAAGCATGGACCAATAGCCTTAGCAGATAGTAACTTGTTTACAGTGGCTTTAATGCCAAAAACTTTACTTTATGATAAAATAAAATCTAATGTAGAAGAGTTAAGTGCAAGAGATGCTACAATTTTAGCAATATCTCCAGAGCCTTTTGATTTAGCAGATGATTTTGTGCAAACAAAGTACTCAAGTCACCCAATGTTAGAGTTTTTCGAAATGATGGTAGTAACACAGTTATTGGCACTAGAGATTTCAGTGCGTTTAGGTAACGATGTAGATATGCCAAGAAACTTAGCAAAATCAGTTACGGTGGAGTAAGTTAAGCATAGCATAACTTAATGCTGTAGGGGATGGTCTATATGTCGTCCCCTCTGTTTAAATAGCCAATAATATTTTTTATTATTAGTTTACTTTTACAGCAGTTTAGTCTAACGGGCAGCCCCTACATTGCAACACAGAGCTTTTTTCCAAAGGAAAATAATGAGAGTTCGAGTAAATAAAGAGAAGTTAGAAGAGTTAAAAAAACAGTTAAAACCAGGGCATAGTTGGTGGGCTTTGGTTGGAATTATTGTATTCTTCTTTGTTCCTGAAATTATAGCCTTCTTTTGGGGTGATGATATAAGTAAATATTTTGCATTAAAAGAGAAAAATTCTATAGACTTTTTACATAAATTTTTGTATGAACAGTTGAAATCATTAGGGGAGAATAGTATTTTTAATATTACTTTAGGAATAGTATTCGTAATTTGGTTTTTTATAGAGAGAAAAGATAAAGCTTAGAAAAAATATTCCTAAGCTTTTGACTACTATTTTTATCTAATCTTTTATTTTAGAAATTGTAAGAAACACCAGCATTTACCATATCTACAGTAATATTTTTATTACCAGTTTTCTTTAATGGTCTTAAGTACTCTACATAGACTCCAAAACCATCTTTTTTGCCAGAGATTTTTTTATTAATTGTGTATTCAGCACCTGCACCCCATGCAAAACCTGTTTGAGATTGGTTTAGTGTTTCACATTCCACTTTGCCGTAACCTAAAAGTGCATATATATCTAAATTATCACTAACAGGATATGAAGGTTTAAGGTATAATCCGTAGTGCTTAAGTGTTTTATATTTATCTCCCCATGGAGTATAAATATATTTTCCTTCAATACCAATATATTTATTATATGTATAACCGGCTTTTAAATTAACACCATAAGTTGTCCCTTTATGAACTCTACTTGTTGTGCCATCTGAGAATTTTACAGCAGTACTACATTGACATTTGCTAGCTGCATATGTTAATCCACCACCTAAGTATAGTCCTAATGGAGCGTATACCGGAATAGGCTCTACTTTAGCTGGAGCAACATTCTTACCTGCATTTGCAGACACTGCTATAATTGCAAGAGTTGCAATTGAAAGAGTTAGCTTTTTCATTTTAATTAATCCTTGTTTACTGTGTTACATAATTATAACACAAATAAATAAAATGAAACTTAATAGTGGATAGAATACTCATATTATGGAGTTGTTAGAGTTGATATAAAAACTATCAACTCTAATTGAATAAGAAAAAATTTTAAAAGTGGTAAGAAACTCCACCACTAATCGCATTTGTTGTTATATTTTGAGAACCACTTTTCTTTAATGGTCTAGTATATTCTGCATAAACACCCCAACCATTTTTTAAGCCTTCTTTTTTCTGACCAAATGTATATTCGGCACCTAATCCCCAAGCTAAACCTTTATATGATTTATTTAATGTTTCACATTCACTTTTCCCGTAACCTAATAGACCATAAACATCTATGTTATCATTAACTGGAGCGATAGGTTTTATGTATATTCCGTAATGTTTAAGTGTTTTATAATCGTCACCCCACGGAGTATAAAGATATTTAGCTTCTATAGCTAAATATTCAGTAAAAGTATAACCGGCTTTTAAGTTTACGCCATAAGTTTTAGCACTATTAACTTTACTTGTTGTGTTATCTGAAAAGTGAACATTAGTATCACATTGGCACTCACTCTTAACAAATGTTAAACCTCCTCCTATATATAACCCTAATGGAGGAATTATAGTAGGAGTTTGAGATATTTGAGGCTTTGGTGGTACTGGTACAGGTGGTATAGTTACCGGTGCAACATTTTTACCAGCAAATGCAGTAGCACTTAGTGCCACAACTGTAGCTAATGAAAAAAATATTTTTTTCATAATATATCCTTCCTTGTTTTTACTTATATATGATATAATAGAAGGTGTCTTTTTTAATAGTAAAATTAATACTATTTAGACACAACGCATTTTACAATGTCGAACCCTTCCCTATGTGGAATAGAACAGGGTCGAAGTTGTTCTATTTCACATTATTTAATATGGGAATAACATATTGTATAATATTAAAGTTGTATATAAACTTAATTTCTTTAAAAAAAAGTATAAAATATTAATCTTTTGTTAACCTTTCTGCTTTTAATAAAAATCAAAATTTTTAACTGAAGTCTTAATTTAATATACTTAATAAAATATCCAACAATTGGATATGGATTTTGCTTTACTTTTAGAAGTACCCTCAAGGTTTAATAGAGGTTTTCTCTTTTCTATAAAAAATATTTTTCTACTTACTATTGATATAAAACTCATCCTAATAGAAAATTAGATATAATCTTACGATTTTTATATAAGGATATAAGAGATGTTACTATTTACTCCTGGTCCAACACCAGTACCCGAAGCTGTTAGAGTTGCAATGAGTGCACCGACAATTCACCACAGAACTCCAGAATTTGAAGCTATTTTTAAGCAGGCAAGAGAATCTTTACTAAAACTTTTTGGAATGGACGAAGCTGTTATGATTGCAAGTTCTGGAACGGGTGCTATGGAGGCATCTATTATTAACCTTTGCAAAAGTAAAGCTTTAACTATAAATGCAGGTAAGTTTGGTGAGCGTTTTGGAAATATTACAAAAGCTCATGGCAAAGAGTTGGTAGAGCTAAAGTATGAGTGGAATACGCCAGCGAGTGTAGAAGATGTTAAGAAGGCTTTGGCAGAGAATAGCGATGTTGATACTATTGCTATTCAAGTATGTGAAAGTGCAGGTGGGCTTAGACACCCAGTAGAGGAGATTGCAAAAGCTGTTAAAGAGATAAATAGCGATATTATGGTTATTGCAGATGGTATTACTGCAGTTGGTGTAGAGCCGATAGATGTAACTAATATAGATGCACTAATTGCAGGTAGCCAAAAGGCTCTTATGTTGCCTCCTGGGCTTGCAATGGTAGGATTGAGCTCTAAAGCTGTAGAGAGAATTGGAAATGGTAGTGGATATTACCTAAACTTAGCTAGTGAAATTGCTAAACAGCAAAAAAATACAACTGCTTATACAGCGGCAACTACTTTAATTATTGGTTTGAATAAAATATTTGATTTAGTAGAAGAGTTTGGCGGATTAGATAAGCTTTACGCAGTTACAGCAGCAAGAGCTAAGGCTTTAAATAGTGCACTAGAAGCTCTTGGTTTAAATATTTACCCATCAACTCCTGCAAAAGCTATGGCTACAGTTATAGATGAGAATGCAGAAGATATTAGAAAGCTTTTAAAGACAAAATATAGTGTAAATGTAGCAGGTGGGCAAGACCATCTTAAGGGTAAGATTTTTAGAATTAACAATATGGGACTTATAGAGAGTAGCGATATGCTGTGGGTTGTAAATGCTATAGAGAGTGCATTAGCAGATTTGGGACGCATAGAGTATAGTGGTGTTGGGGCCAAACTGTTTAGCGAAGTTTTTGCATCGGAGATTAAATGATTTACGAACACGAAATACCTAGTAATAGTAGGCTCTACTTTGGCGAAAGTGCAAAGATAAAACGCCAAATAGAGAACTCTAGTGCAGAGATTTTAGAGAATTTAGGTTTTAGCGAAATATCTACACCTCTATTTTCGTATCACCAACACAATGTATTTAACGATAGCAGAGTTTTAATTAGAGTAAATGACTCAGAAAACTCCACTATAAGCCTTAGAGCAGACTCTACTGTAGATGTTGTGCGAATTGCTACAAAAAGACTTGCAAGAAGCGAAGATATAAAAAAGTGGTTCTATATTCAGCCTACATTTGTTTACCCAACTACAGAGGTACACCAAATTGGGGCAGAGATTATTGGCGGTAGTTTAGAAGAGTCGGCAAATATTGCAATAGAGATTTTAAAAAAGCAAGAGATAGATAGTAGCTTTCAATTAGCAAATATTGCACTGGCACACACTTTAGTTAAAAATTACGGTTTTGACTTGGATGATATTAAAAATATTCGTTTAGAGAAAATTTTAAATTCATCTTATGTTTGGGTTGATAGTTTAGTTAATATAGAGAGCGTAAAAGATTTAGATGATTTATCGGTATATCCAGAGGATATAAAAGCAGAGCTTGCGAAGTTAAAAGATGTAGCTAGCAAAATTGATTTAAAAGATATTTTAATTTCGCCTCTATATTATGCACCAATGCGTTATTATAATTCATTAGTATTTAGAGCATTCGAAGGCGAAAAACTATATTTAACTGGTGGAATATACAATATACAAGATGTCGAAGGTAGTGGATTTGCACTATACACAGATACAGTAATAGCAAAAAAGATGCAAAGGGATTAAATGCAAGAGATGAATAAGGCAGATTTAATAGTAGGGCTACAGTGGGGCGACGAAGGTAAGGGTAAGATTGTTGATAACTTGGCACAAAAGTATGACTATGTATGTCGTTTTGCAGGTGGGCATAACGCGGGGCATACTATTGTAACAGAGGGTAAAACTTACGCTTTACACTTAGTGCCATCAGGGGTTCTTAATAAGAAGGCTATAAATGTTGTTGGAAATGGTGTTGTGCTATCTCCAAAAGATTTTATAAAAGAGCTAGAGCAGTTTGATGATATTGATGGAAGAATCTATATATCAGATAAAGCACACCTTCTTTTACCATACCACGCAGAGATTGACCAAGCAAGAGAGAGATTAAAAGGCGATAAAGCTATTGGTACAACTGGTAAGGGTATTGGACCAGCATATGGCGATAAAATCACAAGAGTAGGGCACAGGGTTGGCGAGCTATTAAATCCAGAAAAGCTTTGCGATGGCATTATGGGTTACTTTAAAATAAATAAGCCAATTTTTGATGCAATGGGTGTATCTACTCCAAACAGAGAGGAGCTTTTAGCAGAGTTAAAAGAGTATAAAGAGGCACTTGGCTCTTACATTACAGACACAACGCTAATGGCTTGGGATGCATTAGATAGCAATAAAAGAGTACTGCTAGAGGGTGCACAAGGTACTATGTTAGATATAGACCATGGAACTTACCCTTATGTAACAAGCTCTACAACTATTAGTGCAGGTGCTTGTAGCGGTTTGGGTATTGCTCCACATCAAATTGGCAGTGTAATCGGTATTGCAAAGGCTTACTGTACTCGTGTTGGTAATGGTCCTTTCCCTAGTGAAGATTTGGGCGAGAAAGGTAAGTATTTAAGAGAAAAAGGGCACGAGTTTGGTACAACAACAGGGCGTCCTAGAAGATGTGGCTGGTTTGATGCTGTAGCTATGCGTCATGCAGTTAGATTAAATGGTGTTAGCAATATCTCACTTATGAAGCTAGATGTTTTAGATGGATTAGATGAAGTAAAAGTGTGTGTTGGCTATGAGTTTGAAGGTAAAGAGATAGATTATGTGCCATACACTTTAGAGGACATTAAGCCAATATATAAAAGCTTTAAAGGTTGGGAAAAAAGCGAAGGTGTTAGAGAGTTTAGCAAGTTGCCAAAAGAGGCACAAGATTACATTTTAGAATTAGAAAAGCTATGCGGTGCAAAAGTGGGTATAATCTCTACATCGCCAGATAGAGACGATACTATAATTAGAGACTAAGGAGTAGTTATGAGACTAAAGCCAAACCAGAGTGAATTTGTAGCTAGAAAGATAGCTGTAGACTTAATTAATGCTCCATTTGTAAAGTTGCTAAAAGGCAAAGATGATGTTGTTGCCGCTGCAAAAGAGATTATACTAGATAACTTAAAGCAAGAGAGAGAGTTAGATGGTAAAGTGCAAGATATTTTAGAAGAGAATTATGAAGATATTGAAGTACAAAGAGCAGACGAGAGACAGCTTTTCTTTATGATAAAAAAGCGTCTTGCACCTGAATTTGGTATTATTATGAATTATGACGATAGATATAGTGATATTTCTCATAAAATTTTAGATGAACTTTACGAAGAGTATTTAATAGAGTATGAAGTAAACGATAACCAAGTAAAAAATGTAATTTTTAACTCATTTAAAGAGTTTGCTAAGAGTTACGAAGAGATAGATGATGTGGTATATAACAAAATTAGAAGCCTAGAGAAAGAGGTTATGCCAGGAAGCGAAGAGTATGAAATTCTATACGAAAGATATTTCCAAGAAGAGCTAACTCGTCGCGGTTTAATATAAGGGTGTTGCAATGAAAAAAGTATGGTTATATTTCGAAAATGGACTATTTATAGAGGCTAAAAGTTTTGGAGCAGAGGGTACAGCAGTTGGAGAAGTTGTATTTAATACCTCTTTAACAGGATACCAAGAGATAATTACAGACCCAAGTTATGCAGGGCAGTTTATTACTTTTACAATGCCAGAGATTGGTAATGTTGGTGTAAATAGCGAAGATTATGAAAACTTAAACAATAAAGCTTACTGCAAAGGTGTAATTGTAAGAAATTATCAAGATAGACCATCTAACTTTAGATGTGAACATGCGTTAAGTAAACTTTTAAAAGAGAATAATACTATCGGTATTTGCGAAGTTGACACAAGATACTTAACAAAAATGTTAAGAGACCAAGGTGCAATGGAGATGGTTGCTTCTACAGAGATTAGCTCTAAAGAGGAGCTTGCAAAAGTATTAGAGAGTAGTCCTAAAATAGGAGATATTAACTATATAAAAGAGGTTACAACTAAAGAGCCATATATTCACACAATAGGTAAATACGATGCTTCTAAATTTGAATATACAAAACCACTTACATCTAAAAAAGTAGTAGCTTACGACTTTGGAATAAAAAGAAATATTTTAAACGAGTTAGTAACTGCTGGCTTAGAGGTAGAGGTTGTGCCCGCTGACACGGATGCACAAATAGTAATAGATAAGTTTGAAGCTGGCGAAATTGGTGGAGTATTCCTATCAAATGGACCAGGTGATCCACTGGTTTTAGAGGAGCAAAAAGAGATTACTCAAAAACTATTAAGTGCAAATATTCCTATGTTTGCAATCTGTCTTGGGCACCAAATGCTCTCTATCGCTAACGGTTACGATACATACAAGCTAAAGTTTGGACACCATGGCGGTAACCACCCTGTGAAAAATGCAGAAGGCAAAGTAGAGATTACTGCACAAAACCATAACTATAATGTTCCAGATAATATTACAGAAGTGGCAGAGGTTACGCATACAAACCTATTCGATAACACAATCGAGGGAATCAAATATAAAAACAGAGATGTATTCTCAGTACAACACCACCCAGAGGCAAGCCCTGGACCACACGAGAGTGCTTATGTGTTTAAAGAGTTTGCTAGTCGAGTTAAGTAAGTTTGAAGTTTGAAGTTGGAAGTTGGAAGTTGGAAGTTTGAAGTTGGAAGTTTGAAGTTGGAAGTTGGAAGTTTGAAGTTTGAAGTTGGAAGTTTGTGGGTGTGAAGAGTTTATTGCCATTCCCTTATTTTAGAAATAATAAAAGTATAATTTAAAAGGTATATTAATAATGAAAATAGCAATAGTTTTTGGTGGGTCTAGTTATGAGCATGAAATTAGTATTGTAAGTGCAATAACAGTAAAAAATGTTCTTAAGAAACATACCCCACTATTTATATTTATAGATGCAAATAGAGATTTCTATTTGATAGATAGTAGTAATATGAAATCTAAATTTTTTAGCTCAAAAGAGTATCTTAAAAAGAGTAAAAAGTTAAATATAGAGCATGGTGGTTTTTCTATTAGTGGTATGTTTAGTTCTAAAAAAGTAGATTATGATGTAGTGCTTAATTTAATTCATGGAAGAGATGGTGAGGATGGTAAGCTAGCTTCTATATTTGAATTTTTTGATATTAAATTTATTGGTCCTAGATTGGAAGGGGCAGTTTTAAGCTTTAATAAACTATATACTAAATTTTTAGCTGAAAGTTTAAATGTTAAAACATTAGATTATCAATTAATTAATAAAAATGATAATAGAGAGTGCAAAATAAATTTTCCTGTAATTGTTAAGCCACTTAGACTTGGTAGCTCTATAGGTGTAAGCGTTGTTAAAAGCAAAGAGGAGTTTGATTATGCATTAGATGTTGCTTTTGAATTTGATACGCAAGTTTTAATAGAGCCATTTATAGATGGAATCAAAGAGTATAACCAAGCAGGTGCTAAGGGTAAAGATTGGATTTTATCTATTATAGAAGAGCCTCAGAAAGAGGAGTTTTTAGATTTTGATAAAAAATATATGGACTTTAGTAGAGACGAGAGAGTAAGTGAGGCTAAAATAGATGATGAACTAAAGACTAAAATAGAAGAGACATTTAAAAAGATATATGACCCTATTTTTATGGGTGCAATAATTAGATGCGATTTCTTCGTAGTAGATGGCGAAGTGTATCTAAATGAGATAAACCCAATACCAGGCTCAATGGCAAATTATCTTTTTGAAGATTTTGATAAAGTATTATCTGAAGTTGCTACAAATTTACCCAAAGAAAAAAATATTAATATAGAGTATCTTTATATAAATAGTATTCAAAAAGCTAAAGGTAAAGCTTAACTTTATACATATTTATTACATAAAATGATAATATTTAAAGAAAAATATAACTTTTTCTTTAAATATAGACTTAAATCCCCTCTTATCTTAATTCTACCTTACAAAAAAATATTAAAAATATATTTATGATTTTAAGTTAATTTATATCAATTCTAGCATATAATCATAATGTTACTGTTACTCTGTAACAAAAATTTTTATTTAGGAGGGCTATATGCAGTCTAACGCAGCTTTGGAATATGACTATTCCATCGTCAAATTATTTATGTGGACAGCAGTCATTTTCGGTATAGTTGGTATGCTAATTGGGGTGTTAATTGCATCTCAACTTGCATTTCCAGATTTAAACTATTTACTAGGTGAGTACGGTACATTTAGTAGATTAAGACCTTTACATACAAATGTTGTTATTTATGGGTTTACACTAAGTGGTATTTGGGCATCTTTTTATTATACAGCTCAAAGAGTACTTAAAGTTTCAATTTCAGAGTCTGGCTTATTAAAAGCTTTAACTAAATTACACTTTTTACTATATTTAGTAATTGCTACTGGCATGGTTGTATCACTGGCACTAGGAATTACAGCTAATAAAGAGTATGCTCAAATGGAGTGGCCATTAGATATACTTGTAGTATTAACTTGGGTAATCTTTGGTATTAATATGTTTGGTTTAATTGGTTTACGCCGTGAGAAGACTCTTTATATCTCTATGTGGTACTATATTGCATTCTTCTTAGGTGTTGCTATGCTTTACCTATTTAACAATATGGAAGTTCCTACTATGTTCTTCTCTGGTGGATTAGGTGCTTGGTACCACTCTGTATCTATGTATGCTGGTACTAACGATGCACTTGTTCAATGGTGGTGGGGACACAATGCAGTTGCATTCGTATTTACTGTTCCAATTATTGCTATGATTTACTACTTTTTACCAAAAGAGTCTGGTCAGGCAGTTTATTCATATAAACTATCATTATTGGCATTCTGGGGATTAATGTTTATTTACCTATGGGCTGGTGGTCACCACTTATTATGGTCAACTGTTCCAGATTGGATGCAAACTATGGGTTCTGTATTCTCAGTAGTATTGATTTTACCATCTTGGGGTTCAGCAATTAACATGCTTCTTACAATGAAGGGTGAGTGGAACCAATTAACTGAGAATCCATTAATTAAGTTTATGGTACTTGCTTCAACATTCTATATGTTAAGTACACTTGAAGGACCAATTCAAGCAGTTAAATCTGTTAATGCAATTGCTCACTTTACAGACTGGATTCCAGGACATGTTCACGATGGTGTTCTTGGTTGGGTTGCATTTATGGTATTTGCTGCTCTTATGCATATGGCACCAAGAGTATTTAAAAGAGAAATTTACTCTAAATCTTTACTTGAATCTCAATTTTGGATTCAGACAATAGGTGTTGTTTTATACTTTACATCTATGTGGATTGCTGGTATCACTCAAGGTATGATGTGGAGAGCTGTTGATGAGTATGGTAACTTAGTATATAGCTTTATCGATACTGTTTCAGTACTTCACCCATACTATGCTCTTAGAGCACTTGGTGGATTGTTATATTTAATTGGTATGTTTATGTTCGCTTATAACTTCTTTAAAACTGCAACAGCAGGTAGAAGACTTGAGCAAGAACCTAGATATAGATCACCTATGGCTTAAGGAGGTAGGAAATGTTTCATTGGTTAGAGAAAAACCCATTCTTCTTTGCAGTGGGTGTATTTATTGTTATTGCGTACGCAGGATTGATTGAAATTCTGCCAAACTTTGGAGAAGCGGCTCGTCCTGTAAAAGGTTTGAAACCATATACAGTATTACAACTTGCAGGTAAGGAAGTTTATAAAAAAGATAACTGTATTGCTTGTCATTCTCAGTTAATTAGACCATTTAAAGCAGAAACTGATAGATATGGTCAATATTCACTATCTGGTGAGTATGCTTACGATAGACCATTCCTTTGGGGAAGTAAGAGAACTGGTCCAGATTTACACCGTGTAGGTAACTACAGAACTCCAGATTGGCATGCAAACCATATGTGGAATCCAAAATCAGTAGTTCCTGATTCTATTATGCCTGCATATAAGCATCAGTTTAAAAATATTGCAGATTTAGAAACTGCTTATGCTGAAGCTGTAACTGTAAAAACAGTATTTAATACTCCATATGGAGATGATATTGCACCAGGTAAAGCAGCTTACGAGAAAGAGTTAAAAACTAAAATTTTACCAGAAGCTCTTAAAATTGCCAAAGAGATGAAAAGAGACGATTTAGTAAAAATGGTTAAAGCTGGTAAAGTACCTGAAGTTGTAGCTCTTGTAGCATATTTAGAAAAATTAAAATAAGGATTAAATGGTGACGACGATAGAGATTCAACGATTGCAGATTTATGGTTATGTAGTGATGACCGGTATATTAGTTGTAGTACTATACAGTTATATAGTTTACCTCTATCGGAGTGAAAAGAAGGGTGATAAAAATTACGAGCAATATTCTAATTTAGTTTTAGATGATGAACTAGATGATGAATTACTTGAAAAAAACCCTAAACATGAGAATGACAAAAAGGAGTAGATTTATGAATGGTATGATAGTCAAAGCTCTAGTTATGGCGGGTGTTTTAATTGTTGGAACACTTGTTGTAGTTAAGCAAATGAATATCGATTTAAGCGATCCTATAAACATGATTACATTTATAGGTGCTGTTGCAATTGCTGTATTAGTATTTGGTGTTGCTGCAAAGTATATGGCTCAAATGAAAAATGATACTGCTACTGGTGAGCTTGCAGAAGATAATTGGGATGGTATTGGTGAGTATAAAAACCCACTTCCATCTGGTTGGTCTTGGTCTTTTGTTGGTACACTAATTTGGGCAATTTGGTATTTCTTGATGGGATATCCATTGAATGCATATAGTCAAATTGGTGAGTGGAACCAAGAGACAAAAGCTTATAATACAAAATTTGAAGCAACTCATAAAAATGCAGATGAGCAAACTTTAAAAGATATGGGTGAGTCAATTTTCTTAGTACAGTGTGCACCTTGTCATGGTGATACTGGTGATGGTATGTCTGGTAAAGCACATGATTTAACACATAGAATAAGTAAAGCACAAGTTTTATATGTTATTAAGAATGGTTCACATTACTTTAAATATCCATTAGGTGCAATGCCAGCTGGTTTAGCACAAGGTAAAGATGCAGAAGCAGTTGCTGCATATGTAGCTGGTGGTTTAAAAGGTAAAGCTCCAGCAACATGGGCTACTTGTGCAGGTTGTCATGGTCAAGATGGTAAAGGTAATGGTGGTACAGCTCCTAACTTAGCTAATATTGATAGTACATTAGTTGCTAATGTGCTTAAAAATGGTAAGAAAGGTAGCATTGGTAGAATGCCATCATTTGTAAATAGATTTACTCCGGTTCAAGAGAAAGCACTTGCTGAGTATATCAAATCGCTATCTAACAACAAGTAAGGAGTAGGATATGGCAGAAAATACAAGAAGAGGTTTATTTACTCTAAGTGGTATTACTGGAATGCTAATAGCGACTGTTCTACTACTTTCAATTTTAGCATTTTTAGTTATGAATGCTATTAAAACAGAGAGAGCAGAGGCAAAACATTTTTACGACCCAACACCTATTGTTAGTAGTCTTGATAATGTTAAAATGATTAGCAAAGATAATGCTAAGTATGACCTTAGTGTTAGAAAATAGGGGGCTATTATGGATAAATTAATTACATTACTTATAGTGGTATGTGCAGCCATAACATTGTGGGCTGTTTTAACACCAAATCACCTATATATATCTTAATATGAGAGCAAAAGCAAGTTTAAGCTTGCTTATGCTTTTTCTTTTCTCTAGTTTCTTAAACGCAAAATTTCTTTTTAATGACCATTTAGTATCACCAAAAGCTTCTGACTATATAGAGAAGATGGGTAGTGAATTAAGTAATAAAACAGGTATTAATGCTTATTTAATTACTACTAATGATACAATAAAAAGAGGTGTAAGTGTTTATGATTATATCAAGAGATATAAAGATAGCTTAAGTAAGCCATATATTGGTATAGTATTTGTTCCAAATTCTATGAGAATTCATATAGTTGCATCTGACAAGAGACTACTTGAATCAATAGATAAAGACAAAGTTTTAGATAGTGCTATTAAAGTTATTGCTAGTAAAGATAGTAATTCTAAGCAAAGTAAATATGATGTTGGATTAGTACAAGCTTACTCTGAATTGGCAGATGAAATTGCTAATGCAAAAGGTAAGAAATTAAAAAGTACTATTAAAAGTGGTGGTAGTTGGGTATTAAAAATTTTAAATACTTTAATTATTGTCGGTTCTTTAATAGTAATTTGGATATATTTCATTGCACCAATTTTTAGAAAAAAGAGGGAATAATGAGCAAAAAAGACGATAGTGGCAAATTTTGGCCATATATGATTTTAGGTTTTTTATCTATTGGTATTACATTGGGTTTTTGGACTATTAAAAATACAATATCTCTACCGGTACATGAATCGAATGAGTATATGCAAAAGTATCAAACAGCAGATAAAGATGCAAATGAGATTTCTGAAGCAGAGGCTAAATTTGATTCTAAATATAGTGTGGAGTTAAGTGGTTTAGAGAAAAGTAATTTTAAGCCTAAACATCTTAAAAGAAAGCCACATAAATACTATAAATTAAATAGTGTAAATGATATTAAAGTTACAGTAAAGTCAAAAAATGATGCTAACTTAAATGACATTAAACTTGTGGGACTTCTTACAAGACCGGAAACTGAACTTGATGATGTACATATTAAGAATATTGTAAATGAAGGCAATGGTATTTTTGAAATAAAAGGTTTAAAAGTTGTAAAACCAGGTAGATATATTTTAAGATTAAAGATATCTGATAAAGATGCTATTAAATATGTAGATTATTATGGATATAAATCATAAAGTAGGTTTATGAGTAGCGAAAATTATCTATATATTCTATCTACAAGTAGAGCTATTAGGGCAAAAAGAGAGCAATTTTTAAAACAAAATTCTCTTTTACCTAAAATGCTTACTATATCTGATTTTGAAGCTAAAGCAATAACACTTGGTAATAGTATTTTAATAGATAAAATGCAAAGAGCTTTATATCTTAAAGAAGCAATAAATTTTAAAGATTTTACATTACTCAAAAAAGATTTAAATTTAGTAAAGTTTTATACAAATGCCGAAGATTTCTTTAGATTTTTTGAAGAGGTAAGTGCTGAGGGTATAGAGATACAGAGTTTATATTTAGCTGATATGTATGCAGAGTTCGATAGAGATTTAGACTTGCTAGAGAAAACTTTAAATAATTATAAAGAGTTATTAAGCACTCAAAGTTTAAATGATAAAATTTTTATTCCAAAAGAGTATAAGGTAAATCAAGAGTTTATTGATAGTTTTGATGGTTTTATTTTAGAGTTAGAGGGTTACTTAACTAAATTTGAGTTAGAATTATTTACTCAAATAGCTAAACTAAAGCCATTTATTATTCGCCTTAAGACTACAGCTTTTAATCAAAAAATTATAGATAGTTTTAAAGATTTAGGTATAGATTTACCAGCCAATTCTTTTGTAGAGTTTGATTTAAATAGCAAAAAGATTACAAGATTAAAGTCTGAGCCTATTAGTATAAAATGTGAAGTAATAGAAGTAGGTGAGCATTTAGAACAGATTTCAGTAGCGTTTGCTAAGATTGAAGAGTTTGTTCGTAGTGGAATAAGTCCTGAAAATATCGCCTTAATTGTTCCAGATGAATCGATAGTTTCAGCCATTAGAACTTTTGATAGATTAAATAATTTAAACTTTGCAATGGGACAAAGTTATCGTGAGTATAAGAGTTATAAATTTTTAGAGCAAATTAATAAGTTTTTAAGTGGAGATGAAATAGCTAAAGAATTTTTAATACACAATAAATTTGATGTTAAGAAAATTCCAAGTGCTGGTTCTTTTAAAGTAGATGATTTTTTTGCAATATTAAAAGAGTTAGAGTTACCACTTTACAGAAGAGAAGATTTCCTAAAAGCTTTAGAAAAGTTAAAATTATTACAAACTTTTTATGATTTTAAAAGAGCATTTAAAGATAGAGAGTTTGATTTTAAAAGTTGGCTTTTTTTATGGCTTAATGAGATAAAAGAGCATAGTATTGACGATATTGATGGTGGTAAAGTCACAGTGATGGGACTTTTAGAGAGTCGCGGAATTAGTTTTGAAGGTGTCGTGATAATTGATTTTAATGATGGTGTGGTGCCAGCAATTTCTAATAAAGATAGATTCTTAAATAGTACAGTTCGAGCTAATGCAAAGTTGCCTACTAAAAGTGATAGAGAAAATTTGCAAAAGCACTACTATGCAAGAGTATTAGATGGTGCTAAATCTTCGGTAGTAATTTATAGTAGTAATGAAAATATGCAAGTATCTAAATTCTTATATGAACTAGGACTTGGCGAGAATATTTGTAGATATAAAACACCATTAAAATTGATATTTGACTTAAAAAGTACCTATAAAACATATGCTCATTTAGATGATGTTGATATAGAGTTTGATGCAACTGCTACTACTTGGTCAGCACATAAATTAAAAACATTTTTAGAGTGCCGAAGAAAGTTTTATTACCAGTATATTAAAAAGATAGAGAAAGCAAGTGATGATGAAATAAATGAAGGTAGAATACTGCATGATGTAATTGCCAAAGTAATAACACCGCAAGTAAAATTTGTCAATATTGAAGAGTTGCAAAAAGCTTTAATGATACAAATAGATTCATATAGTAAAGATAATGCAGAACTATTATACAAAAAACCTTTATGGAGTAGAGCTTTAGAGGGGTTTGTGCAAAAACAAATAGAACACTTTAAAAAGGGTTATAAAGTTGCGGGATGTGAATTTACACTAAATGGCGAAATTGCAGGTTTAAAATTTACTGGTAGAGTAGATAGGATAGATATCAAAGATGAATTCAGCTTGGTAATAGATTATAAAAGTGGTTCTATTGCAAAAGCTAATAGCAAAGATAGTGAAAAGTTAGATGATTTTCAAATGAGTGTATATTCAAAACTACTAGATAGACCAGTTAATAGTATAGACTTTATGTTTATAGAGATTTTAAATGACGGAAAAGAGAGTTATTTAGAAAAACCACAAGAGAAAGAAGCAAAACTTTTAGAGCATATTGAGTATTTAAAAAGTTTAAAAAACTTTAGAGCCGAGCGTTGCGAAGATTTGCAAAAGTGCCGATACTGTCCATACCAGCTACTATGTCATAGAGGAGAGTATTTATGATAGCAAATAAACAATTTTTTGCCTACTCAGCATCGGCAGGTAGTGGTAAGACATATGCATTGGCACTGCGTTATATTGCACTGCTTTTTTTAGAGCAAAACCCTAGCGAAATATTGGCTGCTACTTTTACCAAAAAAGCTGCAAACGAAATGAAGCAAAGAGTTTTAAAGCTTCTTAAAAATTTAGATAAAGAGCAAGGTTTTGTAGATAGCTTGGTTAGCGAGTATGGGTTAGATAGAGAGTTTATACTAAAAAATCAGCCAAAAATTCTAAGCCGATTTTTAAAGAGCCAAAACCATATTGTAACGTTAGATAGCTTCTTTAGCTCAATCTTGCGTTCGTGTGCTTTGCATATTGGGCTAGAGCCAGACTTTAATGTAAAAGATAGAGGGCAAAAGGCACTAAACGAAGAGTTTTTGATAAACTTAGAGCGGTATGGCGAAATGCAGAGCTTAGTAAAGCTGTCTATAAACTTAAACAAGCGAAAAAGCGAAGATGTAGTAGAGCTTTTAAATAGCCTGTACCAAATAGATGCTTTGCTTCCAGAAGCAGAGTATAGGGTATATAACTTAGAGCCAATAGCAAAAGAGATAGAGGCTTTAAGAGTTCAACTTTTAGAGTTGGTGCAAAATGTAGGAGCAAGTGCAAGTGCTATTAAAAACTTTGAAGATAGCGACCTGAAAGAGTTTATAAAGAAGGGTGTTTTTGATAAAGAGAGCTTAAGTGAGCATCGGTTTTATAAAAAATATATCGAAAAAGAGCCACAAATAGATAGCCTCTTTTTGGAGTTAAAAGATAAAATTGCAACTTACCATAAAGAGTTAGAAGGCACAATACTGCACTACCTGTTTAAGATATTTGATAGATACAAAAATGTAAGAATCGAGCAAATAAGAGCAAAGAGCGAGCTAAACTTTAACGATATTTTATACTTTACCCATCGCCTGCTAAGTAGCGAAATTACTAAAGAGTTTTTATACTTTAAATTAGATACAAAATTTAAACATATACTGCTAGATGAGTTTCAAGATACATCGGCACTGCAATACCTAATTTTAAAGCCACTGATAGATGAAATATTTGCAGGAGTAGGGCAGAGTGACTTTAGAACATTCTTCTATGTTGGAGATGTTAAGCAGTCGCTCTATCGCTTCCGTGGTGGGGTAGAAGAGCTGTTTGAATATATTGCTAGTGAATATGGAATTGAGGTGGCAACACTAGATACCAACTATAGAAGTGCAAGGCTAATTGTAGAGAAAACTAACGGCTGGTTTTTGGGTAAAATTCCAAATTTTGTAGAGCAAAAAGCAAAGAGTGAAACAGCTGGTTTTGTGCAGGTTGTTAAGAGCGAAGAGCCAAAAGAGATGGTTAAAGATAAGGTTAAATTTTTACTAAATAGTGGCGTAGCATTAGAAGATATTGCAATTTTACTATTTGCAAACAAAGATGGAATTGCTATGCAAGAGTACTTAAAAAGCTTTGATATAGAGTCGCAACTTAAAACATCTAGTTCGCTTAGGTTTAACCAAAAAATTGCTGCATTAGTTGGGGTTTTGGAGCATTTGCTTAGTGGAGAAGAGATTTATTTAGAGCCATTTAAGCAAAAATTAGGCTTAGAGAGTGTGGAGTTTAGTTGGTTTAAAAACTACTTAAGCCCATTTGATGCCTTAGAACGAATAGTAAAAGAATACAACTACTTTGGAGGCGATTTAAATATCTTAAAACTGCTAGATTTTGCAAAAGGCTTTAGCACAATCGAGAGCTTTTTAGATGAGTTTAGCACATCTAATATAGAGCTAGCCAAAGAGTCAAAAGGAGGATTGCAAATTATGACAATCCACGGCTCTAAAGGCTTGGAGTTTAAACATGTAATAGTTGCCGACCGCTTTGGTGGCAGACCGCCGAGTAGAGATATGCTACTATTTAAAAACACAACACCAATCAAAATAGATAAAGTATTTTACAAACACTCTAAAAAAGAGAACTTTATACCACAATATGCAACCGCTTTGCAAAAAGAGAGAGAGTTACAAGAGAAAGATAAATTAAACTTGCTCTATGTAGCCCTAACTCGTGCAGAGCTTAGTATGGTGGTAGTACAAAAAGATAAATCATCAGAGTTTAAAGTATTAGAGTTAGAAGAGGCAACATACGGCACAATAGAGCCAGAGCACAAAGAGCCACAAGCAGAGCTAGAGCCACTATCTACAACAATCAGCAGTTACGGACGCCAAGAGGTAGAGAGTGTAGAGACCGAAGAGAGCGAACTAATGGACTACAACGCCCTAAATTTCGGAGAAGCCCTACACTACTGCCTAGAGATGCTAGATTTCAAAAACCCAGCAAGCATAAATGTAGCAATCCAAGCCGTAACCAACCGCTACGGCTCTAAGCTAGAGACATGGCAGATAAAAAGCATAGAAAAAAGAGCCAAAAATCTACTAACTAATTCTGAGTTTTACGCATTAATAAAGGGTGCTAAACTACTAAAAGAGCAACCAATAGTCTATAAAGAAAAATTCTACCAACTAGATTTATTGGCAAAAGGCGAGAGTATAAACAGAATATTCGACTACAAAAGCTCCAAAAACTTCGCCAAAAAACATACAGAACAAGTTGCAAATTATGTAGAAGCTTTAAAGAGTATTGAAGGCAAAGAGTGTGAAGGGTATATTTTATATATGTTAGAGAGTGGTGTGGAGATAGAGAGGGTGTGATTTTTTGATATAGATATCTAAAAATGATAGCAAAAATTAGAGTTCTAAGTCTAAAAAAATAGATAAAAATTAGAGTTATAAGTCTAATTTTACCTTTTGTAATCCTAATTATTTACTCAGTAGCAGTTAATTTGTTATGGTTATATATGTTACTAAATGCAGAGGCTGTGAGAAAACTTGTAACTTCTTGGAAGTGAGACTTTAGTCTCACAAAAATACTATTAATAAACGGTAATAACAAGATGAGACTAAAGTCTCATTTCCATTATAGGCTATGTTTTTTCACAGTTTAATAGTATGGACATCTAGATAGAGATTTTTTAGCCCTAGTTTAAGTGTAAATGTATATAAGCATTTACACTTTAAGAAAAAATGGGTTATAATTGTAAATGTATATAAACATTTACAAAAGGTATGAGATGCTGCAAGCAATAGAAAAATATCAAGATAGATTGATTAACAAATTTAATATAAAATATAAACGTTATCTGTTTAAAGAAATAGACTTTAACGATAAAATGATAGCTATTTTTGGTGCAAGAGGAGTTGGAAAGACTACAATATTGCTACAACGCTTGCAAGAACTACGCTCTCAAGGTAAAAATGCACTCTACATCTCTTTAGATTATCCATTCTTAGCAGGTAGCGATTTGCTAGAATTAGTAGAAGAGATAGTAAATAAAGAGTATGAGTATCTACTTTTAGATGAAGTGCATAGGTTTACAAATTTTAGCCTATATCTAAAGAGTATTTATGACATATACGATATTAAAATACTCTTTACAAGTTCTAGTGCTACATCTATTTTAAATGCTAAAAGTGATTTAAGTAGAAGAGTTACGCTCTATAACTTAAAAGGATTTTCGTTTAGAGAGTTTTTAGAGTATAAAAATAATACTTCGCTAAAAGCTTATATGTTAAAAGATGTGTTAGATAATCATCTAAATATTTCTAAGAATATAGATATCAATAATATTTTAGAAGAGTTTAAAGAGTATTTAGAAGTTGGATATTATCCATTTTACTTTGATAAAAGTAGCTCTTTTTATCAAAATCTTACCAATACAATTAATTTAACAATAGATATAGATTTACCATCTTTAGGACTAATAGAGCAAAAATATAGCTATAAATTAAAAAAATTATTAGAAGTAATTTGTGAAAGTGAACCTTTTGAAGTAAACTATACAAAAATTGCACAAATGGCAGAGATTAGTAGGGTTAAGCTTTATGATTATATTAGCTATTTAGCAGATGCAGAGTTAATACTTTTAATAAACCAAGCAACTAAAGGCTTAAAAAAGATTAACAAGCCAGCAAAAATATATTTAAATAATCCGAACCTAATTTATGCCTATTGCCAGAGTCAAAAAATAGGTACTATTAGAGAGAGCTTTTTTGCAAACCAAGTCTCTGTAAAAAATGATATTAAAGTTTCTAACATTGGAGACTTCTTAGTAAATAATAGATTTATTTTTGAAATCGGTGGTAAAAATAAAGGTTTTAAGCAGATAAAAGATACGCCAAACTCTTATATTGTGGCTGATGATATAGAGATAGGAAGTGGCAATAAAATCCCACTTTGGCTGTTTGGTTTTTTGTATTGATATTAGAACGAGTGTGTTGGTAGGATGGTCACCAAATTTAATTTGGTGACCAGAGAAAAACTTTATAGTATTTCCTTTTATAGTCTAAATGCCTCATTTATCCAAATTTCATCTGTTGCTTTATGTATAGTACCAAAATAATTTTTAGAAGGCACATGTCTGTTGGTTAAATTTGTTAATATCCATTCAACATATACTTTACCGTTATGAATATCTTTTACAATTCCAATTGCTTTTATTGAAATTGTTTTAGCTCCTTGACCATCCATAGCTTTTATTGCAATTCTATCTTTTTCCTGTATTTGATCTCGAAGTTTTGCATAATTAGGTTTGGAGTTATCATTATACCCCATTTCCCAATAACCTCTTTTATAGAAATCATCTGCTAAATTATCATTTTTCCATGTTGCACCAACTACCCAATAATTCATATTTTATTACTCCTTTTGCATAACTTTGTATTGAATATTATATCTTAAAGAGTCTAATTTTACAATTCTTTAAAGGAATAATTATAATGTTTTGTCTATTTCATTTTAAATAGACTTTTTGCTTTGTTTGAAGTTGTGAAACAGACAACTTCTAGTAGTAAAAATCAAAATCAGACCTTTAAACTTAAAAATAACTTAAATTAAGAGCTATTTAAGGTTAAGAAGATATACTTTCGCCACTGCTTTGAAAAAAGTAAAAAATAAAGGGCATCTCTAATAATAGGTTTTGCATAAAATAAGTTTTGTAGGTGTGAGATTTTGCTAGAGATTTTTAAAGCGTAGCCAAAGCTACGGTGAAGAGAATATCTAGCGAAAGATTGCACCTGCAAAGTTTATTGTAAGTAAGACCTATTGTTAGAGATGCCCTAAAGGAACTTAAATGAAATTTACAAAAGCACTTAAGCCTAGCGAAGTAAAACGCGATTGGATTTTGATAGATGCAGAGGGTAAAACTTTTGGTCGTATTTTAACAGAGGCTGCTACTTATCTTAGAGGTAAGCATAAGCCATCTTTTACGCCAAATGTTGATTGTGGTGATTATGTTGTTATTATTAATGCTAAAAAAGCTAAATTTAGTGGTAACAAATTAGATGACAAAGAGTATTTTAGACACAGTGGTTACTTTGGTAGTACAAAGAGCAACAAACTTAGCGATATGCTAGAAAACCACACTGAAAAACTTTATAAGTTAGCAGTAAGAGGTATGCTTCCTAAGACTAATCTTGGTAGAGCGATGCTTAAAAAGTTAAAAGTATATGAAGGTGAAGAGCACCCTCATACAGCACAAATAAGTAAAGGAAACTAAGATGGCAAAAGTTTACGCAACTGGTAAAAGAAAAGCAGCGATAGCTAAAGTTTGGCTAGAGTCTGGTAAAGGTGAAATGACGATTAATGGTAAAACATTAGATGAGTGGTTAGGTGGTAGAGAGACTTTAAAAATGAAAGTTAACTTACCATTAAATGCAACTAAGCAATTAGAAGCTGTAAATATTAAAGCTACTACATTAGGTGGTGGTATTGCTGCACAAGCAGACGCATTAAAGCATGGTATTACTAAAGCATTAGTAGCTTATGAGCCATCATTTAGAAGTATTTTAAAACCTATGGGTCTTTTAACAAGAGATGCAAGAGTTGTAGAGAGAAAGAAATACGGAAAAAGAAAAGCGAGAAGAAGTCCACAGTTCTCAAAAAGATAATTGTTCTCTTCTCTTCAAAAGGCATTCGCCTTTTGGATTCTACTTTTTTAATTCCCTTATTTTTTCTATTCTATTTATTACAATTTACACTATTTATTATTACTACTGTTGATTATACTTCTGTATATAGGAGATTACTGTTTATTGTTTAGTAAGGTTGAAGGTAGAAGGCAGAAGGTAGAAGGGAGTTATTGATATAAAACCCTTCTACCTTCTGCCTTCATCCTTCTCCCTTTTACATATCTAAAGAGAAAAATTATGAGAAGGATAGAGAGAAATATAAGTTTAGTTAAGTGGATTTATATAACA
>Ga0256829_1000382_pt1 | contig 46988 bp, 59 predicted proteins | sample 131447metaG_FD_185979 | JGI IMG/M metagenome (GOLD analysis project Ga0256829, IMG submission 185979) | Hydrothermal vent microbial communities from Lau Basin, Pacific Ocean - 131-447 | ecosystem: Environmental > Aquatic > Marine > Hydrothermal vents | place: Pacific Ocean: Lau Basin | collected... | reverse complement strand
GAGGTGCTATACTATCAGTTAGAGATGAGAAGATATACATCAAGAACAGTAGCTTAGCATCTGGGTATACTACTCAAATGATACCAACACAAGCAGGTAAGACATACACTTGTTCTGTACAAATGTTAACCTCTAATGATGGCACACCTTTTGGTGTAACAGTGAATTCAACAGACACATATAGCGGTGACCTATACAATATGTATAATGGTACTCTAAGAAAAGAATATGAAACATTAGAGTTTACATTTACAGCTATTAATACTACAAGTTATCTTGTACTTATTATCCATGGAGGTGATACTAACTCGACAGAGCAAAGCTATGACAACATCTCAGTAAAAGAACTACCTCAAGCTGAACTACCATTAGCACCTTTTGCTCCTGGATCAAGTGATGAGCTATTAGACGATAAGATTAATGGAGTTACTACTCAGACAGCTCATACTAAAGGTGATATAGTTGTTAGTGGGAATGAGTTAGTTACTAATGGTACATTTGATGTAGATACTAGTGGGTGGATAGCTAGTAATTCTACACTTAGCATTAGTGTAGGTAAACTGCATATTGATGTAACTAATACATATGGGTTTGCGTCACAACAAATCTCAGTTATATCAGGCATTGATTATATAATAAGCTCAAATGTACAAGTCCAGTATGTAAGAATAGGCTCATCTGCAGGTAACTCTAATGACTATTACACAGGTGACCCATACGCCACACCAAAGTACTTTGTATGGAAAGCGAATGTAACTGGTGCAGTATGGTTTAACTTTGGGTTTTATAATAATACCGCTGTAGTTGATATAGATAATATATCAGTAAGAGTAGTAGATGATATACACCAAGCTATTACAGATACTACAGCAGGAGACTTACTAACTGATATAAATAAGTTTCAAGTGCTAGATGCTGTTACTAGATATGATGTAATTGGGTATACAAAGACAGGTTATAAAACATTCAAAGGTATTACACTATTCGATGAGAATATGAGTACAGATGACATAGCTAATGCACAAGGATGTAGTAAACTAGACAATGGTTTATACTCTGATGGTGTAGATGAGATAACTTCTTTAAGAGTAGTTCAGAGATTAAATGCTGGTGCTTATCATCCAGTGTATAATAATCATGGATGCTCATTACCTCATGACCCTATCAGTACAGGCATACAGACATGGTATAGGTCTAACATCACATCAACATTTGAGGCATGTACAGAACGAGCCATTGCAGATAGCTCAGTAGTTGGTTATGTCCCTAACATAGGTAAGATAGGGTTTGTAGACAACCCTTCATACACAAGAAGACCAGACAGTAAATTCTACGATAAAATCTACAACCAATCAAATGGAGGAATAGTAGGAGTAGGTACATACACTACAGATGATATTAACCTAGATATAGAGTCTACTAAACTATTGAGTGATAGTGGATTAGAGAGAGGTGTTGAGACTATACAGAGAAAAACACCACACGACTCAAAGTACTATAGAAATACTACAGTTGGAGAAATTCAGATATATCTAGGTAGTTCAACTGATATTACTAAAATTGCTGATGAAGGAATTAGTATAGGTGATGTATTTTATATTCTAAATAATACTGATAATACATATGCAACTGGATATGTAGTAAAACTAGGTGATTATTGGTGTGATATAAAAGAAGTTACAAGTGATATGCTTGAAAGCAATACTACTGCTATAGGTGATGATGTTGATTTTATATATACTAAAAAATCAAACTCTCTACTAACAGCAAATAGTAACCTAAGTATAGATGTTGTAGGTGACCCTGCAAACTATCCTCAAGACTGGAAAAATAGACTAGCAAGTGGTAAATCAATACCATTTAATTCTTTATTAGTTGGTAAGTCTGGAACAAGTAATATTCCTGACGGTACTAAGACAACATTTAAACTAAGTAGAAAAGTAACTGCTATTAATCAAGTATTACAAAGTTCAGATAGTGGAGCTACTTGGAGTATAGTAGCTCCTGCATTTGACACTATAGCAAATACAGCTACATTTAGCACAGCACCTGCTGTTGGAGATTTGATTATGTTTAGTCCTACTACTCGTAATAAACCATTACACCAATCAACACCACTACTTATAGAGTATATATCTAATAAAGTTGTAGGTAATAACTCTAACAGTATCTATAAAGGTGCTATGGTAACTAATGCTATAACTGATAAAGTAAGTGTAGGTAATGGTAGTAATGGTTTAGAGAGTAAGGTTTTAGAAAATGCTGAGTTAGGAGCTTATGACGATGGATATGATGGAATAATTAATGATGATGGTGATTTATTCAGTGGAAGGATTGCATATTTACCATCCAGAAATAACGAGGTATGGTGTTACACAGTAACAGAACTTGTTAATTGGACAGCTGCTATGTCTTCAATAGTTGAGCCAAGCTGGGAATTAATTGGACACATAGGAGTTTTTACTACACCACAACATAACACAATAGTATTAGATGCAGAAGTATCACCAGCATCTAAATACTTCACTATGATATGTATAGACACCACAAACAATGAGAAGTGTTTAGCAGTAAGTGGTGAAGAAATGGTATCTAATGCAGGAGCATATGATGGCACTACTAATACGTTTCAACAATTAACCAACGGGACTATTATAGATTTAAACGGAGTTACAGTCAAGACAACAGTAGCTATGAAGAGACTTGGTGTATTCAAAGGAGATAGATAATGAGTAAGCATTTAATAAGAGCACGGGCACAGATGAAAGGATTGAAGTGGGAGAGTTTAGTAGACTCCTCACTTGATATGCACTATAAAGAAGTAGAATGTGCTAAGCAGACACAAGCTAAGAGAGATGAGTATGAAGCTATTTATCCATTTGATAGAGAGCCAACAGTAGATGAAGAGTTTGAACAATACCAAGACTATATAGATTCAACTGTTGGAGAACCGTTAAGTCAAGAAGAGTATGCAGAACTATATGGTTATAAAAGAGTAGTTATTGAGTATAATTACTGTACATATGTACCAGAGAGCGGTGGCGAGCCGATATATTCTGAAGAAGGTAACCAGATAGGTAATGAGCCTGTTGTTCCAGAATCTTATGAGCCAGAAGGGTGTACGTTTACGTTTGACCAATGGCTGGATGGTTGGACTTGTCCAGATTATGATACAGCTCATGATATAGCAGGCTTCAAGGCTAGTGATAGTGAATATAGAACATACTACAAGACTATGAGACAGGCTAAAGTAGATGCAATCATAGTGGTGTTAGCTGATGGAACAAGACTAGATGGTGATGAGTTAGCACAGGGTAGAATGAATAATGCAAGTTCAGTGATGGATGATACAGAAGTTACGCTGTGGATGAGTGCAGATAATGAGGCAGTTAGCTTGACTAAGGCACAGTTGATTGAAGCTCAGAGAAAGTCAGGTGAAGCACAAACAGCAATATGGATGAGACTAGATGGATAAGCAAAATTTCTATACAGATATGGAAGATGTTTTAATCTTTATAGTTGCTTTATTAATCTTCGTAGGAGTATCTATTATCCTTGAAGGTTGTAGTTCAACTTATGGAATAGAGAAAACATCTAACTGTAGCGCTAAGTTTGAATATAAGTGTAGCTGTGATGCAGAGAAAGATAACATATTAGATATGACTAAGGGTAAGGTTATCAGATGAGTATAGATAGAGTAGATGCATTAGAAATGTCAGTGCTTAAGATGGAATCAACTATTGAGTCACTAGCAGAGAAGATGGGTGAAGTAGCAGATAGTTTAAATATAATGAGTAATACAGTATCTAAGTTAGCATTATATGAAATGAAGCTAGATATACTAAAGACAGATATACAAGGTGTAGCAGAGTCTCATAGAATACTAGAGAAAGCTGTAGAAGTATATCATACAGACGATATAGAAGGATGCTATAATAAGCTTACAGGCACTAAAAATGATATGGATAAGATATCATTTAAAAGATTTAGTATGGGTATGGGAGTAGCTACATTCTTGTTTGGATACTTATGGATACAATTACATGATGAGAAGCTAGTTAATGAGAAGATAGGTAAGGATTTAACTTATATAAAGGTTAGAGTTGAGAAGCTTAAGGGTGAGATAAATGTACTTAATGAGAAGTGTGTAAACATACATAAAGGAGGTAGATGATGGGTTTGTTTGGTATAGGTGAAGAAGTTAAGGATGTATCTGATGGTGTAGGTAACTTGGTTACTGATGTAGCTAGTGCTTTTACTGGCGAGATACCTCCAAAGGCTAAGATAGCTCTAGCAGAGATACAAAAGAAGCTGGATGACAATGTCACAACTAGATGGGTAAGTGATAGTAATTCAGTAGCTAAGTATATAAGACCACTATCATTATTAGTATCATTGGTAATGTACTTTATATTCATTGCATTAGATAATCCTCATGTTGATTCTATAGAGTCCTTAGTAGAGATTATGGTTATAGCTTACTTCGGAAGCAGGGGTATAGAGAAGATAAATGGAGTAACAAAATGAAACTAAAGAAAGGGAGTTCTATCTTTGGATTAAGGAGTGAGATACTCTTAGCATTTATGATAGCTAATGATGTGTATAAGAAGTTTAATGTCGAATGTGTTATGACAGAGGGTTCAGGTGGAACTCATGGCAAGAACTCTTTACATTATGTTGGAAATGCTATAGACTTACGGACTAGAGACTTTAAAGAAGGTGATGTTGAGTTAATGGCTAAGGTGCTTAGGGATAAGCTCAACGAGCAATATGATGTAGTTATAGAATCAGACCACGTTCATGTTGAATTCCAGCCTAAATAAAATAAAATAAAAGGATATATAATGCCAATAGACCCAAATGCAACTGCGAAAGATTTTAGTCTAATCATATACGATAAGACAGAAATAGATAATTATAATACCTCTGAAAAGGATAGAGTTAATACTGTTCTGTCCTTAAAGAGTGACAAAGTAGATGAAGGCTCTCCATCAGGTATAGCTACTCTAGACCCGACTGGCAAAGTTACTAGAATTGAGTTGCCTATATCGGAGGATCTTCAGCTAAACGATTATACTAATAATGATTCACTCGTTACTCCTAGAGGTTTAGACTACACATTACAAACTAAGAATTATATTTCTGAAGTAGAAGGTGATTTAAAGTATGGTGATCTAAAGAAAGACGGTAGCGTTGAAATGGATGCTGGTTATGTAGCTCTTAACGATAAGAGTATTGCTACAAAAGATATGCTATTACCAGAAGCTCCTACAGCAGATGGTAATTACAAACTGAATGTGTCTAATGGTGTTGTGTCATGGATCTCTGTATAATACAATTAAGGAATAAATATGAAGTTTGAAATATTGGCAGGGTTACCATACTCTGCAAACATAACTGTTAGTGATGGGCTTACTGGCGTAGCATTAGATTCTACTGATACTGGTACTATGCAGATAAACTCTATCGGTATGGACAAAGCTTGTGTTATGGCTCCTAAACCTATGACTATAGTAGATGCTCAGAATGGGGTATTCAATATATCTTTAACAGCAGCTGAGACTTCAACTCTTATTGAAAGATTAGGATTCAGAGAAGATAGACTGCCAAGCATGCAAAACTATATAGGTGTATTTGAATTTACACTTACTACTGGTATTAGATCAGCTGTAGTACCTATCTATGTGCAAGAGGTTGCCTCATGTCAGACTGCTCCATAGAAGTAGATACATCTGTTGATACTGTTGAAGTATTGCCGAATGATACTATCTCAATAAAACAGAATACTCTAACAGTTAACTTACCTTCTATATTAGGAGAAGTTACTGTACACCCTAGAAACTATACTCTTGTCGGAGATGATGTATATACTATCAAAAAGGCCTCTTCACTAGAACCTTGGTTTGAAGATCAAATCAATGGCTTAATAAACAATGGCCCATTAGCTGGTGATGTACAAGATCTTGATAATAGATTTGTTAACTTTGAAGATGGTATTACTAAAGAGATAGGTTATCTCAAAGATGCAGATAATAGATTAGCATATGATCTTAATGTAATTAAAGTATCCAATGACCAGAACACTGCAGGCATACAGCATCTTGATATAGTTAAAGTAACTGGAGATGAAGCATCCGCAATCTCTAGTGCTACTATTGGTGCTTGGCAGAATGGTGCAGGTGGTGCTTGGTTTGATAGCAAAGTATCTACTGTATCTAATGTAGCTTACTCCGCTGCTAAGAGCGCTTCAACATTAACAGCTAGTTTAGAAAGTCAACAAAAACAACTTGCACTTATAGTTGGTGATATAGATGTTCTAGAAAAACAAGTAGATGGTAAAGTTGAAACTTGGTTTGGTCATCAAGATGTAGTAGATAGCAATGGCGACATAATACCAGCAGCTGAACCTTACTCACTATGGTTAGCCGCTGGAACTGTTGATATACATACAGGTGACACATTTGTAAAGACTGAGACTAATCCTGTAACTGGTAATGAAGATCTTATCGGTTCATGGACATTTGTAAATGATTCAGCTAATAACTCATATAAGTGGTTGCTAAGGACTGACGATACTGCTAACAAAGCATTACAAGATGCAGCTAACGCTCAAGCTACAGCTGATGGTAAAATCAACACTTATTACCAAGCCTTTCCACCAGACCAGGTTACTGATCCTACAATGGGGGAAGGTGACCTATGGCTAGATTCAGATGATAATAATAAGATGTATAGATATCAAGGTTCTCCATTAAAATGGACAGAAGTTCAAGACAAGAGTATCTCTGCAAGTGTTAGAAGACTTGATGAAGCTACTGTAGATGTAGATGGTGTTGCTACGGCTAAGAGTTCTCTTGTTGTAAATGCTGATGGAAACATATCTGGATTTAGAGCTACTGCTACAAACGATCCTAATGATCCTGGTAGTGCATTTAGAATCTTTGCAGATAAATTCCAGATATCTAATGGTGCTTCTAGTGGAGCTGTACCTTTCGAAATTGATACAACTACAAGTAAGATAAAGTTTACTGGAGCTGTTACATTTGGAAGTGTAAATACTTCTGAGCTAAACAATGACGCAGGCTGGACAGACGATCAGCTAGCTCAGCAAGCTCAATACTACGCTTCAGCTAATGCTATTGATATTGTAGAAGCTAATAACCAAATTGCTACGACTAATGCTATTGCTAATGATGCACTAACGTTAGGTAATAGTAATGAAGCTGATATATATAGAGTAGGTCAAGATGTAGATCTTGTCAATGGTAGAGTCGACACTCAACAAGTACAGATAACTAATTTAGAGAGTCAGGTAGATGGTGTTGTGGAGACATTCTTTTCACTTAATAGCCCAACCATAGACAGCACGACTTCTAAGCCTGATCCTACTAAGAAACCGTATAGTGATTGGATAGCATCAAGTGACCTCAGACCTCAGCATTCTGGTGATACAGTAGTTCACTATAGGGAAGTAGATGATGGAAATGGAGGTACAGTAAAAGAGTATATTACAGATTACAGATTTGCTAAAGTAGAAACTCCTAATGAAGATACTGATGCTCAAGGTTATGGTTTCTTTGCAATAGCTAATAGCAAAGCTGATGAAGCTTACCAGTTAGCTCTTAAGAGTGGTATATCTGCAGATGGTAAAGTAAATACTTATTATAAGAGTATAAATACTCCGCCTGCAGATGTAGATGCTCCAGAAGATTCTAACGGTGTAAAAGCTTTAGGTGTAGGAGATATATGGATTAGTAGTGAAGATAACATAATACATAGATATAGTTCTGCTAAAGTTTGGGTTCCTATTCCAGCAAGTAAAGACTTAGTAATTGGCACTATTAATGGTACAACTAATACAACTACCATAGATGGTAGACATATAACTACTGGTACTATCAATGCAGATAGATTCATGGGTGATAGTATATGGGTAAATGGTAGTTTAAGCAGTGGTGATTTCTCGACGATAGGTGGAGACGGATTCAGACTTAAAACTAATGCTGCTGGTACTAGTACTGACCCAACTATATATGGTGCTTATATTAGAGGTGGGCATATACAAGGTACAACTATTGAAGCATCTACTGTGCTTTTTAGGGATCTTAAACTTCTTAACGATGCTGGTAAAAATACAGCTACATACGCTAGTACAAGGGTAGGCCCTTTGCATGCGTATGCCAGTACAAGTAGTTCGATTAATAGAGCTGTATCAAACAATACTAGAATTTCGATATCTGGTGGTGACCCTTTCACTTACGACTCTGGTGGTGGTGTTTATAAGTCGGCCGATGGCTATATACATTTAACTAGTTTTGCATCTGGATCAGCAAGTTCTCATACTTTCAATGTGAAGTTTGGTAGTATTTCATTATCTAAAAGTTCTTTTGGCGGTGACCCTTACAATATCTATTATTTTACTGCAAATGGATTTAAGTTTTGTTACTCCTTTACAACATTTTATTCACAGTCTTTTGTGTCTATAGGAGTATTTAGAGAAAACAGTGTAATCTCTGGCACCGGGAGTGATCCATTGTTTATGGGTATGGGCACTGTTAATTCAATTATCGAATCGTCATTAGCATTGGCAGAGATTAGAAACATATAAATTAAAAGGAAATAATATGAGTTCATGTAATACATCAATACCACCATTCCAAAGTGAGAAAGGTGAGTTATCAATAAGTGATAAATATATACAGCTAATGAGAGATACCGTTAGCGAAGATAGTTTATATGTAAGGGCTAAAGATACTTTCAAAGTAGTGTTCGAAGAACTACAACTTACAGAGATAGAGAAGGCTAAGCTTATCTCAGAACATATAGCGTCTATAACTATGCAGTTAAGTGCTACTGCTATGCAGACAGCTGTTCTATGGGCTAAGGAAGAAAGAGATGGTGTATATGCACTAGCTAAGTTAAAAGCTGATACAACATTAGCTATGACTAACTCACTTAAAGCTGAAGAAGAGATATGCCTTGTGCAAAAACAAACTCAGTTAGTATGTGCTAATATCACAGCTACTATATCTGGTACTTATAGAGAGAATGGTAAACCTACAGGTTACGAAGCAGATGGTTGTACACCTACAGATATACAAGACGAAGGCCTTAAATATCACCAGACTAAACAAGTTGAAGGTGCTACATACCAGATCTACTCAGATTCATATCGTAAGAGTGGTGTTGTACGGGTTGGGATAGATACAGCTGATAATATGACTAAAGGTTTAAGTGGACCGATAGATCCAATTACTGGTGGTTATACTAATCAACAGACTATCAATGCAGAACGACAACGTATAGCTTATGAAGATAGTAAGAGAAATCATGCTGCTAACTCTGCCGCTACTATGATCGGACAGTTGCTGTCATCAGAACAACTTAGTGCTACTAACGAGCAAGACGTTGCTAGATGGAGAGAATCAATTGATTTCCTCAATACCTCACATACATCGACAGATACCCCGTAATGTCTTTCCTGTATCGTGATGCATCCTTAGTACCTAGGGCTAGACTCAATCAGGCTATGGCTGCTTACAATATATTTAAAGATTTCTGGGGTACTGAAACTATCAACGGTATAGAAGTGTATAAGCCTAAAAGGCTTGTATATCATAATGGGTTTATCTCAGATACAGTTGTTAAGAAGTTTATAAAGTCTATAGGAACTGATTGGGAAGAATGGATTGCCCAAGATGTTGATAAAGAAATAGAAACAATATACTTCGAGTTTAAAGATGGCTATCAGTGGAACGGTGATTTACCTTACACATTTAATAAAGGTATTGCTACAGCTACTTTAAGAGCCCCTACGGCTCAAGAAATCTCTGATGCTATTAATGCATCGTTTAAAGTCAACGATGAGTTTAAAGCTACTGTATCGTACGGTGGTGGTACTCAAAGATATGTTAATGAGCATGTGCTTGAATGGCATGCAGATGGCGGACAAATAGTAACTGGCCCTTTAAATACTAATGACATCAGATCTATAATAGAAGCTAATCCTTGGTACCATCTTGTTAATACACGGCATATAAACTATTCTAAAGATTCTATGCCTTTTCAGAACTATGATGGTGATGGAGTTATAGGTACAACTGGTTTTAGACAAACTGATCGTAAACTAAGTGTAGGTGCAGCTGAAGGTAGTGAATCAAGGTTTTCTATATTTGCATTGCTTGGTGATGAAAGTGTGTTTGATCCTGAAGTTGATGTAGATGGTAATAAAGTGTTATATGATGAGAAGATAACAACTGCTAATGGTAGTGGTGGTGAAGTATTAAGGTATAGATATTCTTATAACTATACGTTTAAAGGCTGTGCCCCTACTTCCAATATAGTTAAAGAGATGTTAGAATGGTATAAAAACTATCATCAAGATGTATCTATACTTGGATTTAATCCTGTTGCTAATGATAGATTTAAAGAAGCACAAACAACTTCAATGATAGATAATAACTTTAAAAAGATTATGTATAAGCTTATGGTTGGTACTGGTACGGAAGGTAGAACTGATCCGTACATAGAAGATCAGATATATCTTAAAGTATTAGATGAGCAAAGTATGGGTTATACATCATACATAAAAGTTGATGGTTTAGCTGGTATAAAGAAAAGAGACTTTGTCAAGTTCTTATCATCGCAGTTAGATACAGACTATACAGTTGAAAAGAAAGAATGGTGGGAAGTAGTGTTATTTTTACTTACTATTATAGTATCAGTTGCTATTGGTATATTCACTGCAGGTGCAGGTGCTCCTGTAACGTTTGGTTGGATTGCTACTTTCGCTGGTGCAACAAGTATATCTTTAAGCGTCGGTGGAGCCTTGTTATCAGCCGTTGGAGGGTTATCTACAAATGGATTAGTTAAAGTAATTGGTGCGGTTGCTCAGGTGCTTGGATATGTCGCAGCTGTTACTGGTGTTCTTAGCATATACAATAGTATTAGAGAAGGTATAGCTCAAGCAGGTAGAGCTACTGCTGAACAACTAACTGGCGATTTATTAGATCAAGCAGTTAGTGAAGTAACTATTGGTGATGTATTAGACTATGCTATTGATAAAGCTGTAGAATCAGTTACCTCAGTATTCACAAGTAATCCAACTGTAATGGAAGTTGTTAATTATATAGGTGATGCTATAAAAATAGTCAAGAAGATTAATGACTATATGGTTGATAAAGAGATGGAAGATCTCAATAAAGAACAAGCTGCACTTACTAAAGAGCAGAAAGAGTGGGAAGACTCACTTAGCAGTAGCGTATTCAAAGACGGTAGTTTAATACTACAAATAGAGTTAGATAGAGTAGCTTCATACGATGCTATCACTAACACATCTGTTACTATGGATAGTTTATTATTAGGTGATAAAAACTTTAACTCATGGTACGCTGGTGTTAACAGTTAGATATAATTTCAGATAAGGATTAATTATGGAAGAAGAAAAACTCTCTAAATCAGAACGACAAGCAGCTATGAAGAAAGAGTTGCTTGACAACTATAAGTATGCTAAGTCAGCTAAAGAACCTATAAATAGAAGTATTGCTAAATGGTTAGATGTATATAACGGTAAACTGTATGGTAATGAACAAGATGCTAGAAGTAAAGTAGTTGTACGAGATGTGTATAAAACTATTGAAGCATTAAAACCAAACCTAACAGAACCATTTATTGGTAGTCCTAAGATAATAGATGCATTACCATATACTGCTATGGGTGAGGCTTCATCTATGTCTAGCGAGAAGTTACTTAACTATCAGTTCTGTACTCAACAAGATCGTAGAAGCTTTATGAATAAGTTAGCAGATGTCTTAGCTAAAGAAGGTACATGCTGGGTTAAGAATGAATGGAAGTATGAAGATGAGGAATACAGAACTCCAATGACTGTACCTCGTGAAGCACTTTCAATGATCCAAGATGAATATGAAGTTATCTCTGATAATGGTGATATGCTTGATATAGAAGTGATTCAAGTTGAAGAGACTAAGAACGAACCTGTACTAAGACTATGCCGTAATGAGCATATTTTTACTGATCCTACAGCTGAGTGCGATGATGACATGCAGTTTATCATACACCAATATGATACTGATATGAGTGATCTTAAATCAGCTGGTGTGTATAAGAATTTAGACCAACTAGAAACTAAACGCCAAACAACTCTACTAGATACTTCACTAGGCACTCTAAGAGATACTGAAGCTATTGAGTTTGGTAGAAATGTTAATTACCGAACTCTCGGAGATTCTGCAAGAGCTAAGATAACTGTTATGGAATACTGGGGATTTTATGATCTTAAAGGTGATGGTATTAAAGAACCTGTACTCATAGTATGGGATAAACAAACTGAGACTATCATTCGTGAAGAAGAAAATCCAATGCCTGGTAAAGAGATACCATTCGAGAGAGCAGTCTATATAGAAGAGACTTTCTCATTATGGGGTAAAGCTTTAGCAGATGCTATGGATGATGGGCAGAAGATACATACAGCTTTTATGCGAGGTATGATTGATAACTCTGCACTAGCTAATAATGGGCAGAAGTTTATTATGAAAGGTGGTATGGATCAAATGAACTTCAGAAGAATGATTCAAGGCGAAAAGCATATTTATACTAACCAGAATCCGGCTGAAGTTATACAAGATGGTTCATACAATCAGATGCCACAAAGTATGTTTAATATGTACGAGATGGTTGAATCACAAAACGAAGGTATCACTGGTATTACTCGTTTGAATCAAGGGCTAGATGCTGGAGCTGTAAGTCAGACTGCAACTGGAGTTAGTACTCTCACAAGTATGAGTCAACGTAGAATGCTAGATACAGTACGTAATATATCTAACCTTTTGCGCAAGTCATTACGAAGACAGTTAACTTACTCAATTGAGTTTATTGATGATGAAGACTGGATGAGAATAACTGGTATGGAAAAACCACAAGGTAAACTAGGTAAAGACTTCGATATCAAGTTAGAGCTAATCACTGATGCCATGAAACAAACTAAGATTGGTCAGTATAACCTTATGCTACAGAATATGCAGTACATTGGGGAAGGTGCACAGTTTGAAGCAGGTAATATGATACTTGGTAAGTACTTCGATCTATTCGATGAACCAGCTATTGCAGAGATGGTACGTAATCAGCAACCTCCTCAACCAGATCCTATGCAACAACAACAGATGCAATTAGAGCTAGCTAAACTACAAGCTGAAGTGCAGAAGTTACAAGCAGATGCGCAAAAGACTATGAGTGAAGCACAAGTAGTTGGAGCTGATATGGAAGGTGAAATGGCTGCTAAACAGATAGAGATGCAAGGCAAGCAACAAGAGATGCAGATCAATATGATGGAAGCACAACAGTCATTAGAACTTGATGCTACAAAAGCAGAACAAGACATGCAAATATCTAATGAGAAAGCTGGATTAGATATGCTCTTAACGACTAAAAAGACAGATAATGATATAATGCTTACTAGGGAAAAGACAAAAGCTGATATAGCTAATAAAAAAGCTATGGCTGCTGCAACACCCAAACCAACTGATAAACAAGGAAAGTAAATGAACGAAGTAGAAGAACTAGAAGCTGCTGTTAAAAAGTATAACGACATGGTTACACTATTTGATAGCGACAATTTCAAAGTATTCGAATCTGATATAATGGATATAGGAGAAGACTTAGGTAAGACTTTAGTCTTTAATTTTAATGGTATTAAAGCTGAACGTAAGGATGCTATAATCAACCAGATGAACTTTATATCAGGTCTACGTAATTACATAGATGGTATGAGAACTATGAAAGATCATGTTGAAATGGAATATGATACTTACCTTAAATCTTTAAAGGATAAATAATGAGCATTGACCACACAGAAGACTCAGAAGTAGAGCTACCACTTGTCGAAGACGAAGTAGCTGAAACTGGATCGGAAAGCGTTGAAACTTTTGATGAAGCTTTAGACTCAGCAGAGACTGATGAAGATTTTGCTGCTATTGCAGATGGTCTACGTGAAGAAGTAGAACCGGCTGAAGATAGTAATGAAGAGCAGAAAAATATCGACACGAAAACTGAAGAAGATACTACATCTGATTTTAGTATAGGTAAAGGATTTGCAATCAAAGATGGTGATATAGAACTCACTATTACTGATGAAGCAAAGCTAAGACAGCTAGCTCAGATGGGATTAAACTACGGTGGAAAAACAACTGAGTTGGCTAAGCATAGATCATTTATTAAATATGCAGAAGAACATAACATATCTATGGAAGATGTGCAGATGCTCAATGATATTAAGAGTGGTAACAAAGATGCTTACAGTGCATTAGCTAAGAACGCTGGTATAAACGTTTACGATATAACTGAAGAACATAGCTATGTGCCTGAGCCTATCAATATAGCACAAGAACCAGATCCTATGGTTGATGCTATAGCTAGTGAGATATTAAGTAATGAAGAACACACGAAGCAATTCCAGACATGGCTTCCTAAAATGCCCGACTCAGTTCAGCAACAAGTAACTAGCGATGCTAATGCACTTAGAGCTGTGCAAGCTGATATCCAATCAGGTATCTTTAATGATGCTATGGAACGGGCATATTATGATGTTCGTGTTAATGGGGCTGAGTTTAACTCTGCTTATATCCAAGCAAAGGAAATGTTAATAGGAACTAAAACACCTGCTACAGAGCCTAGACGTACAATAACAAGAGGGGAAAGGGTAAGAGCTGCATCACCGAGAGGTAGAAGCTCTGCTCCTTCTAAAACTTATGGAGCTATTAGTGACATGAGTAATGATGAGTTTTTGGAAAACTTTAACGACATCATCAGTGGTCTTGAACGACCTCAATAAGGAAATATTATGGGCTTTACAGCTACTGCGGCAATGACGCACCAATCAGGAATTACAGGCGGAACTCAATTAACTCCACAACTAATTGAAGTTTATGACAAAATCAGACTTACTACTGTACCAAATAATACACAGTGGGATAAGTATGCACAGAAGCGTTTCGTACCATCTGGAACAGGTGCTAGACAAACATTCGTATACCGTTGGAAGAACTTAGCGAAAGCTACTACACCAATTACTGAAGGTATCACACCAGGCGGATCAACTGCTGTTCGTGAAAAAGTACAGATGAGAGTTGAGCAGTTCGGTGACTATATGGAGTACACAGATCAACTAGACTTATTTGATGTTATGAACATCAAGACAGAGTTCTTAGATCTTCAAGATGTTCAAGCTGCTACTACTTTAGATGTTATCTACCGTGATGGTATCGTTGGTGGTACAAACGTTGTATTCGCAAACGGAGCTGCTGATAGAGCTGCTATCGTTACTGCTGCTACAGTTACACCTAATGCCGGTCTACCAACTGAAGCTGACTATGCTAAAGCCGCACTACGTTTACGTAAAGCTAAAGCTAAGAAGTCGGTAGCTATGCTAGGAGCTGGTAAGAATATTAGTACTGCTGGTGCACGTTCAGCTTATCCATGCCTTATCGACCCAAACCGTACTGATGACTTACGTTATGCACGTAATGCTGATGGTACACTTTTCTACCCTAACTTCCTTTCAATCGAACAGTATCCTAACCAGGCAGCTGCAGGCGAGTATGAAGTAGGCCGTATGGGAGACATCCGTTTCGAAGAGACTGATGAAGGTGCTCTTGACGATACACTTGCTAAAGACGTTTACCTTGACATCGTATTTGGTAAAGATGCTTATGCAACTGTATCTGTACAAGGTAAAGGTGGAATTCAAACAATCATCAAACCATTAGGTTCTGCTGGTGCTGCTGATCCACTTAACCAACGTGGTACTATCGGTTGGAAGTGTATGGCTGGATCTAAGATCCTTAACAACACTTATATGGTACGTATCGAAGGTACAAGTCTTAATGATGTTAAACGTGATTACGAGAACAACACAGTCATTGATGGTTCTGATACTATCACTGCACTATCTGATATGTCTGCTGGTCAGTCTAACCCTTCTGGTTCTAACGGAACTGGTACTAACTAGTAACCATGAAACTCTTTACAAGATTTGGCGAGGCAACCCCTCGCCCAAAGGAGAAACAATATGAAAAGCAAGTCAAACGAAAAAAAGGCAATGCCAAAAAAGATGCAAAAGAAACACTCAGCAATGAAAAAGTTGATGGGTAAGTAATCTTTATAGTGCCATCTTAGGATGGCACGTTTAAGGAGTACTTATGGGACGAGTTAGATTTGGGCGGTGGTGGTTTACCTGACACAGTTATCTATGATAATAATGGAGATGGTATAGCAGATATCGTTATACATAAATAATAAGTTATAATTTCATAGCGCATCCCTAGAGTGTAAGCCGAACCGAATGGAGATCCAAATGGATGACATGAAATCAGCCGTATATTCGTATGAAGAATTAGGTGAGTTTAAAAGACCAGATCTAAATAGACTGGCAAAAAAACTTAAGATACACGATCTTAAAGGTAAGAACGAAGATATCATAGAACGTATGATTAACAAAACCAAAATTGTACGTTGTACTTGGGACACTGAAGGCGACTTAGTTGCACCTGCCGAAGTAGACGTAGTTGAGAATGGTAAAAGAAACCATCCGGTTCTTGGAGAATGGAAAACATACGTTATCGAGGCTAGAGATACAACTGTGTTAGACGAGACGTTCGCAAACAATCATTTTGCTGCTCGTATAGAGATGAACAAACCTGTTAATTTACCTGAGCAGTTTGCTAAGTTCATTCAGAACAGTTGCTATAGTTTAGAGCATTACTATGATGAGAATAGAATTGATCCAGCTACAGGGAAGATGGGTCTACACACTAGTAGAAGAGTTTCTGACTACTTCGTTAGAGAACAATAAGTTAATAGAGAGATCGACGGATCTCTCCCTTTAGCTTAAAAATAAAGGACATACAATGGCATACGATTACAAACAAGCATTTCAATCAGCAATGAACAACCCAACAGTCGGAGCAACATCACAGATGTTCCAAAACAATCCACAAGCTTTTACAAGTTATCTAGAGAATAGCCCTCAAGCTATGCAACAATTTGGTGCTATGGATTTTTCTAAGCAAGCTCCTGGTGCATTTGGTACAGCTGCTCCTCAACAAGATGCTAGTGCATTCGGTGGCATGAGTATGCCAAGTCTAGAACAGGCATCAGCTGGTATGGATATAGCAAAAAATCTCGGTGGTATGTATATGGATTATCAGAATCTAGGTTTAGCAAAAGATCAGATCGCTAATCAGAAAGAAGCATTCAACTTTAACAAAACTAACAAGCAGAATTTCATTAATGGAACTCAGAAAGCTTTCGCTTAATAAGGACATACTATGGGACTAGAAATAAATAACCCCTTCTCTGGAGGTTTAGTAGCAGCTAATATGGCTGCTAGTAATTTTGGTAAAAGAGATATTGGTGGAAGTATACAGAAGCTTGCTCAAGCTAACGCGTTAGAACGTATAGCACCTATGGTGCAACAAACAAATATGTATAATATGGATACTATGCTTCCTAAGCTCAATGTTGAAGGTTTAAGACTTGATCCTAACGCTATGGCACAATTACAGAAAGGTAATCAATCACTAGCGTATGATAAAATTAATACTAGCAATATAGCTAAACTATTCATGAATACTGGTAAATTATCTGGTGGTGGTTCTGGCACTACTGCTAAGAACGCTGGGTATTCTAAAATACCTAATGGTGATGTAACAGATCACAGTACTTTTGTAAATAATGCTAAAGGTTATGGGGTTACTGATTCCTCAGCTTTGCTTACACAAAATGCTTTATCACAAGCCGATAATAATCTTACCGCGGCTGGTAAATACAGAGCTCCTGTATTCTCCCCCTCAGTAGGAGACTTATTCTCTAACGAGAGAGCACAAGCAGCTAGCCAATTAGCTAGGCTAGGATATTTCAGTGGTAATCAAGGTTCACCATCACAACAGTTAGTTAACCCAATAAATACAAATGTGCCTGCTAACCCTAACTATCAGCAACAACCTGTTCAACAGCCAACTGCAAACAACCAAAATACGCAGCAACCTTCTACTAATAATCAGACTGTTACTACACAAAATGCAAATACTGCGCAACAGCCTGGTACACAACCTCAGCAACCGAATGCTATAGACAATCCTTACGATGTAAATGCAGAGGTTAGTCCTAACAAAGATATAAAATCTATGTATGGTAATAATTTCCCAGCAGATGATGGACAACGCAAAATAGATGCGCTCACAGCTCCTACGGAAGAAGGAATTGCTAAATCTATGGATATACTAACTAAACGTATTTCTGATATAAATAACAGCTCTATGCCTCAGCAGCAGAAAGACGCTGCTATAGCACAGACTCAGACTATGATAGATCGTTTAAAACAAGTTCCTCAAGAGTACAAACAAAAAGTGCAAGACATACAAAGTGGCGTTCAGCAGAAACAAGATGACTTACTTCAGCTAAATGCTAATACTGGGTCTTTCACACCTATGCAAGATACATCTGCACAGTATAAGGTATTGAACGATACAACTGATGTTAACAACTTTGAGTCTACTAAAACTGCTAGCAATATAGAAAAGTTAAAGAATACATCTCAACAAGAATTACAGAATGCCGAGAAAGCTAAAGTGTTATTCGCTAAAACTGGTAATCCACAATTCAAGCAAATGGCAATTGCCTCCGAAAATAAAGCCAATGAATATATGCAACAAGCAGCTAGAGCTGAACGAGACTTTAACACTAAAAAGATATTTAATGATAAAGAGATTAAACGTCAGAACAATCAGTTAGTACCTCATAGTACGTTTGATGATGGCAAGGCTACTATAAGATCTGTAGTTGGTGATGACACTATATCAGCTTTAGACAGTAATACTTTTGGTGGAGGTTTAGACTCTATTATAAAAGATTTAGATAATATGACTATAGAGAAGAATCGTAGAGACGGTAAGACAGCTTACGAAGTTGGGAATGATGTCTTCTTAGTAGGAAAAGATTCAGCTGACATAAAAGCTAAGTTCTCGTCGCTGTTAAAAGCAGCTGCTTCTCCAAGCAAAAAAGATAATATATACAATACGTATATGAATGAGTTGTGGAGAAAGTCGAATGACGATCAAAATTCTGACACAGAGCGTGAGAATTATTTAAGAACTTATAAGTGGTTTGCTGATAATATTAATGATAAGCAAGGTCATAGAAAGCTTGCTACCGATAGAGGTTTAGTTGGTGGTTTTACAAGACCGTGGAAACAACTACGTGATAACTATATAAGAGAATAATAAGGATACATTATGGATATAGAATTACCAGATATAGAAGATATACAACTAAAAGATACTAGTGGTATGCTTGATTCTTATGAGGCAGGCGGTAATGAAGATACTAATTGGTGGGACGTAGGACAAGTCCAAACTCAGCAAGGCGGTAGAGGTTTCTGGCAAGGTGTTCAAAAAGGTACTGAAGATTCTTTAGTATTACCTGCTGCTTTTCAGAGAGATAAATCATTACAAGATCAACGTATACAAGGCATGCAAGAAAAGAATACTAATTATAATACAGGTTTAATGGGTGGCACAGGACAATTCGTTGGTGAGGCTGCTACACTACTCCCAGCTTGGGGAGCTGCTGCTAAGATAGGTTCTAGGGCCGTTCGGGGTGCTGGTAGTATCGCTAAGAGTATCGGTAATAGAAAAGCTATTCAAGAGAACTTAACAGCTATGGATAGATTATCTGGTATGGCTTACGGGCCTATGGAAGCTTCCCTACCAATTAATAATGGAGCAAGAATTAATGCTCTAGAAACTGCTAATAAGAAACTTTCATTTGATTCACCTAAAACTGTGTTTGGTGAAAACTTAGCACAAGAAACTGTAGCTACTCCTATGGGTATTGGTTACGATGCTATACGTTCTCAGGTAGAAGATAACGGTGAAAGTTTTAATCCTTATGCTTCTGCTGCTATGAACCTTGGTGGTGGTTTAGCTTTTGGTTATCCAATGGCAAAATTTGCTAACCGTAAAGTTGCAAAGGCTGCTGTTGACGAAACTGAAGCTTTATCTGGTGCTAGAGAAGTTATAGACAAAGGTAAAGATCTTAGATTCGATTCTGAATATGTTACTAGAAAGATTGATGCTAATCAAGGTAAGCAATATACTGATGATAATGGTGTTGACTGGCTGGACTTAGAAGCTACTAGAGTTCCTATTAAAAAGAATAAACATGGTATAGCTACTTTCAATCCTAAAGATATAGAAGTAAGAGATGCTAGAACTGATGAATATATATCATTTGAAGAGGCTAAACGAACTGGACAAGCCAGTGATTCCGATCTAGACTATATAGTTAACAGTTTAAATGGTGGTGCTAAAGGAAAGAAGAAACCTTCTGAAACACAACCAGATATTAAAGATCTTAAAAACCAGAACTTAAAGTTTATGGATGAAAGCCCTGAAGTTGAATCCCTATACACTGCTATGGACGAAGGAAGACCTTTAGACCTTAGCAAAGATTCTAAACCATACAAAGCTATTAGAGAACATCTTGAAAGTATATCATCAGATAAAGATTCTATTGATGACATGATGATGAAGATTCAAGAAGAGTATAAAGGTGTTAAGATAGATGAAAATAATGCACTTGAGTACGCTAGAGAGATCATTGATACTGCTGGTTTTAGTGCACGCAAACCTAAATCTAAGCTTACAAGGTCAAGCGATTCATCTGCTTTTAGCAAAACAGAAGATAACTTTATAAAAGCTAATGAATCAACTTTAGATAAAATATTTAAAGATACACCATCAGATAAGCTTTTATACTCTAATAGATATGGTAATTTAGCAGAAGACTACTTCGGAAAAACTAAGCCTGATGATGCAGTGCTTAACCAATTTAAAGAAGAAGCAGTTAAGGCAGCTAAAGAAGCCGCTTATGATGATAAGCTACTTAATAGTTTAAAAGACGATTTTTCTAATGGTAAGTTGTCTAAAAAACAATTCAATAAAGAGTATAAAAAAAGATTACATGAGATAGCTGGTGAACAGCTGCGTAAAACAGCTAAAGACTCTTTTGAAAATTATAAAGAAAACTCTAATACTACTAAAGCTGTTGACGATGAAGCTGTTATAGAGGCTAAAGCAGAAGCTGAAGTTAAAAAGCCTGACATTACTTATGGTACTGTATCAAATCTTATGGATGAAGCTAACAAGGCTATTAAATCATTTATGAGTAAAAAAGGTAAGGATATTGGTAGTACAAACAGTTTAAAAGATATACGAGAGATGCATTCCGCACTTAATGGACATATAACAGCTAAAGAGGCTGAACTTAAAACTGCTAAAGAAGACCTTGACAAGATGGGCTATGGGGATATCAAAGCTCGTAAAGACAAGATGGAAGAGATAAAAATGCGCGGTGATGAGTTATCAGAGATTAGAGATACTCAGAGCAAGCTTAAAGATGCTCTTGAACCTGTTAAGAAGCACTATGCTAATGATACTATAGATACCAAAAATGTGCTTGAAGAATACAAACGTATTACAGGCAATGATGCTACAAGTATAGATGAAGCACACAAATATATTAACCGTAAAAAGAAAGAAGGCGAAAAATATAACGCTGAACATATTACTGGAGATGAAGGTACTAGAATTAAAACCGGTGCAGAAAAAGCTGCAGATGTTGAATCTTACATTAAAAAGAAAGCTTCTGAGAAAGGCACTACCTATAAAGAGTCTTATGCCGCACTCGATACAAAAGCAGCTATTGATAAAGACTTTGTAATGGTATATAATAATGTTAAAGAGCTAAGCACCCGTCAGGGCAGTGACCCATTCAATAAACAAATAGATGCTTATACCAACTATATAAATAATGGTTACAAGATAGACGCAGCAGAAGCAGATATGTTAGCAGGACTTACAAAACACGGTAGTGTAAAAAGTACACTAATAACAACTGATGATGGTCTTACACACATTACTTCTACAGATATGTATTCTAGTAGAGCAGCTAGTAACCTATTCCAGATTAAAGATGGGGAAATAACGGTTAATAAGAACGCTATAAAAGATATAATTAACGATAAGTTCGGAGCAACCATAGGTGATGATAAGGTTAAGCAGCTAGTGGACAGAGCAGCCGTAACTGTACGTAATGATATAGATAAGCTTACTAAATCTGGTGTATCAGTTCATGACGTTAATGATGTTCTATTACGTAATTATAAAGATACTCTCGAAGGTACTCCTAAATACACAGATGTAGAGAAGAAGTTCGTTGACTCTACTATTACTACTGCCGGTGAAATGCCTGATGTTGGACCTCAGGTATTATTCCAGCCTTCTAAGCATGCATCTAAGTATATGAATAATGAATCTGGGTTTTTACAAGATACAAAGATATATACAACTGATGCAATACCAGGTATATCTGACATTGCTAAAGGTAAACGTGGGTTTATAGATGAAAGCGGTAATATATACCTCAATAATGGAGGTGAGCTTAATGCTAGTAATATGCTTACTGTTCTCCACGAACTTGCTCACCAATTTGCTGATGCAACAGGTAAGAATAAACTGTCGAGAGACGAAAGTTACCTAACTGCTATGGCTAGCACAGTTCGTAGAAGACTGCTAGAAGGCAATCCTAAGATGTTTGTTAAGAAGATGAAATCATCTGAAGTACAAACTGATAGAGTACTAGACAACAAAGATGCAGCACAGTTTGAAGCATACGTTGTTAATACTCTAAACAATCCTCACTCAGGTTTTGCTAAGTGGGCTAATAGAAGTATCTCCGAAGTATATGCATCTAATATAGGTAAAGATTCTGTTACTAAGATTAAAGATACTTTATCTAAGCACAATACATTGTTTAAATCTGTAGATGATTTTGTTAATGATCTTGTTGGGGAATCTCCAACACTTAATGGTATGTTTGCTTATGATTCTAAACGCCTTACTTCTATTGCAGCTTCTCATAAGCTTAAAGCTGTAGAAGCACGTATGCAGCAAATGGAAGCTGAGATAAGATCTGAGTTTGAAAAGAACTCTGGCAATATGTCAGACAAACAATTAGAATCTATGGGCGAGTTCATTAATGCTGGAGGTTACCAACTACTTGACATTGTAAAAGTATCAGAGATTGCAGACTTTCTAAGAGGAAGTGACACTAGTAGTTTTAAAAAGACATTCGACCCTAAACGATTTGAAGCTAATGGCGATGAACTTATAACTAGATTTATATCCTCGAAACTTAATGCTAAGCTGGAAGAAACGTTTGACATTAAATATGACAAGCGTATTAAAGAACTTAAAAGAGTAATTGAATTCCAAAATAAACAGTATAGTGGTGGTAAAGGTACTTCAGATATCACTACAAGTGGTAGTTCTGAATCACTCGAGTTTAGAGATAAGATAGACGCTGAGGGTGAAGGCGGTAGACTTGAACAAGACGTTAAAAATGAACACCTAACTAAGATTAAAGAAGTCGAAGACGAACTTAACCGTATATTACAAAGCAAAGCTGATCAGGTTGGTAAGCTAAAGAAAGAGATAACTGCTTATGTCAAAGACAAAAAACTTATGCACATGGAGGCTAAACACATTGCAGATGAGCAGTTCTATAGAGAAGGTATAAGTCAGATAGACGGTAAAAGAGCTATCTTCTCTTCAACTAATACTAAGGATTTTATAGACGGTCTTGTCACTACTATATCTAATAACAAAGCAATATCTGATCTAAAACTTAAACCTGAAGATGTAAGAAATCTTATAGATGATATTCCATTAGATGTTCAGACTAAACTACAACGTCAAATGGACGGTTCTGTTATGTCTAGAAGGCTTAAAGCTGCTATGGAAAATGGTAAACTTGATGTAGATGAACTCGGTGCTATGATACAACAAAATCCTAAAGGAGTTGAGTACATGCTTGGCTCATGGGGCAAGGTTGCAAGACAACTTGAATCTGAGGGTATTAGTACTAGACAGTTTGGTTTTAACCCAGCTAATAAAGCATCAGCTAAGAATAGACCTTTGAAGATAGTTCCTACAAATGCTGAAGTGAATGAAGATAACATAGTCCATAGAATAGGAAAAGACTTTATGGTTGTCATAGATGAGGCTAAAGCATCACTTGGTAAGCAAGAAGGTTTAGCTATAGCTGATTCTAATACCAACAGTATGAAGATCAATACAAGGGACATTAAAGTATCTGATGACAAACTATTTTATAGACATGCTAATAAAGAAGATGAGTTCATAGGATACACTAAAGACTTCAATGTTAATAAGATTGGCCAAGGCAAGTATGAGATTACATTAAAGAATTCAGATATGATTAATAATCAGAATGCTTATTCGATGAACGTTGCTGATGCATATATGTCTAACATCAGATCATTAATACATAACCGTATTGGTAAGAAAGCTAACAATGATTTTGTTGCTAGCATGAAAGGGGCAGGCATCATTAAACCTTCATTTGAAGCTACTAAAGGGGAAAGAACATTTAGATACAACGGTGTTAATTATGTTGTAGACAAACGTTATGCACACAATATATTCGGTACTAAGGGGATTGATGTTACTAATAAGTATGCTGCTTCTATAGTAAATAGTATGCAAGGTATTATAGGAATGGCTAAAAGTAAAGTGCTTACTACAAGACTTAAATCATACATCAATAACACTGTAGCTAATAACATTACAGTTGCGTTTACTACTAAGATGCCACTAGCTAAGATCTTAACTGAGAATGACAAGTCTATGAAAGACATAGGCAGCTTTATGAATATAGCGTCAACTGATGGTATGAGAGTAGCCAGATCTAAATACCCTGACATATACGAGTTTATGTATAAGGTAGGTGCTCATGATACAATGATGAGAGATGCTGTAAGAACTAATGGTAAGGTTAACCAAAACCAATTCATTGATGTGCTAGCTGGTATGTCTAATACAGGACTAGAAAATGATATTAGGTCTACTAACTTTATGGAAGGTACTAAAGCTGGGGATACTTTAGCTTCTTTATTTGATTCAACTGAAGTAAAGCAAAAGCTTACATTCTATAGACATCAAAAACGTAAAGGGTTATCTGCAGATCAAGCTATGGAAGAAACTATGCTAGCCTTCCCTACTTATGCAGAGAACTTAACTGATGTGATGTCACTTGCAGATGAAGTTGTACTATTCATGAAATACTTTAACAATATACCTAAGATTACAAGATATGCGCTTAATAAGAATTCAGCTGGTCTTATGACTATGTTTGCTGGAATGATAGCTGCAAGAGAATCTTTATACTATGTGCTACCTGAAAATGGGTCTGATGGTTGGATGAGGGAACATGGAATGACTAAAGTTGGACCTGACACTTATGTAAATATATCGTCAGCAAACAATTATAATATATCTTCTATGTTTGAAACTAATACTGTAAGTTCTGATCTACTAAAAAATCATACTACAGGTATAGGTGCCACTCCAAAACTATGGAGCAGCGGTAGCGGTCCCGTCGGAACGCCTGAGGTTGACTAGCTTATTTCAAAGCTTTGTCAATCTTCTTTTTGGTTTTAGCTACTTCCTTTCTTTTAGGAAGTACTAAGCCTACTATAAAAGCAGCGATAAGAACCGCTATTAATACGTCTCCTACCATTAGTCAATCGCTTTTTGTATCTTCTTGGAAGTTTTATCTACCTTGTTCATACTGAAACCGCTAACTACTGCTTTTACAGCAACTATAACTATGGCTACTGCCGTTGTTAATAAACCTAATATTGTCATATATGACTCCTTTGTTGTCGACTTACACTGATGTCTTGTGTCCAGATGCGACACGACTATTCGCTGAAGCCTCCTTCATCTTTATAGCTTTCTCTCATCTGCTTTACATAAGATTCAAAACGTTTGTCATCAACTCCGTCTGACCAGAAACCATAGTTTAAGTCATTCATAAGCTTCTCACACATATCTGCAGTTGCACCTAAATCTTTAGCTTGCTTCCAAACTCTAAACAGTGTTAGTGATCTAGCAGTTACATCGTCATTAAACGCATAATTAAAAGTTTCTAACGGATTGTCTAAAGCTTTACTCATTTGAGTTCGTGTTAGCTTAGTTTCCTTATTGAAACTTTCACTTACACTATTCATAGCCTTTTTCAATGCCTCAGACACATCGTATGGATCAGAGTCTAAAGTACTTAATACTTTACTACCTTTGTATCCAAACATGATCTGTGACTTCGTACACGACACAGGATCCATCTCAATTCCTAACTCAGCAGATACGTTAACAATAAATTGTTTCCATTCTCTAACTGGTATATCTACGATAGTACTCAGTTCAAGTATAATTCTAAACTTATACGGATTATCTGAGTTACTCGTACTAGATATATGGTGGTTGTAATCTTGCAGAATATCATGCATTTCGTTTATAGTAATGTCACTGTCATCCACATCTAGTGCAATCCACGTTGCACCAGATATAATGTTCTCATTCTTACGCTTACCATCAATAAACTTGAACGGTGTATAAGCTGTATCATTCTCTAGGATAGCTTTTAACTTACCAAAGCTAGTAGCTTTATTAACAAACCCTGAATGGCACTGAGTAGCTCTTTCTTGTTTACTACCAGATACCTGAACGTAACTAGCAAAGTGATCTCCAACAGCTTCAAATGCTTTGAACGATACTAAGTCATTTTCAAACTTAACCATACCTTCAGAGCCAGCTAAACTGTCTGCCATCTTTACTAATTCTTTAACTCTAGATTCAAGACCAGATGTTCCTGTTATGAAACCTCTTTTCTTTAAATCATGTAGGCTTAACTTATGCTCAGGATGCAGTTTAAAGTAATCAGCCATAAGTTCATAGAGCTCCTTAGCAGCATACTCTTCGTAGTAAGCTAAATACTTACCTAACATTTCTGTTACGTATATAGCTTCCTCTATGTCTTGTATACTGATGCTATCACGTAGATCCCATAAGCAGAATACACCAGCTAACTTTAACATCTTCCAGCTTCTGTGCATTTGTTCTAACTCAACAGATTTGTGAACATAATCTATACCATTAGCTAAACTGCTAGTATACATTTTATAATCTTTGTAAGCTCTTAATGCATCTTCATCTATATCCATCAATCTATGATCGTTGTCTATAAGCTGAGAGGCTATGTCCATAGTCGCTGAACCAATAAATGCTTTAGACTCAGCTGTCATTCTTTCGAATAAGCCTTGCTTACCTACCATATCTTCATAAGTAGTATAATCGACTGCCGCTTCTATATGTTCTTCCACAGTTGGATAAACAAAATAACTACGTCTAGCTAGCTTTGTAACGAATTCTCGTCTAAACACAGCCGATATACTCTTATCTAGTATGATATTATCTTCAGATCCAGCAAACATTGCAGGCATTCCCATTCCACGAACAGGTTTGTCTTGTCTCTCTGAGTCTTTAATAGCTTTACTTTTGTACTCACCAACATCATACAGTTCTGATATCAATCTAATGTTATCAGCTATGTTAGGATTAGACCCTAATTCTGATCCTATCTCTGTAGATATTACAGTTGGCATTCCAAGTCCAGCTTGAGCAAATGCGTTTAATCTAGATACCATACCTTCAACAGTAGATATTGTATTTTCTAATGGCATTGGTGGTTTGTAATGTTTCTGCCAGTTGCTAGCATCACCATCAGCTTGCTCTGCAGCTTCTCTTGCTTTAGTTTGTGCAACAGATTCGCGTTCTTGTTCAAGAACTACATAACCTGGATCCATTGCTTTACGTTGTGCATTTAAAGTAGAGTCTTTACCATTACCACTTTTACTAAGTAGAAAACATACTGCATTAACAGGTATTTTACTACCGTTCATATTGATCTTCCATTGGAACTGTGATGCAAAGTTAGACATACTATATATTCCGAACACAGTTGTCATACTAATAGGCACATCTGGATTGATCTCTTTAGACGCATCTGTTAGATACATCAGGTTTATATTCAGTTTCTCTTTATCTATAACCTCATCTGTTGGTAACAAATGTTCGATATGTTCTCTTACTAACTCTGAATTCTTTAAGCTTTGGTTCATACTAACTCCTAATTGGGTTTACATCTATCCATGACCGATCGTCACCGACAATATAGAAATCATCAGCACTAAAATCAGTTAGGTTAGTGTATTTAAAAAGTGTACCTTTTTCTTCTCTATCTGTATGGTTATTGAATACTTTGATAGCACCATGATGCAACTTCATTGTAAAGTCAGGATCTGTTTTACGTCTTACCTTGTAACCTCTTGCAGCTGCAGCCAATGCAAACCCTAAACATAATCTTGTACTACGCATGGATAGCCTCCGCAAATAAGTCTGATAGACTTGTATTTATTCTGATATTCTCATCAATACTAGTAATGATCTTAGCTTTCTTGATGCTACCATCATTGCCATACTTTCTGTAATGACCATTGATTAGTGACTCTTGTAACACGTTGAAACGGGACCAAGCATCTCCACCTCTATCTTCACGACGTTTAGCAACTAGTAATTCTAGAGGGTCAACTGCATCATTAACAATACGTTGATCTGCATGTCTGAAAGCAATAGCTTGTTCAGCTAGATAGTAAGCTTCGTCGAATGACATCTTACGTTCCTTCATATTAGAGATACCTTCTATCTGTGCATTATATTTAACTTCGTATGTATCGATGAAATCATCAATCATTGTCTCCCAGCTATTATTGCTATGTAATATCTGTAAGTTAGGTACTAGGTTATGACCAGTTACTATACCATTTGCACAGATGAATCGAAACATACCAACACGAATGTTTAATGCTTTTGTTCCATCATAACTGTTATGTATAATAACTTGAGGCTTCATCTCCCCACCGAATATAGACTCACCAGTTGTAAGTTTAATCATGTGTGAAGACTTCATTGCCTTCTCAACTGATCTTACTCCAGCTGCTTCTACAGTATCTAGTTCGAATCCGAATTTACTGAATCGTTCAATAACGTCCATACTGTTTATAACGTTGTATCTTTCAGATACTTGGTAACCTTCGGTTTGCATTAGTAATCCCTTTGCTCTTTCATTTAGTTGTATACTCATATACTCTTTCCTTTATCTTCTGTAAGTTTGTATCTATCCAGTCATCTGGATCTTTTTGTATAGAACAGATATAAATACCTGTCTGTGCATCATAAAGTCCTACAAAAGGCTTCATACTACGTTTAAAGACACCTTTATAAATCTTTTTAGACTTAGCTGGTATCTTAGGAGGTTTGAACTTAAGTGGTAGACATAGTTCATTATCAATCATAGTAAAGTTATCGCTAGGTACTTGCATACCTATACGATTAACTACTGGTATGCTATAGTAAGCTGCCTTCTTCTTCTGTGCTTTCCGCTTCAGTTTCTGTATTGCTTTGTGATCCAATTTCTCCATTAGCTTCTGCCTTCTTGTATGCTTCAGTTTTAGTATCTTTAAGATTAGCTGTGTAGTAAGCGAATTGCTTAGCATCAGAGTTCTTAACAGTTTCTGCGTAAGTCTTCTTATCTTCGTTCATAAACGCACGAATCTCATTCTTCTCACGTACTTCACTATTGTAGAAGTCTAACACTTTAACAATTGCTACGTAGCCTTTAAAACCATCGAATTCTTTAACAGCTTTGACAACTTTAGTTCCATCTTTGACTTCTATAGTCTTATCATACATAGTGATCTTCTTTTCAGTTAGACCCATAAGGTTCTGAATAACTGATGAGTTCATCTTGATGTCATCACCATTACTTTTTGTATGCCACATTCCATAAACCATGTTAGGATATTTAGAGTCACCAATTTGTAAACTCCAGTCAAAGCCTTTCGTTCCTGTGCTTGCGATTGCCTCGCTAACTGTGTTGATAGTTACTGGGTGAACCCCACTATCTAATACTTTTGATCCTGCTGATCCACTTGTTGCTGTTGCTGCTTCTTCATTAAATTTAAACATTTACTTTTTTCCTTTTAATATATTCAGACTACCTGCTAATTTCGGTAGAATTCCGAGATCTTCATAACTTATTAGTAAACTAAAATGTTCTGGGAACTCAACGATTGCGTCAATGTTGTCTCTTAACTTAAACCCTATTAACTCACAGTTCTGTGCGAAAGATTTAAGACGAGATTTATCATTGGAGAAGAATGTAAGTAACTGCTGTTGTAGCGCAGCTACTCTTTTCTCATTACTTGTAGTAGTTTCTGATTGCATCAGATATAAGCTTCATATCGTTTGGCACGAACTTATCTTCAAACATTCCATCAGGTGTCTTCGTTTGGTCGTATTTAGACGGTTTAGTTCTGAATTGGTAATCAGTTATATTACCTTCTTCATCTTCGCTTAAGTGACCGTGTAGAACGATTGCAAATTCTTTAGACATTGCACCTTTCCACTCAGACCCTTTAGTCTTAGCAACGGCCGTCTTCTCACCAGGAGCTGTTTCGATATACTCTGGTATAGCTGTAACAAATACCTGTTGGGGTAAGTCTTTAATATCTTGAAGCGTATTATATACGATGTCGTTATACTCAGACCATATATTATAACCACTGTAAACTGTGTTACAATACTTATTACACATCTCTAATAGAGACGTTAAACTGTCTATTACAACATATTCGTATTTGTCTGAAGACTGCAGTTCTTTCATAACTTTCTGGAAGTCTTTATACTTACGAATGTTTATATTCTTAAACTTAGCAAACTCTCTAAACGGCATTGGCTTAGCCTCTGTGTTTACGATTACTGTTTTATCTGCAGGTAGTGTCCTTGCCGAACTACTTTTACCTGAACCTGACTCAGATACTATTAGTACTGGTACATTTATTTCTGCCATCTTTGCTCCTTGTTTTTTACCCATCTACAGCGTACGCCTTCATAAATGGGGATGTATTATATAAAGAAATAGATTAATCTATCTCTTACGCTCACTACAATTGTAATCACAGTCATACTTCATTGTATGTTCTTCTTTTTATAATGGCATTAACAGTAGACTTATGAATATTAAATTCTTTTGCTAAATCTTTTTGTTTCTCGCCACATTCTACACGTTCACGGATAGACTCAGCTACCTCGAATGTTAGTGATCTTGTTTCGTCCTTGTTAGTTCCACCATATCTTTTACCATTCTCGGCACATTGCGATAATCGTTCTTTTGAAAACGGTTTAACTCCCAACTCTTTTACCCAGTGTTTAGCGTTTTGTTCTTTCGAACACCATTCTAAATTTTCTACATTGTTGTTTGTTTTATCACCATCTTTATGGTTTACTTCTGGATAGTCGTAAGGATTAGGTATAAAGCATTTAGCTACTAACCTATGCACCAAATAAGATTTCTTAATCTTGTTCTTCGTTAAAGATACACTCCTATACCCTATATCAGTTTTTGTCCATCCACCTTTCAAAGGTGTTTTTAGCTTAGTCCCATATACTAAACCGTCTTCGGCTATAGTATATAGGCCTTCATATCCTGGAATATCCATCATCTTGTCCTTACATTAAGTTACAAGCATTATACCATAGAATGGCTTAATGCTTACGTTCTGGGCAATTCCACGGACAGTATGTACAACCATTATATTTGATACCTTCGTGACAGTCAACCTTCTCATTGTGCACGATCATATAGATCTTAGCATCAATAAAGTCTTCTACACTGTGTATATCAGTTAGCTGTACTTCTATCTCTTCCATAACATTATTAGATTGTGATACAAATATTGTATATCCTTCATCTTCTATAGTTATATCTGGATACTTCTCTTCGAGTAACCATCTGTATAGTGACATCTGCATTGCATCTTTTTGTAAAGCTACTTCATTACGAGTCTTACCATACCCAGTTTTGTAATCAAATATGTACCACTTACCTTCAACAAGTTTAAGGCCATCATAAGATCCAGAGATAGTATATTCTATACCGTCTACTGTGACTTTACGTTCTAAGAACTCTTCAGTTTTGTAATCTTCACGATCTCTAGTAATCATATCAGCTCTAGCATGAAATGCAGTTCCGATGAAACTACTTCTTTTAAAAGTAATATCGTCGTTCTCATACTTACCAGATTTGTTAAGATAATGTTTAGCTTTGTAGGCTGGCCCAAGCAATGTCGTTATACTAATCGCATTTGGCTCTGTACTATCACGATGATCATCGAATAGCATAATATCTTTTAGTATGCCTAAACTCATTCATATCCTTTTAATAACTCAGTTATATACCATTTAGCTTTACCTAAATCATCAACCGGTGTGTCATGCTTATGATAGCATCTGTGCAGATACTTAGTAGCATTAAGATGTAAGAATCCATCGTACGCATCTTTATTCTTAGCAACTGCTGCATATACATCTATACCTATTTTATAATGTGACGGCTGAGTTACATCTTCTTTAACCTCAGAATTAGCTCCACCCTCCACTGCTGGTAGCATGTGCGATAGCTCGTACAGCTCTTCCTCAGCATCCGATAGTGCTTCTTCTGCTATTAGATCATTTTCTAATATATACTGTATTGCTTCAATACGCGCTTTAATTTCTTGCTGTTCCATATTAATCCTTTATATAATTGCCATGTTCGTTAAGATGGCCTGTGCGATGTTTAATTTCATTGTAAGCTGATTCTATACAGTCTTCATATTTAAGTCCTTCTAGCTCAGCTATTGCTACTAGAACTACTACCATATCTCCGATTGCATCTTGTATCTCCGCTTTATCTTTACGAACTATGCCCGAGCACAGCTCTCCGAACTCTTCACCTAGCTTTACGGTTTGTGTTAAGCTATTACCATTGACAGTTATCTTACGATCTTTATGCCATTGTCTTATCTTATCTATCATTTTATACTCCACAACTTGATACATTATCTGATCCACAATCTGGACAACATTTACCTTTACACTCTGAGAACCATTCAAGTCCACAATCCCAACATTCATTGGCATAATTCTTTTTTACTTTCTGCACCATATCTCAATCTCCTTTGATGTTAATATAAGGTTAAAGTTATGGAATTTAAAAACCTTACCTGACATTATTGTTACGTCGCTACTTCTTACTACTATTAAGATATCTGACAAAGCATCTATCTCTGGTATAGTAATTGGACATGTAGGTTCTACTCTACACGTTATTGCTACTGCTAATCCACGTATACTTGGTGGTAGCATCTCACCTGCTTCTATAGATATGATTGCACCTTTTACCAAAGCGGATAGCCATTCTTTATCACCTACCGGACGTTCAGGTAAATTACCTTCATCATCAACATAGTGATCCCGTCTATCTAATAAGATAGTTCCTGTTATTTTACTCATGTTACTCCTTTAATTCAAATGACATATGCTGATTATAATCTGCAGTTGATCTTAACAACAGTTTAGATGCATTTGCAATATGCTCAGAATATAAATGTAAATTTGACAGGTTAAAAGACATAGTACCTGGTTTAAGACCAGTTTCTTTTGCTACATGTTCTAAGAATAGATGTCCTAGATATACATCGGCCGGTAAACCAATTGCTAGATCACAACTGCGTTGATTCCATACTAAATGTATAGTATCATCTATAACTGATAATGTTAAGTTATACCAACAGCATGCTAGTGATAGTTTACCTGACATTACATTATCATGTGACCATAAGTCTACGACATGACGTCTAGAGTATCTATCAGTTTTGATGTTCTCTATAACGTCCTCTATTTGAGGGTGCAATCTGTTGTAATAATCTAAATCTAGACTACCATCTTCTGAACTCCATAGAGACCAGTAGCGGCATCCATTAGCTTCAAACTGTGAAACATTAGTTAAAGGGTTTTCTATGTCCATAAGGGTATCGAATTCGCCTTTAACACCTTTGTACCACATCTTACGCAGTTTAAGTTCCCAATCATCGTGATCTATTGTGAAACTTGCAAATGGTATGATTAAATTCTTACCATTTCTACACTCTTGTAAATTACCATTGTCTAATACATTACGTATTAAACTTTTATATGTTTCGTTATACTTCACCTAATAACTCCTGTATTGACATTTCATATCCATAATCTGATAAGCTTTTACTTACACTATCTAGAATTTCTTTAGCTGACTCAATGTCATTATAGAACTGCGATACAGCATACTCTTGATCTGTAAACATTCTATGCTCATGCACTGACTCTTCTCGAGCTTCTTGCAACATATCCATTCTTAGTTCTGCTTTTAAATCTATACCTTCCATTATCTATCCTTTTTTTATATAATCAGTTAAAGTTGTATCATCTAAAACATCAGCTATAAATCTTAAATCTGTAGGTGATACATAAGTTTCTGGCAGTGTTACCTTGAATATGTTATCCGCATCATGATCTAGAGTTGCTATCAACTCATTATCATCATCGTATACTTTTATCTGTGTTGTGTATGCTTCCATTATAAGTCCTTCATTATTTGTTTTACCATCTCTAGAGATGACACTGTAAATACCTTCTGATTGTTTAATCTCAGTTTATAGTGTATCATTTCTTGTGCTGGCGATAGTCTTCCACCTGGTTGCTTTATCTCTAACCATACATTACCATGCATAGTTATAATTAGTAGATCAGGTGTACCATTAGGTGTTACCTCTAACATTCTAAATACCATGTGTTTATTTTCTTTAAGCCACTGTATTATTGATGCTTGTATCTTAGACTCTAGAGCTTGCTCTTTCTTTGCCATGTTTTCTCCTATTATTACTTTGTGTTTTAGCATCTGCCCATCTTACATTGCCAGGCTCGTAATTACCATCGTTATCTATTCTATCAATGGTATAACCACTTACCCCGTAATTAGTTAAAGAAGATACATAATTTAGGAAAGATACAAAATCGTCTTCCCACTCTTCGCACACTGTTATTCCTCTTCCTCCATAATATTCATACCAAGGACCATCAACATTATTGCATCTGAATCTCATAGCAACCCATTTGTTATAAATTTTTGTGCCTGTCATGTTGTGTGTAGATATTACGTATTTGTTACAACTTTTACACGAAGATAAACCTTTATGCTTAGCGCTAGCCGTCGCAGATCTAAAGGCAATCTCGCAGTAAGGGCACCTGAACATTGCATATCTTGTCCTTGTCGGTTTGTTTCCGAACATGCCAAGGTCTTCTAACAACGGTATCTTGTAATCACTCTGGAGTAGAGGTTTTAGCTTAACATTTCTTTCCATATTAGCTCCTTATGAACTGGGTGTTGAAATCACGCTTATTACTTACGGCCTTGAATATCTTCTCATCTACAGTCCCTTTCGTTATATAAACGTAAAAGGTAGGCTTTATATTTTTATTTACGTTGTTAAGTCTGCTTAGACACTGCACATAATTTTGGCCTGACCATGTTAACGAATATATTATTGCTTCTTCATAGTTTGAGAAGTCTATGCCCATTATGGAACTATCGACTTGTTTTAGTTGTTCAGCAGTATACCCAGCTATTCTTAATAAAGATAGATCTGCTTGATATTTATAAAATACAATTGCATCTGGGTGTTCTTCAAAACATACTCTAGCTTTAAAGCTAGATATATGAACTGTTGTGCCATCAGTTGATATGTAATTGCCTTGTGCTATCTGATGTAGTTTAATGAGTAACTGAGCTTTACCAATAGGTTCAATCTCGCCTATTCCATTTAAGCCCATGAAACACTTATTTGTCTTAAGAGTATGATATACTTCTTCAACTGATTTAGGTGCTTTAATAGGCCTTAAAACTACTTTAGAAGACATATTTTCATCTGTGTGGAATCTCTTAATCATGATAGGTTCATACTTGCTCTTAGGAACTGATACATCTGCATGATTCCATGCTTCTTTGTTATATCCTACAATCTTTTTAGTTCTGTTACCATAACCTTTTAGATTGTCGTCTCTAGATACAAAGTTATCCCCACCGAAGTACCAATGACTAAACGCAGTTGAGTTACCTTTCTCATAGTATTTACTGAATGAGTGATTTGGACTTATACTCAGTTGATGGAACAGCTGTGCTTGACTCTCAATATTAGGTGTTCCACTTAAGAACACTACTTTAATATCTTTATGTATAAATCTATCAATCTCTTTACGAGCTTTATTCTTCTTAGGAAATGAGGAGATCTTAGGTGCTTCATCTATAACTATATAGTCGAACTTCTCGTAGTCTACTTTATGCAATGACTCGTAATTAATTAATACGGGTTCAATATCGAAATATCTACACGTTTCTTCCCAACCAGCTAATGCACTCTTCACAGTTAGTATTAAACTGTTGGTAGTAATTAGTGATGCTGTTATATATGATTTTCCGAATCTCGGTTCTGCAGCTATATACACCATACCGTAGTTACGAAGTAAGACTTCAGCTTCTTGTGCTACTTCTTCTTGTTCTGGATATAGTTTAGACATGTTTATTCCTATAGTTATATTGAGCTATGTTCTCATCAATCTTATTAAGCATGAGAGTAACTGCTTTCTTACTCTGAAAGATATTACCTTTCTTGTTGAATCTACTAAATACCTTATTCAGATGTTTAGTGTTAAGTTTATACTTTTTAATCAACCAAGGTTCTCTTTCTATTAGTGTCTCAGCTATTAGTGCAACTGACACTTCCATGTGTGTTGACCCTTGTATCTCTTTCCAACTGTTAGTAACAATCATTATTACATCATCGAATATAACTTTGTTCTTACTCATGATATTTAGATTAGTTTTAGTAAGAGATCTATTTACTTTTTGACCTGAAGGTGAATTAAGTATCTGTGATGGTATCTGTGCGAAGATACTATCTACAAATAATCCTATTGCGAGTTCTCGCATATATCTACTCCTTTGTAACATTCTTTAGCTGTTACCTTTACTTTTATGATCTTATCGATCGTCTCTTGTGCAAAGCGAACTAGACGTTCACTTCTTGCTTTCTTCTTCTTGTACGTAAACCATCTGATACAGTTACCTGCATCATATACTAATACACTCTTTAGAGTGGTATGACTACCATGTCTATTAGAAGAAGGTATATACATAGGAGTATGAGTCCCTAGTGATGTTCTAGCTAAAGCTGAACCTAATTGCTTTGCAACCTTTGGACCCAGTACTTCAATCATGTTATGAACTGTGAATTTATCTACCATGTTAACCCCAGATTATTTTATGTTTGTTTCTGTGCCAATAGATGAGGAACAAAGCTTTCTTCAATGCTTTGTTACCACTTCGGTGTATCACAGGTCTTGTGGGATCTTGCTTCTGCTTGTACAAACATTTGTTACACATGTTGTTCCATCTATCGTATCTTTGATCTTTTGAGAATCTTGTTTCATTCTCGTCTTTGAGACATGTTCTGCACACTGGCATGTTACTCTCCTATTGTTTTTATACTTCTCTAGTATCAATCTATAACTAGGGTACTTTTTGTGCTCTCTTCCATTTCTCTCTTTCATTAGAAGTTAATCCTAACCATATTCAGCACTATTACTATAAGTATAATAGCTACAGCTATTACATTGAATATAAATCTTTCTATGCCTTTCATTAGTCATCCTTTGCGAATAGTGACAACTGCTTAAGCATATCTAGTATTTCCCTAGATGGTTCCAAACAAGTTTCACAAGGTTCTATAAATATTCTTGACTCTACTTTATATCCACCAGATGTATTTGTACTTCTAATTGATGTAGGTCTTGATTTACTATGCTTCTTCCAATCTTCTTTATTTATACTGTCTTCGTATACTAACTCTAACTCTTGTCCACATTTTGAACAACTGAAGTGTGTTTCTAATACTGCTCTCATTTAATCATCCTCATTATCTAATATAAATACTGTGATTGCTAATAACATAACCATAATAGCTATACCTGCTAATAAGTTAAGTGTCATCTTGCTATACTCACTAGCATTGCTGTAAACAGTGCTATGATAAGTACCATTACAAATAACATTATCTCAGACTGATAGAACCATAGGCTAAACTTAATGTTTCTCCAATAGTCTGACACTCTTTCTTTAAATCTTTTCATTCTAGTAGCTCCTTTATATGCTCAATTAACTGTCGAACCTCTGAGCTGCTAAGATTTGACTTATCTTCTATTGCTTTCCACTCCTCGTTAATATGTATCCACTGTGTGTCTCCATACCCATCAACTGACATATTGCACATGACTTTAAATCCACCCCCTCCTATTAGCCTCTATATAGCCATGATGTTTCTTATTCATACTGCATAGGAAGTCATTTAGTACCTTATGTAGTCTCTTGTGCTCATTAGCTAGTTCTTGCAGGCTCATTCTACTTCCTTCCAGTGCTCTAATAACCCCCAGTTATCTTTAAGTTCTTGTCTTGTCATTATTTATCCTTTAATGCTATGTCTACTTTAGACTCTAGCTCTTCTAGTTTATCAACTATACTTATCATACTCTCTAAGCACTTATCTAGTTGTAAGTCACAGTCAAGTTTTTCAATCTCTAGTAGTGCTATTCTCTTTTGCAAGTCTGATATTACTTGGTGCAGTGGCATCTTATGTCCTTATATTTAAGTTACATAATTTTACCCTAAGCTCAGCTTGTCTTTGATTGATGAACGTGTTAGCTATATCTAACCTGTGCTGTATCTGCTTTATAGTCATACCTTGGTATAACTTAAACAGTTTCAGTTCAGCTTCATTAGACATTATCTGATTTAGGTTTGTTGATAAGCAGTTTGCTTACTGCCACTTTATTACTGCTACACCAATCTCTTGCTGCTAGCCATAACTCTAAACTGATAGTAGGACTGTTATGTGTACTGTAACCAGTCATCTTAATACCGTATATTTCTGTTGGTGTTTTACCTTTAAGCATCTATAATTCCTTCTTTTCTTAGTTTCCATAGCTTAGCATTTATGCTATTTGTTGTTCTACCTATCATACGGGCACAGCCTACATTACTCTTACCATCTTTATGCATAGCAATAAGTTTAGCTGTGTCTTCATTCGACCAAGGCTTACTTGAATAGCCAACTCTAACGTGTTTCTTCTTTGGCACTACAGTTTCTGTTAAACTGAGGGTATACCCGAATATATTTATTTTCATGTTAATCCTTATATATTAATGACATGAACTTAACTAGTAAGTCATGTCTTTCTTTAAACTCTAAACCTGTTTTGCTTAGTACATCATGTAATGCTGTGAATACTTCTTCTCTAGTCATGGATAACTCCTAAAATATTTTTATAGATAGAAGATAGAACTTATGCTCTATCTTATCTATGAATCTTTTTATGCGCTGCATACTATCTCCTCTAAATCTGCTTTTATATCTGTAAACTGTGGTGTATCCTTATATGCTCTTAGCATCTCTAATGCTTGTAGTAGATCCTCTTCTATCTGATCTTCTACTATACTACCTAGCCCTGACACTGCATCACCGTATACATCTGAATGTAACTCAGTTGCTACTTTATCTGTCGAGTGCTTTGTTCTTTGCTTGAATAGCTCTTTATAATACTCTTCATTGTTTATGTTGTCGTAGAACTCATTATACTTTGACATGAAGTTTGCATTTATATTTTCATCTAGAAAACCTATATTGTAGAATTTACCATTAAGACTGAATACATACATATTCCAATCTCCATTTGCATTAGTATCTAATACATGACATGTTTCTAATATCAACATATAAACTGCTGTGCGCTTTACTCCGCTGATCTCAACACCTTTTAACTTTGCTTTCACTTTACCTTGACTGCTAACTGATAGCTTGATCTTATCATCTCCTGAGTAGAACTCTGTTCTGTCTCCTTGTACTGCATACAAACTCTTTCTGAACTGATCATTGTCAACTGCTGATAGCTCTTTCTCTATTACCATTAAGTCATGATGATTCTCAACCGGTGTTCGCTGAACCATTCTGCCACCTAACTCTGTGTAATTACTATAGTCATTACTAACTGCGAAGTTACTTATACCGTCTGTCTTAATTTCTGTTTTCATCTCTATTATCCTTTATAATCTTGTTTCTGCCTGTTTCTGTTAGAAACAACCTATACTATTACTTAAAATTTAAAAATATAAAGAAAGAAGCTTATGCTTCTTCCTCTGATAACTCATTGTACCACTTACGTAACTTATTGATTTCTTTGTAATCATTAGCTGTAAGTTTCTTACCATCGTTAAGATACTCCATAACCATCTTAGAAGCTGCATACCATGACATGCCTTCTTCTTGTGCTACACTTAAGTAAGACTTATACTCTTTACTTACTTTAACTTCTGATGCTACCATTGCTTTAAAATCTTTTAAACTCATTGTTTATCCTTTAATTAATCTAATTGTTTACGAATCTTCTTCGCAACTTTCATGTTCTTTTTGCTGAATACTGAAAATATAGAATTTATAATTCCAATTAATCCAACTAACACACTTATACTCATAACCGCTATGTCTACCATGACAAACTCCTTGATGACCATCATCTCTTGAACGACGATCTCATACACCAAACGACGCTAAAACCAAACCCTATATATAATGTATAGACTAAAACACTCATAATGGGTAGGGGGGAGGGGTAAATCAATGTGTGAAGGGTAGGTACTACTACCTTACATAATATTATTATTTTATATACTCATTAAATTTCGTTCATTATCATTACTTGACTACGTCAGTAATTTAATGATATAATTTAATGAAGGAGATCTTATGGAGTTTATTGAATTACCTCAGTCGGTGGATGAGTGCCGTGAATATATGTCTGGTAGGATGTCTTGTGATTTAGAGATATGGGATTACATGCAGTTATTTCTACACCCTCCAAGTGAAGCTGATGTTAGTGAGCTTTGCTTTTGATCAGAGCAGATAGCTGTTTCATCTCAGCTTTCGCTTTAAGATACTTCACTTTGTTTGTTTCTTCACGACCAGTTATATTTCCATAGTAATCTTGTTTTATTGTATCTCTACCCCCAGTTAGTGCTTTCTTCTCATCTAGTGAGTCTACGGCAGTTACTTCGTTTGTAGAAAGATAGGCAGCTATCATTTCTTCAGTTGTCATTTTAGTACAGCAGTTTTGATTTAAGATTAGAGGAGGGAGATTGCTACGTCTTACTCCAAACGTATACTCTTAATAATGATTAGTGACGTAGCAGGAACTAACCATTATTAAAAGTAGTATAAACAGAATCATTTGTTAAAGTATATCCAAATATTACTAATATATAAAGTAATATCAACAGATATAAGAAAGAATTTATAAATTTAATAAATATACTAATATATGTTACAATGATAAAAACAGTTAAAGGACAACTATGATAATAAAAGAAAGACCTAAAGAGCAAGTAATGAAGATATATAAGAAGATAGGTAATAAACCACTTAAAGAGATACATAGCAGATTTGATAATCCAGATATAGATAGGATAATAGAAGGTATATCTGATAAGGGTTATTTAGATGAAGAAGATATACTTGTAGGTATAGTAGATACTAAATCGATATTAGAGACAGGCAAGTATACTGTACCTGAGTATCTAGCGGCTTTAGAGTTTACAAGATATAGAATGGCTGGAGACACACAGTCAGCAGCTTATCGGAAAACATTTCCGGAAAGATGTGTTGGCAAAACGGATGGAGCAATAACAGGTAAAGCTAGTATCTATGCTCATGGTAAATTAGTTATGAAGTTTATGGCAAGAGCAGAAGTTCCACTCGAACTACTATATATGCGAGAAGTCCATCAATCCATTAGAAAGCTTAGCGAATTGGTTGCACATTCAGATAACGAAAGAATACAGATGGAATCTGCTGATAAGTTGCTAGGGCACATAATGCCTAAGAAAGATCAAACTGTCGTAGAAGATATAGGAGAGGGGACTGCAGCTGTCATCTCAGAGTTTACTAGAGCTCTAGATAATATAGCTAATACTGCTATGGGAAAACTAAACAGTGGTGATCTTGATGCTAAGACTCTAATACAAAAGCAACCATCATGTCAAGAATAAATGTAATAAATCCCGACTATGATAAGCTTTTGTCTGATGGATATAAACCAAGTCTAGAAAGTATTAAGTTTATTGAATGGCAGAAAGTGTTTGCCCCAGAAAAGAATAAGAGTGACATTATACATTACCTTATGTTAGACAGTTTGTTTGCAGATAGTCCTTTAAATGTTTTGCAATGTTCTCGTGGAGTTGGTAAAACAACTACTAGTGAACTAGCAGTTATCTATGCAATGATGATGGGTACTTTCCCTGGAATGGATGGAGAAGTAAACTACTGCTTATTCCTAGGCGATTCTGAAGATAATGGTGTCAAACAGTTTGTAGACGCAGTTTATCTTAAGATCATTAATAATCCTAAGATTGATGCACTTATAAACATAGAGAAGAAAGTTAAGAATGAACTCGTAGTAACCATAGGTGATAGAACATTTTGGTTAGTAGGTCGTGGAGCTAAGCAATCACCTCGTGGTACTAAACGTGGACCGAAGAAAGACATTAGACCTCAACTACTAATCGCAGATGACGTTACCAATGAAGATGATGCTAAATCAGAAATAGAGCGTGAAGAGATTAAGACAAGATTCAATAGAGCTTTTCTACCTGCATTAGAACCAGGGTTTAATAAAGTTATACTTATTGGTACTCCTCAGCATGAAGATGATATAGTATTGACAAAGATGCGTAACAATACATGGAATAGAGTTAAGCTGCCAATAGCATCTACATGGAGGGCAAACATAACTGAGAACGAGTTTGTTGGGGCTTGGGAAGATAGATTCCCGTTTAAAGTAGTAAAGGATATTTACTCGCAGTACAAAGAAGATGGTGATGCTTCCGGATTTATGCAAGAGTATATGTTAGAGCTTATGGATGAGAGTGATCGTATGTTTAAAGATGAAGACTTTATGACTTTCAGTTATAAAGAAGTTAAAAAGAACTTGAACAATATGAACTACTATATATCAACTGACTTTAATGCAAGTGCTACTAAGAACTCAGATTTTGGTGTTATACTTGTTGTCGGTGTTACTAATAATAATGATTGGATGGTAGTTGACGGTATACATTCTAGAGAGTTAGACTCGTCAGGATGGATCGATACACTGTTTGAATTTGTCAGAAGGTATGAACCGCTAGAAGTAGGTGCTGAGCAGATAGCTTTTCAAAGTAGTATGAATGAGTGGATACGTAAAGAAATGATTAGACGTAACTTATATTTTAACTTTGTTGAGATGAAAGATAACAAGAGTAAGAAGAAAATTAGTCGTATAGCTACGCTTGCACCACGACATCATCTCAAGAAAATACAATTGCCAGATGACCATTGCAAAACTCTTATAGACGAGCTTATCCACGAAATGAAGATGACTACTCGTAAAGAATGTAAAGCAAGACGTGATGATGTAATAGACTGTTTATCTAACTTCACACAGCTAGGTATGATCGCTCCTGGCAAGCAAGACACAGTTGCATACTCACATGAGGACGGAGTTTTTGAAGAAGACCCATACTCCTATGGAAGGGATTCGACAGTATTTTAACGAATCTTGTGTTATAATTCTTAAAAGGAATTATTATGGCACAAGTATTAGTAACACTTGATTCTCTCAGATCTTATGCTAGATCGCTTGATGAAAGAGTACGTGATAAGAATAAGTATCCAGACAGTTGGATAGACAGTAAGATTAATGCTGGTTACGAACTTGTGGCTACTAAGAGACAACCATTTTTTAAAGAAGAAGTATTAGATCTTAACCCATACATTATAGATGGAACTGATAAGTTTGAAGCTGAGATGGCAGAAGATGTAGCTGGATGGAAACAAGTATTTGCTACTTCCCCTCGAGCTAATGCTATCAGATGGGTAACTACTCCTGACAATAAAACTATGATAGACTTAGATACAAACAGTTTATCACCTAATGATGAGAACCTCATAACATTTCAGTTCTATTACTTCCCACATACAAAAACAGGTGATCAATATATGTCAACAGATGTTTATCACATGGTACGTCATGGTATAGCTTCTAGTGTATATGATGCATTACATGATTATGAAAGAAGAGATAACTTTGATGCTCAGCTTGATTACAATGCAAGAACTATGGTTAATGCGCTTGACTATGATGGTGAATCAGTTCGTAAGAGTAACTGGATAGTCTAATGATTTACATTAAGAGACGTGACTATGGTCAAGGTGCATCTGACCAGGAACAAACGGTTGATGTATCTGCTAATAAAGAACTTTCATTAGATAGACTTATATATAGACGCATTGGATCTATCACCGATAACAAATCATTAGTTGAACCGGTTTTGCCTACAACTGACTTCAATAGATGGTTACTTGATATGAATAATCTGCATCTTCATAAATATTACCCTTTACTAGCAGTTAATAAACCTATACCTACACCTGATGTTGTAGCGCTTGACGAGTATCTAGGAACTTTAGGGGACACAGAAGTATATCCCTTTAGCCAGGATACGTACAATCAAGAAGTTTGGCTAGATATAGACTCACAAACTGAGCATAGAATATTGATTGATAAATCAGATAATACATATTTAACTACTAATAACGGAGCAGAAGTTCTAGTAGTATACACAAGGTAAGGAAAATATAATGGTAGATAGTAATGTAAAAAGTTTTATAGAGAATGTAAATGCTCTAGCGAATGCTTCATCTCTTGCAACTGGCGATATTGTTGAAGATACACAGACAGCTAGAGATGAAGCTGTTAGGGCTTCGGAAAAAGCATTAGAAAGTGAGCTTAATGCAAAGGATAGCGAAAACCTAGCACACGAATGGTCTTCTAAAGGACATAACAATCCTATCACTGGGACAGCAGGGATAGATGCAGAATTTTCATCTTACCACTGGTCAGTAGAAAGTAGCATCAACTCTGAAGCTGGTAGACTAGCAGTAATAAATGATGCTTTAGTTTCTACTACATACACATGGTCTTCACAAAAGATAACAGATCAGTTAGCTGATAAATCAAATATAACTCATAGACATGATGGTATATATGAACCGGTAATAAATAAGAATTCAGCTTTCAATAAAAGTTTCTCTACACCTTCAGGTGTTAATGGGTCATCAGGTGTAGTGGCTAGAGCAGATCATTTACATACAGGTGACTATGAACCTAAGATACAAGTTTATGGTACTGCTTTTAACAAAGACTTTGGCACAACTTCAGGTACAGTTATGGAGGGTGATAAGAACTTCGACAGTGATTATATGCCTATAACAACTATTAATACAGCTTACAATAAAAACTTTGTTGTGGATAGTGTTAATCCTTTAGCAGATGAAGTTCCTAGAGGAACTCATGGCCACCCTGCAAGTAAGATAAACTATGATAACTCTAATACAGGTATATCTTCATCTACTACTCAAGGTGCTATTACAGAGCTATCTGGTAGAGTGTCAAGTATAAATGTAGCTGAAGCTACTTACATAACTGCGTTATCCCAGACACAGTATACTCAACCTATAGTTGCTCAAAATACACCTACTAAAGTATTGATGCCTATGCCATTGATACAAGGTAACAAGAATGCTACTAACAACTCTAACGCAGAGTTTAAGATAAAGTATCCTGACAATGTTAGACCTAACAAACTTGTGGAAGGAACTTATACAGTTACCGTAGTCTTATCTAATACAGAAAACTTTGCTATTAATCTAGCTGTTGATGGTGTGCTGAAAGGTGAAGCTGTAAGAGGGTCTAAAACCTTAACTATAACTCAGTTCATAACTGGATTAAATATATCGGGTGTTAATACTGCCCCTACTGAAGCTACTCTATCATTTATGCTTACTAACCTTGACAGCGCAGCAGATGCTATTATCGAATCAGCTAATGCAGTATGGCATGGTAAACCAGCAGGAAGTTTAGTTGTTAGCGGATCTACTATAGATCACTCAGACTTGACAGGAACCGGAGCTGCTAACGGTGTTCATACTATATCTGATATACAAGGTTTACAAACTGAGTTAGATACTAAAGCTGAATCTATTAACCCCACAACTGACAAGATCGCTAAATTCGATAGTAATGGTAACCTTGTTGATAGTAGTATAGATGAAACGACTGTTACAGGTAAGATGGATAAGATTGCTTCTCCTACACTAGATAACATAGTCGTTATGGACACAGCTGGTAACTCTAAGAAAGGTAGTCTTAAGATAGGCGACCTTGCTCTAAAGAACGGTACCGCTACAGAAACATTTAAAGTCGCTAGCAGTGTTAATGATACGGATGCTGTTAACCAAGGTCAGATGAACGGGTTAGCTAGCACTTATACGCTTAAGACGACATTCGATACACACGAAGCTGCTTCTAATCCTCACAATACAACTTATGCAGATGTAGGTGCTGCTCCATTGGTTCATACACATGTAGAGAATGATATTGCTGGGTTAGCCGACAGTTTAGCAAGTAAGTATGATAAAGTTCCAAGCGCCGTTACAGGTAATACTCCTATCTTTGGGGCAGGTGATGTTCTACTCGATAGTGGATATCCTGTTATAAATCCTGGTAAGTTTGAAACAGTAGACAAGGCTGCCATTAAAAACGAGCTACAAAATGATGCTGTATTCTCAGGATATGGAAATACTGAAAGAGTAGACAATACTGATAGATTTAAAGAGACTGATACCCCAAATCTTATACTTGATACTGTAGGCGATAGTGTCAGATTAACTGATGGTTTAGTAGATACACTTGGAGATGAGTTAGTTACTAATGGAGATTTTAGTGATGGAACTGCTGGGTGGGGTATTGGGAGAGGTGCTATACTATCAGTTAGAGATGAGAAGATATACATCAAGAACAGTAGCTTAGCATCTGGGTATACTACTCAAATGATACCAACACAAGCAGGTAAGACATACACTTGTTCTGTACAAATGT
>Ga0256829_1000381_pt1 | contig 47020 bp, 49 predicted proteins | sample 131447metaG_FD_185979 | JGI IMG/M metagenome (GOLD analysis project Ga0256829, IMG submission 185979) | Hydrothermal vent microbial communities from Lau Basin, Pacific Ocean - 131-447 | ecosystem: Environmental > Aquatic > Marine > Hydrothermal vents | place: Pacific Ocean: Lau Basin | collected... | reverse complement strand
CTCCCGCCGGCATACCCAGAGACTGCGTTTAGCACCCCGTCCATATGTTCAAAATGTTTTTCCACACCCCAAAAACAACCTGCTGCAAATACTATTGTGTTAACATTGCTTGAAACACCGTCCACAAGGCTATTTCTAGCCAATGTGGTTGTTTCCAAATTGTTTGCTGAAAGGTACACGGTGACACAAAAGTATCCCAAAAGTATCCCAAAAGTATCCCAAAATCTTTTCATATTTGTGAAGTCTCATTTTGAATTTAAACAAAAGTATATCATTAAAACAGATAATGAAAATTGAAGACATAGACATGCCAACAAATCTTTTGTTTTCAGCCTCGCTCCGCTCTCATAAAAGAATGGCAGTAGCCATTCTCAAATCTATACAATTTACTTTTATCTTTATTTTTTTATCTTTTAAAAAGAAATATTAAAAATTTCTTAAATTCTTTTAACCCCTTAAAAAACATTAATCTTGATAAAAGTAGTATAATATATATAGAAAAAATCTTGGAGGATTTAATTATGATAACAATTATATTATTTATGACAATCGTTGGCTTAGCAACAATTTTAGGAAACAGCACACCATATACAGTTACAGGAGGATTTTAATTATGATCTCCTTTACTGAAACATTAGCAGCATTAGCAATCACAATGACAGTATCTACAACTGGTTTAATAGCTTATACTGATACAGTTGATACAGCAAACAGTTTAAACAATACTGCTGTAGAAAAATTAGCAGTTAATACTTTAAATGAATACAATTATCAATTAATGGATAATGGATTTTTAGAAGATACACAATTTGAGAAATACGGTTTTATCGTATCAATTACTGAAACTAACGAGTGCGGAGCAGAAGTCACTTTAACAAACAAAAAAGGAGATTACAGCACAACTGTAAACTACTGCACAAAAAAAGATTTTACAAATAAGTTAATTTTTCAAAAAGTCTAGTAGAAATAGAAAAACATTAATATAACTAAATAAACAGAGGAGGTATAGAAAATGAAAACAAACATACAATACATACAACAAAAATTAGTCAATTTTAAAATAACAGAGTTCTTACTAGTTCAGGTATTAGTAATTCAAACAATATCAATAATTGCATTTAAATATGAAATCTACAAATTTGCATTATGAAAAAAATTAATCAAATAAAAAGAGCTTATCTTATCTCAAATGTAATAGGATTTACAACCCTTACAATATGGATAATATTTATGCTGGCAATCAACTTTAAGTCTTTGCTCTAAAAGCATTAAAAAACATTAATCTTGACAAATCTATAAAAATCAGGTATAATGAAACATAACAAAATAAGACCTCTAAAATTTTTCAACTTGGGGTTTTGTGAAAGTAAAAAATTTTAGGAGGTGATTATTATGAGAATGGATTCATACGCTGGATTAGATATAAATAGTTTATCAGATAGAAGTGGTGTTGAAGGACTTGTTTTAGTTGCCTTCCTTACAATTGTAATTGCGTTAGCAGTAATATTTTCAGCTTTCTTTGCAATAGCCGCAGTAATTTTTGCTATTTACTTTAGAAAGGCTCTTTTTATAATTATTAAAGAATTTTTATTTCAAGAAATCACTTGGAGAAAAGTCAAAGATTTTTTGATATTGATACTGTGGGAAATACCATTATTTCTTTTGGAAAACCTTGAAGTAATAATTTTAAGTATTTGGTACACAATAATATTTAGTATTGGTGCATGGTTTGTATATGGTATGTTTTCTAAACTTATCTTACCTACATTTTTTCCTGAATATTTTTCAGCATAAAGATTAATAGAGGTTTCATTAGAAGTTTCTATTTAGTTTTTAAACTAAACAAATAAATAAATCCAGATAAAGGATCTGGTGGAGACAATCATGAATACAGAAACATTAAAATCTTATTTCTATTTAGCATTAAATTTAGTAGCAGCAGTATTTTTTGAATATAAGGGGTGGATAAATTGGGAATCACCATTTTTACTTATACCTATTGTTGCTATTCCTATTACAGCTGTAATTTATTTTACAATAGCCAAATCCGTAAAAGAGGTATAAAATTATGACAAGAGTAAGTTTACTTCAAAAAGAATATGACTTACTACATGCTCATGCCTTAGCTAATAATTGTTCAGACGTTTTAATTATTCGACAACTAATTTTTGATATGCCTAAAGATATTTATACACTAGAAAGATCTGAAGACAAATTGATTTCAAAGGGTTTTGATTTACAAGATAAAGCTTTAGAAATATTAAAAGAAAAAAGTGAAGAATTGGAAATATCAATTAATAAATTAATTAGATATTTAATCGCTTCATTAAAACCTATTGAAAAAAAAGAACAAGAATATTTAGACAAAGAGATAGCAACTTTTATATCACTATCTCAGAAAAATAAACTTGAAACAATTGCAAAAAAGAGCAATATGAAAATTGGTGAACTTTTTAGAAAAGATTATCAAAAAATTATTAATTCTAATTTTAAAATAATTCAAAAAGAAGCTATTCACACAAAACGCATTTTAGTAAACGTGACAGAATCATTTAAAAATGAATTTAAAGTTACAGCAAAACAACACAAAGTTAAAGAATCGACACTTTTAAGATCTTTGCTTTTAAAAATCCAGAAATAACTGGTGGAATAAAAAAATGAAAGGAATAATCACAACACTAATTTTAGCAACAAGTATTTTTGCAGCAAGCAATATGCCTAAAGATATTTATGCACAAAAAGGCTTAGGTAATTATACTCAAACAATTTCTCAAAAAAGAGACATTACAGAAATTTATAAAAATGGAAAAATTACACAAAGAGTTTTAGTTAGTGTTGTAACAAAACCTAATGGAACAACTTCAACTTCTCGAAGATTAATCAAATATGATAAATCAGGTAAAGAAACTTACAATAGTATTTTAAGTCCAGTAGCTTTTTTTGCATTAACTAAAGCAATTGAAGATAATGGAGGAAAGTTTTAAACTTTTTATAAATCTATTCCCCTTATCTTAGGGGTATTCAAGCAAATTTACAAATTCTTTTCAATTTACCCTCATTTAACTGCCCTAAAAAACATTAATCTTGATAAATACTCTATAATATATTCAACAAAGAGATAAATTTTTATCTTTTAAAAATCTTGGAGGATTAAAAAAATGAATGAAATACAAATAAATGACTTACACATAGAACTTAAAAATGTTAAATCTAAAATTACTTGCTACGAACTATATAAAGAATTTAGCACATGCGAAAAAGAAATTGAAGCTTACAACATAGCTATAAAAGATCTTGAAGCAACAATGATAAGTATTAAAGTAACTATTAAAAATGGAATTGCAAGTCAAGAAAAAGAGAATGCTCAATTTTTAATTGATCTTTTTCAAGAGGTAGCTTAATATTATGTGTAAATTAATAGAGTGGACAGAAACTATTAGAATGATTGGTAATCTTGAATCTATAAAAATGAGAACAAAATTTTTAAAATTAGTTCCTGTCCATTCAACTAATACAATTAGAAAAAATATTCAAAAAGCTATTCTAAATGAAGAAAAAAGAATAAATACAGCAATTAAATATCACAATATGAGGTTATCAGAATGAAAACAGTAACAATAAAAATATTAGCAATTACAGGAAGAACTTTTTTAGCAGAAGTTCCAAGTGAGTTTTCTATGTTAGTAAACTTACCAATAAAAGTTTTAGGTAGTGAATTTTCTTTTAATCAAGAATTTGAACTTTCAGTAGATCAAGACCTTTTAGAAAAGTCTATTATTTGGTAAAAGATTATGAATACAGAAAAAATAGAAGAACTGGTAATGCAATTTTTAATAAATGATTTAGAAATAAAAATAAATAAAAAAATTGATAACATTGAAGATTTAGATTTATATTATTTGACTTTTGATTTATTAGCTGACTTTAGTTTAACTCAAATTAAATTAATGACAAAAAAAGATAAAGTAAACGAACAAACTGTTTTAAATTATTGCAAAAATATAGAATCAATATTTAAAGAAAGCGACTTAATTGTTTTAAGAAATGCTTGAACCGCCTTCGGTTCTTGCGACGCTTCGCTCAATTAAAGAATTAGGCTATCGCCTTATTCTCCAAGCTAACCAACTTTTCAAAAATAAATAATCAAAAAGATATTTGAATGGTATGAAATGGGAAATGATAACTTTCAGAAAAACAGAACATTCTAAAATAAATACACTTACACTTATTTTTAAATTTAGCCAGCTGGTAAATAATTTTCAAAACTTTTGTTCTACGATCTAAAGTGATTCAACCAATTAAAAATATCGCATAAGCATTTTCATAAACACTCTCAGGCGAGTTTATTTATTTGGAGAGGTTCTTGTATAGAAAGAGAAATAGGAGCAACGAGAGAAAGAGATAGATACTAATTAGAACAGGTTAAATTATTATCAAGACGAAGAACATAAGAGACTCAAAAAATTCTCAACAATTTTTATCAGGTAGAACAAGATATTAATGACAAACACTTTAACAAAGACTTATATTGATTTTTAAATTTATGACTAAATGTATTTTCCACTTCGATAAATCTAGTGTCCTCTTCGAGGTGATATTTTATTTTTCAGTTCTTTAAAAAAATATAAACACTATTAAAAATTACACATAAGCTTTTAAGTATTTGTAATCAATATTCAAAAGCAAGAGCATTCCTAAAAGAAAATGTACTTGTATTTATTTTTAAATTTATCAGAAGATAAATAATTTTCATTACTTTAGGTTTTACACTAAACTAACTTAACTAATTAAAAATTTCATACAAGCTTTGTAGTCGATTTTACAATGCAACTTATATATTTACTTTCAGAAAAGAATTGAATGGACGAGAGAGGCGATTAGATACCTTTTATATAGTTGTCTAATCTCATAAGAGCAAACAGACTTACAGTAAGTTGGCATAAGCACTCATTTTTTATGGAAATGAGTTAAACAGGAGAGGAAGAGAGTCGTCGAAATTTTTTCAAAATTTAGTCTCGGATTTTCTTAGGCACATATGCACCTTTCGGGGCTACAATGTTTTTTCTTTTTCTTTTTTTGTGTATACACTCCTATTATAGGGCTTTAAAGTCTATTGGTTTTTACTGTTTTTACTATTTTATTTGGTTCTTCTCACGGTTTTTCGTTAAATATCTCTATAATTCCTTGGAATGCCCTTGTAGCTTGCGTATACACCCTGTCGTTTAAATGTATACAAAACTACATTAAATCTTCTATAAGCCCCTTGTAGCTTGCGTATACGCTTTCTTCCTCACCGTTATTTTTTAAATGCTTATAACCATGATTTTAAATATTTGTATATATTTGATTAATATTGGTATCAGAAATGAAATCTCGCTGGTATTACCTATATGTATAATTACAAAAAACAAATAAATAAAATCGCTAATGCGTGGAGAAATAAAAATGGCTAAGGAAACATTTACTACAAGAATAGAAGGAGAGTTAAAGCAAAAAATCAAAGAAGATTTATCAGACTTTTATACAAATGAAGAAATCTTAATTGCTGGATATGATTATTTAAAAGAAGGTAAAGAGAACTTTAAAATATCTGATCAAAAGCTTAAAGAAGATATAGAATCTTTAGTAACTGGTGGAGAATTTATTGAAGAAGATATTGTTAGAATAGGATATGAAACAATTAGTAACTCTCAAATATTTAAGCAAACAAAAGAAGAAAATGACATTATAAAATTGTGTCGAAACATGAATTTATCTAAACAAAAGATACTTAATCTTTTAGCAAATGAAGCTTTAAAAGAAGATCCTAAATTTATAAAAGAATTAGAAAAAGATATTGAGGCAAGTAAACTTTATTTTCATATAAAAAACCTTGACCTTAAATTTTTTGATAAACAATTTGATTCTAATGATAGCAATTTTACTTACAAATTATCAAGAATTTCAACATGGATTCCTTTTACAACTCTTGTAAAAATGGCTTCTGGAGATTGGTATTTTGTGGCAGAAGTTGATCATAAGTTTGACAGAATTACCTTTGGAATTGTAGGTAAAGGCAAAGGTGTTACATTGCCATTAAAAGAAATTATTAACAACAATGGACGTATTAAAGAAGTTTATCATTTAAAAGATTTAAAGGAATGTGAGCAAATAAAGCAAGATAAAATGGCACAAGAAAAGGCTTTAAAAAGAGGTAAATAGTTATGAGTATGATTAAAAATTTTAACTTTAAATCAAATGATTGGAGCATGGCATTAAAGTTTTTTGACTTTGTTTTAAAAGGTTCTTTAATTTCTACAGGCATAGTTTTAACTTCAATATTAACTATATATAAAAGTAATTTTGGAATAATTTATAGCTTAGAAGATAAAGATATTGGTAATGTAATATCAGTTGTTTTATCTGTTTTAATTTATTCTCTGCCAATATTTTTAGGAATATTTACAGGAATAGCTTATCTTTTTTCAAAATCAAAAGAGAAAGAAACTGAGATTGAGCAACTTGAAGGAAATGAAATATTAACTGAAGATCAACTTTTTGACATTCAAAAAATAAGAGATACAGTGTCAGAAAATTATTTTATGCTAACAGATAAAATTAAATTCTACGTAAAAGACTTATATAGAATGGTCGGTGTTTTTGGAACAACTGGTTCTGGTAAATCTATATTTACACGTAGATATATAATGAATATTATGAGATACATGAGTCATTATAAGATAATAACATACGATCCAAAACGAGAGTTCTTCATGGAATTTTACAACGAATCTACAGATATTATTATTGCACTAGACGACATAAGAAGTCAACATTTAAACTTATTAACAATAGTAAAAGGTAGAAAAAGAGTTAGAGAAAGAGTTATATCTTCAGTAATTTTACCAGCTTCAAATGCTGATAATGAAAGTTGGGTATTTCAAGCAAAAGCTATTTTAACTGCTATTTTTGTTTATTGCGAAATAGAAAATATTAAAAAAATGAGTGAGCTAAAAGCTGTTTGTGCATTACCATTTCCAAAGCTTGCAAAGCTATTAAATCCATATTCTGACATGGCTTCAGAGATAGCTACTTCAATGGGATTTATACAACTTGATCCAAAACAAGCTGATATTAATGCCTCTATTTTTAAAAGTAGAATCTCTTTTATTTTTACATATCCAGAAGAAGATTACTTACCAAGTTCTAATGGGGATTCAGATTTTGAAGAGTTTTTATCAAATGGACAAAATGGATTTATATGGATTTTAGGAGACGAAGAAGTAGACGCAACAATACTCAAAGAAAGAGTTAGAGTAACTATAGAATTATCTGCAACAGCAATTTATAGCTTAGGTAATAATCCAAAATCTTCAACATTTTATATCGTAGACGAGTTTTCAGAGCTTGGAAAAATGGACGCATTACAACGTGTTTTTACAAAAGGTAGAAGTTATAAAACAAGTGCCATGATTAACATGCAATCTGCCTCACAAGGTAAAAAAATATATGGTAAAGAAGATTTTGACACTATCTTAGGTTTACTAAATACTAAGCTTGTTTTTAAATCTGGTGGCTCAGATAATCTAAAAGAACTACAATCAATGATTGGTAAAAAGAAGATTAAAGACATTAACTTTAGTCAATCAAATGGTGTTGAAGCTATACGTGCTGGTATGAGTTCAAGCGAACAAAAAACTTGGGAAGAGGTTGTTACAACTAAAGATTTAGCTGACTTAGAATCTGGTGAATTTTATTACAATGATCCAAAAAATAATTGGGCTAAATTGAGAATACCTTACAATGCAAAGACTGACGAACCACGAAAAATTGTAAAACCATACATATATTGTAAAGATATATCTTATGCTGATATTTTAAAAAGACAACAAAAACCTATATTAAAAAGTTGGGATAAAGTTGAAGAAATCGAAGTTGGTGACAAAAATATAGAATCTAGTTGGGGATAGAAAATTAATAGAACTCTCTTTATTTAAGAGGCTTCTATTTAGTTTTTTACAGCTAAACAAAATCAAATTATGTGAGACTGAAGGAGCTCACAGGAGAAAATATTATGGCAAAAATGCAACCACTAAAAGCGGCTTCAGCAAAGAATTATTATTTTGAAAAAGATCAAATTACTAATCCAGAAGGAACAGGAAATAATTTATCTATCAAAGGAAATTTAGCAATTGGACTAGGTTTAACTGAAGGAGAATCACCTTCTCAAGAAGAATTTGAAAATCTTTTGAAGGGATTTACACCAGACGGTGAGACACAATTATTAGATAGAACAAAGCATTCTGCAACTAAAGAAGAGAATGCTGCATTTGATTTAATAACTGATATGCCAAAATCTGCTTCAATATTAGCATTAGAAGATCCACGAATTTTTGCAGCTTTTAAAGAAGCAAATGAAGAACATATGGATATGATTCATGAAAAATATGGCAAAGTTAGACAAAAAGTAGAAGGTGAATCAATTGTAAAAGATTCTTCTGGAATGTTGTCTGCAACAGCTTATCACTCTGTAGCACGTGACGAGAACAAAGGTATATCTGACATGCACTTTCATGCTCATAATCTCATTTTTAATATTGCTCATAATCCAGATAATGATAAATTTGTATCTTTAGACGCACGAGAATTAATGAAAGATAATGGACAACTTACAGACGAATTTAGAGCTAGATTTGCTCAAAAAGTAGAAGCGTTAGGCTATGCAGTTGAAATTCAAAAAGTAGGTAACAACCCAGATAATGATTCTAAAAAGAACTCTACAGCTTGGGATATTGTTGGTGTTGACAGAAAAGAGATTGAACATTTTAGTCAAAGGAATCAAGCTATTAATTCAAATGAAGGAGCTACAGCACAAGAACGAGACCAGTTGCGACATGTAGATAAAAAAGATAAAGGTACTGAAACAGCTCAAGAGCTTAAAGAGAATTGGGATAAGCAACAAGAAGAAAAGTTTGGAAGATCTTTTTCAGAAATGAAAGAACATGCTTTAGCTATTGGTGCAAAAATAAATTCTTCTAAAGAAAAATTTGAAGACGTTAAAGAAGTTTTAGAAAAATCTATGAACGCTTTGACTGAAAATGAAGCTTTAGTATCAGAAAAACAATTGCAAAAATTAGCTACAACTTTATCTATAGGACAATTTAATGCTGAAGAAATTAAAGAAGGTATTAATGACATTAAAACCAAGGGACAAAAAGAAGATCATGAAGTTAAAGCATTAAATACTGAGGACGGCAAAATGTTTACAACACTAAATGATTGGAAAACTGAACGTGAAAATGTTTATCTTGCTAAAAATCAAAATAATTCTGAAGCACTTATGGGAATTAAAGAAGCTCAAGAACAGATTCCAGTGTTTAACGAAAAGAAAGGCTTCAATCTTTCAAAGGGGCAAGAAGAAGCAGTTGTGGCAATGCTTACAAATGATAAAGAATTACTAATCTTGAACGGAAATGCTGGTACAGGTAAAACAACTATCATGGAAGGATTTAATGACGCAGTGAAAGATCGTGAAGACGTTGCGGTAATTGGTTTAGCACCAACAGGAGCTGCTGCGAAAGAACTTGAAGCAGATTCTGGTATTAAAGCTATGACCATTGATTCATTTTTATTAAAAGTAGAAAATGGAATGCTAGATAAAGAAGAATACGCTGGTAAACGCTTAGAAATAATCATAGACGAAGCTGGTATGCTTGGCGGACATAAAGCAAATGACCTTTTAAATGCTGCTAAATCTCATGATCAAGACGTTCATATTACTTTAGTTGGTGACGAGAAACAATTTAAATCAGTTAATTCAATGGACTTTTTTAGTGATATGAATCGTTTAGAAAATATTCAAAAAGTAGATCTTACAGAAGCTAATCGTTTTAAAACAGAGTTAACTCAAGAGGTGTCTAACTTAGTTAATGATAAAAAAGTTGATCAAGCTTTAGAAGTTATAAATAAAACTGGTGGAGTTATTACAGTAGATTTAGACAAAGATAAAAAAGTTTCAGAAGAAACTAAATTAGAACTTTCCCAGATCGAAAAAACACCTAGAGAAGGTCGTTCAATCTCTGAGGAGGACTCTTTTAGTAAAGCTAAAAATATTGGAGAAGAAAGGAATAAGCTTAAAGCTGAGTTATCTAAATCTAAAGATAATAATGGAGAATTAGACAAAGCTTACAGAGATAAGCAACAAGAATTTTTTAATGTAAATATTGTCGCTCGTGACGGATTTTCTGAAGATTCAGTTAAATCTTTTGCTGCAAGCATGGAAAATAAAGCTGGAGAAACATTTGTTAAAAACTCTATTAAAAATGCTGATAGATTAGTTGACGCTGGTATTTTAAATAAGCCTGACGATAACGGTAATCGTTCTTTTACAGACAGTAAAGCAAAAGAGATTTTAAATGATTTTGCAGATAAATCTAATGAAAAAATAGCTACTGAAAATTTATTACAACATAAGTTACATGCAGAGCAAAATCCTGATAAACAACAGGAAATCATTTTAAAACATGAAGAAAAAGAACTTATCAAAGAAGAGGCTAAAAAAGACGAGGTGGCTTTTACAAGAAATGAGCAATTAGCTAAAGCTGCTGTTAATGAAGCTAATGGAGATATAAACATTCCCATATTAGCGGCTACCAATAAACAGGTAGACGCAGTAAATGAAGAGGGTCGTAAAAGTTTTGGTTTAGCTGATAAAGAGAATCAACTAAATGCTGAAGTTTTAAGACCTAAAGAGAAATTCACTGATTCTAATGTTAAAGCAGTTGCTGCAAATTTTGACATTGGTGACGTTATTCAAAACAACGAGGGAGTTAAGGGCATGAGAAAATTTACGGATTATGAAGTGAAAGAAATCAAAACTGATACCAATGAACTTGTTTTATCAACAACCGTTAAAGCTAATAAAAAAGACCTAAATTCTTTAGAATCTTATACAGCTAAATCTTCAGTAGACAGAGCTGATACAGAAGAAAAAACTATTACAATCAATGCAAAAGATCTTATAAAAAGCAGCGTGTCAACTAAGGAAGATAAAGATTTTGTAGAAGGCGATAAAATAGTTATTCTCAGAAATAATAAACAACTTGATATTTCTAATGGTAATGTTGGATTTGTTGAAAAAGTTGACCATGAGCAAAAAGTATTAACAGTAAATTTTGGAGAAGACAGTAAAACAGGTAAAGATAAAATCGTTGATATTGATTTAAAAGAGTTTAATAATTTAAATCACGGAATAGGACTCACTGTAAATAAATCGCAGGGAGCGACTTACAAGGAAGCAATTGTAATAATGGACTCTGAAAATGCTTTACAAAATAATTCAAATCTTGCTTTAGTTGCATTAACCAGATCTAAAGAAAACATTACAGTAATAACTGATAATTTAGACGCTGTACAAGAACAGGTTAAAACTGAACAAACTAAAACAACTACACTTGGACATGAAGACGTTAAAGATCCAATTGTTGAAGACAATAAATTATCTAAAGAAGAGTCTATTGAAAAGATTCAAGAAGCTGTTATTGAGTTAAAAGAAGAGTCTGCTGTTGTAAATAATGTTAATTTAGAAGAAATGAAAGATATTGATACTTCTGAAGCAACTTTAGGAACTGTTTCAGAGGAAAGAAATGGCATAGACACGAGTGAAGCAACTCAAGGAACTGCTGCTGGAGATAGGATTGAAGAAATAGAAGTTAGAACAACTTAGGGCTAAAAAGCCCTTCATTATGAGGTTACTACCTCTATTGCAACTTCAGCTGCAACTTCTTTTAAGTCGTCAAGATTATCTTGATTACTAACATTAGATAGTTCTTTTTCTTGAATTTGAGCTAAAGATTCAGCTGTTTCTACAGTAACATTATTTTCTGTTACAGTATTCATTTTAGCATTCAATTCTTCTTCAGTTCTTTCAATATTTACAGTTTCTTGATTTGAATCTGTATTAATATTACTATCTTCTTTTGAGTCCATATCATTTTCTATTTGTGCCATTTAAGTCACCTCCATTTATTTATATCAAGATAATCTTGACTACTAAGTAATAGTAAAAAAATCTTGAAAAACATGGTGCTATCAACTAAAAAATGATTTAATAGAATTTACAGTATCTGATTCTAAAATATCCTCGTCATAAGAATTTTCTCTTACTCTAACACCCTCGATTTTTGCTGGAATGTTATAATTTTCATTTTCTGTTGAAATATTTTTATCTTCTTCTAATTTAATAGCGTTTTGATAAGTTTCAGGTTTTGTTATATCTATATTCTCATAATCGGTTTTATCTTTAAACGACGTAACTGAATAAGTTCCATTTTCACTATTTACAGTCACTTTCATTATTTTTCTATCTTTAAATGAGTAATAATAATGAGCTCCATTGTCTGCTAATCTTGCACTTTTATTTAAAAATTGTGTATAACTATACATTAATGGTGCAGATATTAATCTATCATTTGACTCTTTAAGATCTTCCATTTGCTTATCAATAAAATTATCTGTATCATAACCAAATAATTTAGCTACACCAGCAGCAGCAATAGGTACAGAATCGCCTAGTGTTATTGCAAAAGCTTCTCCTGTGCTTTGTGCAAATAATTCTGCACCCATAACAAAATTATGAGCCAAGCTTCCTTCTTCAACTTGTTTTGACAATACTTTTACAGCTTCTTCAGCAGCAGCAGAATATACTGATCCTTTTACAGTTGTAACCCCTAAATTCTTAATGTTTTTCATTCCGTTCATAGCACCATTTGCAATATCTTTAGCTATATCTTTTGTATTTGTGTGACTTATATAATCAACAAGTTCAGTTGCTTTTTTCAAAATATTTTTGCTATTATTGTTAACTTTATCAACAATATCTTGAGCATTACTAGTACCTATAATCTTATCAATTTTATTACCAGATTCAGTAATTTTTTTCTCTAAATCTTCAATGCCATTTTTAATAATTCCACCATTTGCTTTAGAAACTTTTTTATCATGATTAGTTTCTTTTCTAATCTTTTCCTTTAGGTTTTCTAATTTTTTCTCTAATTTTTCTTTTCTCTCAATTTCATTTTTTGGATCAAAGCCATTTTTAGCAATAGTATCTTGACGTTGCACCTCTTTTAGTAATCTTTCTCTTTTTTCTAATAACTTTTGTTTTTTATCAAGATCAGTCTCATTTTTAATTTTCTTATCAATATCATTTATTCTTTTAACAACTTTTTTTTGCTTTGCCACTGCTTTCATTTTTTTACTTTTACCAAAAACACGACCAATTTGAGGTATTCTATGTCCAAATTCTAAGAGTGCATATAATTGACCACGAGAAAGAGAGTTAGAATCAATCGTATCAATATTTAAACCAAATTTATCATTAATATAATTAATGACACTATCTGCTCCAGAATCTAAAATAAATTTAATAGATTCGTCTAACATTATCGTTTTACCAGTATTAAATGCTTTTTGCATTGCTTCAGTTTCAAAATCTTCTTCACCTTTAGCTAACTCGTTTTGATAACTTTTTTCTGATTTTATTGTCCACATTTCGCTTTGAGCTTGCATAGTTCCCATTTTATTTATTGCTTTTATTGCACTGCCACCAAAGTCGTTTTGAATTGTTTTCATATTAGAAATATCTTGAGTCATGTGTGACACTGCTTCAGTTGCTATGTCATTAACATTTAACGTTTGTCTTGTTAAAGTGTCCGTATTTCTTTCGATTAGCTCTTTATTTGCTGCATTTGCAGTTAACTCATTTATTGCACCAGCACCGTTATCTCTTCCCTGAGAATCTGATATAGCTTTTCTCTTCATATGATCTAAAGAAGCGTCTTTGCCTCTTTGAGCTCCCATATCTATTTCAGCAGTTTGTGCAAATGTCATAACTTCACTAAATGTAGCCTCATTTGGATTTTTACCATTTATTTTAAGACCATTATCTAAAGCATATTGTATAGCTTGACTTTGTTGCTCTGCAATATCACCTTGAAAATTAGCTGACTTAGAATCTGCTATTAAACTTGCAATTTCAAAATCACTTTCTTCATTTAAATTTTTACTTAAATAATCCATAGACTCTTCAGCTCTTAGCTTGTCTGAGCCCTCTTCTGTACCCATAGCGTCTGATTGAGTCTTCAACACGTCTTCATTGATTGAATCATATTTATCTAAAATACCTCTAGCTTTTAACTCCGATTTATCTCTTAATGCTTCACTCATTCCAGAAGCTTTTTGAGCTTCAAAAGTGCTGTTAGTAGCATAAGATATTTTCTTAATATCTTCCATAGCATTTGAATCACTCATACCAGTTTTAACACCTTCAAAACCACCATTATGAAGTAATTTTTTACCAGCAGTAGCTCCTTCAATTCCTGAACTAAGCACGTCTAATTTAATCTGTTCAGCCTGATTTATAAAATTATTAGTTCCAGCATTTACATTATATGATCTTAATTTTTCTATATCAGACATTTTACTTCTTATATTTTCTGAATCAAAATTCTTAGAAAATTGAGCTGCCATATTTGAACCAATACCTTCTAGCATTTCGCCAGAACCTTTTATTATTAAAAAAGTTAAAGCTGGAACAGAAGCATATAAATATCCAGCTACACCAGAAAGTATATAAGAATCTGACATTACAGCACCATAAGCATTAGAGCTTATTATATTTTCAGAAAATTTATCAATTGCAAAATATGATAAAAACATATTTAAAATAGCTGCTACAGGGCTCCATAATTCAACCCAGATCAGTGTTTGAAGATAGTTTTTTATTACACCGACACCATTCGGCAATAACATTACTAAAAATACAAAAGGAAAAAAAGCATATAAAACAGCTCTAATTCCCATTTGAAGATAAGGCAGCATTTCAGCCATATACATACCTTCAGCTGATTTTTTAATACTTAATTCAATCATTGTTTTAGCACTAGCAAACTCTTGATTCTTAGATAAATCAGAACCAGTTGAGCTAGTCATTTTTAGTAGTGCAGCTTGCGTTATATATCTATTTAAATAACCTAATCCATTCATATTTGTATCATTATTCATTGTATACATAGCAGCTGGTGTAAGCTCTTCTAGCTTAGGTAAACAAACTAAATCTTCATTTTCTACAGCTATTAAAGATTTATAAAATATTTGATTCCATGCTTGCTTACATGTTCCATAAGTATCATTATAAAAATATAAATAATCTCCAATATCTACTGCTTTGATTAAATGTGGTATACCCTTTGGTTTTTCATAGTGATTAATTACATTTAAATTATAAAAATCGTCAATTGTAGAAATTATATCTCCAGTTTTTTCTATTTCAGAAATTAAAGATACATATGTTATCGATTTATTATTTAATGGCATTGCTAAACATTCAGCATAAAAATCTATTAAATTAACTAATCCTTCAGAATTTGAAGTTTGACCAAAAGTGGTTGAATTTATATCTCCTTTAACAGCATTTATTAAATCTGCTCTATCCATTTTAAATAAAATGTTAGAGGCAGTTAATTGCGAACCGAAACCAGCATTAGCTGTGCTTTTAAAAGAGTTATCAATAATAGGATCACCTGAAAACCCAGAATATGCAGTTGCTGCTAATTCAGTTAAACCCACACCAATAGTATTTACAGAAGATAAAACCCACGGTAGGATACCAGGCATTGCTACAGTGTATGCATTTGCAGCTGGTGCTTGGTTTCCTATTTGAGAACAATAAGAAGAGTTGTCAGTAGCAGAAGTTACTATTAATTCGTCACCTGTTTGACCTAAAACAAGTATCATTAAAAATGTACCACTAATCATATATTTTGTAAAAAGAGTAGGAGCTTTAGCAATTTCATTCCCTATAATAGCTTTTACCATTACAGCAAAACCACCAGCCAAAAACAATAATTTAAGCATATTCAAATAACTTGAATTTGAAAATATTGCTGGTATAGCATTGAATATATCAAAATAAGCTTGTGCCATAATAGGGTTTTCAACTTGAAATTCAAAACCTGTTGAGTATACACAAGTCGATAAAATTGTTATTAAAAATAGTTTATACATAGCTTATTACCTCCTAGATATTTGTTAACTAAGACGTAATAAGAATATATCTGTGTATATCAAAGGTATATAAATATATATCTACTTTTTTTGACCTAATTGGCTGCTAAGTGATTTTTTTGACATATTTGGCTTAACAATAGTGTTGTTTGGCTTATTTAAACCAGAAAGATTTAAATTAGAATTCTTTTTTGCTTGTGTCATTTTTTTAGTGCTTTTTTCTTTCACTTTTTTAACAACTTTGCCAACACCTTTTTTAGTACCTTTAAATGAATTAACAGACATTCTTGATAACTTAGCACCAATTCTTCCTGTTTTATCAATTGCACCTAAACCAACATTCATTGCTGTCATAGCTCCCATACCTTTACCAGCGTCTACTGCGTCAACACCTAATAGATTTTTAGCAGCTTCTGGAATAACTGATTCCTGACCAGTTCTAAACGCTCTGTTAGTTGCCTCAACATAGCTATCATAGCCTTTATCTGCAAGTTGTTTTCTGTAAGAAGCACTTGATTTTTGATTCCAAAGCTCATTAGAAGCCTTTAATTTTCCAGTTTGAACTTGAGCTGATAATGTTTTCGCTTTATTCATATCACTTTCAGAAATATTATTATCTTTTGCATAATCATTTAAAGCTTCATTTACATTACCTGATTGCATTATTTTTTGAGTCTCTGCTTCTAACTCTTTATTAGATAAACTTGGATTAGCAAGATCTAAAGTATCTCTTACGGCATTTTCTTGTAAGTTTGTTTTTTGAACATTACCTTCACCATTTACAATATCCATATTCACTTTTTTAGAATCATTAGCAAATACATTATTAGTAGTTTCTTTCATATTACTAATACCTTGAGATAAAGTAACCACTTTTTGAGTTGCTATATCGTCAACTTTGAGGTTGTTTCTTGTCATTGTATCTGTCTTTCTTTCTATTAATTCTTTGTTTGCTGCATTTGCAGTTAACTCATTTATTGCACCTGAAGACTGAACTTTACTACCACTCATTGCAGTTATATCTTTACCATTTGATAAGTTGTTATAAGCCTCTTTTGACTTAGCACCAGTACCATTTGTACCAACTACTCCTCTTAATGCTCTAGCACCTTTTTGAGCAGTATAAACTGCACCACTTTCAGTTCTTGCTATTAAAAATTCGTTACCATTATTATCTTTAACAGTTTTACTCTCAGTCATTTTTTGACCTGTATATTTTTCAATATCTTTTACGTTATTAATAACTTTTGAAGCTCTACCTTGTTTCATTGATACAGCTTCGTTTTTCTCGTTGTTTAAAGAAACGTCTTTACCTTTTTGAGCTCCCATATCTATTTCAGCAGTTGCTGCGAATGCCATAGTCTCTTTAAAAGTTGCCTCATTTGGATTTTTACCATTTATTTTAAGACCATTATCTAAAGCATATTGTGTTGCTTTACTTGCCTGTTCTGCAACCCCACCTTTAAATTTAGAAGATTTAGAATTAGCCATTACGTTAGCTACCTCTTGCTTACCCTTTACTGTGCTTAAATCAGCAAGTGTTTGTTTTGCAATATGTGACATATTTTTAACAGTAGCTCTAATATCACCAGCTTTTTCTATACCTACAGCTGCTTCTACTTCTTTGACTTTTTCTTCGTCTATGCTACCGTCTGCTTTTAAGGCACCTGTAGAAGTTAATGTAGCTATTTCTTGGTAAGCGTTACCAGAACCCATTGCTTTTTGAATATTAAAAGAACTGTTACCAGCATAAGCAATTTTCTTCGTATCTTCCATTGCTTTAGAATCACTCATACCTTCTCTATAAGCTTCTACTCCACCACTATTTGCAATAGCCTTCCCTATACTAGCCCCTTCAATACCAGCTGAAAGATTTTCTAGCTGCATTAAATTTTCTGACATTGAATTATTTTTACCAGTTGTTTTATTAAGTTCTTTACTTTTCTCAATTTGACTCATATCATTTCTAATAGAATTAGAATCCATATTTTTAGCAAATCCAGCAGACATACCACCTGAAATACTTCCTAACATTTGAGCAGAACCTTTTAATACTAAATAAGTTAAAGCTGGCACTGACATATATAAATAACCAGCTACTGAAGCAAGCATGCTTGCGTCTGTAACAAGATCAGAAGAGTTAACTGCATTTAAACCTATATCGTATGTTTTAGACATTTTATCCATTTGAAAATATGATAAAAACAAGTTTAATATAGCTGCTACTGGGCTCCAAAGTTCAACCCAAATTAATGTTTGAGCATAATTCTTCATAACATTTAATCCACCCGGTAGCAACATTACTAAAAATACAAATGGGAAAAAAGCATATAAAACGGCTCTAATCCCCATTTGAAGATAAGGCAACATTTCAGCCATATAAGCACCAGTACCAGTATTTTGAGTGATAAATTCAGCTTGAGATTTACCAGCTGCATATGCTTGATCTTTAACCAGTGGTATATCAGAGGATTCTCTTGACATAGATATTAATGCTTGATTAATTGCTATTTCACTAGCAACCGCTGGTGTAGCACTATTATTATTACCTGTCATTAAATACATGCCAGCTGGTGATATATCAGTTCTGTGACACATAATATCGTTTTGAGCAATACCGTCTAAAGCTGGTTTAATAGCTTGTTCCCAGAATTGTTTACATGTACCATAACTAACATTACCTGTAGTATCAGATATTTCAAAAAGCAAAGTTGACGGTCTTGTATTTCCAGTTAATGCAACTGAAGAATACAACCCACTACCAGCAGAGTCTTTAAAAGTATCAAGTAAATCACTACTAAAAAGATTATTTAGTGTTTTTTTAATATTAGCTGTTTTAGATATTGCAGTCAGTATTTTTGTACCCATTGCTGAATTTGGCGAACTAGACATATACACACACTGTTGCATAAAATCATTCATATAATATTTTAAAATATCTCCATTTGCAATAATTCCGTAATTTGCAGAAGTTTGTGTTGCTGCTGCATATGTTGGAGATATATCTTCAGTGAAATTTATCTTTAAAAGATCTTGTGAAGATCTTATACCAGCACCAAATTGTTTATTGGAAATTGCAGAGAATGAGTCACCTATTTCAGGTGTTGCAGACACAGAACTAAATGCAGTTGCAGCTAAAGCTGTTGAAGATCTTCCAATGTCATTCATTGTTGCAAAAAACATAGCCACATTTTCATTCATAGAAACGCTAAATGCTGAATAATTATTAGCGTCTGAGCAATAAGACGTTGGTATAATCTCTGATTGCACTAATAAAGTAGCTCTATTATCATTTGTTGGCAGTATTAATAAAAGTAAGGCACTGCCAGCTATAAGGTATTTAGTTGTATCAACAATTGCAGATTTAGAGTCTCCACCTCCCATGAGTTTCATAATCCCATTTATAAAGACAAAGAAAACACCTAAACTAAAGATTAATTTTAATATAGAAAAATATGCTGAGCTTTGCATTAAAGCAGTAATTGCATTAAATATATCAAAATATGCTTGTGCCATAGTTGGATTACTTACAAAATATTCGTAAGCTGTATCTGCCATTGCCCCTGTTGTTGCTAATACCAATAATAATATGATTTTTTTCATGTAGTCACCTCTAATTTTTAAAAAAAGAAGCTAAAAGCTTGAAGTAATTTGTACTTTAAATTATGTAGTTAGATTTATAAGATTAATATATTTACACCTTTATATAGTATTACTTCCCAGATTTAATATCTGAGAGGTATTTTCAGAAAAAAGTTAAAATATTATTGTTCTTGAAAATTTTCGTCCGAACATTCTGGAAATTCTCCATAACAACGATAATATCTATCTTGCAATTTATCTAAAGTTGCAGCATATATTCTATTAGCAAACGGCAACGGCTTTGTTAAAGTGTATGTAAAAGATTCATTCTCCATATTTGTTGGAGTTATAACTATTTTTGTCATTGCATGGTCTTCAACATATGTATCATTTGATTTTTCACAATTAGAATTTAATCCAGTTGTTTTATTTTCATGATAAGCACCTGATACTCCGCCACCCCATTCTACCATTGGATCTAATCTACAAGCATTAGCTGTCACACTATTAGACAACTGCATACCAGCACCAAATTTAACTTGAGCAAACTTTAAGCTATCAGCAGAAAATACATTTATAAAAGAATCTTCTGTTAAAGTTGTAGTTGATAATAAATTATCATACTTATCATAAGCTTCAAACAAAAAAGATCCTCGATAAGGTAATAAAACAGTTAAACTTTGATCAGCTCCATAATAAATTGTATTAACGTCTTTATTTAAAACTGTATCAACAGTCCAATCGTAAGAATCAGTTTTAGAACACCATGGATTATACCAAGGGCATGAGGGATAACCGACAATAATTCCTTTTTCAGAAGCGTGTGTTGCAATATTGAAATTTGTTGTATTCCAGCCGCCACATTGAAATATTTTTTCTTTTTCATTTAAATTTGCTGCTAATTTATTTTTAAACTGAGAAGGTTCTATTAAACCTGTATATGAAGTATTGCCAGCATAAATATAATTTTGATTATTCCCTTGTATTGTGTAAAAACTAGGATTATGACTACCTACATTAGTATCGTTCTCTACATAATTTCGATTTTCAAAAGAAGAATGATATAAGTCTGGATCAATGTGCTTAAATATAGTCCAGTGTGTATCTTGTCGATTCATTTTTTTTGGACGACTCATAACCATTAACACAACTACTATAATAACCACAACAGCTATTCCAATTCCTGTAGCACCTAATGCAGCAAGTGTAGCGACTTGAGCAGCAGCATAAGTCGCAGCAGCACCAGCGGCAGCAGCACCAGCACCAGCAACATAATCTGGATTAGAAGCTAAAGCTGATTCATGATAAATTTCTTCAACATATTGCTGATAATCTTTAACTGCTGATATTTCAATTAAAGGAAATGCAGCTTGTTCAGTATAATCAGCTGTAGTTAACTTAACTTCATTTTGCTTAGGTAATTTCGTTGCAAAATTACTATAATAACCCCATGAACCAGTTAAATAATCCTCAAAAACTAAAATTGATTCAAGTCCATTAATACTTGTAAAGCCTGAGGCAGTTGAAGTTAAAGGAGAGCAGTAATCAGCACTTACAGCTGGAATTGGTGTATCAACACAACCAGCAGCTGCTTTTAAATAAGTCATATAAGATTCTGGATAACTTCCTGAAACAATTGTACAAACACCTATACTAGAAGGATTAGAACCAAAATTAGTTTCATTAAATGTTCCGCCAATACAAACAGCTTTCTTTGTACAGTTATCTTTTGTCATATTCCCAGATAATTTATACACAAGCTGTGTACCGTCTAATGTTGAAACATAATCTAATTCAGAATCTAAAGACGTCGATTTAAATGTATATTCACAAGTTGTAATATGTGTTATTGGATTTATTGTTGATACAGAACTTATTATTTGATTTTGAAACCCATGTACACTAGCATATGAAGAAGTACTAGTATCTTCACATTCAGATTGAGTAATATTAAAAACTTTAAATTTGTGAGTATTTAAATCTAATCCATTTATATCACTATTTTTAATAGTGCCAGTCATTAATATATCTTGCGTTCTACCTTGAAAAGAATACACATTTGTTCTATTGTCAAAATTGCCACATTGCAAATCTATATTGCACTCCTGAATCTCAAAAGGAGTTGAAGGAACTCCAGTATTTGGAGCTGCAAAAGCTTGAGCAAGTAAAAATGTATCAGTACCTCCATTATAGATTAAATCAACAGTATCGTCTAAATTCACCTTAGATATTTTATGCTTAAAATAACCATTATTTTTAATATCAATTGAAACTTCTGACATTCTTTGAGAATCTTCAACCTTATCTGTTCTCAAACAATTAGGATCATTTTCATAAATATCTGAAGCTGTAAATGCAACATTGACATGATAATCGTTAACAGGCTTACTAACTGTACATTTTTGAGTAATTTGTTCTGTTACAGTATATGTTTCATATTCTTCACAAACTCTATTTTGTTTATCTAATATGTTTGGAAAAAATGTTAACTGAGTACCGTCTTCACATGTTCCATATAATTCTATAACATTACCTGAAGTGTCTAGCATTGGTGGTATATCTCTACTAGCATATATCTTTTCACATTTATAAGTATCTTCACATAAAGCAAGAGAAGCTTCGTCTGTAGCAGCTAAATAACATTCTTTAAGTTGAGTACATGTAGAATCTGGACATTCTTTCGGCCAGATCATAACATTTGAAGTATCTAAACATTTACTCATTGAAGGTGGTGAAGGTGGACAATCATATACATGTGTTTTAACTTGATCTTTTATTTTAACTGAGACTTTGCTACCAGCTAACATTATTTGACCTTTTACATATCCTTTTCCTACAATTTCTTCAGCTTTCTGTCTACAAACATTTTGTAAATAACCTTGACATTCGTTAACATAACATTGATCTTGCATAATATCTCGTGCACATTCTGGAGCCGCAGTTCTACTATAATAAGACGTACATGTAACGTCTCTATGAGGCTTGTCAATTGCAGCTGCTGCATTAGCGTCATATCTAGTACAAATATTTAAAGTAGCTGGTAAATCAGCTTGATTAATTCTAGCTAATTCTTTTTCAGAATATAGACCTAAATTTGTATTCTTATATTCTCTATTTATTTTCCACCAAGGAGCACATATTTTTACTGGTCTATAAATAGTATCAGATTCCCATTCTATAACACATTTAAATGTATTTTCTCCATTGACTTTATCCCACTTACCGTTAAGCTCCATTTTAACACTTTTTTGAAAATCACTACAAGTAGATTCTACTGCTAAATTTTTCCAATTAGTATAAAATTGAGTTCTACCAATACCAGACGTATAATATGGATCACTGCAAGTATTTTTTGTAGCACCTACCCAAACTTCTCCAAATCCATTAGTTGCAAAAACACCTTCTACATAAAAGTTCTCAGCTGTACTATCAACTGCAACTGGTGTCCCACCATATTCAGCTCCAATAGACAAACATTGATTATATGTCATTGTATTACGAGAAATACCATATGTATGTCCATTATGAGTTCCATACTTCTCAAAAATAGTATCAAATTCAGCTTTACCTTTATTTGGTATTTCTAAATATTGACACTGATTTTCTTTTACGTCATATATACCATATCCAATAAACCCTTTCATGTCAGAATAATTAGAAAGATCCATATTTTCAATAATATTAATAGTCTCTTTTTCAAAAAAATCACTATATGCAGCTACTGGTAGATCAGAAGGTCTATCTGAATTTCTTATAAAGCTTCCCATTTCAACAGGACGCTGTTCAGCTGTAATTGCTATGCTTGCATTTAAAGTTGTATTTAGTATAAAAATAAATGTTAATAGTAAGTTAATAGTTTGTTTTACATTTTTTGAAAATTGCATTTGATTCTCCCTCGTTTTTTAGTTATAAGTGATTTTTAAAAAGTTGCAGCTAAAGAGCTAAGAAGAATTTTCATAAAAGAAAAATCTTATATATAAAGGTAATAAGATAATCTTCTTTTATATAAAAGGTATTAACACTTTAATAGAATTAAATTGGCTGCTTTTTAGTCAATCCATTCCAAAAATCTTTAAAACTATCTGGATCAATATCTTCTCCAATTTGAGCTTGTAAAAAATCTCTAAATTCTGTTAAGTCCATACATTTATGTTTATATTGAAATGCGTCTTCTGGATTCCACACAGGACCCTCATAATCGGGAATCCCCGTTCCATTACTACTTATTCTAGGATTCACACTAACACCATAAGCATGAGCTCCGTCAATTCCGTCAGCCATTTCTGCTGGAGTACATTGCTCAAAGCTAACATAATTAAGATCTCTAATTGATATACCAGTACAGTCAGTCCATTCACGACCTAATTCAGCTTTTATCTGAGTTACTAATACTTTAGTAAGTAATTGATCGTAACAACAATAATGATACCCTTGTAATGCACAGCTACCCCAAAAAAAATCGTCCTCACAAGAATCCCACATAGGTCTACATAAATTAAATCTTAATGATTTTTCAGTTTTTTCATGTCTTGATCCCATTTTCTGAGCGTCTTCTTTACTATTGCAAGAATCTATTTTAGAATAAGACATAGCTAAAGCAACTACTAATTTTGCTACAACTGCAATAACAGGTCCAGCTGGAGGTGGAACAAGTTTTGCAGCATAATCTATCCCCATATTAAGTCCAGATTGAATTTTTGCTCTATCTGGATCTTTAGTAGTAGTTGCATTTGAAGTTCCACTGCCATAAGCAGCACCAGAACTCATACAGGCGGCTAAACCAGCAGCTGCAACACCCATACTAAAAATCATTTGAGCATTTCTAACTTTTTCCATAAGCTCATTAGCTGCTTGCATATCCATATTTTCAATACCCATTTGATCTGTAGAAATATAGATATAACTAACAACTCCAGTTTGGCTTCCGTCGTCTATAACTTCTATAAAATCATAAATATTGTCACCATTTTCTGTAAACCCATTACTCAAATCTACAAATGTTTGAATGTCCATAGTTTGAATTTCTGACTCTCCATTATCTTTATTTTCGTCACCACAAATCTCGTCAATTGGATTACAATCTTGATTAACTTCACCGCTTCCAGCTGTTAAAAAAGCCGCTGTAGCTGCACCTAAACTAAACGAAGCTGATACCAAACATTTACCTAACTCATTTACCGCTTTATTAACCCCATATGCAGCAGCCTCAGAAGCAGAAGCACTCCACAATTCAGTTCCTGAAGAATTAATTACCTCGTCACTAAAAGAATCTACTGCAGCAGCGGCTGCTGCATTACTCGCACCTTCTGTTATTGCAGCTTTTCCGACAGTATTCACACCATTATTAAAAGATTTACTAACAGCACCAGCCTTCCCACCTGACATAAAATAACCCATAGCTAAACTTGCCCAGAACATAGGATCTCCGACCCAATTAAAATCTCTTAAAGTTCCACTAACACAATAACCTTCGAAACCGGACCATAAATGTTCCATTTGGTCATAAGCACCAACTGTTGCGAAAAATGATCCTATTGTGTCACTATAATCTCTGCTATCAAATGAACTATAAGCTTCTGTTGGAACACTTCCTATGACTCTATCTTCTCTCCAGCGTAAACATGCACCCTGAACTTCTTTTGTTACATTACAATCTCTTATAACGTCTCTTTTTGTAAAAATAGATTTACCAGACGTATCACCAACAGGATAAAATTCTTCTTGAGAATTAAAATTACACTGAACACTTGCTCCAGTGTCACTAACTATTGGTAATCCGACTATCCCATTTGCAAAAACTTGTGTTGTTAAAATAGACACTATAGTTATTATTGTTATAATTTTTTTAATCATTATTTTACCTCTTAAATCTTTGCAAATGAGAAAGAAACCTTTCTCACTTTTTTACTAATCTATACCTATAATTGCCTTAGCTGCATTTGTAATGGATCCAACATTGTCACCTTTTAAAAGTGCAGCTCTTAAAAGTTTTATTAACTCTTTATCTTCTTCAACAATAAACCCTGCAAGTATCTCTCGCTCTTTAGCCTCTTCAGCTTTTCTAGCTTCTTGAGCCTTTTTTTCAATCAATTTTTTAGCTTGAATAGCTTTTTTGATAGAATCAATAGCTTTTTTCTTTTTAATTGATAATTTACTGACTCTCTCTGTCTCAATATTTTGTGGTTGTGTTTTGTGTATGTGATTTTGGTATTCCATAATTTACCTCTCTATTTTTTTATGCAAGTGTTTTTTTACTTGTCTATAAGTAATATGAAAAAGTTTTATTATAAATGATATGATTAGAAGAAATTTTGAAATTTATGCAGAAGAAATGTTTTGAAAAATACTTGTGAAAAGCCCCTATATAAGGAGCTTAAACTTAAATAACTTGAATTTTACCGTCAGTACAGTTGTTAAACAACACTTTTTTTGTACTTAAAGTTGGATTAGTTACAGTAATTTGAGTACAAGAAGTTGAAGTCGGTTTAATTGTAACTACATTATCTTTTGAAATAGAAAACTGCTTATTTGTTAAAAGACCTGTATCAGACAAACCATTTCCTGTTGCGTCAGCAAATACAACGTCTGAGCCTATTGCTCCAACTATATTTGTATAATCAGGATCATTAGCATACTCTGATAAAAGAGTTGTTGAAACACCTTGTATATCAGATTTCATTGAAGACATGATCGCAGAATTTGACGCACCAGAAAGACTTGGAATTGCTATTGCAGCAAGTGCAGCCATTATAGCCATTACGAAAAGAAGTTCTACCATTGAGAAACCATTTTTAATTTTATTCATTTTAATACCTCCGCAGTATATGGATTGCAAAAAAGCAACCCTGTTTTATTTTTTTGTTAACAATATAAAAGAAAAACCCTTCTTCTTTTTTGTTACACTGTAATAGTATGCAAGATTTATTTTTTAGGAGGTTTTAAAAAGAATTTACAAATTTGTCTATAAACCCCTACATTATGGGGATTTAGAGGGGTCTTAGTTTTGGGAATCCCAGCCTAAATCAGCTGGTGTACATTTATTTGACCAAAATGGTTTAGAATCTGTTACATTATTATATACATAACACGGATTAGAAAAAATAGTAACAGTATTGCCATTTGAATCTTGATAATCATAATTACTTGTATCTAAAATAATTCCATAATTTGTATAATCTGTCGTATCTGTATCATATATTTTAGTTTGTATAAAACGAACTTTATTGCTAATTACATATTTATAATCTAAATTATTTACAGTATCTATATACATATAGTTTACAGAAGAAGCTGTAAAATCAATTACAGAAGGCAAATAACCTTGTGCAATAATTTTATCAGTTATTTTTATACAAGCTGGCAATTCTTTTTCAATATTTTCATGCAATTTTAAAGAAATTTTAAATGATTGATCTTGAATAGCTATACTCATTAATATACTTGATATAGACATAACAATCAATAATTCGATCATTGAAAAAGCTGGCTTGATTTTTAGCATAATGTACCTCTAAATATATTTAAATTAAAAAAGGGACAGCCTAGAAGGCTAATTGGTTATGAACTTTTTTTAAATTACATATCTATGGAGGATTTGTTTAATTATTATTTAGGTTGTACCAATTTTTTATCAAAAAAGCTTTGCTCCTGTTAGCTCTTTTTAGAAATTTATTTATCTATTCTATCTATTTATCTCCTTTGTTGAGTTCTGTTATAATCACTAAAATTAAAAAATAAGAAGTATTATTAAATAAAATCGTTAAATTTGTAAATTTGTATCAATTTTCTTCTGAAAACACCTATTTATGGGAATTGACTTTTTAAATTTTTTGTTTTGTTGCTTAGAAAATAGACGAGTGTTCTAAGTTCCTTATTAAAGCCATAACTATAATTGTTTATTAAGCTACTTCTGCTTCAATTATTTCTGCTTTTGAATTTTCATACCATTCTTGTAATGGATCTAATACATTAGCTTCTTTCTTCTTTTTAGCAAAAGTCATAAAAAATTTTAAAGAAGTAACTCTTCCACGATTTTTAACTTCTTCATATCTATAAGATATATCTGTTTCTTTATTGATTTGTTTTAAAGCTGGTTCTAAAACACGTCTTTTAAAATCTGAATACTTAGAATATTTTTTGTCAGTTTCTAATATTTTACTTAATGTTTCAAGAGAAACGTAATATTTTCCAGTTTTTCTATATTGACTTAAGAGTGTATAAATTCTTTTTCCATAAGAACTTTTAACCTTAGTGATCATATTAAAATAAGATAAGCTAAATGGATTTTCTTTCGAGAAGTCCATTAAATGTTCTTTTAAATCTGGATCAAAGTTTAACTTTAATGTCTTAGAATTATTTTCACTAATCCAAGATACAGAAGAGCACCAAGAGGAGTAGAATTTTAATTTATCAGTTTTAATTCTAATTTTTGTATCATGTAACTCTTCAGCAGCTCTTTCTAAATCAGCTCTATTAATTGTTCTACCCATTTTTTTCTCTAATTCTTTAAATTGTATTTTAAATGATAAACATTTTTCTTCTGTAGATATTTCTGTTAATAACATATATAGTAAATCTAAAGCTAAAGCACTTATATTAAAAGTTGCTTGATTTAGAGCATGTGACTGTCTAACAACGTCTCTGTTTGTTAAGTTTTCTATGATTTCTTCATTCATTTTTATTCCTCTCTTTAATTTAATACTATCTAGTATTAAAGTATTATACCACAAAAAGCGTCATAATTCTTTTTATGTCGCTTAAATATTAAAATTTACTTAATTTAAGTATAAATTAATATAAAATCTATTAAAAGGTGTATGATTTTTATAAAACTACACTTATGGTTGAGGATTTGACGCAGAAGCTTAAGGATTTGTCGCATTAGGTTAAGGATTTGTCGCCAAAGGTTGAGGATTTGACACCAAAGGTAGAGGATTTGACGCATTAATCCTCTACAGACATTTCTACAAGGGGTCTGTGGAGATCCTAAAAGCTTATTAAAAGCTTATTAAAAGCTTAAAAAAGCTTGTAAAAGGAGGTAAAAGGAGCAACCTCTTATCTTCTTCTTAATTCATTAAATAATTAAATCTCACGATCAAGCATTCTAAAAAATTCAACTAAACTAATCGCTACGTCACTATCGTTCCTCTCAACGCTCCGCTCAATTAGAGAAACTTCGTTTCATTGTCGTAGCAATTTCAAAATAAAAATAATATTCATGCGATAAATACACTTTGCCAACCAAGAAGCTTTAGCTTCTTAATTTCAAGAAAAGAAATAAATACGTAAAAAGAATTTAAATATTGATATACAGCCATTTTAAGAGACTTTATAAGTCATTTCAACTAAGTATCAACGATTAGTCATATAAATCGAAATTAGAGCTAATTAGATACCATTAAAGATATATCTACAATGTTTTTACAGCTCATATTTAAATTCAATTGAAATATATACGACAATTAAAGAGCCTAAAAAGAACAAATCTCTCTAAAACTCTCAGAAAAAATGGGGAAGCACTCCCCTTTTAAAAGCCCCACCGTGTAATTAAAATTACAGAAACTAAAACGCTACGCTCGACGTGCATTTCTACGAAATACACAATACCAATCTAATCTATTCTATTTTTCTAAACGAATATCAACTAAAAACTAATACACAAAATTCTTATACAACTAAAGCTTCATGCGTTATCTCATGTCTTGTAAGTCCTAAACTCTAATTTATTTATTAACTGATTTAGATTATGAAATTGTGAACAATTTACAGAATTAACTAAGTTAAAAACATTATAGGGCGGATTAACGACCGATAGAGATAACGAGAGAAGCAAAGTTTTTTAAAAAGAATTTGGCGGTAACAAGTTTTTGATCTTCTAAAAAATAGAAGATTAGAAACCAACAACCTCCAAAGGATTCAAAAAAAGCAAATGTTCAAGAGCGAAAGCTAAATTAAATTAAGGATTCAAAAATGAATGCAAATACACAAAACACAAACACAACAACAGTTGCTCCAGTAGCTCACACACAAAACACACAAGGAAACGACATGAACACAAACACACAAGCAAACACTACACCAGCGGCTACAAGACATTATAAAAAATCAGTTATCGAAATGTACACAGAAGCAGTTGAAAAGACAGTTGAAAGTAAAAAAAGTGCAGCTCAAATCTCAGCAAGTGGTAACGAATTTAAAGGTTTAAATAAAGCAATTCTAAATGAAGCAAAAGCTGAATTAGGTTTTAAAAGTAACAAGTGGTTTACAGCTAAAGCAATGCAAGAAGCAAACTTAACCCCAAAATCTGAAGACGATTATGGAGTTATCTTATTTAGCTCAAAGTTAAAAGATATTGAAGGTTCAAACAAAAAAGAAAAAATTATTACATACTACCGTGTTTTTAATGAAGATTCTTTAGAGATTTTACCTCTCTAACCTCTCTTTAGCCCTCTACTTGAGGGTTTTATTTATCAAAAATCAAAGACTAAAAGGCGAAAATATGAAAGCTATGACAGTAAATTTAACAATACAAGCAACAGTAGATTATGACTTTAAATATGAAGGTGATTTAACAGAAAATGAAGTGGCAGAAGTTATAAGAACTAAATATCACGGCAATATTTGGCTGGCATTAAGAGACGATTTTATACAAGACATTGATTCTGAAATCGTGGACGAAGTTTTAAATGGCATAGAAGCAAAAGGGGAAATAGAATGAGCTTATTAACAAAAGAAGATTTAGAAAATTTACCAAAATTATATGAAACAGAAGAGGAAGAGAATCCGACTGTTCAAGTAAAACTTTTTCACCCTCTTGGCACTGCCACATGGCTTTTAACAGAATATGAGCCAGAAACTAAAATGGCTTTTGGTTATGCCTACATTACAGACGGTGAGCTTGGTTATATACCACTCTCAGAACTTGAAAAGATTAATATTGGAGGCTTAAAAGTGGAAAGAGATACAAGTTTTAAACCTATGAAACTTTCAGAAGCAAAAAAGGAGTGCAACCTATGAAATGGTTTATAAAATTTGAGGAGGTTTTAGAGGAATTAGCAGAAAAATTCTTATAGCCCTCTATTTGAGGGTTTTATTTATCAAAAATTAAAAACTATAAGAAAAAGATTGAAATATGTTTCAGAATATGAAAAATATTAATATAACATGTAAACAAGTTAATACTTGAATAAAAAAATAGACTGAAAAGGTCGAGGAGAAATATTATGAAGAAAAAAATATTAAGTGTTGCATTTTTAGCAACTATGGCAGTAACAGCGAGTGCAAATGTTGACACAATTAGAACTAATTTATCAATCGGTGCAAATACAACTACAATAGGTGCTCAGAGCGGAAAAGGTTGGGAAATAGGCTACGGCTCAAATAGAACTTGGGATAATGGTGTACATATTGGTTTTGATATGGTTTATGGACAAGCAAAAATGCAGACTGACACAGTACGAGATTTCGGAATGGACGTTAAACTTGGCTATAAATGGAAAGATATTGCAGTTTATGGTATTGGATCAGGTATTGGAGAAGCTTATTTAAATGCAACTGGATATGGCTATGGCTATGGTGCTGGAGTTGAATACACACCTCACCAATGGGAACATGTAGGTGTTGGACTTGATTTTAAACAATATAAAATTACTAGTGAATTAGGTGATTACGACAAAGACACAGCAAAAGCTTATTTAAAAATAATCTTCTAATTCTTGCATTGCAAGAGTTAGAAACACAAGGAAAGTAAATGTCAAGTAATTTAAGCGGAGTAGTTCAAAGTAATCACAACTTTGAAGCTTCAATTGCTTATAAATTTTAGTAGCTCTTTAGCTGCTAACTCTCTTTGCTTATTTTCAAATAAGCACTAACAAAATTCTCTAAACACGAGCCAAACCCTCTAATCCAGCCTTCATATCTAAAGATATTCAAAAGAGAACGGCTCAAAAGCCTTTATCAGAGCTAATTTAAACGCTATTTTATTAAAGAATCTATCACTTTCTAAACATTTTACCATGTCTGATTCTATTGTTTTAGCTTTACATTTTAAATACATGATCATTAAATATTGTATGAATCTACGATTAAAACATATTCAAGGTTCATGAAAATAATTACAGCATAAAACAACCGAAAAAGACTCAAAACGGAAAAATGATTAGAAAAACGAGAGATAAATTCTTTAATAGCTTTTTAAAAGAGCTCAGAAGAAAACTTCCCTCTAAGATCTAAATCAAAAAAATAAATTAAGAGCAAAAAGGCAGAAAAAATGACTATTCAAGAATTTCAAGAGATTTACACAGCAAACACAGAATTAGAAAAAGAAGTAGTAGAACTAATAGTGAGTAATGCAGTAGATTATGACTCTTTTGAGTCTTTTTTAGACGAATTATTAACTTATGGGTGTGTTACAGGATATATATCAGAATTAATTTATTACAATCAAACAGCTGAATTTACACAGAGACATGCAGAAGAGATAAACGAGCTAGTATATGCAAATTTAATCATGATTGGTTTTGACTCTCCAGCTCAATTTTTTGGCGATAAATGGGATAAAGAAGACACGTTATGTTTAGATAACAATAATAGAAATTTGCTTGCATGGTTTGCAGTAGAAGAAACAGCAAGAGAAATAGGAATAGCTTTAGAGCTTGACATGGTGGCTTAAAATGACTAATACAATGAGCATATTTGCCGTAAAAATAGGTGAAGAAGATTTTGAAACTGAAGCAATGCAAGGCTTGAGCATGCTTTAATGTATACAGACGGCTTAGAAATGGAGCTTAGAGAAAAAATGATAGATAAATTAAATCAACTTGAGGAAAAATAAAATGTTATTAACTACAGAACAGGTATTAAGAGATATAGCACCATATATTCATGAATGGAATAGTGAAGAAAGTTGGTGGTACGGAAATACAGATTCTTATAATAATGCAGTTCATGGCTATGATTGCGAAGTTTGCACCATTGAGGGTTCAAACAACTTAGATTGTTTAGTTTATGCCTTAGATAGAGTTAATGGAGATTTAGAAGTTGATTCAAGTGACACTATTTTACGATTTGAAATAGAGCTTGATTATCCAATTTATGAACAGGGAACAATTTTAGAGTGCATTCAAAAAGAGGAAGACAGTCCTTTTGAAGTTTCTAAGAGATACTTAGTAACAAATGTATCAGAAGTAAAAAAAGAGAATATAACTCTAAAAGTCTATACTTTGAATGATAGAATAGATTTTAAATATACAAATCATGAAATATCAGCATATTTCAAAAAGGCGGTATTATCATGAGCTTAATCAACAAAAACGGAGACACAATCACTCAAGATTTTGTCTCAGGAAAATTTGATCGAAACAGAGTCAAGGAAATTATTAAAAATGATACAACACCGCTACCTGCTGGTTTTCCTAAACTTTACTTTAATGTTTATGGCGGATTTGTATATGTAACAAATCTTCTAGGAATTGTACTAAATAAGTATCAAATTTAGTGTAATTTGAACAATCCTTCCCCTTATATCCGAACCAAAACATGCTTTGCATGAAATCAAAACGCTAACGCTCAACTTCTAAGCTTTTACAAACACTTTTTTAAAAAGAATCTATCAATTATCTAAGTCAAATACCGCAAGTCTTTGTCAGTGTTTTAGCCTTATATTTTAAATACAAGAAAACTGAAATACATTATTAATCAAAGATCAATATGTAATCAAGTTTTTTGAAAATACTACAGGCATAAAACGACCGACAGACTCAAAGCGGAAAAATGATTAGAAAAAGAGAGAGATACATTCTTTTTAAGCTTATTACAAAAGTTTAGAAAAAATAAAAACTCCCTCGAGATCTAAATCAAAAAAATAATTGGAGAAGAGCATGGATTCAAAAAAATCAGGTGAAATTGTAAGTGAATTACTAGAAAATGAAGAGGTGGCTTTTACTTATGATAATCACTATATCTATATTCAAGAAGGTTGCGAAGGTGGTTACGACGGTAGTATATATGCTTCAAAAGAAGATTATGAAAATGAAGTAGATTGCCTTGACGGCGGTGTTTGTGAAACTATAGTTGCAATTATAGCAGTAGAATTTTTCACAGATATTTCAAGAAACTTAACAGAGAGAGGGCTTTAAAAATGTTAGTAAAAGTAGAAATAGAAGAGATACTTAGAAGAGTGGTAGAAATTGAGGCTGATTCAGAGGAAGAGGCTTTAATGATTGCAAATGAGCAGTACCAAGAAGAGTTGATTGTTTTAGATTCAAACGATTATATAGATACAGATATAAAATTATCTTTAGAGGAGTAGGAAAATGTTAGTACACAACAAAAGAGTCTTTACATTCACATTTATTTTTAAAGAAGAAGATTATGAGGTCACTTATATCAAAGAATTTAATCCAAGTTTTGACGACATTATAAACGATTTTGAAGTTATGGGAAATATTGAAAATTTATCAAAAGTTATTGAGATTTTAGAAGAAAATCAACTTGAAATATCAGAGATTTTGGAAAGTGATTTAGAACTAGAAAGCATAGATTATAATGAATTATATAACTATCAAGAAGAATAAAATCTCTTTAAAGGAATATTAGAAGAGCTAGAAGATTAACTTCTAGCAAAAAAAGCCACACCCTTAATCCAGCCATTCAAGTTATCTTAACTTTCAACGAGCCTACAGCTCTATATTCTCTTAATATTGATTTTTTCAACAGAGAAAGATAATCCAATTACTATCTAAAATCCTAATGAGTTTCGTATATTTTTAGCTTCACATTTTAAACAGTAAAAATAGCTGAATCTGTAAATTAACAAAGTCAATTTCATATCAAGCTATTTTAGTTAAAACTCCCAGCATAAAAACATACTCAAGAAACTCAAGCGGAAGAAAATTAGATAGAACAAGAGGATTCTATCTTTCTCTTAAAAATCAAAATAAAGAGAAGGAAAAACACCTCTTCAAAATCTAATCAAAAGAAATTAAATTTAAAGGACAAAAAATGGCAAATATAGCACAAGAGAAAATGAACGAAATCGTAGCAAGAGTTATTAAAAACATAGAAAACAATGACACAGGTATTTGGTCTAAGGGCTGGATAGGTGGTGGTTTACCACAAAATTACAAAACCAAAACTACTTACAGCGGATTTAATACAATCTCTTTAATGGTAATGCAAGAGGAAGAAAATTACACAAGCAATCAGTGGTTAACATTCAATCAAATTAGAAAGATTAAAGGGGCTAAACTTAAAAAAGGTAGCACAAGCACACCAGTTTTCTTTTTTAAAATATTAGAAAAAGAAGAGACTACAACAGCTGGAGAAAAAGAGATTAAAAAGATACCACTACTAAAATTCTATTATGTTTATAACCTCGATCAAATTGAAGGCATTGAAATCGGCACAGAGAAGCCCGAAAACACCGACTTAAATACTTTTGTAGCAAATACAGGCATAACAGTTAAAACAAGAACAGAGGCTTATTATAGCCCCTCTAAAGACTATATAGGAATGCCAGATTTAAAACTATTTAAATCTACAGAATCTTATGCAAGCACATTGCTGCACGAGCTAACACACTCAACAGGACACAAAGACAGATTAAACAGAGAAATGAAAGATAAGTTTGGAACAGAAGGCTATGCAAAAGAAGAATGTATCGCAGAACTTGGAAGTATGTTTTTATGCTCACATTTAAATATAGAAAATGAAGCAAAACAGAGTGAGGCATATATTAAAGGCTGGCTCATTAAAGGTTTAAAAGCAGAACCAAAACTACTTTGGAAAATAGCAAGCGAAGCCCAAAAAGCTTTTAACTTTCTTATTGAACAGCAAGAAGAGGAGCAGGAAGCCGCCTAAACAACGGCTTTTGAGAAATTTCAAAACTTTATCGAAAAAAGCAGGATTAAGTTTTGATTAAGGTGTATAATTTTTGAAAGTTATCCAATGGTTAACTTTTGATATTCATTAGTTAACTTTTTTTCAAAGTCAGTCTTATTACAAGATATAACTAAAAATCGGAGGTAAAGAAATATGAGTAAAAGTATAGCAATATTTAGCAAGAAAGGCGGAGTTGGCAAATCAAGTTTAGCACACTCTATAGCTCGTGATTTAGGCTATTATCTAGTATCAAATGACGACAGTGTAATCGAAGATTCTTATGAAGGCATGGCTGCAATCATGAAAGAAATAAAACCTATTGAAGGACATAATGTAGTTTATGATCTTGGCGGATTCGTAGATAAAAATGTAATTGATATTCTAAGATACTCAGATTTAATAATTGTGCCAACAATTGCAGATATTAACAGTTTTAAAAGAACTATTAATACCGTTAAAGAAATAAGTGATCTAAACAAAAATATCTTGATCATTGGAAACATTGTAAAAGGTAAAGAGCAGATTGAATTTATTAAAGAATATATTCCAACAACTCAATTTTTTATAAGAGATTCTAAAATTTTACAAAGAGCTTTTATTGAAAAAAAGAGTGTTACTGAAATTGTAAATGAGTCTAATTTCAATAAGTATATTTATAGAAATATTTTTGAAGACTATTCAAGACTATTAAACTACATTAATGAGGAGGTATAAATTATGTCAGCAGAAAAATTAAACATAAACACAATTATAGGTAAAGAGGACGTTGTAAAACAACCAACAAGTAAAATTGATTGTAATTACAGTGAATTAACTCAAAAAAATGGAACAAGACAACTAAATATGAAGAAGTTCCCTGAAGTCTGGTATTTAGCAATAAAAGAGCTAAAGAAAAAGGATCCGACGGCTCTTTCTCCGTCTGCCTATGCTTTAATAGCTGTAAAGGAAAAAATGGAAAGAGACGGATTATTATAAAAGTTAACCAATGGGTATCAAAGACTACCCAATAGATAAAAACTAATAAGTAATGTTTATTAGAAAAGTCATTTACAAAAATAAAGAAATATATTTTATTTAGTAGAATTTAATAGTCCATTAAATAAATTTGCCTATAATCATGTAAACTAAATTTTAAAAGATTTGAATATGAAAAAGAATGTAGGACGACCTAAGAAAGAAGATAAAGCTGATAAAAAAGTTTCCTCTTATCTTTCTGAGGACGATTATGAAAAAGTGTTAAAAGTAATAGAAGAAGAAAAACGCTCAATGAGTCAGTATATAAACTTCTTAATTACTCAAGATTTACAAAAAAAAGGATATTAGTGAGATATATAGGTTCAAAAACTCTATTATTAGAAAAAATTGAAGGTGTTATCAAGGAAAATGTAAAGGGTGCAAACTCATTTTGCGATATATTTTCTGGCACTTCTACAGTTGCTAGATATTTCAAAAAAGATTATGAAATAATATCGAATGATTTATTGCATTTTTCCTATGTTTTACAAAAAGCTACAATTGAAAATGAAACTTATCCTGAATTTACTAAAATAAATAAACACCTAGGTATGGATCCATTTGACTACTTCAATTCACTTGAAATTACTCTTGATCATATCAAAGATACACCATTTATTTATGAAAATTATTCTCCGAATGAAAAATCTGATAGATTGTATATCAGTAATCAAAATGCAATATTAATTGACTTCATAAGACAAGAAATAAATAGTTGGAGAAAACAACAATTAATTAATGAAAATGAATATTATTATTTACTAGCTGGATTAATTGAAGCTGTACCATTTATTTCAAATATTGCTGGTACTTACGGAGCCTACTTAAAACATTGGGATAATAGAGCAAATAAAAAATTAGAACTTGTTAAACTTGACACTCTTAAAAATTCAAAAAATAATAAATGCTTTAACATGGACGCTAATCTTCTAATGCCCACTATTAAAGGTGATATATTATATATTGATCCTCCATATAATTCTCGCCAATATGCAACTAATTACCATTTGCTAGAGACAATATCAAGATATGACAATCCAGATATATATGGTAAAACAGGAATGAGACCATATCAAGATTTAAAATCAAAATATTGCTATAAAAGAGAAGTATTAAAAACTTTTACAGATTTAATAGAGAATGCAAATTTTAAACATATTATATTAAGTTATAGCACTGAAGGTATTATGAGTATTGAAGATATTGAAACTGTTTTAAAAAATTATGGGAATGAAAAAACCTATAAGTTAAAAAAAATGCCTTACAGACGATACAAACACAGAGCTGGTAATGTAGAACATGACTTACATGAATTATTATTTTATATAGGAAAAAACTAAATGATTGACACTGAAGAATTAACCAAAATATTAAATAAACGAAAACTTGACGAATACCAAGAAGAAATAGAACAAGAGTTATCTGCTACATTGAAAAAAGCATTAGAACGAAAACTCAAAGAAATTAAAAATAAAAAACGTATTATTTCCAATGATAATGCTAAGGAGCATAATCCAGCAAATAAGGTTTTTACAAAAGAAGAAATAGATCAATTTCCCTCATGGGTAAAAGAAGATATTAATAATGCCCAAGTGGTTGGAAAATCTCATAATGTAATTCAAACAAGTAATGGTAAAAAATATCATGTAAAAAATAAACTGAATGACTTATCAGGTGGAGAATGGACTTACTTTTTAAATTCTGTTGTTATAACAAGATATACAACGGGAGGGGAAGAAGGTTATGCACACCATATAAGGAAAATTCACCCCTCACCAAAACCTCCTCAACTAATGCAACAAATAATTGAATTTTTTACTAAAGAAAATGAAATAGTGTTTGATTATTTTATGGGTGTTGGTGGATCACTTTTAGGCTCTTCTCTATGCAATAGACGAGCAATTGGAATTGATTTGTCTGAAGAATATATCAACACTTATAAAGAAGCAAATAAATATCTAAATTTAAAAGAACAAATCACCATTCAAGCAGATTCTATTAATTTCTTACAATCAGAATCGAATCTTAAGAAATATCTGAATAATGAAAAGGTATCATTAATTTTAATTGATCCTCCGTATGGAGACATGCTTTCAAGACCTAAAACAGGAGAAGCTGCAAAGCAAGGTAAGGATACTTCAGCAACACCGTTTACTAACTTAGAAGAAGATTTAGGCAATATGAGTTGGGATAAATTTTTAGAGGTATTTCATAAGAGTATTATAAATTCAATGAAACATTTAAAAGAAAAAGGGCATATTGTAGTTTTCATTAAAGATTTACAACCTAAAGGAAATGATCTAAATTTACTACATGCTGATATTATCAAAGATTTAAATTCAATAGAAAATCTAAAATACTTAGGGACTAAAATATGGGCTGATCAAAGTGTTAATTTATATCCTTATGGTTATCCTTTTGCTTATGTTTCAAACCAAATACACCAATATATTATGATCTTTAAAAAAGATTAAAAAAGGAATTAAAATGATAAAAGAAATTAAATTAGATAAATATAACTTAATTGCTAAAGCTTGTGTTATGCACGAGGAATCGGAAGATACTGAAAATCATATCGAGAGAATAGTTGCAGTCAATATAAAAGGTTCTATTAGTTTACAGGCAATGACTGGTGACTTTGGAATAGTTGTCTATAATGAAAATATGCTTGGATTTTTTATAGATTGGAAAGATTATGAATCTTTACGTAAAGAGCTTAACATACATGAAGAAGATATAGATTTTTTAGATAACATTACTTCTGATTTAATTGATTCAGTTATTAACAATATAGCAAACCATTAACAACAGGCTAAGAGGTAAAAAAAGGCTCATATATGCGTCCACAATTAATTCAAATACCTGAAGATTTAGTAAAAGAAGCAATTGACTATTCTATTGAATCTAGGGCTTATACCTCAAATAGGCATGATTTTCATGAGGGTGGATTAGACGCAAAACAGCGAAAAATGTATGAGGGGAAACTTGGTGAAAAAATATTTAAAAAGTATTTAATAGACAATAATATATTATTTCAGGAAGATCAGTCCGACTATACAGAAGCAGATATATTTGATTTTATCATGCCTGATAATGCTACAATAGACGTAAAAACACGAACACAAGTTTTTCACACTCGTACTCTTGAAATGGTAGAACAATTCAACAAGAACCCAAAAACAATTTATATATCAATAAGATTATTTCCTGACTTAAAACAGGGATTTATTATTGGCTGGTGCACACACGAAGATATATTAAATATAAATAGAATTGAAAATCATGGATATTTAGATAATTATGTCATGTTTGATAATGAACTTAGACATATCAATGAACTATTAGATTTTTTTATTAAAAAAGGATTTCAAAGTTACAAGTAAAGCTAAAAAGTAGGAAATATGATTTTATTTAACAGAATATTACAATTTATTAAACTTAAAAGAATACAATTAATATTATTTATCAAAAGGATTTTAAATATGGAAGTTGATACTCTTTGGATTTTAACTGAAGAACGACCCAAGAATGAAGTTATAGGTGAAATAATTGCCAAGTTTGCAAAGGATTACAATGTTGCATGTTTTATAAACAATATTAGAATACTTCCTATACTTAATCATGATAGAACTTTTTCTTTCACATATGAAGTAAAAGGTCTTGATTCAAATGTAGTTAAACATATTTATATAAAAACTGTTTCTGGCTATTCAAGTTTCGTAGATTTTTTAGTTTTTTATCAAAACAATGAACCACAAGTCAATGACACACCAATATATGCTATCGAAGAAACAAAAACTGACGACGCTGAAAGTCGAAACACTGGTGTGTATCAAAGAGCTTCAAAATTTGTGTACATAGAATATTATTATCCAAATATAAAAAAAATAATGCTTTATAGTTTACAAGTAGATCAAAAGGAAACTGCTACAGATACTAATATATTTGGTACAAGGTGTTTAATGACAATCGGTGTTGAAATTCTTGGGAAAGCAATTAATCATACATTAATGACCCCATTTACCTCTGTTGACGAAGTTATTGAGGCTAAAAATTCCATGAGACAACCTCCTGCTGGAAATGTTGCTATAAGATTAGAAAAATTTCCAAATAAAATCACAATTTCAGGTAGATTAATCAAATCTGGTTCTCTTTCTCATGATCCTAATATTGGTACGTTAAGTTTAATTTGTGCAACACTTCGATTTTTGGGCTGGGATAAAGAACTTGAAATTACACTTCATGGATTAAATCAAGCTCAAATTAGTGGAAGAAGAGTTAACAATAAATTTTTAAAAATAGCTCATAGATTTAATATAGGCTTACAAGGGTTAACATTACTGCCACCTACAGAGAGTCTTGACTATTGGAGATATGACATGCAAGGAGAAAAATTAGGTACTATTTTTGTTCACCTTGTTGTTGAAAATTTTACAAGTGGCTTTTCAATTTATGAGAATCATGCTGGTTGTGAGCGTGGTTATTTTATGACTAAAGAAGGTGATCCGATAGTTGTTGGAAAATATTTTGATAAAGAAAAATATAAAGCTGGTGACAAAACTCAAATCATTTATATTCCAGATTTAGTCCTTGTTGATATAGACAGAACAGAGATTATAAATGTAGAAGGGAAAAAACACACTACAATGGAACAAGGAATTCGAGAATTGAACAATTTTGACGGATTTGAAGATCATTACATAAAAAAATATTTTCCTGAATATAAAACGATTATAAGAACTGTTGTTTTATACGGTGGAACAAAAGAATCTATCGACCGAATTGAAGTAAGTTTTCTCTTGAACGCTAAAGGAAAAATGATTCTAAGTGTACAAGCTCCAGAGTTATTTAATGAAGCAATAAAAAATTTACTCGATTATTGGAGATTGTAATAAGGAGGATATTTTGAGCCTAAAAGAAACAATCATAAAAAGTTTACAAGAAATTAATTCACCAGCAAATCACAGAATGATTTGTAGATATATTATTGACAATAAATATCATGATTTTTATAAATCCAAAACACCAGAGGCAACTATATCAGCACTTCTAGGTGACTTAATTAGGGAAAACCACCCAAATGTCAAACGTATAGAAAATGGTAAGCATGCTTATTTATATGAATATATAAAAATACATGATTAGGTTATAAAAATTAAAGTAAGTAAATAATTATTTCACTTACTTTAATTTTACACCCCCACAATCAACCTCATGCTGTTTCAGCTTATCCTGTTTATAATCTACATTCAAAACATTTTTATAATGAAAACACTTCTCAAATCTAGCGTCATTATTATAATAAATACGATATAAATCAGTTGGTATAGCAACACCATTTTTTATGGTATCAGATCCATTGTATTTGGCAATTGAAATAGAATTTATATATCCTAATTTAGAAGCTAACAATCTCCCATACTTCTCAACTTTTATCCAAGTCTTCTGATTAACTTTAGCACTTTGTGGAATAATATTAGCCATTGTATAAGCTTTTGTTAATGCTTTTTTAGAATAATCAAAATCTGCGTCAGCAACAATGAAATGCCCTCTATTCCAGAGCTTACCAGTACCAGTGTAATCTTTATTTTTAGATCTATATTTTACAGGTATAGTCTTCTCAGAATAAAATCGCTGTCTTTTCTTGATATTTACAGCATTTACTTTATCGCCGTGCAACGTAACCCAGCCAGATAAAGCTCCTTTATACTTATAACTATAACAGATTTTATAAAGCTGCTTATCTACTATTTGATCGCATTGTTTTGTGTCAATGTAATCGCTTAATTGTGCAGCAAATACTGATATTGTGAGAAAGAGTAGGGTGAAAAATAATTTAAACATTTATAGTTACCTTTTTTATTATCGAAATAGTATTTTACTCAAATAAAGTAAAAATCAACCACCCCCCTCAATCTCTAAAAAACCAATCGAAATTTTCTAAAACAATATCTACAATATACGGATCAAATTGCTCACCTCTTTGTTCTCTAAAAAATTTACGAACTTTTTCTTTTTCCCAACCTTTTTTATAGCAACGATCAGAGATCAAGCTATCTAAAACGTCAGCAACAGCCACTATACGGCTTATTAAATGAATATTACACCCACTAAAACCATTCGGATAACCTTTACCGTTCCATTTCTCGTGGTGCTCTAAAGCTACTAAGGCAGCTAGATCTAAAGTTTTATTACCACTACCAGATAACAAATCATGACCAATTTGCGAATGAGTTTTTATAATCTCAAATTCTTCAACTGTTAATTTGCTTGGTTTAATCAATATATCAATATCTATTTTTAACTTACCAAAATCATGCAATGGTGCTACTTTTGATATAGTTCTGATCAAACTAGAACTTAAAGATAATTTTTGGGCGATAAAACAAGCAAAATCAGAAACTCTATGAATATGCAAATTCGTTTCCGATTTAAAAAAGCCTTCCATTCTATCAGTTAAATTATTTTTTCGTATAATATTTAATATATCTTTTTCGAGAGATTTACAGTAAAGATTACTTATTTCAAGTAAATTTTTGTCTTCTATTTTTAATAACATTCATTATGTCCTCCTAATGTTGATTTTTGTATTAAAAACAATATTAGGTAATAGGGCATAGTGTCCTAAATATAGGAGGTTTTGAAGGGAATTAGATCCTTATATGCAGAAAAAGTAAGGTTATCAATTTAGGAAAAAACTAATGATCTAATTTCTTTAGCACTATCTTTTGCAAGGTGCAGAAGAATTTCTTCTGTAAGATTAGTTTGACTAGCAATAGCTAATTTAACAGCTTTACTATTATCTTTATAAAGTAATTCATATACTTTTAAAGGTGCATAATCATTACTAGCAACTGCTTTTTTAATCTTGTCTGATTCTGCACTAGCTAACTCGATTAAAACGTCCTTTGGACTTATAGGACTAGCTGCTATTTTAACTTTTTCTGATTCTGTAAATTTAGATAGATTTATTTTTTCTGTTGACATTATTTTTTACCACTCTTCAACATTTTCAAAAAAAGCAATGTCATAGCTAGCTGCTTTTAATTCAATCAAAGGGCTTCTGCTAGATAAATCACATGGATCAGCAATGTAATACTCTCCAGTTTCTTCTATCTTTATTGTTGCAATTATTTCATTTAGCTGAACATACTCAGAACAATTTTCTTCAGGATCGTCACCTTCATATTTATTGTTAACTGTATACATAAAGCCAGTTCTTTCTTCTGTAAGTCCAATAAAGTTACCATATAATTCTGTATAATCTGGATTTATTTCAGCTTGAAAAGAACCGTCTCCGTGATCCGTTCTAAACACATATAGTCCGTCAGTGACTTTTGTTCTATCTTCGCTATAAAGTGTAACAATGGAACAATCTCTATAGTTTAATTTTAAAGGTGCATTATCAAGTATTTTCTTCTTATATTTTTCTTTTTCCTCTAATTTAAATTCTTTATCTAAATCAAATTTTTCTATTAGATCTTTTCTAATTATAGCAATTTGACCACTATCAACACCAATTTCAAATTTCATACCCATTTCACATTCCTTAAAATTATTTAATTATATCCGGTATTATTTTATAGTACCGGATATTTATTATCATAATAAGCTTTTGCTTTTTTATATGATTCTAAAGATTCTAGTTCTTCTTGGCTATCAACTATATTTTTTTCAATTAGCATGTCTGCAAGATTAGATAGAGAATTTTTACCATTAAACCTATTCTCAATTTCATTTACTATATGATCATAAATCTTATGTGTTCCAACTTCAGATTCTACTTGCTCTATTTGTTCTAGCAACATTCTTTTAGCATTATCTATTATTTTAGACACTTCATAAGAATGAGCAATATCTACAGCTTCTTTATGTTCAGCAAAATGACTTCCTATGTATTCAATTAGATTTTCAGGCATGTAATCAAAATCACTTTCAATTTCTTCTCTTAGCCAGTTAAAATCTTCACCTATACAGAAATTTGCATAATCATTAGCTGCTCCACCTTCTTTGCCCCAAAGTCTCTCTTCAACACTTTTAATTAATCTTTGTAGATTGTATTCAACAAATGTATTCATATTCACACCCCTTTTTAATTTTCATTTATCACTATCGTATTTATTTAATTATTTTAGTTTAATCCTATTTACGAAGCAATTAATTTTCTTTTATAACTATAGTATTGTTTAACATTTTTAAATTCTTAATTACTGGAATAAATCTTTTTGAAGTAATTTCTTCTAAATATTCTTGAGCCTTATCTATATTAAAATCAATATCCATAATTAAATCATAAGCAGATTTAATCTCTAAACCTTCTTTAAAATAACTATCTACTGTTACGTCGTCTTTTAACTCACCCTCCTCATGCCCAACTAATTTTTTAATATTAACTTTATTAAAAAAAACATTTTTGTCGTGAGTTAAAAAGTATTTAGATATAAAATGAGATCTTAAATCATGAAAAGAAGGTGGTGTGCCAACAATTTCAGGATATTGATTTTTAAACCAAATTGGAAATTCATAATTCCAATTTCTTGCAAAGTCTTTTCGTTTTCCGTCTTTATTTACATTCAAAGAAAATAACCACTCACTCCCAGATTCAAATCTTTTTGATAAATAATTAAAGAATCCAAGTTTAATAATATTGTCATGAATTGGAACACTCCTTGTAGCATTTTTAGTTTTTAATCTCTGCATTTCTAGATCTGTAACAGCTATATTAAAAGAATAATAATATTTACCATTTATCTTAGTTCTATAAAAATCTTTTAATTTCAGCTGAGCTAGCTCTTCAGATCTTGCACCTGTATATATTGCAAGAACAAAGCTCCAAAATAAATGAGGAGACTTACCTGTGTGCACCTTAAAGTTTTTTTCTTTTTGAGTTGTGCCAGTATATTTTTGTCTTAAAAATTCACTTAAATATTTAGAAGTTAATGGTATTTCTTCTAATTTTATTGTCTCTTTTAATATAGATAAAGGTAATGACTTTTTTTGTATTAAAAGTTTATCCCACATATCCATATTTAAGTTATCTCTATATGAATTATTTATTGATTTTAAATGCTTTATAAAATTACGTATAGCTTTAGCTTTTGACTGCATACCACCTAAAGCTAAAGTTTGTATTTTAGGTTCAACACCCTCCTCTTTTGCCTTTGCTAAATCTCTTTGAACAAGTTTTACTAAAAATAGAGTACCTTTATGTTTTATATCTTTAATTTCTTTTTGTGTAAGATTCGGAAGATACATTAACTGTTCTTTTATAAAAGCCATATCATTTAAAGACATTTTTCTAATATATCTTGTTGGTATATTATATAAAGGGCTACCAAGCATAATGTCTTTAAACTGCTCTAAGTCAGCCTTAATTTTTCTTACATAGCTTTCGCCATGACCTTCTAATTTTTTATCAGTTAAATAATCTTCTATAATTAAATCCCAATTATCTTCAAGATCATTTTCCAGCACAGACTCTACTACTGTAGTGTCTGTTGCTGTGTCAGCTTTTAAAGCGTCAAGATACGCTTGTTTATATTGATTGTTAGTCGGAGCTTGAGAAGATATTGAATTTCTAAATGTTGTGTTATGTTCATAATTCTTTATATCTTGATCAAGAACCTGTAGCTCAATTTTTATAAGAGCTTCAAAGAACTTTTTCAATAAGTTTTCTGGTATCTTATCAATTTCTTCTTCAAGAATTATATCTTGCCTTGCAGCAATTCTTTTTGCAGCTTCTGATAATAACGACATTTTGCCGCTATCGTAAGCTTGTATCAAGAATGCTTTTTCCTTTTCAAGAGCCATTGTAGTATGACCTTGAATTAAAACGCCAGAATCTTCATAATAAGATAAAGCTTTAAATCTTTTATCTTCTATTAAAGATTTGTCAGATCCGAAATTATCTATAAAATTTGTTTCAGAGGTCTCAACAATTGTAGCTTTCTCTTTATATTTTTGTAATATATTTTGTATAAATTTATTTATATCTTCCAAATTTATATCTTCCCTTAAACTTATATAATTTTCAAGTTTATCATTTAGATAATCAATAAAGCTATATATCTCAGATTTTGCTAGAAGCTGATAATACAACTTATTTCCTAATAATTTTTTTAAAGAAGTTCTGTAAATTGTATTTAATCCAGAAAATAATGGTAGTTTTTTACGATAATAGAGAGTTCCATTTCTCTCAAAACAATTTTGATATATCATGTGTTTTTGCCTTTTTAAGACAACACATTTAAAAAAAGATTAAGTTCTGGTATCCCAAAAGTATCCCAAAAGTATCCCAAAAGTATCCCATAGGTATCCCAAAATCAAGGTGGTTGTTTCCAGCACCCCTCTTTAGAGCCTATTTTTAGGGCTTATGCTTCTGTTCACCCCAAAAACAACCTGCTGCAAATACTATTGATGTTATCATATTTTCATTCCTTTGAATGATTATAACTTATGTTTGTGTATCTTTAGTGTATAATCCTCTTATGATTACACAAGA